>Ga0209806_1001510_pt1 | contig 15339 bp, 9 predicted proteins | sample GraSoiAngelo_152_FD_186166 | JGI IMG/M metagenome (GOLD analysis project Ga0209806, IMG submission 186166) | Grasslands soil microbial communities from the Angelo Coastal Reserve, California, USA - 14_1009_12_30cm (SPAdes) (version 2) | ecosystem: Environmental > Terrestrial > Soil > Grasslands ... | reverse complement strand
GATCCTGGCTCTCCGCTGCTGCCATATGAATGGTGAGTTTGAAGACTACTGGGAGGAACGCAGGGCGGCTTAACTTCCATTTGTAAGTCGCGCACCCGGCCCAGGCACAGCCCTGCGAAGCACGGTTCCATGCGGATGAATACAAAGTAGGCCTTCGAAGCTACGGGGCAGGGGACTAGGACTTCTTCAACTTCATCTCTTCTTTGACCATTGCTTCCACGACAGGTTTAAGGATTTCTCGTGTAACCGCCTGCAGAACTTCAGGACTCATCCTGGCGAGTACTTTGGCAACGAGGTCGTCCGTGTTGTTTTTGGATGCGGCGGCCTCTGCGGCCTCTTGTCGGGCATAGGAGTTTTCGCTGGCAGCTTGTTCCTCCGCTGTAAGTCTCGCGCCTTCGGCAACCGAAGCCGCCTCCTCACGGACGGCCTCAACAGCGGCCGCGGGCAGGGCCGCTTCCTCGAGCGCCTTCTGAGTCGTCTCGCTGGCCGCACCGGCAGCTTTTTCCGCTCCGTTGCTCGAAGCCGGAAGAGCAGCCACTGGCACCGCAGCATCCCACGCCGAAGCAAGGCGGTTCGCCTTTTCCATCTCGGCGCTCCAGGGGTTTGATGGAACAGAAAACCACGACTCCTTGGAGGTTTTTGTCTCCGGTTCGACTGGCTGCACTTCAGGTACAGTGGCAACTACCGGTTCCGCGGAAGATGGCCCGCGTTCTTTCACTTCTTCCACCGCCGTGACAGTCTCCGTGGCACTGTTTTCCTGCGAAACTGGCGAAGCCGCGGTGGCCCACGTGTCGACCGCAAATGGCGTAGTCGAAATCACTCGGGTGAGCTCGATGGCCTCCGGGATGCTGGCCGGGACGGGGGTTTCCGTCATAAGGTTGCTCGCCGCGGGCGCGGCCTCAACCAGTTCCGGTTGTTCGTCTGTCGGTTCCCACGATTCTCCCTTAGCCTTCCTTGCCAGGATCTGCTCGAAACTACCGGAGCGCCAATCCTTCGCCCCGCTCGTGGATCCGGCATCGGTATAACTATCCGCTTCCTCGCGCCGCCATGGCGCATCCGGTTTCTCTTCTTCCGCTTCCTCGTCCATTTCCTCCAAATCCGGATCGCGCCAATCGCGCTCCGTCGCCAATTCCGGATGCGCCGGCGGCAGAAAGCCGATATCTTCCTCCCTCTCCTCCGCAGGCGTTTCCAGGAGGCTTCCGAAAGCCACCATCTGCGAACCGCTATCAATTCGCACAGGTTCAGGGCGCGCTGGCACTTCATCCACAAAACTTTCTTCATTCGAGGACACAATCGCCGCGTGGGGTGCATCCGTCTCGACAGGCGTACCGCCGATCGCTGGCCCGGCCGCACCACTCGGCGTAAGGAGGTCCGAGGCTTTCATGACTACTGGTTCCGGCGCTTTAGCGGCGCTGGTGTTTCCGTGAAGCGCCGCTGCGCGTTGCAAAGCGGACTTAACCATCGAGATCAGGGGATCCGGCGGAACAAACGGCTTCTTCAACACGCCGTCCGCTCCAACTCGTTGGGCTTCTTGCTCATCGAGCGGATCAAATGCGCCCACCAGCAGGATGACCGGGATATGTGCTAACGAGGGATCCGACTTTACGTACTGGCAAACTTCATACCCGTTCCGAACTGGCATGAATACGTCAGCGAGAACCAGGTCTGGGCGAATATCTGAAATCTTACGTACCGCCGCCTCACCGTTGCCAACGGCAACGACTTCGATGCCCTGATCTCGCAGGGCCAGCCCCACCATCTTCTGGATGTTGCTGTTGTCGTCCGCAACCAGAATCTTGGCCACCGAACGTCCTCCGACGATACTCTACCCACGTGTGCCACACTCAGCGCGCGACCATGCCGAATGACCTACTCTTGAGTATTGGAGCACCCGTGGAAGTACGCGTCAATCTCAACAGGGCAGGCGTGTGTCGGAAGTGAATACTAGCGTTCTGGCCCCTGCCACCGGCCCAGCCAAAAAGCGCACAGGGTGCGGCCCTGTCAGCCTGCACCCCGCGGTCTTTCTCCTGATCTTCGCCTACGGCAACATCTCACCAGGGGACGATTCTTCTCAGTCCCTTCTTTTTCTTGCTGCTCGATTCTTTCTTGCCGCTCCCGTTGGTTCCATTTTGGGTTCCGTCGTGCTCCGTCGAGCCGTCCGTCTTGAGGGCATCGGATCCCTGAGCCGCAGTAGGCGGCGTTGCGTCGGTCTTGGGAGCGGCATCGGCAGTTCCTGCTGCAGTGGTACCACCGTCGGAAGTCTCTGTCGCCGCCGGCGCGTTCGGATCTGGTTGCGTCGCGGGAGTTGCCTCGCTTCCCACTGTCGTCGGAGCCACACTCTCCGCTCCGTCAGCAGTCACGCTGCCGCCTCCTGCCCTGACAGTCGCGACGATTCCTGTGCCGGGGCCACCGCCGCCGATTCGCGGCTGACTCCCGCCTGCCAAAACATCAATTCCCGCTTCGCTCTCCGCCTCCGGCGTCATCGTCGGCTTTCCGTTTATGGCCGCCGCCCGCAACTCCTGCCCCGGGCCGGTATGAATCAGAGCCAGCGGCTTCTTGATGAACAGTTCACGCTGCCGGGGGGCATTCTGTTCTGCCGTCATCCAGGCGACGGCCTGAGGATCGGCCTGTGGGACCGGTGCTCCAAGTGCCTTCAGTCGGCTCTTGGCATCGGGAACCAAAGACGATAGCGGATAATTGCGGACGATTCTCGCATAGTAAGGAGCGGCAATCTCCTTCTTCTCGGTGGATTCCCAGATATTCCCAAGCATCCACAGCGCGCGGTCGGACTTGCTGTAAAGGGGGTAGCGGTTTACGATCGCTCTCAGTCTGGATTCTGCGGCCTTCTTGTCTTCCTTCACGTAGTAGTAGTAACCAATGCGGAAATCGCCTTCCGCCAGTAGTTCTTGTACTTCGCGGAGATGCTGTTCCGCCTTCGGTGCCAGCGGATCAGTCGGATATTTTGACAGGAACGTTTGGAACTCTTCTTCAGCCGCGCGGGCGTGCGTGCGGTCGCGGTCTGGTTTCTCCATCTGCTTGTAGTGCGTCATGGCCACCTGCAACTGTGCGTACGCCGCCTCAGGCAACATGGGAAAGAAAATGTCGAAATCCTTGTAGGCCTGGACAGCCTGGGTCAGATTCGCCGTCCCGCCCTCTTTGTAAAACGAATCGGCGATGGCCAGCTTGGCTTTGGCAAGATAGTCGCTGTCCGGGTAGGTGTTGATGAGCGTCTGCAGGTTCAGCCGGCCGACCTCATGCCGTCCGTGCTTGACGTCATCTATCGCCTTGTCATACAGAATCTTGTCGGGCTCGGCGGTATTCTCCGCGCTGGTCGACTTATTGACCTTTTTCTTCTTATGCAACACTTGTGCATCCGACCGCGTGGCGCTCAGCAGAAACAGTCCAATCATCACGAATAGAGTCCACCGCATGGTGGTCGGCAGGAATGTCGACCGTCTTACGGTCGCCAGCAATGAAGTACGGCGCAAACTTCACCTCTCTCTCGAATCTGGGGTTCCGCGCCACCCGTCCATCAGAGCCCGCGATGTTCCGGCGGGCTCCCCGCGGCTGCGAACTCTCAAGTATAGCCTGAACGAAAGGCCAAGCCGAACAACTACTTTGCCCTTTCGGCCAGTTCCCGCCAGATTACCCCCTCTTTCTGATGCCGCCAAGTCACACAAAGGGTTGCCTTGGCCCGCTCGTCTTCGAAAGGTGGCAGACTATTTCGAGAAATATCCAGTCTTCGTCCGGACCCTCAATCCCGCCTGCTTCGGCCGAATGACAATCTTCCGGAAGGTTTCATCTTTACCTGAATTGGTCGGATAGTACGCCAGCTCATACGAAGTCCTCAGTTCCTCCGCGATGTGCTGAAAACGTGTGCGGACCGGTTGTTTCCGTGTCGATATGTGCCCCGCCGGTCTCCTTGGCGATGCGGTCCATCACCCTGGTCCCATATTTGTTTCGCGCCGTCAGTTTTCCATGTTCTTTTTCGGTGTAGCGAATGGCGTAAACCAGGACATTTTCGGCTTGCGCCGTCTCGATGGTAGTCATCATATCGTGCGAACTGGAATTGTCTTCTCCGTTACTGAATACCAATAGCGCCCGCCTGCCGCTCTCCCGCGCGAGCTTCTCTGTCACCGCGTAATAGATGGAGTCGTAAAATGCCGTGCCCAGGACCCGGTTCTCGAGTGGCCCCAGCTCGGGAACCTCCGCGAGTTTGCCCTTACCCTTCCCCCGTTCCTTATACTCCTTCATGCGCTCAATGATTTCCGGTCCGGATGGCGAGAAATCGCTGACCAGCCGGATATGGTTTGCGAATGTCACCAGAAACACTCGATCCTTTGGCCCGAGCACTTCCTTGAGAAATACTTCGAGGTCGTGCTCGTGCTGTTTGGAGAAACGATCCTGGCTTCCACTGACGTCCACGATCAACCCCAGCGTCAGAGGAACGTCCATGCTCTTGGCAAAGAATGAGATTCTTTGCCGGACGGCATCCTCGTAAACCTCAACATCCTCCTTGGTGAGGTTGTCCAGCAGCGCGCCGCCCGCAACCTGCACGGAGAACGCCACGTTCACAAGGTTGACGGCAACATGAATCGGCTCTTGACCGCAACAAAGGCCGCCGGCCAGGATCGCGACCGCAACGACGAGCGCGGACAAGCAAGAATGGTAAGTGTTTCCTCCGAGGATGCTCATGACTTTTCCTCCGCTGCTGTCTTGCTGTTCTGGTCGTCCTCACTTTGGTTCTTACCGTGCGCAGGCCGCCGCCTCGCTCAGAAGGGCTGAACAAGGCACTCAGGAGAGCAGGGTAGTAGTGCCAGTGCCGGCGGGCCATCCGATTTAGATTTTTAATTTGCGACGGTAAGCTCGATGGTGGAGGAAGCGGCAATCCGCGAGCCGCTCATCGGTGACTGATCAATCACCGCGCCGTGCGGCCATTGTGGCGCTGTCACATAATTTACCTTGCGGCGCATCCGCGCCACATCTAGCCGGTGCTGCGCGTCCGCCTCTCTCAGCCCGATCAGGTGGGGCATCACATACGCCGTTTCACGCGCCCCTTGGGAAACCAGCACGTCCACTCGCGGCGTCGCCGCTCCCGCGCCAGGCTCCGGATTCTGAATCAGCACGGCATCCACCGGCTGGTCCGGCATCGTGACGGCGGAGACTTCGCCAACCTGCAACCCCGTCCGCAGAAGTTCGATTCGCGAAGCGCGCAGCGAATTGCCTTCCAGAAGCGGAATCTGCAATTGCCGCTGCCCGAGGCTCAGCACCACGTGCGCCTGCTGCGACACTTTCATCAGCAAACCCGAGGTCGGCGTCTGCCGCACCACCACGTTGATTGGCTGATCGCTGTAGATGCGGTCAGCCACGCGCAGCACCAGCCCGCGCGACTGCAGCATCTGACTGGCCTCGGAAACATTTTTGCCCACAAGATTGGGCATGGTTACTTCGCGCCCGTGAATCGCGATACGCATCGCCGTGATGGCACTCAGAAACGCCGCCGACGCCAGAATGAAGACTAGCAGGGTTATCCGGCCCAGCCATTCCAGTCTTTCGCGCAATGTCATGGCACTGAGTCTCGAATTTCAGCTCCGAACCGTCAACGATTTCCTCTGCGGAATTACTCTTCCTCGAGGGACAGACTTCCGTCTGTCCCGGGGCGGATTGAAGTCCGTCCTCTCTTTAGTAAGAACCAAGAACTGAAAACTGAGCGAATTGAACACTGCTCACTTCTTCAGTGGCGGCGGCGGATAATCCGGCAACTTGTCCTTGCTGGTATCCGCTCGCTTTACTTCCAGCTCGTCGAAAAGCAGCGATGGGCTGATGATCGTCGTCGGCGCACCGCCGACCCGGTTGCTCACCAGCGGATCATTGCCCACGGCGATCAAATCGCTGCGCAGCGCGCGAATATCCAGTTCACTGAAAACCGCGCCTCGCACCAATTCTTCATGCCCGTCTTTCGCATACACGCGATACAGCAGCCGCGGCGAATTGGCCGGGCCAAGCGTCTCTACACGATAGCCATAAGCCTTGCCCTGATCCGTGACCATCTGGATGACTCTTTTCTTCAACTCGTCGGGCGATTGCGCCTCGGAACTCTTCACCAGCAGCACACCAAGGCTCGGCCCGGGAAAAGATCCCGGCGCGGCCCGTCCGTGTCCATTCGAGGTAGAGAAGTCACGAATGGGTTGGCGGCCCAGCAGATAATTCGTCAGCATCCCGTTCTCGATGGTATCGACGGCTTGCGCTTTCACGCCTTCGCTGTCCACTGCATAACTCCCCACCAGGCTTTTTCCCTGAAAATACTTTAGCGTCGGATCGTCCACAACCGACAGAAAATTCGGCAGCACGCGCGTCTTGTAACTCGTCGCGAATGCCCCGGTGGTCCGATTGGGTTTCCCAAGCTGAGGCTTTTGCCCCAGCACGTTCTGGCCGATCAAGGACGCTACGATGTCGTTCCCCGCATCAGCGGCGAACAAAACTGGCCCGCGGTACTCTTCCTCAACGATTGGCGCTTGCCGCAACGCCACCACCGTTTCCAGCATCTTCTTCGCCTCGCCCAACAGCGCGTCGCGCGTCGGCAATTCTTCCGGCCGTGCCACCATGAACGCCGGGCTCCGACTCAGCCGCATTCCGTCGGCCGCCTGCGCCGAACTGCTCAATTGCACGTTGTATGTCGTCTTTCCGCTCCGCGTGACCGTACCTTCCGAATTCACCAAATACTCGTTGACCGCCGAAAACCTCGCCGACGCGGTCACCGACTGCACGTCGGGATACTCCTTGTACAAACTTGTCACGTCCTCCAGAGTTCTCTTCCACGCCGCTTCGTCGATTTTCAGGGACGCCGTCGGCTCTATGGCAATCATTTGCGGCGCCTTCGCGAAGTCATCTACGGGATTCGGGTCAGCGCTGAATTGCTTCATGGCCGCCTGTTTCTCGGCCAGGGCCTGCCCCGCGGCCTTATAAGCGTCATCCGTTGCCAGCCAGATCTGGTGGCGCAAGGCAATCGGATCGTTGTCCAGCGGCAAGATGCTGGACTCGCCCTGACCCCTGCCGAAATAACTGTCTTGCTTGTAATCGCCGATGCGCACTACCACTCGCAGGACGCGAACGTGCATGTGCTGGTTTTCGCGCAAGGCTCCGAAAGCCGCCTCGGCTCCAATATCCTCGAGTTCGTTCACGCGGTACTCGATGTAGTACGGCGTCTGCACCTGATCCATTTTGAGCTGCGCCTTGGAGCGGTCCAATTCCGTCAACAGCGCTTCGAGCAACCCATCGCCTTTCGCCGCCGTATGTGCCGCGACCATGGCCGCGTCCGGGGACGGTGGCGATCCCGAGGGCGTTGCCCGGCTTGGCGTGGCGCTCAGCGCCAGTGAAGCCGCAATGGCAATCCCCATCAATCGTCGGTAAGTAGGCAAAGCCGTCGGCAGGTGAAGACCCTTCATGGTTTCACCCCCGGCATCGCTTGCGCATCTCCGGCAACACCAGCATCTTCAAATCCCGGTGGCGCCAGTAATGGCGGGCGCTCATGTTCATGCGCGCGCTTCTGTACCTCCATCTCGGAGAAGAGCATCGACGGAGCCACCGCCGCGACCGGCACCTGCCCGCTCTCCGCGCCACATACGCCGTTAAATACGCGCGGCTGATCTCCGGTTGTCAAGATCCGCGTCAGCGCCGCCAGCGGCGTACCCACGATGTCCACCCCGCGCACCAATTCATCTGGACGTCCGTCGGCGTACACCTTGTAAACAAGCACCGGCAGCACCTGGAACGCCTGCGGCAGCGCCCGCGTCGTCAGCGTAAACCCGCCCTGAATATCGTCGAAGTACAAGCCGTAGGGTTTCCCCTGCTTCTTGGCTTCATCAATCAGGTGTTGTCGCATTTCCGACTCGGGAACGGTTTGGGTTGATGTCACGATCAGGTTCCCTTGGCGTCCCGTGGGCATCCGTCCGGGCTGGTTTCGCCCATGTCCATTGGATTGGTCAAAATTCTTCACCGGCATCCGCGACATCAGAAAATTCTTTAGCACTCCGTCCTTGATCACCTCCACGCGCTGCGACGGTTCGCCCTCATTGTCAAAGTCATAGGTGCCGGCCAGCTTCACGCCGGCCATCTCGTGTACCGTCGGGTCGTCGATCACGCTCAGGAATTTCGGCAGCACTTCCTGCCCGATCTTCTTCGTGAATGTCTGTCCTTCTTCTTCATCGCGCTGTCGGTGGCCTTCTAGTCTGTGGCCCAGCACTTCATGGAAAAAGACCGCCGCCGCGCGCCCACTCAATACCGCCGGTCCATCGTATGGCTCGGCCACCGGGGCCTTGCGCAACGCGCTCAAATCCGCAGCCATTTTCTCGATCTTGCCGATCAGTTCCGTTTCGCTCGGCAAACCACTGGCTGCCGGTGCCTGGAAAGTTTCAACCCGTAACAAGTCCATGCCGTCCTCGGCGCGCGTCTGCGCTTCCATGATCAATCGAGCAGAGGTGCTGGGCGACACGATCGCGCTTCCCTCGCTCGAAACCATCCTCGCGTTCGAGCGCTGGAGCTGCATCATGACCGTCGCGTAGTACACTTCCGGGTATTTCCGGAACACCCCGGAAAGTCTCTTGATTTCCCCTTCCCATGCCGCGCGGTCGAATGACGCAGCCGGCTGCACCTCACCGATGTGCGTCTGCGGCTTCTCCTTGGAGAAATCCGGTGATTTATCTTCCTCCTCAGCGCGAACCGCCGTGTTGGTGCGCACATTCAGCAACGATGGCACGGCGCGCTTGTATTCACGATCCGTCAGCTCCCACAAGACGCGCGCGATGGCGTCCTGGTCGTTTCCGAGCGGCAGGCTGCCGGAATTCACTCCGCTCGGTCGGCTCTGTCCGTGCGTGTTGTCCAGTTCCGGTAAGCCCACACGCATGTTCACGTCCGCGAAGCGCCTTTGAGCAACGGTGTCGGTCAGCAGACTGCCGTAAGCGCCCACCAAAACGACAAAATCTTGGTCGTACACCGTATAACTCAAGTAGTAAGGCGGCTGCTCAGCTTTACCAAGCTCCGCAGTCGCTCGGGTGATCTCGTTTTGCATTGCTTTCAGGACGGGATCGCCCGCCGTACTTACCGGACTTGGTGTCGGGGTGGACTTATCGGCCGCAGCCCGCGCACCAGACACTCCCGCAAGCTGCGCAATCAGCATCCAGCATGCTGCCGTGCGCCGCAATTCCTTCCCGCGGAAACGCACCATTCCGCGTCTTGCTGAGGATTCAGAGATCTTCATGTGAGGTGAGCTCCCGTTACTACAGTCCGCCAAAGGCTGTCCGCTCTTAAGTGCCAGGCGCAAATTTCAAGTATGTCCTAGTGGTTTGCGTCGCGCAATCAGCTGTCGCCAAAGCGTTCACCGCTTTTCAATCGCGCGCCGTTGGCAAAATCAGTTGCCTTTACCCGCTTGCGGCCCTCCACTTTGACGATGCTGACGCACAAAACGGTTGCGTCGCCGCACCACACGAACAATCCATGCTCCTCGCCGAGCAAAGTTCCGGGCGCACCGCCGCCCATACCGCTGGGCATGCCAACGAGCCCCGCTTTCGACACCGGCTCGGCCCACACCTGGCAGGTCTGCCCGCGAAACGAGGTGTAAGCCCCCGGCCACGGCGCAAATCCGCGCATCCGGTTGTAAATCTCTATCGCCGGGCGCTTCCAATCGATGCATCCGTCTTCCTTCTTCAGCATCGGCGCGTAGCTGGCTTCCGCGTGGTTCTGAGGTTTTGGGGAGATGGTTCCGGCGGCCAAACCGCGCAAGGTCTCTGCCAGGAGCGGCGCGCCGGACTCGGACATGCGCGCCGCGAGTTCGGGTGCAGTTTCTTTTGCGCCAATCTCGATTTCGCGCTGCAACAGGGTTTCCCCACTATCCATACCCGCGTCTATGCGCATCGTCGTCACACCGGTTCGCGTCTCGCCGTTCACGATGGCCCAATTTATAGGCGCCGCGCCTCGGTACTTGGGGAGCAGGGAAGCGTGCAAATTGATCCAGCCAAGTTTCGGAACCGGCAGCAATCTTGCCGGGATAATTTGGCCGTAGGCGATGATCACCACGCAATCGGGAGCGAGTTTCTGCAGAAGCCTCTCGGCTTCGGGCGACCGTATCTTTTCCGGCTGATGCACCGGCAGATTCGCAGCTAGCGCTGCTTCCTTGACCGGCGAAAAGGAGATTTCCTGCCCGCGTCCCCGCGGCCGGTCCGGCTGCGTGATTACACCAATCACTTCAAATTCGGATTGTGCGAGAAGATGTTGGAATGTGGGAACCGCGAAGGAGGGCGTGCCGCAAAAAACGATTCGCATCCTTAAACCTGCAATTCTCACCCTGCACGATCATGGGAGTGAATTTCTCTTGTACGGGCGCACCGTTTTTCTAGCGGTGTGCCCCACCCTCGGTTGGCGGTTATTCTGACCGGGTCGGGGAAGGCGGGGGTCCTGCCGGCTCCGACACTTACCACTCGCCCTGTTTCCTGAGTTTCTTGATTTTCCGCTTGATCAGGTCGCGCTTCAGCATGCCGAGGTGCTGCAAAAACAGGATTCCGTTGAGGTGATCGATTTCATGGCAAAACGCGCGCGCCAGCAGGTTTTCACCGCGAATTTCAAACGCCTCACCCTTAGCGTTCTGTGCCTTGATGGTCACAAATTGCGGCCGCAGCACGTATCCGCGGAACCCCGGAATTGACAGGCAGCCCTCTTCTTCCCGAACTTCGCCTTCCGCGTGAACGATCTCCGGATTCGCCAGCACGATCTTGGCTTCGGGATTCTTTCCCGCGGTTACGTCCACCACCGCGATCCGCACGCTCAATCCGATTTGCGGCGCCGCCAGTCCCACGCCCTGCGCCGCGTACATCGAGGCGAACATATCCTCGACGAGTTGCTCCAGCTCCGCGTCGAATTTCCTGACGGGCGCGCCCGGCTTCTCCAGGATGGCGTCGCCGTACTTAACGATCGGATAGATCTTGCGCGCGGGAGACGGTGTTTGCAGCGTCTCGGTGGCCGCCGAGGCCCGTGCGTCAGAACTCGTCGATTTGTTGGACATAATTGTCGAAGTTCCGCCGCATCTCAGCGAGCGAGTCTCCCCCAAATTTTTGCAGAAAAGCATCCGCCAGCACAAGGGCAACCATGGCTTCCCCGGCCACCGCGCCGGCCGGCACCACGCACCAATCGGATCGCTCGTAGGCGGCCTTCACCGGTTCCTTGGTCACCATGTCCGTGGTGTGCAGCGGTTGGCGCAACGTCGAAATGGGTTTCAAGTAGCCTCGCACGACCACGTCTTCGCCGTTGGTGATGCCACCTTCCAGTCCCCCAGCGCGGTTCGTCGAGCGCCGAAACCGCCTCACTGATTTTTCGTAAAAAATCTCATCCTGCACTTCGCTTCCGAAGGAGCCCGCCCCCGCCACGCCTCCTCCGATCTCCACCGCTTTCACCGCTTGCACGCTCATCAGTGCCTGCGCCAGCCGCCCATCCAGCTTCTCGTCCCATTGCGCATGACTGCCCAGCCCCACGGGAACATGGTGCGCGACAATTTCAAAAATCCCGCCCACGGTGTCGCCCACCTTGAGCACTGCGTCAACTTCCGCTTTCATTTTTTCCTGTACGGCGGCGTTGATGCATCGCAACGGAGAATCCAGGTCTGCGCTCACCGCTTGAATCTTCTTCCAAGTGGCTGGTTTTTCCAGACGCACATGCCCCACCTGAATCGTGTGACTCGCGATCTCCGTGCCGAATTCGCGCAAAAGCAGTTTTGCAAAGGCGCCCGCCGCCACGCGTGCCGCGGTCTCGCGGGCGGAGGCTCGCTCCAGAACATAGCGCGCATCGTGGTAGTTGAATTTCTGCGACCCCGCAAGATCGGCATGGCCGGGGCGAGGTGCCACGAGCTTGCGCATGCCCGGATCTTCTTCCGCGGCCTCCACCGGCAGCATCTTCTCCCAATTGACCCAGTCGCGATTTTCAATCCGCAAGGCAATGGGCGCCCCAATAGTCTTCCCGTGGCGAACTCCGGCAAACACATCGGCAGTGTCCTTTTCGATCTTCTGCCGCCCGCCGCGTCCATAACCAAGCTGGCGGCGGCGCAACTGGTGATTGATAAACTGCACGTCAATGGGGAGTTGCGCGGGCAACCCGGAAATAAACGCCAGCAGCGCTTGACCGTGCGACTCACCCGCGGTGAAAAAGCGAAGCATGCGGATTCATTCCCGCGCACAAATTCGCGCGCGATGGATTCAAAAACAACTGCAAAACAAACAGTGTAGCCGCCGCTGCGCTCTGCGTCCAGCGCGCCTCCCAGGCTCGCCTGCGTTCGTCCGGGTTCTTAGCCACGAGACCGTCCGCCGGAGCCGTTGGCGATGAAAATTCATTATCTAGGCCACCGCCTTAGGCAGGTCAGACGGCACTCTAGTGGGTAAAGCCCGAGAAGGATTGCCCAGCAAATTCTGAGCGCGTCGGTGCGCCCGCTGGCCTGACCGGTAGCGCGCCTCGGATTGTCGCTAGCCAATGGGAGCTCGGTGACGATCGACTCCTTGAAGCGTCAATAGAACAGCACCAGGCGGAATTGGGCGACATTCACGAGTCTGCTGGACATGGGAACCCGCCGGGGCTGAACTGCGTAGAGTAGGAAGAGGTGTTCAATGCAAAACCTGCCCGGCAATTTTCGGTACGCCCTACGACAGTTCTGGCTGTCGCCGGTTTTTACCGTTGCGGCGGTACTGACCCTGGCATTGGGAATCGGCGGGACCACCGCAATATTTACCTTGATCCATGCGGTGATGCTCCGCTCGTTGCCAGTTTCCGATCCCGGCAGGCTCTACCGAGTCGGCGAAGGCGACGAATGCTGCGTAGAAGGGGGTCCTCAGGACCGCTGGGGAATGTTTTCCTTTCCCTTGTACGAGCGGCTGAAGGCCGAAACTCCGGAGTTCGAAGAAGTGACCGCTTTCCAGGCGGGGCGCTGGCGACTGAGCGTGCGGCGTCAGGGCGTCGAATCGGCTGCCAGACCTCTGCGCGCGGAGTACGTCACCGGCAGTTATTTCTCAACCCTTGGAGTGCGGGCCTTCGGCGGACGCGTGTTTACGACGGATGACGACAAGCCTGCTGCCCCTCCAGTCGCGGTGCTCAGCCACCGTGTATGGCAAACCGCATATGCATCCGACACTTCAGTAGTGGGTTCAACATTCGTCGCCGAGGGCCATCCGTTGACCGTCATCGGTGTCGCACCTGCCGGGTTTTTCGGCGAAACGCTGGAAAGCGATCCTCCCGATATCTGGGTCCCCCTTCAACAAGAACCCCTGATTAATGCCGAACGTAGTCTGCTGCATCAGCCTGTGTCTGCCTGGCTGCGCATGATCGGCCGATTGCGCCCGGGAGCTTCGATAGACGGAATGGCTCCGCGCCTCACCGGTCTGCTACGCCAATGGCTGCAGAACGATTCCGGGTATCCTGCCAACTTCATGCCGGATGTCATCCGCATGCTTCCCAAGCAGGTTATCGAGGTGATACCCGCCGGAGCAGGCGTGGCCGTGATGAAAGAGGAATACGGCCGCAGCCTGCAGATCCTGCTCTCCGTGTGCGGTCTGGTACTGCTGATCGCCTGTGCCAATGTGGCGAACCTGCTGCTGGCTCGCGGGGTAGCGCGTCGTGCGCAAACTGCAGTGCGATTGGCGGTGGGCGCAACACCCTGGCAAATCGTTCGGCAAGCGCTCACGGAAAGCGTCCTGCTCGCCGTCGGCGGTGGCATAGTAGGGCTTCTGGTGGCCATGGCAGCGGCGCGGCTGCTGCTTTCCCTGGCGTTTCACAGCTCACATTTTCTTCCCATCAGCACCACACCGTCGCTCATGGTATTGGCGTTTGCCTTCGGATTGGCCCTGGTGACAGGAATCATTTTCGGGGCCGTTCCCGCGTGGATTGCCACGCGTACCGACCCCGCGGAAGCACTCCGCGGCGCGGGCCGCGGCACCACAGATCATTCTTCCTTCGTCCGCAAAGCTCTGCTGGTTGTGCAGGCCACCTTGTCGGTTGTCCTCGTCGCCGGTGCGACCATGTTGGCGCGCAGCCTAAACAAGCTCGAGCATCAGGATTTCGGGTATCAGGTCGAAGGGCGCGTTGTGGTGGATATGAACAATCCTCCAGCCAGCTACACGCAGCCCAAGTTAGCGGCGCTCTACCGTCAGCTTGAAGAAGAGCTCAATGCCCTGCCCGGCGTGCAGGGCTCCGGTCTGGCCCTTTATAACCCGCTTACCGACAACTGGGGCGAACTCATCATGGTAGCCGGCCATCCTGCGGCCAAGCTCAACGAGGAAGCAGGCGCGTCGTGGGACCGCGTGAGCGTCAACTATCTGCAGAATTTTGGCATGCCGATTTTGCGCGGGCGAATGTTTACCTTAGCGGACAACGAAACCACGGCGCCGGTGGCCATCGTCAATGAGGCTTTCGTAAAGCGCTTTTTCAAAAGCGGCGAAAATCCGCTGGATCAGCACTTCGGCCTCGATTTGCCCGAGTATGCCGGGACATTCCGGATCGTCGGCGTCGTGCGCGATGCCAAGTTTGCCGGCTGGGGCTTGAATCGGCCGGCGCGTCCGATGTTCTACGTCCCGCTGGCCCAAAACGTCGTCTACCCCGACGAGTTGATGAAGAAAATCGAGCTGCGCTCGCACTTTATCAGCGGAATTATGCTGGTAACCAAGATGCCTCCCGGCGCGCTCGAAGCGGTGCTCACCAGGATGCTGGCGGACTTGGATCCCAACTTGACGATCAACAGCATCAGGACCATGCAGCAGCAGATTGATCTTTCCTTCGATCAGGAGCGCGCCGTAGCCAGCCTGGCCGGCTTGTTCGGGATGGTAGCTCTCGTGCTGGCTGCCGTGGGCTTGTACGGGGTCACGGCCTATAGCGTTGCCCAGCGAACCAATGAAATCGGCGTTCGCATGGCGCTTGGCGCTGGCCGCCCGAAAGTGATTCAACTCGTGCTGCGCGGGGCCTTCAACCGAGTGTTGCTTGGACTGATGCTGGGCTTGCCCCTGGCGGTTGGCGCCGGGCGATTAATCTCCGCCCAGCTGTACGGCGTTTCCTCCTGGGACCCGCTCGCACTGACTGTGGCAGCGGGGGCGCTGGCGATCTGCTCCTTTTTTGCGGCGATCATTCCCGCGAACCGCGCCGCTTCCATTTCGCCCATGAACGCACTGCGAATTGATTGAAGACTCCCCACGCCTAAAGGCGGGGGATTCTTTGGAGTTACTAGTGTAGTGTCCCATAAATAACTTGACAGATTGTCAGGACTTGCTATGATCGCAGTCATGCCGAACACAGGTCTGGCGATCGAGTTACAACCAGCTG
>Ga0209806_1001508_pt1 | contig 15343 bp, 16 predicted proteins | sample GraSoiAngelo_152_FD_186166 | JGI IMG/M metagenome (GOLD analysis project Ga0209806, IMG submission 186166) | Grasslands soil microbial communities from the Angelo Coastal Reserve, California, USA - 14_1009_12_30cm (SPAdes) (version 2) | ecosystem: Environmental > Terrestrial > Soil > Grasslands ... | reverse complement strand
CGACGCCGCAGTACTGGAAGGTACTGCCGCATTACATGCGCGACGAGATCATGGACGGCCTGCTGGCGGCGGACATCATCGGGCTGCAAACCTACTCGGACGTGCGCAACTTCCTGCTGACCTGTGAAGAAAACATGGGCCTACCGGTGGATCTTCGCCAGCAGACCGCGTTCTATCGCGGCCGCACCGTCTGGGTGCGTCGCTATCCGATCTCGATCGACGTTCGCGAGTTCGAGCGAAGCGCCGCCAGCCCGGCGGTGGAGCGGGCCGAGCGCGAGGTGCTGCGCTGGCGCCCGGAGCAACTCGTCTACCGGGTTGACCGCATGGACCTGTCCAAGAACATTATCCGCGGGTTCATCGCCTACGAGCGACTCTTGCATGCCCATCCCGAGTGGCACCGCCGCGTCATTTTCTGGGCGATGCTGCAGAAGACCCGCCAGAATGTTCCGGAATATCGCGAGTACGCCCGCCAGGTGGTGCAGACCGCACGCTTCATCAACGGCCGTTTCGCGTCCGGCGACTGGCAACCAATCCGCCTCGAGCTCCGCGACGATATGAACCGCGCGGTGGCCGGCTACAAGCAGTTCGACGTCTTGCTCGTCAATCCCATCTACGACGGCATGAACCTGGTGGCGAAGGAAGGGATCACGGTCAACCGCCGTGGCGGTGCGCTGGTCCTCTCGGAGAATGCGGGCACACACGAAGAGCTTGGCGAGTGGGCGATCACCATCAATCCCTTCGACGTCGATGCCACGGCGCAGGCCCTTCACCGGGCGCTGCTGATGGATCCGGTCGAACGCCACGCGCGCGCCGAGAAGATGCGAGCCGTGGTGCAGCAGAACGACGTCGCGCGCTGGATCTCGGCGCAGCTGCAGGACATTCGCGACCTGGTCGAGCCGCTGGCGGCGCGGCAGCCCGAGGTGGCGACAGAGGACACGATCGCCGTGGGGCGCGAGGGCTCGATCTAACCTAACCTGGCGGTGCGGAGCCGCGCTTAGGCGGGCTCAGGCCCAGAGATGGCGGGCGCCGGCGAGCTCGGGAAACTCGGTCTCCGGGATCTGCAGCCGGCCCTGCACCGCCGCTTCCATCAGAGAGAAGATGACCTTGACGCCGGCGAGGTTGATGCCGTGGACGGTGGTCAGCTCCCGGATGAGGCGGATGCGCTCGATATCGCGGCGCGAGTAGCGGCGCCGCTGGGTGGGGGTCCGTTCGGGCGCGATCAGGTTTTCGCTCTCGTAGACGAACAGCGTGCGCGGCTCGATGTCGAACATGTCCGAGACTTCGCTGGACTTATGCGGCAAGGCCAAGGGGGACCCTCCAGAACGCAATACTGTAAACCATTATATCCAACATATCAACATTAGTGATAAACCGCCAAGGGCGACGACGTTTGCGCGAATTGTGGCGAGACGTGGGAGCAGTGTGACGAAGCGGTAAAGGTCACCCAATGACTGTGCGGGGGCATATCACCTTAGCCGTGGGACCCCGCGCTTGAACGCGTCCGAACTTGCCGATAGTGTCACGCCCGAACGGCGCGGGAGCCGACCCCTCGAGCATGTCGGGCATCTTACGGCAAGTCACGGCGTTTGGAGGAAAGGTAGTGCTGGGCGTGATGCTTTTCGCGCTCCTCACACCCCCCTTCGGCCTGCGCGCCTACCTCGAGGCGCGCGCGCAGGAGCAAGCCCAGGCCGCCCAGGTGATCCACAGCTTCGGCCGCCCGGTCGCCGCCGTGGTCAAGGCGCCCGTCACCGCCCGGCCCTTTGCGCAGGCGCCTCGTTCACCGCTCGACGGCGTCAAAGGCAAGGGCGCCTGGCTGATGATCTTCGACGGCGACTGGAATGACCCCGATGCCGACCGCGCGGCGGCTATCGTCGATGCCGCGGTCCGCGCCGACCTCAGTCATCTCTACATTCGAATCGCCGACTCGCGACACCACTTCTACGGCGCCTCGGCGCTGATGGACCTGCTGCCGATCGCGCACGCGCACGGCCTGAGCATCCTCGGTTGGATCGAGCCGATGCTCGACGATCCGACGTCCGACACGGCCGACGCGCTGGCCGCAGCGCAGTTCGAGGAGCAGGGTCAGCGCCTGGACGGGCTGGCACTCACGATCGAGGGCGACAGCACTTCGGATCCAAATGTCGGTCAATACCTGTCGGGAATCCGCGGCGGCATTTCCGGTATGAACGGGCTCGGCGAGCGCTACCTGTTGATTGCCAGCACGCTGCCGACTCCCTACGATCATCCCGGCTACGCCTACGCGACGATGTCCCGTTTCTGCCAGGTCTTCGCGCCGATGGTCTACTGGCGCGCGACCGGATTACCGCAATACAGCGGTCCGGACGGAACGCGCGCCTACGTCGACACCGTCTTCGCCCAGTTCCGTGATCCGGGCGTCAATCCCTACAAGCGTCCGCTGACGATCACCGCGCAGGCGTACGACGCCGCCCCCGAGTACGGCACGCCGGGGGCCCCGCCGGGCGATGAGATCGTGACCTCGATGAACGAGACCCGCGCCCAGGGCGGCATCAGCTGGTCGTACTACCGGCTCGCGAACGCCGACAATGGCGTGACCGGCGAGGAGCAGCAGGCCATCACCGCCTTCCCGTTCTGGCAGCGATACGGCACGGGCGGCATCGCGGCGAAGGCGTTGATCGCGTTACCCGACCAGCCAGTCGCGTACTAAGGAGAGGGGTTGAGGAAATGAAAACGTTGTTTCGCCGTCTTCATGTCCCGTCGGTGTTACGCCGCAAATGGGTGGTGATGCCGGCGATCGGCGTGCTGGCCTTGCTGCTCCTCGGTGGGGTCTGGTTCCTCGGCCACTCGGGCGCTAACACGGTCTGGAACCAGCCCAGCGTGCCGATCAGCGACGTCCTCGATCGCGTCGACCATGGTCAGATCGCCACCGCCAGCATCACCGGGCAGCGCATCCTGCTGATGGATACCTCGGGCCGGCAGTCGTGGACGATCGAGAAGGAATCGTCGATGGGCGCGACCGAGCAGTACCTGCGCGGTCACAACGTGAAGGTCGCGGTTCAGTCCACCGATGAGACGTCGGTCGCGACCGTGCTCCCCAACCTGCTGGGCCTGCTCGTCCTCCTGGCGCTACTGTTCATGCTGTTGCGGCGATCGAACCTTCTCGGAAACCCGATGGGGGCGATGACCAAGCACCTGGCGGAGTCGCGAGCCGGCGAGGGCGAGCCGGTCACCTTTTCCCAGGTGGTCGGCGTCGACGAGGCAAAGCACGAGCTCGAGGAAGTCGTCGAGTTCCTCAAGGCGCCCGGCAGCTTCGGTCAGCTGGGGGCACGCATGCCGCGCGGCATCCTGCTCGTGGGCCCGCCGGGTACCGGCAAGACGCTCCTCTCGCGCGCGGTTGCGGGCGAGGCCAAGGTTCCCTACTACTCGCTGAGTGGCTCGGACTTCGTCGAGATGTTCGTCGGCGTCGGCGCGGCGCGCGTGCGTGACCTCTTCAAGCACGCCAAGAAGAATGCGCCGTGCATCGTCTTCCTCGACGAGATCGATGCGCTCGGCCGCAAACGCGGCGGCGCGCAGATCCGGACCAACGAAGAACGCGAACAGACCCTGAACCAGTTGCTGGTCGAGATGGACGGCTTCAATACCGACTGCGCCGTGGTCGTGATCGCGGCCACCAACCGCCCGGACGTGCTCGACCCGGCGCTGCTGCGCTCTGGCCGCTTCGACCGGCGGGTCGCGATCGACGCGCCCGACCTCAACGGCCGGCGCGCCATCTTGAGCCTCTACGCGGAACACAAGCCCCTCGCCGAGAACATCGACCTCGACGTGGTGGCGCGGCAGACGCCCGGTTTCACCGGTGCTGACCTGGCCAATCTCCTCAACGAGGCCGCCATCCTGGCGGCACGCAACAAGAAAATCGCGATCGGCAGTGCCGAGCTGGAAGAAGCCAGCCTGCGGGTGATGGCAGGCCCGGAAAAGCGCAGCCGCATGATCACACCGGAAGAGAAGGCGATCATCGCCTACCACGAGGTCGGCCACGCGCTGGTGATGAAGTCGATTGCCAAGAGCGATCCGGTGCACAAGGTGTCGGTGGTCTCGCGCGGCCAGGCGCTGGGCGTCACCATCCAGCTGCCGCTCAAGGACCGCTACCTGACCTCGAAGTCCGAGCTCAACGCGCGTATGGCCGCCGCCATGGGCGGCCGCGCCGCCGAGGAGATCATCTTTGGCGACGTCACCACCGGCGCCAAACAGGACATCGAACAGGCCACGAGCATCGCGCGCCAGATGGTATGCGAGTTCGGGATGAGCGAGCGGCTTGGCCTGGTCACGCTGCACCGGAAAGGCGATGGCGACAGCCAGTTCTTCTCAGAGTTGACGGCGGCCGACGTCGACGCCGAGGTCAAGGCCTTGACGGATGCGGCCTATCAGCAGGCTTACGACATCTGCCAGAGCCGTCGCGCCACCCTGGAACGGATCGCCGAGCACCTGCAGATCGTGGAGACGATCGATGGCCCGGAGCTGGACCGCCTGCTCCTGGGGGAGGCGGTCCCACCGACGATCGCGGTCTCGCCCGAGGTCAAGTCGGCAGTCGCCGCTCGCATCGCTGCAGCGGAAGCCCACGACTGGGAAGAAACGTCGAGCGGCTCAGCCAACGACAGCGAGGGATTGCCGCCGATCGCCGCGACCTAAATAATTTCCTCGTAGAGGTCGTAGACCTGCTTGAGGTCGTCCGGCGGCTTCACGCCGCCATTCTTCAAGGACTCGAGCAGCATGAGGATGTACTTGACGCCGGCCAGGTTGACGCCCTTCTCCCGCGTCAGTTGCTGAATCACCTGTAACTTTCGCACGTTGCGCTGCGAGTAGCGCCGGCGGTTGGTGGCGGTGCGATAGGGCTCGATCAAGCCGAGGTCCTCGTACATCATCAGGGTTCTCGGATGGGTCTCCAGGATCTCCGATGCGACGCTGATGGTATAGAGGGGCTTGTCCAGGTCGAAGGCTCCGCCGATCCGGGGATCGCGATTGTGGACCAAGCGATCTATTCCTTGACCCAATCCTGAACGCCACGACTCAGACTGGCGGGCGTCGTCTCCGACTTGATCAGGTAATCGAGCGCACCGAGCTTCAGGCCGCGGTCGACCAACTCTTTTTCGCCGTAGTTCGAGAGGATGATGACAGGGATATTCCGGGTCACGCCGTCGGAGCGGAGGTTCTCGAGCACCGCGAATCCGTCCATCTTGGGCAGCCGGATGTCGAGGAAGACGATGTCGGGCACCTGGCTCTTGGCGTGATCGAGACCCTCCTCGCCGGACTTCGCCACAGTGACCCGGTAGCCGTCCAGCTCCAACTTGAGCTTGTACATCTCGGCCACCGCCGGATCGTCCTCGATGAACAGGACGTTTACGTCCTCGTCGATTACCTCACTCATATCCCCTCCTTAACCAAACCGCCCGCTTTTCCACGCCGGAGCGGGCTCATGGACGAAACGACCGCTTTTCCACAGCGGAGCGGGCTTATCACGCCAGATGGCAAAATGGACATCACGCCTGTCACCTTTCCCCCCTTTCCACCGGTCGTTAGTATACCGCACCTCCCGTCAAAAACCTGAATTTGCGGCGTAGGGGCGATCGGCGGGCAAGTCCAGGACACGTGATACGATGGCTGGTGCGATTTCGTATGGGATATATGCGAGGACTCACGCATGGCGCCGTCGCCGGGGCGATCCTCGCGTTTCTCTACGCGCCTGATTCGGGCGCGAACACACGGCGCCGGGTCTCACGGCTCCTCGGCCAGGCGGAGGCCATGTTGTCCTCCGACAGCGGCGCGGCCGCGACCTCGACGGCGACACCCCGGCGGCGTACAGCAGGCGGAACAGAAAGCAAGGTCAGGCGGCCTTAGGGAGGACGGCGATGGATCAGACGGTTGAGAAGACGGTCGATCGGTTGAGCGAGCTACTGGAGCGGGCCAACAAGGCCGCGCAGGATTTCGAGGTGAAGGACCGCCTCTCGGACGCAGTCGCGGCCCTGCGGCGCACCCGGATCACCCAGGACGACGACAGCGGCGCGGAGCGGTTCGTCACCGGGCTGCTGATCGGGGTCGCGGTCGGCTTCGGGCTCGCCTTGCTGCTCGCGCCCAAGTCCGGCGAGGAGCTACGCGACGACCTGATGCAGCGCGGGATCGAGCTCCGTGATCGCGCCGGTGAGCTGGCGTCCCGCCGGCCGTTCGGTGACGGGGAGCAGGGTCGTACCGAAAAGGCATCGAGCGACCAACCGGGGACGGCCTAACCCGAAACCCGGCCGAGGCGCATGGCCTGCAGCGCTAGTCGTGCGGCTTACACAGAGGGTCGAGCGGCGGGCAGGCCGTCGGTGATGGCGTCGGGGCGGGGGCCGGCGGTGCGGGCGGCGGCTTTGGCGGATTGACGATGCAATACACACCGTCCACCGTGATCTGGCTGTAGGTCAGCGAGTAAGGGTTGTAGTTCGCGGGCAATTTGCACTGCGGCCACGGTTGCGCGAGCGTCCGCGGCAGGTTTTCGGTGCCGGGCAGGAAGAAGTCCTGCCCGACCTGGTGCAGGCCGGCCGGCACCGAGTACCACTCATCGGGCTTTCCGGCGAGCGCCTGGGTCATGAATTTGTGCCAGATGGGTGCGGCGCCGACGATGCCGGTGGAGTTGTGGCTGAGCGGCTTGTTGTCAGGGTTGCCGACCCAGACCGCCGTCGCCAGGCTGGGCGTGAAGCCCACCGTCCAGTTGTCTTTGAAGTCGTTGGTCGTGCCGGTCTTGGCGGCGACGTGGCGGCCGGCGAGGGTCAGGTCGCCGTGGCAGCCGAAGGACATGCAGCGGTTGCGGTCGTCGGACATGATCGAGGCGATGATGAAGGCGACACCCGGATCGACGGCCCGGTACTCGTTTTTGGCCGGGTCATAGGTGAAGACATCTTTCCCGAGCCCGTCCTTGATGTTGAGGATGGGGGCCTCACGGTGACGGACGCCGAGCGTGGCGAGAGTGGACGCGGCGGTCGCCATGTCCGCCAGGCGCACGGGATAGGCACCCAGGGTCAGGCTCATGCCATAGTCTTCGGGTTTCTTCGAGCCGCAGGGTTCGCCGAGGCAGGTCAGCCCCAGGCGTGACGCCATGTCGACCACAGCCGGGATGCCGGTGCGCAGCTCGACTTTGAGCGCGGGAATGTTGAGCGAGTTGCCCATCACCATCTTCAGGGGGAGGGTGCCGTGGAAACGCCGGTCATAGTTGAGCGGAACGTATTTAGCGAAGCCACTCACGAACCCCGGACCATCGCCACCGATGGGGAAGACCATCGGGTCGTCAAGGACAGGGCTCAGCATGTTCACCTTGCGACTCTCGATCGCGGCGGTGTAAGTGAAGATCTTGAAGCTGGATCCGGGAGGACGCGGCACGTCATAGGCAAGGTTGAACTGTCCGCCCGGCCTTGTGTAGTCGTCCCCGCCGACCATCGCGAGGACCTCGCCCGTCTTGGGGTTCATGCTGACGAGGGCGGCATCGTGGAAGTTGTAGTAATTCCCCTTCTGCGCGATCTGTTCGCGCACCACCTGCTCCGCCATGTGCTGGAGGTTCAGGTCGAGGCTGGTGTACACGCGATACCCCTTGCGGTTGTTGTCGGAGTTGTTGATGTTGTAGGGGGGCTTGGCGAGTGTCTTCAGGACATAGTCGACGAAGTAGGGTGCCTCGAATTTCGTGATCGGAGGTGAGACCTGCAGCTTGACGGCATACGCCGCTTCGGCCTGCGCAGCGGTGATGTACTTTTCACCGACCATGGCGGCCAGCACCTGCGCCTGTCGCTGCTTGGCCGACTGAAAGTTCACGACCGGGTTGTACTGCGTCGGCGCCTGGGGTAAGCCGGCGAGCATCGCGGCCTGCGCCAGGCTGAGGTCGTGGGCGTTGCTCTGAAAGTAGCTGCGGGCCGCGGCCTCGATCCCGTAGGTCTGACTTCCATAGAAGATCGTGTTGAGGTACATCTCGAGGATCTGGCTCTTGCTGTACTCACGGTTGAGCTCGATGGCGAGGATCGCTTCCTTCAGCTTGCGCTGGATGTCCGCAGGAGCGTTCGTGCCGATGTAGACCTGTTTCACCAACTGCTGGCTGATCGTGCTACCACCCTGCTTGACCTTGTGATGCTGGTAGTTGGCGATCGCCGCGCGCACGATGCCGCCGATGTCGATCCCGCTGTTGGAATAAAAGGTGCGATCCTCGGTCGCGAGGGTGGCTTTGACCACCCAGGGCGAGATGTAGTTGAGCGGCACCACGATGCGATGGTCACCCGCCTTGCCAATATCGGCGAGCAAGGTGCCATGGCGGTCGTAGATGAGGGTGTCCTGATCCATCTTGTTGGAGGCAAGCCCGCTGACCGCCGGGAGGGGACCAACCGCCTGTGCGGTGATCGCCGGGATGCCCATGAGGGGCACGAGGAAGACAACGATGAGGCCGAGAATGATCACGCGGCGAAAGTCGCGGCGGCTCCGCTTGCGCCAGCGAGCGAGATGACGCTGGCTTCGCCGACGGGCGGCTAGGCGCTCAGAAACCCGAAAATCCCGGAAAGCAGGAGCCAAAGAGAGACAAGGATAACCGCTCCCCACCCCGCGCCGCTGGCGAGGGTTCGGAGCGCCGACCGGCGCTGCCGTCGGATCTGGCGTCGCCGAGCCGCGAGGGATGAGAGGCCGCTGGCCGTCGCTGGGTGCGTCGCATGCCGGATGCTTATCAATTCAGGCCCCTTAAATCGTTACTATCCTGCTTTCCGAAAAGTTGACTTCGCCATTATAACCTAGGCGGAGCACCTTCGCACCAGGTGGCCGCCGAAATGTCCCCGTGCTGCCTGTCCAACGGGGGCGGGCGCGGTTTGGTTACGGCGCCCGGAGGTCCACGTGGCTCGCGATCGACGCCCGTATAATGGGGCCGCTTTGTCGAGTTCGGAACCGATGGCGAAAGCGGGGACCGTGTTCTGCCGCTCGTGCGGCAAGGCGATCGAGGCGGGCGCCCGGTTCTGCCGGTTCTGCGGTAAGTCGCAGGCCGATCCGGGCGCTGGCATGCCCTCCGCCGCATCGGCGTCGGGCCCGGCCCGCCAACCCGCCGAGGCCGGCCTCGAGCACCGGCTTCGCCAGATCTTCCCCCGGCACCATCTCCAGGACGAGTTCACCCACGTGGGCACGATCGCGGCCTTCCTGATGGCACTGATCGGGTTCATCGTCGGCTTCTTCATCAACTACAGCTGGCTCGGAACAAATTTCCTCCTCGGCTCGATCGCCCTGCTGCTCTTCCTCATCCTGCGTGAGTCGACCTTGAGCCACATCCGGGTACGCAACGGTGGATCGGCGTCCACCTCCGAGGGGGGAACCCGTTACCATGCGGGACGGCGTCCCGCCGGTGACGCCGGTCCGGCGGAGGCGGCTACGGCCGAGTCATCGCCACCCGCCGGTGGCAGGCCCCCCGCCACCCCTCGATAGAAAAGGCCGGCCCGAAGCGGACCGGCCCGTCGAATTCGCCTAAACGCCCTTGTCGCCAGCCGTCTCTGGCGCGGTCGGATCGCCCTGGGTCATCTCGCGACCGGCCTCTTCGACCTTACCCTTGGCCTTCTGGGCCTTGCCTTCCCATTCCATCTTCTTGTCGTCGCTCAGCTTGCCGCCGGTGTCTTTGACCTCGCCTTCGACCTTGTCACGCAACTCGCCCATGCTGCACCTCCGGTTTTTCAGCGCGATACGGCGCCTGTTATGAAACATGATAACGCTGGACTACCGTTCCGTCTACTACGTGAGCGCGGAGCTGGGCCGTCAAGTGAGTTCACATCTATTTACGAAACGTGCGTTGAGCTGGGGCGGCCTGCTCCCTATACTCGGGAGGATTTACGCCGGTCGGAGATGTCACGTGGCGCTCGCCGTATTCAGACCGGGAGGCAGACACATCATGGAGGCTCCTATGGCAACCGTTCTCAAGCGTGATACCCGGCGCGACACGAATATCTCCCTCGACAAGCCGATCTACACCATCAGCGTCGCGTCCGAGATCCTCGAAACCCATCCGCGGACGCTCATGATGTACGAGCACCTCGGGCTGGTCGTCCCCAAGCGGACCTCGACCAACCGCCGGCGGTTCTCGCAACGCGACGTCATGAAACTGCAAACCATCCAGAAGCTGACCCGGCACCACTCGGTCAACCTGGCCGGCGTTCGCTACATCCTGAAGTTGCTCAAGCTGCTCCAGGAGCATCAGCTTCCCTCGCCCGTCGAGCTGCGCGACCTCGACGTTTCGCAGCTGGACGTCTAGAAATTTTTGCGCCGCGTGTTGCAACGCGGTAGCACGTTATCGATAGTGGCGGCAGGATACTTCCTTACTGTCTCGGTGTTGACAAGGCATCAGCCCCTCCCTATAATCCGACTTAGTTCTTCTGCCCCCCTCTTCGGGCCCTCCCTTCGGAGGGCCTTAACTTTTCCGGGACTGTAGCCCAGGAACGTATGCCCACTAAGGAGTCCGACGTATTGCTTCCCGTAAACGTCGCGAGATGCGCGAAGTTCGTCTATACTGCTTCGCGCCAAGGGGAGTGTTATGGAAAGTAAGACGCGCCGCAGCGCCGGCGCGAGCCCTGCCAGTCAGGCGGCCCAGGCCGATGAGGACCTGGTCGACGTTCTCCTCGTGGAAGACGATCCTTCTGTCCTCGAGATGTACCGTCTCAAGCTCGAGCTCGATGGGTACCGCGTCAACACCGCGCTCGACGGTGAGGAAGGCCTCAAGAAGGCCAGCGATCTGAAGCCGGACATCATCTTTCTCGATATCCGTCTCCCCAAAATGGACGGACTCGAGGTCTTGAGGAAATTGCGAGCGCAGGATAAGACGCGCGAGATTCCGGTTATCATCCTCTCTAACTACGATGAAGAAGACCTGGTCGCGCGAGGGCTGCGGCTGGGAGCGCACGAGTACCTCATCAAAGCGCGCACGACGCCGACCAGCCTCTCAGAAGGAATCGAGGATTGGCTAAAGGAGTAACCCGCCGCGCACCGAGCGATACGAGCCTCTCGCTCGATAAGCCGATCTATACCATCAGCGTCGCGTCGGAGATTCTGCAGACGCATCCGCGCACGTTGATGATGTACGAGCACCTCGGCCTGGTGGTGCCCAAGCGGACGTCGACCAACCGGCGACGGTTCTCGCAGCGCGACATCCGCAAGCTGCAGGCGATCCAGACGCTGACGCGCCAGCACGGGGTCAACCTCAATGGCGCCCGCTATGTGCTGCGCTTGCTGCGCATCCTGGTCGATAACGGGCTCGCTGCGCCGCCTGAACTACGCGACCTCGACGTCAAAGAACTAGACGTCTAATAGGCGCGAAAGCGCGGGGCGCAGCGTGACGCACCGGAAACATCTTTGCGGCGAATCGATTGCCGAAATGTTAGCTTCGATCTGCGCCGATACGGTATGAGCACGCATGAGCTTTCGGCCGGATAGCCCGCTGAATCGCCTCGTGATCCTCTGGCCCGGCGTGCCGATCGCGGCCTGTGCCCTGGGCTTTGTGCTGGCCGTCGTCGAGATTTCGGAGACCCACAGTGGATCGTTCGCCGCCCTCGCGATTGCGATGGGCTGCGGCATGGCCTTCAGCCTCGGTTTGCTCTTCCACAGCTTCTTCATCGAGTGGACCGAAGTGATCGTCAGCCACGAAGGGGTCGCGCTCCGGCCGGTCGGCCACGCCTGGCTGAATCGCCAACCCCGCCTGATCCCATGGGACCGGGTGCACGGCATGAACCAGGTCATCACCCGCAAGGGCGGCCACCTGGAGATCGCGGCCGGCAGCCAGGTCGTGAAGCTGGATCGGGCGCTCTTCCGGGAGGATACGTTCGAGAACCTCTGCGCCGCCCTCGCGCAGCGCACTCGGCAGTGGGGGGCCGCCGGTTACGACGATGAGCTGGCCACCGCGGCCTGAGCGCGCCTCCTAGCCGCGGTAGTAGATCTGCGCCGAGTGCACCGCCTGCTGGTAGTTGCCGTAGCGCGCCTGCAGCGTCGTGCGGTCGCCAAACCAGGGGTCGTTGATATTAAGGATGTGGCCGCTGTGGCCGGTGATCACGACGAAGTGCATCCCGCCGTAGAGTCGCACCTCAGCCACAACGAGGCGGCCAGCGTCGAGCTGGGCTTCAACGAGTGACTGCGGGGGTAGGTCCTCGATGTCCTGGTCGCCGGACTTGAGTTGCGACACCATGCCGGGCACGTGGAGCCACTGCCAGCGGACGGAGCCCTGGGTGGCAGCGCCCGCCTGGCGCCAGAGCAGCAAATCGTTCTCGATGTAGCCGCCGTGCTCGGTGAGCCAGCGGTTCAGCTGTTGCGGGTTGGTCGAGTAGCCGTAGGCCGCCGTCACCATGGTGACCGCGGTCAGGGCGCAACCGGCCGAGCCGATCGTGTCAACCGGATCGCTGCCAAGCGCGTCGCGTGACCACTGATGCGATCGCTGGCTGAAGGTGGGAACGGCCGGAGCGGCGACAGCCGAGAGCCCGGCGTACGACCATGACGCCAGCGCCAGCAAGCTTGCCCCCAGCGCACGGCGCCACCCCCGCTTCACGGGCCAATCTTAAAGTCGAGGCTGGGTTAAGTCCAGCGGCGGCGGTGTCTGCTTTGACACAGCCCTGGGAGGATGGCCGAGTGGATTGTTACGACCTGGTGACGGGGGTCAGCGCAGCAAGCTGGCGAAGTCGCCCTCGAAGCGGGCGAGCGCCAGCCGCGCATCGAGCACGTCATCGGTCGTAATCGGCGTTCCAAGCTCATCGACAGGCTGGTCCCGAACGTCGTCGATCACCGGCGCAGTTTCGGCTTCAGTGGCGATGGCGACCGCGATCACCCGGATGTCCTGACAATGGACGCAGGTCACCTTGACCAGGGACTGGTCGTCGTGATGCGCCACCATCTCGAGCTGGCAGTTGGCCAGGCTCTGCCCGCATTTGGGGCACTGAAACCGGCCCGCCTGACGGCGAAGGATATCGAGCATGTCCACGCTATGAGCGTACCCCTGATCCCAGAGCGACAAACGACGCAAAGCGGATTTGCGCCTGATGACTTCGAAGCAAAGCTGATAGTGCCAGGACGCCCTAAGGCACTAACGGCTGAGCCTCAGTTGCTGCCATAACGATCGTTTGCGGTTCTGATGGCGCGCGCCGATACTCGCGTCCGGCATGCGGCTTCCGGTCTTTCTGGGCGCCGGCGCCGTCACCACCGGCATGTTGCTGCTGGGGGGCTTGGCGGCGACCGAGCTGAACCCGGTGCCGGTCGTCAACGTGGATGCCATGGAGCTGGACGGCGCGTCCATTCTGTCCACGCCGCCGCCCCAGGTCTCGCCCAAGCCCGAGCTGGTCGTGAGGGTGAGCCGCGCTTTGCGCGCGGGCGACTGGCAGCTCTCCATGGACGGCCGCCGGGTCGCACTGGCGGCCGCACCGGTGGCCACGATCCTTCGCGTGGCACTTCCCGGTCCGCTGCCGATGGGCAGTAAACACACCGTCCAGCTGACAGCCGGGGCCATGCACGTCCGCGCCGGGTTCGAGGTCGTCCCGCCGCTCGGCGCGGAGGTGTCGATGCGCCTCTATCACCTGCAGGTTGACGGACCAGCCAGCATCGCGGCGACCATCCAATTTTCGCGTGCGGTCGCGGACCGCGCCCAGGCGCAGACCCACCTGCGGATGACGGGACATCCGACCTTTACCTGGCGCGATGCGCGCACCGTCGAGCTGGTCTCGACCGGCTTTGCGTTGTCAGACCACGCCGCCGTCACGATCGACCCCGGGATCCAGGCGGCCGATGGGACGTGGAGCCGTCAGGGCCAGAGCGCCGAACTCACGGTCCCGTCGACGCTGACGGGCGTCCTGCCGGGCCGGATGGTCCAGATGTACTACGTCAATACCGATGAGGGCCGCGCTTCCCTCCTCGCCCACCTGCGCCAGATCGACGTGCTGAGCCCGGCCTGGTACGACGCCAATGCCGACGGCGGCATCACCGGGTACGCGCGACGCGACGTGATCGACGCGGCTGCGAGCGACGCCTTGCCGATGGACCTGCTGCGCACCGTCGCCTCGACGCTTTCGTTCGGCACGTTGCGGCAGGGCAAGACCGACCGCGCCTCCGAGCTTCAGGCGGCGGCGACGCTGATCGCGAAGATCCCGACGGCGATCGCGCACTATCACCGCCGGCGGCAGGGCCTCGATCCCGTCGCGCCGGATGCGTCGCTCGGCTGGTCGGAGAATTTCCTCGCGATGCTCTTCGGCGAGCGGCAGAGCGAGCGCCACAACCGCATCTTCGACGTCGTGATGATCCTGCATGCCGAGCACGAGATGAACGCGTCGACGTTCGCTGCGCGCGTGGTCGCCGGCACCGGAGCGGATCTCGTCGCGGCGGTCACGGCGGGCATCGCCGCGCTCGGCGGTCCGCTGCACGGTGGCGCGAATGCAGCTGCGATGGAGATCTTCGAGCGCATCGGCTCGCCCGAGCGCACGCCGGACGCGGTGCGCGAGCTGCTCGCGTCCAAGCAGAAGCTCTACGGCTTCGGCCATCCGCTCTACCGCGCCTACGACCCGCGCGCGACGATCCTCAAGCGCTACTCGGAGGAGCTGTCGGCGGACGGCGGCGACCCGAACTGGTACGCGATCACCGACGCCGCCGAGCGCACGGTCTTCGAGGAGAAGGGGCTGTACCCGAACGTCGACCTCTACTCGGCCTCGGTCTACCGCTACCTCGGCGTCCCGACCGACCTCTTCACGCCGCTCTTCGCCGCGAGCCGCGTCGCGGGCCAGTCCGCGCACGTGCTCGAGCAGCACGCGAACAACAAGATCATCCGGCCCTCGGCGACCTACGTCGGCGAACCACGCCGGAGCTTCCCCGCATGAGCCTCGCCGACGCCGCGATCGAGGCCGACGCGTTCGCGGAAGAGGGGAAGGAGCGGGAGCTCTCGCAGTTGCGCGCGCAGTGGGACGAAGAGCTCGAGTCGCAGGCACGCTCCGGCGACTTCCGCGAGCGTGCCGTCGCGTTCCGCGCGATCGGGCAGTTCCGGTTCCGCACGAAGAAGGAGCTGCTGCGCCGCGGGCTCGAGGACGTGAGCCCCGCGGTGCGCGGCTCGGCCGTGCTCTCGGCGAGCCCGGCGGATAGGACGACGCCCGCGGGATCCCGCGCCTCGGTGGCCGACAGCTCTTGCGCAGAGCGCGCGGCGGCGGCCCGCGCCTCGTGCTCGCGCGCGGAGCGGCTCGCCGCTGCTAAGCGCCAGAGCTTGTCGATGATCACCGCCCAGCTCCATACCGACGCCGCGAGCAGCAACAGCAGCACGCCCTTGACGACGGGGTCGGCATTGATGAACAGCTTGACGATCGAAAGGGTCGCGACGGGA
>Ga0209806_1001506_pt1 | contig 15363 bp, 10 predicted proteins | sample GraSoiAngelo_152_FD_186166 | JGI IMG/M metagenome (GOLD analysis project Ga0209806, IMG submission 186166) | Grasslands soil microbial communities from the Angelo Coastal Reserve, California, USA - 14_1009_12_30cm (SPAdes) (version 2) | ecosystem: Environmental > Terrestrial > Soil > Grasslands ... | reverse complement strand
ATGCGATCGACGTCGTACACGCAGCCGGCCCATGTGCCGCCGCTCGCCCGCTGCAGGGCGGCCCACAGGCGGGTGTCCGCCGGCAGGGCGGGGTGGGCCGCGAGCCCGGGGTGGGGCTCGCGTTGCGCGAGCAGCGCCGCGCCCGCCGCCCTGTCGAGCGGCTCGCCGGCCGCCCCCACCAGGTCGACTGAGCCGCTGAGCGTGCGACGGTCGATCACGATCTCGATCAGGTCGTCATCGCGCACCCGGCCGAGCGGACCGCCGTGCAGCGCCTCGGGTCCGATGTGACCCACGCACGCGCCGCTCGAGAACCCGGAAAAGCGGCCGTCGGTGAGAAGCGCGACGTGCTTGCCCCAGGGGAGATATCGCAGCGCGGTGGTGATCTGCGCGGTCTCCTGCATCCCCGTGCCCGATGGCCCGTTGCCGATCAACACGATCACGTCTCCCGCCTGGATTGGGCGCTCCGTCGCTCCCTTCACGGCCCGGATGGCGTCGCGCTCGTCGACGAACACGCGCGCGGGGCCGCGGTGACGGTATACCTGATCGTCTCCCACGACGGACGGGTCGAGCGCAGTGGCTTTGATCACCGCTCCGTCGGGCGCCAGGTTCCCGACCGGGAATACAGCGGTGCTCGTCAGACCAGCCGCGCGCGCGGCGTCGGGACCCATGATGACGTCGTCGGGAGCGACCGCTGCGGCGGCGGCGAGCCGTGCCCGCGCCGCCCGGCGCCGATCGCTCGCCGCCCACCAGTCGAGTGTCGCGTCGAGGGTGTCGCCCGTCGCTGTGAGTACGTCGCCGTGCAGCAGGCCCATACGGCGCAGGTGCAGCATCACCTCGGGCACCCCGCCGGCCATGAAGACCTGCACGGTCGGATGGCCACGCGGGCCGTTGGGGAGGGCATCGACCAGGCGCGGCGTGGCGCGATTCACGCGGATCCAGTCGTCCACCGTGGGCGGCCGCAGCCCCGCGGCATGCGCGATCGCGGGAATGTGCAACAGCAGGTTGGTCGAGCCGCCGAACGCCGCGTGCACCAGCATCGCGTTCTCGAGCGCGTGCTGTGTCAAGAGCCGCTCGATCGGAATCCCGAGCGCGTGCAGCCGCAGCAGGGCGAACGCCGAGCGCGGGCCCAGCTCGAGCCACGCTGGCTCGCCCGACGGGGCGAGGGCGCTGTGCGGCAACGCCAGGCCGAGCGCCTCCGCCACGACCTGCGACGTCGCCGCCGTTCCCAGGAACTGGCATCCGCCACCCGCAGACCCGCACGCGCGGCACCCCATACTGGCTGCATAGTCGAGGCTCACCAGGTCCCGGGCGAACCGGGCGCCGAGACTCTGCACCTGCCCCGCGTCCTCCGCCCCGGCCGCCGGCAGCGTGACGCCGCCGGGGACGATCACGCCGGGCAGCGCCCCGCGTCCGGCGAGCGCGAGCATGGTCGCGGGTAGGCCTTTGTCACACGTAGCGATGCCTATGACACCCGAAGCAGTGGGGAGGGAGCGGATCAGCCGGCGCATGACGATGGCCGCGTCGTTGCGGTAGGGCAGGCTGTCGAACATTCCGGTGGTTCCCTGGGTGCGGCCGTCGCAGGGGTCGCTGCAGTACGCCGCGAACGGGATCGCCCCCGCCGCGCGCAGCGTCTCGGCCGCCGAGCGGACCAGGAGCCCGATCTCCCAGTGCCCGGTGTGGTATCCCAGCGCCACCGGGCTGCCGTCCGCGCCGCGCAGGCCGCCGTGTGTGCTGACGATGACGTACTGCGGGCCGCCCAAGGACGCGGGGCTCCAGCCCATGCCCACGTTCTGCGTCAGGCCGAAGACGTTGCCGCTCGGCTCCTCGCGCAGCATGTCCGCGGTAAGGGGGAGCCGGCCCGCGGGCCCGGCACCGGCGAGCCGGCCGGCGGCGACGGCGCTAGCCGAACCGAGCACCGAGTCCAGGGGGGGCGCAGCGAGTTTACCGTGCATGTCCACAACGTTGCGGCGGGGGGGGCGGAATTGCCAGCAGCGTAGGCGTAGGGGCAGAGCGGTACGGCGGCTGTCAGCGCAACGTGTCGTCGAGAAGCTCCCGGTCACTGAAGAGTTGGGACAGGCGCAGGGGAAAGACGCGCTGGCACCCCGGGCACTGCATCTCGGCGGCCCGCTCGGGCAAGCCTTCGCGGCGACTGCAGCGCGGACACACGGCGTAGCGCGATCCCCACTTGACTGGCAGGTCGACCGCGTCGTAGGGACGGGTGACGACGGACCACACATCGGGACGCGTCGTTACGATCTCCAGGGCGTCGCGTGGAACGCTGTTCGTACGCTGGAACACGTCGAGCCAGGCGGCATCGGCCGTGAGCCGCACGACCTGATACCAGGCCCCGCGCCGCACCCCTACGTTCACGTCGCCCGCCACGCGGGCCCAAGGGGGCACCTCCGGCATGGCCTCCTCCCCCAGTCCTTGCTTGTTTCCCCGCCCGCGGGACCCCGCAGGCGGTTGGGGAGGGCGCGCCCCACACCTCTACTTTGAAGGCCGGCGCGCCGCGGCGCCGGTGACCCCGGTCACCGGGAGGCGGACCACGGCAGCACGCGGCGCTCTTGGCTGCTCGCGACCGCCAATACCAGCCCGCGCATGACGGCGACTGCGTGCTCGGGCGTGACCGCCAGCTGTACCTTCTGCAGTATGGCGTCGCGCACGTTCTCGTAATAGTGCGTGAAGCTCGACGGGGTGGTGGGGATCGTGCGCGTGCCTTCGGGCGTGGTCAGTTTCCCGTACATCTCGGACGGCTCTGCATCCCAGTTCGCTTCGTCGGGCGTGTGGCCCGCTTTCAGCGCCGCTTCCTGCGGATCGAGGCCGTACTTGATGAACGAGCCCTGCGTCCCCTGCACGGCAAAGGACGGCGCCAGCGGCTGCGCGAGCATCGAGCCTCGCAGCGTCGCCCGCATGCGCGGGTAGCGCAAGGCGACGTCGAACGCATCGTCCACGGCCGCGCCGTCTCGCTCGATGCGGACGTCGGCGGAGATCGCCTCGGGAATCCCGAACAGCAGCAGGGCCTGGTCGAGCAGGTGCGGCCCCAAGTCGAACCACACGCCCGAGCCTGGCAGGGGCTGCTCGCGCCATGCGCCCGGTCGGAGCTCGAGACGGAAGCGATCGAAGTGCGCTTCGTAACTCACGATGCGGCCGAGCACGCCGTCCGCCACGACCCGCTGCACCGTGACGAAGTCCCCGGTGTAGCGACGGTCCTGATAGACCGACAAGACACGCCCGCTCTGTTTCGCTACCTGGACGAGATCCTCGGCTTCTGCGACGGTCGTGGTGAACGGCTTGTCGACCACGACGTGGCGCCCGGCGAGCAGGCATTGCCGCGCGATGGGATGGTGCGACGTGTTGGACGTGACCACGACGACGAGGTCGATCGGTCGGGCGAGCAGCTCGTCGACGCTGCGTACGAACGCGACGTCCGGGTAGCGGGAGTCGGGTTCGCCGCTGCGCCGCACGATCGTCGTGAGGTGCAGTCCCGCGACCGCGCGGATGATGGGGGCATGGAACACTTGACCCCCGAAGCCGAACCCGACGAGCCCGACGTTCAATCGCTCGTCATGATGAACAGCGGAGCGCCGTCGAACTGATAAATCGGCCGCAGCCGGGCGGTGTTGTAGTACTTCGCAACGTTCACGACCTTCTTCTCCGACGTCACGCTCGTGATCGGCACGCTGTCGTAGAACCCGCGATGGATGCTGACCAGGCGACCGTACTCCTTCCGCGCCACCAGATCGAGGGCGAGGTTGCCGAAGGCCATGGGGACGATCGAATCGAGGGCATCGGGATCGCCCGAGCGCACCAGATAGCCGAGCCGCTGGTTCACGACGTCGATGCGGCGGCCCTGGTTATACTTGGGCGACGATTCCTTGAGCGCGGCCCCCACCTGCTCCCCGATCCCGCCCAGCTTCTTGTGCCCGAACATATCGGTCTCCTCGCTCTCGAAGCTCATGCCTTCGTGCGAGGCGAGCCGCGCGCCTTCCGACACCAGCACGACCGCATAGTGGCTGGGGTTCTTGTTGCGGTCCTGCGTGAGCAGCTCCGCCAGCTGCTCGATGTCGACCGGGTGCTCGGGGATGACGCAGCGGTCCGCGGCGCCGGCCATCGTGGGCAACAGCGCTGTGAACCCGGCGTAGCGCCCGAACACCTCGATCACCAGAAAGCGCTCGTGCGACCCCGCCGAGGTGCGCAGCCGGTGCGTCAGCTCGATCGTACGCGTCACACAGGTGCTGAAGCCGATGCAGTAGTCGGTGCCGTAGACGTCGTTGTCCATCGTCTTCGGGATGGCGACGACGTTCATCCCTTCGTCGTGCAGCCGTTTGCCGTAGCTGAGCGTGTCGTCCCCTCCGATGGGAATCAGGACGTCCACCCCGATGTGCTCGAGGTTCTTGAGCACGTCCTTGGTGATGTCGTTGGTCGCCTCGTCATACCCGGTCAGATGCGGCGGCACGCGCCCGCGCGGCAGGTGGCTCGGCCGCACGCGTGACGTGTGCAGGAACGTGCCGCCGGTGCGCCCGGCCCGGTTGACGACGGCTTCCGAGAGGGGCTGGACGTTCTCGCTGTTGTCGGCTTTCGCGTCGCGCACATAGTCCACGAGCCCCGCCCAGCCGCGCCGGATGCCGACGACCTGGTAGCCGTCGCGCAGCGCGCGAATCGTGATCGCCCGGATGGCGGGATTCAGGCCGGGGACGTCGCCGCCGCCGGTCAGAATCGCGATCGTGCCCTTTCCCATGCGTGCTCTCCTTGCGCCTCCGTGGGTGTCACGAAACGTGCTCATCTCCGGTCGAGACCGTAAGAGGCATGTCGCCCGAGCCCCCTTTTGCGCTTCCCCGCGCCGGGAGGCGATTGTTAGAGCCGTCCCCGAGAGGAGCTGAGCGTGAAAAGTCGAACTCTGGGCCCCACCGGCTACACCGTCAGCGAGATCGGCTTCGGCGGCTGGGGACTCGGCGCCGATATGTGGCGCGGCGTCGACGACGCCCAAACACGCGAGGCGCTACGCGCGGCAGTCGACCAGGGCGTGACGTTCTTCGATACCGCGCTGGCGTACGGAGGCGGACACAGCGAGCGCCTGATCGGCGAGGTGCTGCGAGACGACATCCGCGCCGGCCGCGTCCGGGTCGCCACCAAGGTGCCGCCGCTCAACAGCGAATGGCCCGGGAGGGCGAATCGGCCGCTCGCGGCCGTCTTTCCCGCCCGACACGTCGCGGCGAGCACGGAAACCTCACTCAAGAATCTCGGCGTCGAGGCCCTGTCGCTGCAACAACTGCATGTGTGGCACGACGCCTGGCTGGACGATCCCGAGTGGCAGGCGTGTTACGACCGGATGGTTGGCCTGAAAAGGGAAGGGAAGGTGCTGCATTGGGGCATCTCGATCAACGACCACGCGCCCGCGACCGCGCTGCGGGTGCTCCAGGATCCGCTGTTCGAGACCGCGCAGGTCATTTACAACATCTACGATCGCTCTCCCGAGACGGCGTTGTTCGCGCTGGCGGGGACCAAGCCGCTCGGGATCATCGTACGGGTCCCGTTCGACGAAGGAGCCCTCACTGGTCAGATTCGCTCCACCACGGTGTTTCCCCCCGGCGACTGGCGGGCGGAATACTTCAGCGGCGACCGGCGCGCCGAGGCCGAGCGGAGGGGGAAGGCCTTGGCGGAGCTGCTCGACGAGGAGGTCGAGACGCTGCCGGAGCTGGCCCTGCGGTTCTGTCTGTCTTCACCCGCCGTGTCGACGGTGATTCCCGGAATGCGCCGCCCGGCCCACGTGCGCGAGAACGCCGCGGCGTCGGCCAAAGGCCCGTTGCCGCCCCGCCTGCTTTCCAGGCTCAAACCGCACGCCTGGGACAAGAACTGGTATCCTGCGTAGATGCAGGGGACCATATCCGGGCTCGTCGCCTCCTACGGCTACGTCGTTCTCTTCTTCCTGGTCGGCGTGGAGAGCCTCGGGATCCCGCTCCCGGGCGAGACGGCCCTGGTCACGGCAGCCGCTTGGGCCGCACTGGGGCACCTCTCGATCTACGCGGTGGTGGCGACCGCCGCCGCCGGGGCCATCATCGGCGACAACGGCGGCTACTGGATCGGGCGCACCGGCGGCGTGGCGTTGCTACGCCGCTATGGGCGCTTCGTTCATCTCAGCGAAGCCCACCTCGAGCGCGCCCGTCGCTTCTTTGAGCGGCACGGCGCCAAGACGGTCTTCTTCGGCCGCTTCATTGCGCTGCTGCGTACCTGGGCCGCCGTGCTCGCGGGAGCGGCACGCATGCCGTACGGCACCTTCATGCTCTATAACGCGCTCGGCGCAGTGTGTTGGGCCAGCGTTGTCGGCGCGCTCGGCTACGGGTTCGGCCGTAATCTGCCGCGGCTCGAGCGCTACATGGGTCAGGCGAGCCTGGCGGGGGCTCTCCTCGTCGCCCTGGTGGTGGGCCTCGCGCTCGGATGGCGCTGGTTCGAGAGAAACCGCACCCGCCTCGTCGCGCGCACACAGCGCTTGCGGACGTTCGCCGCCGCGCGTTTCGCGCGCGGCGAATACCTCGGGCTCCACCTCACCGTGGGGCTGGTCATCAGTATCGGGGCGCTGTGGCTGTTTAGTGGCATCACGGAGGATGTCATCCACCACGACCCGCTCACTCTGTTCGACGTGACCCTTCTCAACTGGGTGCATGTGCGTGCCACCCCGGCGGGGTACGCCATCGCCGGGGCGATCAGCCTCCTCGGCTCGCCGGTGACGCTGACCATTCTGGCGCTCGGCGTGGGTCTGGTTCTTGCCGCCCGCCGCGAATGGATTCTGCTCGCCGGCTGGCTCGCGGCCTTCGCCGGCGGCGGCCTGCTAGATGTGGTGCTCAAGCTCGTGATCCGCCGCCCGCGGCCACCGTACGCCGCCGAGTTCCTGCCGCACTTCAGTTGGAGCTTTCCGAGCGGCCACGCGCTGGCCTCGCTCATCGGCTATGGCATGCTGGCCTACGTGCTCACGCTTCTCTGGATCCGCCGCCGCGGCGCGCAAATCGCCGTCGCGCTCTGTGCCGCCGTGTTGATCCTGGCCATCGGGCTCAGTCGGCTGTACCTCGGCTTGCATTACTTCAGCGATGTGGTGGGTGGGTACACCGCGGGGGTGTTGTGGCTGTCAGCATGCATCTCCGGCGTCGAGGTCGCGCGCCGGTGGCGTGTGACGGCGTCCGGTGCTCCGTCTAGTGGGCACTAGGATCGTGATGGCTTGCGCGGGGCGTCCTCCGTATCGAGCATTGCCGTACCATGACCGCACCGCTTGACCGTCTCCGAGCCAGCTTAGCCGATCGCTACGATCTCGAGCGGGAGGTCGGGCGAGGCGGCATGGCCACCGTCTACCTCGCGCGGGACCGCAAGCACGACCGTGAAGTCGCGGTCAAGGTCGTCCGCCCGGAAATCTCGGCGGTCATCGGTGCCGAGCGATTCTTGCAGGAGATCAGGCTCACCGCGCATCTCCAGCACCCGCACATCCTGCCGCTGTACGACTCCGGCTCGGTGGAGGGGTGGCTCTATTACGTCATGCCCTACGTGGCCGGCGAGTCGCTGCGCGCACTGCTGGACCGGGAGCGGCAGCTGTCGGTGGAGAGGGCCATCGCGCTGACACAGGCGCTGGCGCAGGCGCTCGATTACGCGCACCGCCAAGGCGTGATTCATCGCGACTTGAAGCCGGAGAACGTGCTCCTCCAGGACGGTCAGCCGCTGTTGGCCGATTTCGGGATCGCGCTCGCGCTCGCCGCCGCCGGGGGAGACCGCCTGACGCAGAGCGGGATCTCCGTGGGCACGCCGCAGTACATGAGCCCCGAGCAGGCCGCGGGGGAGCGGCAGCTCGACGGCCGGACCGACATCTACGCCTTGGGCTGTCTCGCCTACGAGATGCTGGCCGGCGTGCCGCCGCACACAGGGCCGACGGCGCAGGCGGTGATCGCCGACACGATGACGGCGGAGCCCCGGCCGCTCGGGGTGTTGCGCCGCAGCGTGCCGACCCACGTCGAGTCCGCGATTCACCGGGCTCTGGAGAAGGTTCCCGCCGATCGGTTTGCGTCCGCGAGCCAGTTCGCCGGGGCACTCGCCGCCGCGGGTCCCGCGGGCCGTGCGCGAGGCGGAGCCCCGGCCGCGAGGACCCTCGTCTTGGGCGCGGCGACACTGGCGCTGGGCTTGCTCGCCGGCTGGGTCCTGTTCGGCCGGGCCCGCGTGGCATCGACGCCGGGCCGGCGGTGGAGTCTGCTGCTCCCCGCAACGGCGCCGATCGCGCTGACGGGGCCGGGGCCGCTGGGCACATGGCAATCCGCGCTCGCCCTGTCTCCCGATGGCGCGGTGCTGGCGTACGTCGCGCCCCAGGATGCTACCACGCGGGTCGTCGTACGCCGCCTGGGCGAGGATACGAGCGTGGTGCTCGCGGGGACCGATGGCGCGTACCACCCCTTCTTTTCTCCCGACGGCACCTGGATCGGCTTTTTCTCCGGCAACGAGCTGCGGAAGGTTGCGGCGGCCGGGGGCAGCCCGGCGACACTGCTCAAAGTCGATCGGCCGGTGGGAGCGGTGTGGGCGTCGCGGGACAGCATTCTCTTGATGGAGAACGAAGGGTTCAACATGCGTTGGGTGCCCACATCGGGCGGCGGCAGCGATTCCACCATCGCCCTCACGACCCAGTTCGGCACACCGGACCTGCTGCCCGGTGGTCGCTGGGCCGTCGGGCAGCTGAGCTCGGGCCAGCTCGCCGTGCTGTCGCTGGACGATGGACGCCTGCAGGCCATCACCCGCCGCGGGGTGCTGCCCCTCGATTCCGTGAAGCAGGCGGACCTGCTGCTGGGCGCGAGTCCGAAGTGGGTGCCGGGCGGACATCTGGTGTTCGGCACCGGAGACGGCGTCCTGATGGCGCTGCCGTTCGACGGCGCCCGGCGGCGGGTGTTGGGCGAGCCGGCGACGGTGCTCGCCGGGGTGCGCATCGAGGAAGGGTTCGGCTACACCGAGTACGCGCTCGCACAGGACGGGTCGCTCATCTTCGTGCCGGGCGCGAACCAGAACTACGGGCGCATGGCCTGGGTGAACCGCAACGGCACGTTGGACACGATGCCGTTCCCGCGCGGCTCGTACACCCAATTGCGGCTCTCGCCCGATGGGCGACGGCTCGCGGTTCAGCGCCGCGATCCTCTGGTGAGCGGTGAGGTCGTGGTGCTCGAGCTCGCGACGGGCCAGCGGCAGCGCATGGCCGTCGAGGGCAACTATCGCACCTTCCCCGCGTCCTGGACGCCGAGCGGCAACGAGCTGTTGATCGGGCTGTGGGACCCGATCCAGTTCCTGAACCATGGAGCGCGCATGTACACCCTCAGCGGTGTGCCGCTGTTCGATCTCCCGGTTCGGGGCGTCTCCTACATGACGATCGCGCCGAACAGCAAGGACTTCGCCTTCTCCGACTGGCGCACCGGGGAGCTGTTCCTGCGAGCGCTGCGGGGCGATACCAGTAGGACTCGGATCCCTGGCCGGGGATTCGCCTCGAGCTTCTCGCCCGACGGCCATTGGCTGGCGTATGGGAGCACCGATGGGGGCGTTGCGGTGTCACCGGTGCCGCCGACCGGCGCCGTCTACCAGGTGGCGGAGCGCGGGCAACAGCCGCTCTGGTCGCCGCGCGGCGACCGTCTCGTTTTTCGCGACGGTCGTCGCTTCTTCGAGGTCGTGGTCTCGACCTCGACGAAGGGCGGGTTCCGCGTGGGCCCGCCGCGCTTCGTCGCCGAAGGTCCGTTCGTCCGGACGTTCGCCTGGAATCACAGCATGGCCCCCGACGGCCGTCTGGCGGTCGTGGTGGCGCGGCCCGAGGGGTCGCTGCGCGAGCTCGTGGTGGTGACGGGGTTTGCCGGCGAGCTGGGACGGATCGCACCGCGGCGGGACTGACGCTCCCCGCCCCCTAGTACGGATGAAGCGCCTTCACTCGCTCCGCCAGATCGGCCGGCTCAGTCGCCACCACCTGGCCGAGCGGCGTCACGTAGATGCGCACCGTGGGCGCGCCCGGAATCACGGTGGGCCCGAACGCATAGCGCCACACGCGCGGGTGTCCGGGCAGTTGGGGCGCGCCCTGCCAGAGAAAGGTGGTGGATTGGCTCCCCATCTCGGGCGGGGGCGAGCCGAGGAGCGTGCCCACGGCCGAGAGGGCGACGGCCCACGAAGCGCCTGCGAGCAGGGCGGCGACGAAAGCAGCCATGACGGTCAGCCAGAACAGACGAGCCATGGCGAGTTACCGACTGGCCAGCGCGCGGCGCGCGAGCGCGATTTCGGGCCGCCCGCCATCGGACTGGGCCATCAGGCTCAGGAACTCCCGATATTTCGCCAGCGCCGTTGCCGCGTCGCCCGTGAGCTCTGCGGCGCGCGCCAGGCCGAACACGCTGCGCGCGCGGTTGGGTGAGAGCGCCAGCGTCGCCGTATACGCCCTCGCGGCCGCGACGGGCTTCCCCACCAACAGGAGGAGATCACCCTCGAGCTCGCGGGCGGGAAGGACCGGCCCGGGCGTCACGGGATGCTTCTGGGTGCCGTCTTCGCGATCGGCCGCTTGCCCGGCGTGGAGGATGGCGGTGGCCGTGTCTCCCGTTGCCAGCTCGAGCCACGCCGCAGCCACGCGCCGCTGGATGGCGACCTGACCGGCCCAGTAGGCCTGCGGTCCCCCACTCGTCGTGAGCGCGCTCTCGAGCTGCGTCAGGACGACGATCTCCTGCCGGGCCAACGTGGTGTCGCCGCTGCGCGCCGCGCCGATCGCGCGGGCAAAATGGGTGATCGCTTCGGCGGCGGGCCACTCGGGCGCCGGACGGACGCCGAGCCGCGCCGCCTCGGCCCAACGCCCGCGCTCGAGCGCGAAGCGAGCGGGAATCGCCGCGCACGCGTACTCGTGCGGGAGCGAGCCCGCGGGATAGCCGGCCCGAGCCGCGGCTGCCTCGTCCACGACGCGCTGCGCCGCGGTATCGCGCCCTTGCTGTAAGTACGCGTACGCGAGGTAATCGAGGGCGTGCGTGCGCTGATCCCACATCGCGGTCAGCCCCCGCTCGACCTCGTAGGCGCGGGCGGCCGCCGCCGAGCGTGTGTTCGACGCGATGTCGTCATCCCACGCCCCGAGTCGCGTGAAGATGTGCGAGGGCATGTGTTGGGCGTGCGGGACGTCGGGCGCGATCTCGGCGTAGCGCCGCGCGGCGTACAACCCGCGCGCCGCGAGCTGCGGCACGTCGTTCGTGTGGATCAGGTAGTGCGCCAGTCCCGGGTGTCGGGGCTCGCGCCGGAACAACGGCTCGAGAATCGAGTCGGCGCGTTTCTGGTAGGTGAACGTCGTGTCCGTCGCGTTCGCCTGTCCCACCGCGATGAGGGCGAGGGCGTAGAAGATCGCCGCCTCGCGATCCGACGGGCTGCGCCGCCGCACGGAGTCCATGGCCTGCGCGTAGCGGAGCAGCCGTGTCGTGGGGTCGGTGCGGTCGTAGTCGGCGTAGTAAGCGCGGATCGCGCCGAGATAGTCGCGCTCGCGCGTGGTTTTGGCCTCGGCGAGGCCGCGGTCGACGGCCCTGGTGGCGACCTGCGCGTCCGCCGAGGACGGCGGGGTCCACAGCGGGTGCAACAGGCTCATCGCCTGGCCCCAGAACGCCATGGCGCAGGTCGAATCCGTCGCGGCGGCGGCGGTGAAGGCCTCTGCCGCCTTCTCGTACCAGAAGGAATGCAGGTACGCGACGCCATGCTCGACATCGCGCTGCGCCGCACCGCGGCAGGACGTCGCGAACCGTACGCGGCCCAGCTGCTCCGGGTGGCCGCCGTGCGCATCGGGCAGTTGCGCGGCGAGCGGGACGGCAAGCGCAAGCGTCGCCGCGAGGGCCGCGAGTCGGGGGAAGGAGTGGATCATGATACCACGAGTTTGCTGCTTCGTCCTGCAGAGTGCAACCCGGCCACGTACCTTACGATCTCCTCTCGCCAGGGCGTGGACGTGAGCAGCGCCTGTGTCGTCGCCGGCGGCGGTCCCGCCGGCATGATGCTTGGGTTTCTCCTCGCTCGCGCGGGCGTGAGCGTCACCGTTCTCGAAAAGCACGCCGACTTTTTCCGCGACTTCCGCGGTGACACGGTGCACCCGTCGACGCTGGAGATTCTCCACGAGCTCGGGGTCGTCGACGAGTTCCTGTGGCTCCCGCACTCCAAGGTGCGCACACTCACCGGCCAGATCGGAGCAACCACGCTCAGGCTGGCCGACTTCAGTCACCTTCCCGTGCACTGCAAGTTCCTGGTGCTCATGCCCCAATGGGATTTCCTGAACTTCCTGGCCCAGCGGGCACGGGCGTACCCGTCGTTCTCGCTGGAGATGGAGGCGGAGGTCTCGGGCCTCCTGTTCGAGGGTGACAGGGTAGCGGGCGTGCGCGTGAGGGCGCCGCAGGGAGAACGCCAGCTGCGGGCCGATCTGGTCATTGCCGCCGATGGGCGCGACTCCCACGTGCGAGCGGCGGCCGGGCTTCAGTCGAGCGACTTCGGCGCGCCCATGGACGTCCTCTGGATGCGGCTATCCAGGCAGCCCGGCGATCCGGAGCAGCTCTTCGGCCGCATCGATTTCGGCCGGATCTTCGTGATGCTGGATCGCGGCGACTACTGGCAGTGCGGGCTCGTGATCCAGAAGGGCGGCTTGGAGGAGATCCGGGGTCGCGGTCTCGAGGCGCTCCGCAGCGACATAGTCGAGTTGAACCCGTTCTTGAGAGATCGGGTTCCCGAGCTGCGGGATTGGGACGATATCAAGTTGCTCACGGTTCAGGTCAATCGTTTACGCGAATGGTACCGGGCGGGCCTGCTCTGCATCGGCGACGCCGCGCACGCCATGTCGCCGATCGGCGGCGTCGGGATCAATCTCGCCATCCAGGATGCCGTCGCCGCCGCGAACATTCTGATTCCTGAGTTGCGGCGTGGCTCGACCATCCCGGTCGCTGCGCTGCGGCGAGTGCAGCAGCGGCGCGATTTGCCGACCCGGATCACCCAGCGCGCGCAGCTCATCATCCAGAACAATGTCATCAAACGGGTGCTGGGCCGACGCGGACGAATGACGCCGCCGCTAGTGGTTCGTGCCCTCGGCGCGATTCCCCTGCTGCAAAGGATTCCGGCGAGGCTGCTGGGGTTGGGGTTCAGGCGTGAGCACGTGACGCTCTAATACTACGCGCGCGCCACCTTTCCGACGGTATCCCAGGTGCGAGTCGTCACGTCCTTCCCGAACGTCCGTTCGATGAGCGCCATGAAGACCGGCCCCTTGGGGCTCCGCACATAGGCGCTGAAGACTTCTCGTCCCTCGAGCAGGAGAATCCGCGCGCCGTCCCGCTCGATCGGCAGTTTCAGGCGCGACGGGGCCGTGTCGCGCAGGAACGTGATAATGCGCTTGGCGGTGGGATCGAGGCGAAACGATCGATACGGGTCCGACGCGAGCAGGTCGCGCAGGGCGTCCACGGGACGCACGATCGTGAGAAAGGCCTGACCGAGTCGCTCCAGCATCGCGGCTTCGGCCCGGCGCTGGAGTGCGCTCTCCGATGCGGCGCGCGCATTGAACGCGACATTCCCGCTCGCGAGGACGGTTCGCACGTCTGTGAAGCCGGCTGACTCGAACGCCTGCTTCAGAGCGGGCATCATGGCATTCATCGGGGTCACGCCTCGGAGCAACGCGGCGTAGCGCGGCATGGCCGAAAGGTAGCGGGAACGGATTGACAGATTCCTCACCGGCCGGGTATAGGCGTCCGACCGGTCGTCAGCCATAATTACCCCACATGTTGCTGACCTTGTGCCTCTTGCTGCACTGCGCCGACTCCGCGCCGACCTACTCCGGCCGGGACGGCCAGCTCGACGTGCGGATCCCCCGCTTCGAGGCGGACGCTGTCATCGACGGTTCCCTCACGGACTCCGTGTGGGTCCACGCCGCCCTGTTGACGGGATTTTCGCAGTACGCCCCCAACGACGGCATCCCGGCCGCGGACTCCACCCAGGTGCTCGTCTGGTACTCGGCCACCGCGATCTATTTCGGCATTCGCGCCTTCGAGCAGCATGGCCGTCCCACCATGACGTTGGCGAATCGCGACCAGATCTTCGGCGACGACAACGTGCAGATCCTGCTCGGCACGTTTCACGACGGGAAGCAGGCCCTGATGTTCGCCGTGAATCCGCTCGGCGTGCAGGGCGATGGCTCCCTGGTCGAGGGCACCAACGTCACCGCCAGCGGGTTCATCGGAGGAGCGGTCGTGGGACGGGAGCAACCCGACCTGAGCCCCGACTTCGTGTTTCAATCGCGCGGGCGCGTCACCGAGTGGGGATACGAAGTCGAGGTGCGAATTCCGTTCAAGAGCATCCGGTATCAATCGCGCCAGCCGCAGGACTGGCGGTTGAACATCGTGCGCGAGGTCCAACACTCCGGCGTAGAGGACTCGTGGTTCCCGGCGCGCCGCGCCAACGCGTCGTTCATCGGGCAAGCCGGCAACCTGGTCGGCTTGAGCGGTATGCATCGCGGGCTCGTCGTGGACTTGAATCCGGAGGCGACCGGGAAGGCGAGCGGTGCCCCCACCCCCGGCGGCTATCAGTACGACGTGGGAGACCCGCAGCTGGGCGGCAACGTCCGCTGGGGGGTCTCGGACAACCTCACGCTGAACGGCACGATCAAGCCGGACTTTTCGCAGGTCGAGTCGGACGCGGGCCAGCTCGCGTTCGATCCGCGGCAGGCGCTGTTCTTTCCGGAGAAGCGGCCGTTCTTTCTGGAGGGGAGCGAGCTGTTTCAGGTGTCGCAGAACCTGATCTATACACGCCGCATCGTCCAACCCATCGCGGCGGTCAAGCTCACCGGGACCACCTTCGGCACCGACATCGGTCTGCTTTCGGCGGTCGACCAGAAGTTTGCGTCGGCGACGGGCACGGACAACCCCATTTTCACGATCCTGCGGGCCCAAAGGAGCCTGGGCCCGGGCTCGCGTGTCGGGCTCGCGTACACCGATCGGATCGAGGGCGGCGATTACAACCGTGTGGCGGAGGTCGACAGCCGGCTGGTCTTCAAGGAAATCTATGGACTCAACCTCCAGCTCGCGGGGAGCCGCACGCGCGTCGGAGGCATAACGACCACCGCGCCACTGTGGCTGAGCCAATTCACGATTCAGCATCGCATCTGGGGTCTGCGCAGTCTGTTTGCCGGTATCTCGGACCGGTTTCTGGACGCCAGTGGATTCATCGGCCGGGCGGGGATCGTGCACTCGTACGTCGATCCGAGCTACACGACCTACGGAGGACCCGGCGCCCTGCTGCAGCGGTTCACGGGCGACATCGTGGTGGACGGCATCTGGCAGTATCAGAACTTCATCCATGGGCGCCACCTGCAGGACAAGAAGCTGCACTTCA
>Ga0209806_1001502_pt1 | contig 15397 bp, 23 predicted proteins | sample GraSoiAngelo_152_FD_186166 | JGI IMG/M metagenome (GOLD analysis project Ga0209806, IMG submission 186166) | Grasslands soil microbial communities from the Angelo Coastal Reserve, California, USA - 14_1009_12_30cm (SPAdes) (version 2) | ecosystem: Environmental > Terrestrial > Soil > Grasslands ... | reverse complement strand
GCACTCCCAGGACCCGCAACCCCGTTTGATCTCGATCATGTTCAGCTTCGCGTTGTCGATCGCGCGGCGGATCGCGGGACCGACTTCGCGGCCCCGCGCTCGTCCTAGACCGGCGAAGCCGTCCTTGTTCCCCACGATGCATGTGATCACGAAGTTCACGCGGCGCCCGGAGTCCGTCATCCGCTGGACCATGTTCACGTCGAGCACTTCGTCCTCCGTCTCCGGAAGGAGGATGTCCACGATCTCGGGTTCCCGGATCGGAAGGCCGGTCTGAATCGCGTCGGCGAGCGTGGTGATCTCGCCTCCCAAGACCATCCGACCGAGCTTCGTCTTCGGGGCCCATTGGCTCAGGTCGCGCTCCGGTCGCGCCGCGCGGGCTTCGCGCCGACGCCCGCCTCTCCTCTTGGGCATCAGGCCGCCTCCAGTTTCGCCTTCACGGCGTCAAATTGCTGCGCGATCTCCGGTCTGATGTGAGCACCACGGACCCGTTCTTTTGCGGGCAGCACCTCAGGGCTGTGCGGAACGGCGACGCCAGCATCCAAGAGGCCTTGCAGGGCGGCGAAGAGCCGGCCCCCGCGGGCGGGTCGCTGCGGGCCAATGTCCAGGATGGCCTCCTTCAGACCTTGTGCGGACGCGCGTCGGCCCGCGAGGAAGCCGGTCAGATACGCGGCGGGCAGGTTCCCGGTCCCGGCCGACCAGCCGTGTTCCTTCAGGTCGAGGGACTGGGCGGTCGCAAGGATCCGGTCCCCCGTGGCGTCCGGGACGACAAACTGAACGATGGTCTGATTCAACGTCTTTCGGACGACGACCCGCGGCTTGCCGCTCCGAAGGAGCTTGGCGCGGACACGATAATCCGTCCGGCCCTCCCGCCTCCGGCGGAACGGCACGCGATAGTGAGGTCCCTGCTTCATTTCGGCGTCTCCTTGAGCGCGCCCGCCGCGCGCAACTGTTGTTCCATGTGAGCCTTCGATTTGAACATGCCGCCCTTCGACTGGGAGTAGAACCGCCGATAGGTCCGGACATCGATCCGTCCTTCCTTCTTCAGTTCCCTCAGGCGGCGTCGCATCGCTCGAATGAGGCCAATCCAACGAGTCTTCTGCGGAGTCCGCGCGTTCAGGGCCCCCTCGCGGGAGCCGTGGCCTCGGCGGCGTCCCTTCGCGCGCTGCGCCGCCCGATGACGGGCACGGCCGCGGGACACCCCCCGTTCGGCTCGCTTCTGGATCACATTCCGTCGGATCAGGCCACGAATCCCGTCGCGTGTGATCGCGTCGAGGATGTTCTCCTGCTCTTTCGGGTCCGGGCTGATGTACACCCGGTTCACGCCAATCTTGAGGATCGACGCGGCGAGACGCCGTTGGTAGTCGAACCTCATTCGGTCACCATCCGATTCAGGATGCGGAGTCCCTTGTCGTCACAGGCCTTCTCGATGATCTCCCGCTTCCTCGTGCCGACACCATGCGCGATTCGGACCGCCTGCTTCGTCGCATCGAGCCCCGCGAGCTGCCTCTCGTTGTGCACGAGGATTTCCTGAAATCCGCTCGGGTGGAGGCCTCGGACCTCGCGCGGGCCACGGTACCCGATCGAAGGGAGATTCCATCGGTAGCCGAAGTGACGTCGCAACTTCGATTGGCCGCCCTGAGGCTTCCGCCATCCGTCCCCAAACATGCGGTATCGGAACCATTCTTGTCGCCGGAACTTCGGTCGTGCGGCGTTCTTCGCCGACCGCAGGGCGAGGAGATGTTTCAGGCGGTCGTCCAGTTTGGGCTTCGCGCGGGCCTCGTGGACTTTCTCCTCGGCTTCCTCCTCTTCCTTCGGTTTCTTTGGCTTCTTGCGGAGAGGTTCTTCCTTCGCCGGCTTTTCCTTCTCCTCTGCGGGTTCGACTTTCTCGGCCTCCCGGACGGCCTTGGCTTCCTCCTTCGCCACGTACGCGAGGAGGCGTTTGCGGAGGTCGTCCACCTTCCCTTCCGTGCTGAGATCGTATCGATCCGACCAGGCGACGAGCTCGGCCTTCTTCGCGGCGCGGATCTCGGGAGGCTTGGGGAGTGGCCCCCTCGGCTCGGAGGGCTTCTCCGGGACCGCGGTCTTCTTCACCTTCTTTGCCGGCTTCGGCTCCTCTTCGGCCATGCTACGGCTCCTCTCCGGCCTTCTTCGTGATGTAGATTCCGTCCTGGAAGATCCGGGGATCGAAGCCTCGGATCCGTGTGGCCAATTCGATGTTCGCCGCCGTCTGCCCGACGGCCTCGACGTCCGGGCCGGATAGCAGGACCTGGTCGCCCTTCACCTCGACCTTGGTCTCACCGAGAATCCGAGTCTTCCGCGGGAACTTCTCCCCAAGAAAATTCTCGATGATGAACTCGGGACCTTTCACCGTCGCCTTCACCGGGAAATGGCTGTAGACGATTTTCATTTCGTAGGCGAACCCTTCTGTCACGCCGACGATCATGTTCCGGACATGGGCCGCGAACGTCCCAACGAGAGCGCCCTCCCGGCGGCGCGGATACTCGCACCGGATCTTCGCCTGCTTGCCTTCCACGACAATCTGGACCCGCGGATGAGACAACTTCCGGCGGAGTGTGGTCCCCTTCGCCGACACAATGATGGCATCGCCGTCGAGGCCGACCTCCACGCCCCCAGGGATCTCGACGGTTTCTTCCAGCAACCCCGCGACCGGCATCGTCCACCTCAATAGACGTAGGCGAGGAGTTTCCCGCCGACGCCGACTTCCTTCGCCTTCGTCTGGGAGATGACGCCTTCCGTGGTCGTGAGGATGAGGACGCCGAAATCCTGGGCCGGTAGGTACCGAGCCTCGTACTTCTCCAGGTCCGTGCGCTTCACAGCGAAACGCGGCTTGATCACGCCACAATTGTTGATGCTGCCGACGAGGGTCACGCGATAGAGGTTCCCACGTCCGTCCTCGACGAGTTCGAAGGACCGGATGTACTCGTGGTCTTGCATCACCTTCAGGACACGGCCGATCAGCTTCGACGCAGGCCGGATCACGCATTCGGTCTTCCCGGCCGCTTCGGCGTTCCGGATCGTCGCCATCGCATCGTTGAGAGGGTCTTGCAACATCCGATCGCCTCAACTGTATTTCCGGAATCCGAGCTCGTACGCGATCTCGCGGAAACATTGGCGGCAGAGATGGAGTCCGTACCGACGCACGATCCCGCGCTTGCGGCCGCATCGGAGACAGCCTTTCTTCCGGCCGAAGTCCTTCGTTCGGTTCACTCGACCACCTCGACCTGGAAGTGATCCTTCATGAACTGGATGCCCTCGTCCCGCGAGACGCGATGCCGTCGAGGAACGGGACGCGGTCGCGTCGCGCGACGCGAGACCCGCCAACCGGGACGTTGCAGGCTCACGCTCACGTCCATCCCGAACACCCCGATCTCCGGATCGTACTTCATCCCCGGGAAATCCGTGTAATCCTGGATCCCGAAGGAGAAGTTTCCGCGGGGGTCGAAACTGTAGGACGGCAGGCGGTTGTTCCGGATGTCCAGGGCGGATTTCAGGAACGCCTCCGCGGGCGACCCGCGGAGCGTGACCCGGGTCCCGATCGGCATGTTCCGACGGACGCCCCAGTCTCGGACCGCACCATGGCTCAGGGTCTGGACGGACTTCTGCTTCGTCACCAGCTCGAGGACCTTCTGGGCCTTCACGAGCTTCTCGCCGGCCTCCCCCACGCCGACGTTCACGACGACCTTCTCGATCGAGATTTCGCGCATGTCCGCCATGGTCCCACCTAGATCGCCGAGACCTCCGGCGTCTTGATCGCAGGCCCTTCCGTCCCGACGACGAACACCTTTCCGATGTCCGTGGAGAAGCCCTCCGTGAACGTGACGATGTTCGCCCGCGGGTTCCGGGTCCGCTGGACCTCCTGGACGTGCGCGATCTGCCCCACGTGCTTTCCGGCGGTCACCAGGACGGGGGCTCCCTTGCCGAGTTCATAATGCTCCACGACCTTCTGGCCTGGCACGTGGATCTTCAAGGTCGTCCCGGTCTTGTATGCGTCCTTCGACAGGATCACATTCCGACCGTCGTGCAGGTTCAGCTGGGTCTTGCCGCCGCGGACGGTCGTCTTGTCCTCCACGCGACACAACTTCCACGTCGCGTCCCCCGCTTCGATTCCGACAAGGGACATCCGGCCGCGGGTGTCGACGAGCATCCGGTAATGGGCCTTCGTCTCGTGGAGCGTGAGGACGTCCATCAGTCCGACCGGGAACTTCGGCTCCGTGACGACCCGGCCATCGACGAGCACTCCGCGGTTGTTCAGGATATGCCGCGCCTCGCGGGCCGTGTCGCAGACCTTGAGCATGTCCCGGAGGATCGATCCGAGCGGCACGCTCTCCCCGAGCGCGTGCGGACCGGGGGAGGGCCGGACGATCCAGAAGTCCGTCTTCCGGGGGATCGACCAGGAGCGCGGGGCGGGCAGCCGCTTCAGATGCTTCTTCATCCGGCTCGCTCCTCGAATTTCCGACGCCGCCATGCGTCCGTGTCGTCCATGCGAATGATCAGCAAGTTCGACGCGTGCAGCGGCCGCGCCACTTTCTTCTCGTCCACCTTTTCGATCGTGATGCCTTCCACGACGACGGTCCCGTGCACGCGGTCGACGGACACGACCTTGCCCTCTCGTCCGCGGAACCCTCCGCGCATGACGCGGACCGTGTCCCCTTTGCGGACCGGCAGGGCACGGGGAAGACGGCCCTTCGCCTTCGCATGCACTTCCTCGGCCAGATGGGAGGAGGCGAGAATCCGTTTCACATGAAGGGGCGCATGCGCCGCCCGTTTTCGTTGGGTCCTTGCTTTCGTGCTCGTCATGCGTCCGACCTCACACGATCATGCTCGCGGTCGCGGCGACCCTCGGCCACCGTTCCGCGGCTTCTCGGGCCACGGGCCCCTTGATGTCCGACCCCTTCACCTCGCCTTCCGGGGTCACGATCACGCAGGCATTGTCCTCGAACTGGACCATCATGCCCTCCGGGCGACGGAACGGGCGGCGTTGGCGCACGACGACGGCGTTCATCACCTGCTTACGTGTCTCCGGAGTCCCCTTCTTCACCGCGACGACGAGGAGGTCGGCAATCCCCGCCGATGCGAGGCGATTCCGCACACCCCGATATTTCTTGACCTCGATGATCTCGACGATCTTCGCACCCGTGTTGTCGATGCAATCGAGCCGCGCTCCCTTCGGGAGGCCCCGCATCTGCCGGCCAGGGAGTCCCTTCACGCTGCAACCCCCTGATTGTGAATCGCGACGAAGTGCACGGTCTTCCCGAGGGGTCGACATTCCATCGCCACGATCCGGTGGCCGACCTGGAGGCCGAGACACGGCGGCGCGTGGACGTTCAAGCGATGGGTGCGTTTCTCGTATCGCTCGTATTTTTGGATGTAACGGAGATACTCGCGTTCCACGACGACGGTGTTCTGCATCCTCGTCGACACGACGATGCCCTCGAGCATCTGGCCACGAACCGGGAGGCGCCCGTGGAAGGGACACTTCACGTCCGTGCAGGCCTTCGCCGGCATGGGGACATCGATCCCGATATCCCGCCCGCCAGACGCTGCGTCCGCGCTCGGTGCGGTCGGCTTCCTGGTCCGCCCCTTCTTCTCCGCCATCATGAATCACCGGGCCTTCTTCACGCGGTCTTCGGGCCGGAACCGGATCTCTTCGCCGTCGAGCTCGAGCCCTCCCTGAATCTCAAATCGAAAGCGACTCCCGTGCTTCGGAATCCGCTTCTCGCTCCCTTGAATCTCGAGAACGAGCGTATTGCGCGTCTCGTCCACGACGCGACCGCGCAGGTGGGCCTGACTCGGGTCCGTCGCGTTGACGACCTCGACGTCGAGGCCGATCAGTTCGTGTTTTCGGAGATTCATTCAGGTCTCCTCCGTCGTGGCGGCCTTTGCCGTCGGAGCCGGCTTGGTCGCGGCCCTCTGCTCCTCGGACATGATCGTCAGGATGCGAGCGATGTTCTTCCGGAGTGCCCGGATCTTTCCGGGATTCGGAGGAGCCCCGCCCATGGCGGCGACACCGCGCTCATGCATGAGCTCGTCGCGAAGCTCCACCAGTTTCTTCGATAGCGTGTCCGCATCCATGGCCCGGATCTCCTTCGTACGAAGCAGGGGCATTAGGCGCCGTCGCCCCCTTCCGCGTCCACGTCCACATCGACCCCGAGCCGCTTCACTTCCTTGACGACCTTCTTCAGTCGCTTCGTCGCGACCTTGCTTTTCTTCACCTTCGCAGTCCCAGCCTCCGGCTCACCTGGCTGAATCAGAGGTTCCGGCTCCTCCTCGGAGGTCCCCTCCATACCGACCGTTCCCTCCGGCGTAAGCCCGGGTTCGGGCTCCAGGACCGCAGGAGCCTCGACGGGGGGCACGAAGGACGCCGCGGCGGCGAGGTATTCGGCCGAGGGCTGCTTGATTTCGATCTCGTCCGGCAGCTTCGCCCGCGGGTCCATGATCTCGACCGTCACGCCGATGATCCCGGGTTTGAGCTTCGCGGAGGCGAAGCCGAGGTCCATCCATAGGTTGCGTGGTTCGCCGCAGTACTTGATATGGCCGGCCTTGAACTTCTCCGTGCGGTGACGCTGACCGGTGAGCTTGCCCGCAATGATGACGAGGCAACCCTTCGCCCCTGCCTCCATGATCCGCCGCACGGTCGAGTGGCCGGCCCGACGGAAATGCCATCCACGCTCGAGGGCGTTCGCGAGCTTCTCGGCCATGATCTGCGCATTCAGGGCCGGAGCTCCGACTTCCTGGACCTCGATCTGCGGGTTGTCGAATTTGAATTGCCGCTCCACGGCTTCCGTGAGGCTCTTGATCGCCCCGCCTTTCCGGCCGATCACAAGGCCCGGTCGCTCGGCGAGCAGGGTGACCCGCGTCCCCATCGGGGTTCGCTGGATGTCGAGGCCACCGAATCCTGCGCGACGGGTCTCGTTCATCAGGTATTCCTTGAGCAGGACCCGACGCACGTTCTCGACAATGATCCGCTTGTCTTTGCGCTCGACTTTCTGCTCCGCCACCTAGGCCACCTCTTCCAGTACGATCTCGAGGTTCACGCTGTCCTGGTTCCACTGACTGCTCCGGCCATAGGCCCGCGGCCGATACCCTTTCGACGCGGCGCCCTTGTGCGCGTTGATCACGCGGACCACCATCGTGTCCGGATCCTCCTTCCCCGTGAACTCCGCGTTCGCGACCGCGCTCTCCAGGATCTGGAGGAATGCCTTCGCGGCCTTCACAGGGTACCGTGCCGGCCCCGTACCAGACTTGTGGGCGACCCAGCGGTTGTACGTCCGCATGGGCACGGCCTGCTTCAGGGAGATGACGCGTTCGAGATACTCGCGCGCACTCTCGACGGTCTTGCCGCGCAACTGGCGCGCGAGCTCGATGGATTTCTTCCACGCGAGCGGCAGGTCCCGGCCATAGGCTCGGGCCATCGTCTCGATCCTGTATTCCACCGTGTACCCGAGCTTTGTCATTCCCATCCTCACTTGAGCGGCATGAACTTCGACGACCGCGTGGCGCCGACACCGGGTCCGCTGTGTGTGACGGCCTTCCGCGTCATCGCGAACTCGCCGATAAAATGCCCGATCATCTCCGGTTTGATCTCGACCGTCACGAATTCCTTCCCGTTGTGGATCGCGACCTTCTTCCCAATGAAGTCGGGCAGGATCGGGACATCCCGGCAATGCGTCCGGACCGCGGTCTCCGTCCCGTTCGCGCGGAGCTTTTCGATGAACCGGTAGCGTTCGTCGTCGATTCCGCGGATGAACGACCTGCGCGGGCGTGCGGGCAGCAATTCAATGATCTCCTCGAGGGTCATCGCCTTCATCTCGTCCAGCGTGTACCCGCGATACGTGAACTCCTTCTTGCGGCGCGTCTCGACGAGACCCGCTCGCTTCCGCAACTTCCTGCGAGCCGCCTTCGCCAGTCCACCCATTTTCTTGGCCATGCTCATTGCCTCCGGCGTCGCTTCTCCTTCAGTCGCTTCGGCTGCGGCGACATCCGACCGACCTTGCGGCCGGGCGGAGCGTCAAAGCCGACGGTGGACGGCTTGCCGACATGCTGGTGCGACCCGCCTCCGTGCGGATGGTCCACGGGGTTCATCGCGACCCCCCGCACCACGAAATACGGCTTGCTGAAGGATCGGAAGGAGAACCACTTCTTCCCTGCGCGGGCGAAAGGCTTGTCGCCCCGGCCGGCTCCCGCGACGGCGCCGATCGTGGCCCGACAATCCGGATGGAAGGTGCGGAACTGTCCCGAGGGGAGTTGCACGACGGTCCGTTCGCCCTGGCTCACGACGACGGCCTGGGCGCCCGCGGCCCGGACGAACCGACCGCCGTCCCCGGGCATCGCCTCTAGGTTGTAGACGAGCGTCCCTTCCGGGATGTCGCGCAAGGCCATCGTGTTCCCTCGGTCCACATTGGCCACCCCGTGCGTCACCGGCTGGCCGACGGAGAGGCCATCGCACGCGATCATGAGGACTTCCTGGCCGTCGAATCGAACGCGGGCCAACGGCGCGGTATGTCCGGGCGCCTGGAAGATGTCCGTCACAATCCCGGTCCCGCGCAGATGGGGATGGACGACGGGACCAGGATGACGGTGGCTGGGCGAGCGATATGTGGGGGACGTCCCGCGGCCGCGACGCTGGGATCGCAGATTCTTTCCCATCAGAACACCCCGATCCGCATGCCGATCTCCTCCGCGGAGAATTCGGGTTTCAACTTGATGATCGCGTGCTTCCCGTCCTTCCGGACGAACGTGTTCACCTTCGCGACCTTCACCTGGAAGAGGTCCTCGAAGGCCTTCTTCACTTGGTCCCGCGTCGCCTGACGACGAACGAGGAACTCGAGCCGATTCCCGTCCTTCAGGTTCTGCGCCGGCGTTCCTTGGAGCATGTTCAGTGTCTTCTCGGTCACATACGGATGAAGGAGGATTTCGTGCGGCTTCACGGCGACCAGCTCCGTAGGACCTCGAGGGCGCCCTCGCTGAACATCGTGAGCCGGCCCGGATCGCCGCCCGGCGCGAGCACTTCCGCATTCAGCCCCGCGGGGCTCACGACTTCGATTCCAGGGAGATTTCCAAAGAGTCGACGGACCTTGGCCGGATCCTTCACGACCACGAGCAGACTCCGCGGCTGGCGATACCGACGGCTGCGCATCTTCCCGCGACCCGCGCGAACGTGACGGCCCTCTTTCGCCCGTTCCACATCCGTGTACACGCCCAGACGATCCAGGATCTTGACGCCTTCCCGAGTCGCTCCTCCGTCCGGCTCGAGGGTCTCGATTCCGTCTTCGATCACCACGGGAAGACTCAATTCTTCCTTGAATTCGTGTCCACGCGCCGCGACCATTGCGACCTCTTTGACTGCGGCCAAGGCGGCGTTGCGCGCGAGGCGTCGCTCATTCGCGTTGATCTTCTTCGCCCAGACTTTCTCGACGCGAGGAGGATGCGCTCGACGGCCCCCCACAGTGCCGGGCGCCTGGGCCCCGGTCATCGACCCGCGGATGCGCGGGACACGCGACACGCCCTGGCCTTTCCCCGACCACCGAACGGAATGCTTCGCGCCCGACCGGCGGCCTGGACCGTATGGTTGACGTCGGTTCGCCTGGGACGCGGTGACCGCCCTCCGGATCAGGTCGGACCGGATGTCGCCTCGGAAGACGGTGGGCAGATCGACGGACTTGACCACGTCGCCATCGAGGGAGTAGACGTGCACCCGTCCGCCCTCCAGGTTGCGGGCCTCGGCCTTCGTTTCTTTCGCCTTCGCCGCCTTCGTGGCCTTCGGGGCTTCCTCCGCCTCAGCGGCCTTCTTGCGGCGAATGCGTCCTCGGGCCCGCGGTTCGGCCGGTGCACCCGATGCGGCTTTCTTCTTCTTCGGTTCCGGCACGGACATCACACTCCCTGTTTCGATTCGCGCGAGATGTACGTGAGCTCGGGAGATTTCTCGAGTTTCACATATCCGACGCGGGCCGCGTCCCGAAGCCGGATGAGCCGCTTGGCGGGACCGGGAATTGAACCATGCAGGAGGACGTACGGGTTCCGCACCATGCCGTACGAAAGGAAACCACCGTTCGGCGTGATCTCGTCCCCCTTTTCGCCGATCTTCAGGATGCGCTTGTTGTATTCGGTCCGCTGATGATACCCGAATTGCCCCCCTTGCGGGACGGTCGGTCGGACATACCCGGGCTTAAAGTTCCCGAGGGTCCCGATGTTCCGTCGGTGCTTCGAGTTCTTGTGACTCAATAGCCGCGTTCCCCAGCGGGTGTGGTGGCCTTTCCAACCTTTGCCTTTCGTGATCGCAGCGACGTCGACCATGGATCCCTCACGGCAGAATTCCGTGACCGGGATGTCGGTGCCGACGAGCTGCTTCGCATACTTGATCCGGTCCTCGATCGAACCGCCGCCCACGCGGTTCTCCATGAGGTCCGGCTTCTTCTTGGGCACTCCCGTGAGGAGACCGGGCTGCGTGTAGGTGATGAGACGGACGTCGTCCACTTGCGCGGGATCGACCTTTTTCCATGCCTCATCGACGTCGTAATCCTTCGGAATCGGGAAGACGCGGCGGAGCTCCTTGTCGAGCTTGGGACCCCAGACCTCCGCGACGGTCTTCAAGCCTTCCGGAGTACGGCGGTACAGGCGCACCGCGGCCACATGCATCGGCGGGACTTCGAGGACCGTGACGGGAATCTGCACCTCTTGGCCCGACGTCGTGGACGTCGGGCGATAGTCCACGACCATGGCATGGGTCATGCCCGCCTTGTACCCGGCGAATCCCTGGACCTTCGGATTCCCGCCGTCGGAATCGGGCCAACTCGCGAAGTGGGGAATCGGGCTTTCGCTGCGCTTGCGGGGCGAAAAGCCCATCGAGCCGTGTCGCGGTCGGTGTTCCTTCGGCACTGGCCACTCCTCCGTGGAAGGTGGTCTCTCGTCGCCTGAAACGAGACGGGGCGAATGCCACGCCGCCGTGACGCTGCCTGCGGGCGCAGAAGGTCCGGGCCCGCATTTCCGGGTTCCTCAACGGGATTGCCCGGGGGCGTCTGGTCGGCGCGTTGGGCCGTCCTTATGGAGGGGGGCTATTTAGCTTTTTGGCGCGACGGCCCGCATCTCCCATGGAGAGCGATCCGATTCCAGCGACACAATAACAAGTTCAATGCAGCAACGTTTTTGGTTTCGCCTTCGGAAGTTCGATCGAGTCGATCACGATCGGCTGTCGTATTTCTTCCTCTTCTTTCGAATCGACTTCGAGCTCCGACTCTTCTGCGACGGCTCGCCAAAACGCCTGCACGCGCGCATCCGAATATTCGTCACACATCGGGGCACCTTGGTTCCGGTAAGTCACGGACCCTACAAGTTGGTTTGGCAATCTCCCGGCCGTCGTTAGACTTCGAGGCCTTCCCGTCCGCACGTGTATCGGCGCTGATAACACATGAGTAACGTTTAAGGTGGTCTCGCCGGGTATGCCAGCTTGCTGGGCGGGAATTCATGGAAGTCAAGCGGATGAAGGTGAAGGTTTGTCTGATTGGGGAGGCCGCCGTCGGCAAGACCTCGCTCATCCGACGATTCGTTCTCGACAACTTTGACGACAAATACATCCAGACCCTCGGGACCAAGGTCTCGAAAAAGGAACTCGCCTCGCCAAGCCCGGACGGCACGGGTGACCTGAAGATCGACATGACGATCTGGGACATCATGGGCCAAAAGGGCTTCCGTGAACTGCTGAAGGAAGCGTACTTCTACGGCGCCCGCGGCATCCTCGCGGTCTGCGATGTGACGCGAAGGAAGACGCTGGAGGACCTCGACGATTGGATCGAGGGCGTGTACAGCGTGACGGGAAAGATTCCCATTGAGTTCCTCGGAAACAAGATCGATCTGAAGGATCAGCAGCAGATCAGCGAAGACGAGATGGTCCAGGCGGCGCGCGCCTACGACAGTCCATTTCACTTCACGTCGGCGAAGGCCGGCGTGAACGTCGAGATCGCGTTCCAGTCCCTGGCGGAGCGCGTTGCGAAGGAGCGTTACGCGAGGAAAGTCGTCGCCGAAGAATAAGAATTATCATAGGCGATACTCGCGTCCTCACGATACATAAGACGGAGTCCGTTTGGTGCCGCATGATGGCGACGCCCGCGCTGGCCGGCCTGAAGCACGTGAAAGCGAAAGTGTGCTTGGTCGGAGATGTCGCGGTCGGAAAGACCTCGTTGATCCGGCGATTCGTGCAGGATGAATTCGACGACCGCTACATCGCGACGGTCGGCACGAAGGTCACGAAGAAGACCGTCGACGTGAGCTGGAAGGGCGCGCCCGCAATGCTCGACATGATGGTGTGGGACATCATGGGCGAGAAAGGCTTTCGGGCCCTCCTTCGGGATGCGTACTTCGAAGGGTCTCACGGCGTGATCGCCGTCTGCGACCTCACGCGGAAAGACACGTTCTACGACTTGAACAACTGGGTCCAGATGATCCGCAAGCAGGTCGGGACCGTCCCAATCGTCTTCCTGGGGAACAAGATGGACCTCGGCGAGCGACTCGTGGTCAGCGAGGAAGAACTTGCGCGGATGGGGACGATCCACAATGCGGCGCATTTCCTCTCGTCCGCCAAAAACGGCCATGGCGTGGCCGAAGCCTTCCGCACCCTCGCGGATGCGATCGGGCACCGCGGCGAGGCCTGATCGCGAATTTGTGTCTCCGACGACGCCTGTTATCCGAGAAGATAACCGTTAGGCAACGCCTTTATAACCTGAGGCTTGTGCGCGCGTCAGGCCTCACTAGATGATGAAAATGGACCGCCAAAAGATGAAGGTGAAGATCTGCCTCGTCGGAGAAGGCGCCGTCGGCAAGACGTGTCTCATCCGACGTTTTATCCAGGATCAGTTCGACGACCGCTACATCTCGACGCTCGGCGCGAAGGTGTCGAAGAAAGAGATCAAACTGGACGGGCCGAACGGGGGATCCGACATCGACATGACGATCTGGGACATCATGGGCGAGAAAGGCTTTCGAGAACTATTGAAAGAAGCCTACTTCCACGGCGCCCAGGGCGTCCTCGCGGTCTGTGACGTCACGCGGAAGCAGACGCTTGAAGACCTGGGCGAATGGGTCGCCGCCGTTGTGAAGGTCACCGGGAACGTCCCAATCCAGTTCCTTGCGAACAAGGCGGATCTGAAGGACGAAATGGATGTCACCGAGGCCGACATCCGTCGAACCGCGGAAGCTCATCACGCGCCCTATCTCTTTACTTCCGCGAAAACCGGACAAAACGTCGAAGACGCTTTCGCCAAGCTCGCAAAAATGATCGCGTCGCGTCCATCGTAATGGCTCGTTTTTCCATCAGCCTCGCGATTCGCCCCCATGCGCTCCCAGATTTCTCATGAGACCCGGATCGAAGATGGAATCGACGGTCAGAGGCGAATTTCCTCCGGAAAAATCCCGAGCCGTTCGGTAGGCCTTCCTTCTCCGAGACGCATCGCGCCGCTCTCACCACTGTGTCCAAGGTCAAAGTGTTTAAGTAGAAGCGGGGTGTATTCAAAATCAACCCACGCAAGGGGTCGGTCAGAAGATGGTGGAGACTGCGGGAGAACCCGACGAACTCCCGCCGGTGGATTCGTGGATTAGCAAGGTCGACTTCCGGTCCACCGCGGAAGTGAAGATCCCGGAGCGGCTCGTAGACCAAGTCATCGGACAGGAACATGCCGTCGAAGTGATCCGCAAGGCCTCCGAGCAAAAGCGGCACGTGATGTTGATCGGCGACCCGGGCACCGGGAAGTCGATGCTCGCCCGTTCCATGACGGAGATGCTCCCCCGGGACGACCTGCAGGATATCATCGTCTACCACAATCCGGAGGACCCGAACGAACCGAAGATCCGGGTCGTGCCCGCCGGGAAGGGCCGCGAGATCGTGAACGCCCAGAAGGCGGAGGCGATGCAGCGCCGGGAACAGAAGGCCTCCATGGTCATGACGATCGTCTTCTTCATCATCGGCCTGAGCGTCATCCTCTCCTACGAGTGGGGCGCGCCGACGCCGGCGTTCCGGAATGACGCACCGAACATCATCCTCTTCGGGATCCTCGTCGCGGCAATCATCTACATCGCGACTCGATACACGGGCCATCGTCAAGAGAACCTGATGGTCCCGAAGCTCCTCGTGACTCACACACCGGACGAGATGCCTCCGTTCATCGATGCCACCGGCAGCCATGCGGGCGCGTTGCTCGGAGACGTGAAACACGATCCCTTCCAGAGTGGAGGATTAGAAACACCGGCCCACGAACGCGTGGAGTCGGGCGCGATTCACAAGGCGCACAAGGGCGTCCTGTTCGTAGACGAAATCAACGTCCTGCGGATGGAAAGCCAGCAGAGCCTGCTCACCGCGATGCAAGAGAAGAAGTTCTCCATCGTCGGCCAGAGCGAGCGTTCCTCCGGTGCCATGGTGAAGACGGAGGCCGTCCCGTGCGACTTCATCCTCGTGGCGGCAGGGAACCTAGATGCGGTCGCGGGGATGCATCCCGCCCTCCGGTCTCGAATCCGCGGCTACGGATACGAGATCTACATGAAGGCGACGATGCTCGACACGGACGAGAACCGGTTGAAGCTCGTTCGGTTCGTCGCCCAAGAGGTGGCGAAGGACCGCAAGATCCCGCACTTTGATCGCACCGCCGTCCTCGAGATCCTCCGGGAAGCGCAGCGCCGGGCGGGACGCCGCGGACAACTCACGCTCCGCCTGCGGGAACTCGGCGGGCTAATCCGGGTCGCCGGGGACATTGCCCAGGAAGAGGCGTCGCCCCTCGTGACCGCGAAGCACGTCCTCAACGCGAAACGCATCGCCCGTTCCCTCGAGCAGCAGGTCGCGGACCGCATGATCGAACGGGGGAAGGAATACCAGACCTTCATCACGAAAGGATCCATCGTCGGCATGGTCAACGGCCTCGCCGTCCTGGTCGGTGACAACTCGATCGCCGAGTTCAGCGGGATCGTCCTCCCGATCGCGGCGGAGGTGACCCCGGCCCAGGCGAAGCAGGGCGGGCGAATCATTGCCACCGGCCGTCTCGGAGAAATCGCGAAGGAAGCGGTCGAGAATGTCGCGGCCCTAATCAAGAAATACACGGGCGAGGACATCTCGAACCACGACATCCACGTCCAGTTCGTCGGCTCTCGTGAGGGAACGGAGGGCGACAGCGCGTCCATCTCCGTCGCCACGGCAGTCATCAGCGCCCTCGAAGAGGTGCCGGTCAACCAGAGCGTCGCGATGACGGGATCCTTGAGTGTCCGCGGGCAGGTCCTTCCCGTCGGCGGCGTGACCGCGAAGATCGAGGCCGCGGCGGAACTCGGGATCGAGAAGGTCGTGATCCCCCGCGCGAACATGAAGGACGTCCTCCTCGAGGACAAGTACCAGGGCAAAATCGAG
>Ga0209806_1001501_pt1 | contig 15397 bp, 15 predicted proteins | sample GraSoiAngelo_152_FD_186166 | JGI IMG/M metagenome (GOLD analysis project Ga0209806, IMG submission 186166) | Grasslands soil microbial communities from the Angelo Coastal Reserve, California, USA - 14_1009_12_30cm (SPAdes) (version 2) | ecosystem: Environmental > Terrestrial > Soil > Grasslands ... | reverse complement strand
GTCACATTCGCCATCGCGTCGCGGTAGAGGCTACGCCTAGTATCCGGCCCCCTTCATGAGAGTGCGGATCGCATCAGCGGCTTTCTGAACCGCGGCCTCCGGCGTTGCCGTTCCGGCCAGCGCCGCGTTCAGGTTCGTTCCGAGGATCGTCTCGACCGCATTCCACTGATCAGTTCGTGGGCGCCAATTCGGGACGGCATCCAGCGATTTCGCGAGCGCTGAGAAGTACGGGTTCTTCTGATTCAGAGCGGCATCGTTGAGGAGACTCTTGCGAGCCGGGATGCCGCCGTTTTCGACGTAGGTCTTCTGGGTATCGGTCGAGGTGAGCCAGGTGATGAAGTCCGCGGCAGCCTGGCCGTTCGGCGAGGCCTTCGGGACCCCCAGTAGCCAGTTGCCCATCATGCCGACGCCCTTCCCGCTGGGGCCCGCGGGCATCGGGATATACGCGACCTTGCCGACGACCTGCGAGACGGACGCGTTCTGGATGACGCTGGTGATCTCGCCCGGCCAGACCGTCGATTGGTAACCCTGGCCGATGGCCATCAAGCGGTCACGGTCCGCCGCGTCCGTGCTCTCGGGGCCGGGCTGTGCGGCGGCTTTGAGATCCTGCACCAGGAACTTGACAGCCTTGAGCGATGCGGCGTTGTCGATGGTCACGGCCCAGTTTTGGTCGAAGACGTCGCCGCCGAAAGACCAGAGGATCGGCAGGAAGTCCGCGACGATCGGGTTGGTAGCCTTGCCACGGACCAGGTAGCCGTAGAAGTTCGCGGCCTTGTTCTTGTCCGCATTCGCCTTGACCTCGTCCCAGGTTTTGGGGGCCGCGCCCTTGTCCGAGCGGTACATGAACATCTCGACGTTGCCGACGATGGTGATCCCGATGAGATGCGCTGCCTTGCCCTTCGCGGCTGGCGGAACCGCGCCGCGCGGCGGCGGCCACGTCCCGACGTCGTAGACCACGTCCGGGATGTCTGAGTCGCGCTTGAAGCCATAACTTGAGTCGAGTGGCTGGAGCGACTCGTCGGTGCCGAACTTCGGCATCCACGGGTCGTCCATCATCACGAGGTCGTAGGTGGCGCTGTTCGCCTTGAACGTCGTGACGAGCTTTTCGTAGAGCTGGTCGTAGGGGAACTCGACGATCTCGATCTTGATCCCGGTCTTCTGCTCGTAAAGGGGAGCCACGGCCTTGAGGGCCGCGTCCTCGTTGCCCTGGACCGCGGCGATGGTCAGCTTCGCGGGCTTCTGCCCGCCGCCGGGCGCCTGCTGGCAGGCTCCGATCAGGAGCGCGGCGATCACCAGCACGGGAGCCCACCTGATTCTTCTCATATCTCTCTCCATTCCTCGATGCGAGCGCGCGAGGAAAAGCATCGCCGTGCGATACCACCTCCCTTTGCGGAACGCTCTTTTCCCTCGGACCGGCTGCTCATCGTACGCTCGCGCGGAGAGACGGGCCGTGATCGGCGGCGCTACAAGCAGAGGTGAACGTGGCGAACGAAACGCACCTACGGGTTTCGCACATCACGAAGCGCTTCGGCGGCGTGACCGCGGTCGACGACGTTTCCTTCGACGTCCCCAAGGGTGCGTTCGCGACGCTCCTCGGCCCCTCGGGGTGCGGCAAGACGACGACGCTTCGGATGATCGCCGGGTTCTACGATCCGGAGCAGGGCGACATCGAGATCGCGGGCCGGCGCGTCAACGACCTACCGGCGCACCGCCGCGGGACGGCCATGGTCTTTCAGGATTACGCGCTGTTTCCGCACATGACGGTGCACGACAATGTTGCCTACGGCCTGCGCGTGGCGCATGTGTCGCGCAGCGAGCGCGAGCGGCGTGTCGCGGAGACGCTCGCGTTCGTCGGCCTGAAGGGGCTCGAGGACCGGTGGCCGAACCAGCTCTCCGGCGGACAGCAGCAGCGCGTCGCCGTCGCGCGTGCCCTCGTGATCGAGCCGCAGGTTCTTCTTCTCGACGAGCCGCTCTCCAACCTCGACGCGAAGCTGCGCGAGCAGCTGCGCGTTGAGATGCGAATTCTCCAGCGCCGGCTCGGGATGACGTTCGTCTATGTGACGCACGACCAGGAGGAGGCGCTCTCGCTGTCGGACTGGATCGCTGTGATGAATGCGGGCAAGGTCGAGCAAGCCGGAGCGCCGTGGGAGATCTACTACCACCCGAAGACCGCGTTCCTCGCCGACTTTGTAGGCGCGGTGAATCTCGTGCCCGCGCACGTGACCGACCTAAACGACGGCGCGGTGACGGTGACCTTCGGTTCGTATCGGGCATCGGTGCGCCGACCGGACGTCTCGCTCAGCGCGGGACAGGATGTGCAGCTCTGCGTGCGGCCGGAGAGCTTCACGATCGCGCCGCCCGGTGGCGCACCTGGCGGTGTCTCGCTGTCGGGGACGATCGCCCGTCGGGCTTTCCTCGGCGACACCATGCGCTATTGGGTGAAGGTGGACGATCGCGAGTGGATCGTCGATCAGCCGGATCCCGGTGGAAGCGCCACGCTCGACGGGCCAGTGTCGCTCTCACTCCGGCCGGATCGCGTGCACGTGATCGCCGAGTAGCCTTGCGCCATGGGCCAGCCAGCGAGATCAAGGCTCGGTCTCCTCCGACTCGCTGCCGTCCTAGGCCTTCTGTCCGCCGGTTTCTGGTCGGCGCTTCCGTGGCTCGGCTGCGACCTGAATCCCGTAACACACGCCGTTGACCCCTTCCTCTTGCGCGTGTGCACGTTCGGAGACCCGGGGCTACCAGCCGCTGACGGCGTCCCCGGTTTTTCGGGGCCGTACTGGGGCAACCTGATCGTCGGCATCGCGTACCTGATCGCCGGGCTGGTCGTCGGTCTCACAAAGCGTTGGTCTTAGCCGGCGGTTAGGAGCTCGGCGCGACCTCGCGGGGCTGGACCGTCCACCGATAGCGGTGCTCGGGCCGTCCGGAGGATCCATAGCGCATCGAGATCGCGACCGCGCCGGAGCGCGCGAGATGATCGAGATACCGGCGCGAGGTCACGCGGCTGATCCCCGTCGTTCGAGCGATGTCGACCGCCGAGACGTCCTCCGTCGCGGCGCGCACCGCTCGCACCACGAGCGCGAGCGTGGTCGGCGAGAGGCCCTTCGGTAGCGAAGAGCTGGACTCCGATCGCAGCAGCCCGTAGATCCGATCGACCTCGTCCTGGTTCAGCTCCTGGACCTGGGCGAGCCGCGCCCGCATCGCCACGTAGCTTTCGAGCTTCTCGCGGAACGCGCTGAACTGGAACGGCTTCACGAGATAGTGGATCACGCCGCCCTGGAGTGCCTCGCGGAGCGTGTCGACGTCCTTGTCCGCGGTGATCGCGATGACGTCGACATGATGGCGACCGGGCGCGTGCAGCGCGCGCAGCACCTCGAGCCCCGAGCGGTCGGGCAGGTATACGTCCAGCAGCACGAGATCGGGGCGGCTCTCCTCCGCGAGGCGAAGCGCCTCCGTCGCGGTGTGCGCCTCGGCCACGACGGTGAAGCCCTCGAGCCGCTGAACGTACGCGCGATGAATCTCGGCTACGCGGAAGTCGTCTTCGACGATGAGCACGCGGATCATCGGGACGCCGCTGCATCCGAGGGGAGGAGCGCAGTGAACACGGCGCCGCCCTCGTTGCTCACGCGGAGCCACCCTCCGCGCCGCTGCGCGACCTGACGGGCGAGCGCGAGGCCCAGACCCTGGTGCGATGTGCCGGTCTTCGTGGTGAAGCCCTCCTCGAAGATCTCGTCGCCGAGCGCGGAACCCACCCCGGGCCCCGAATCGCGGACCCGCACGCCGACCCCTTCCGCCCCGGCCTGCACCGCGACCTCGACCCACCCGCCGGTCGGGGAGTTCGCGACAGCGTCGACGGCGTTGTCGACAAGATTGCCGACAACCGTGACCAGGTCTCGCGCGTCGGCGGCGTCCGCGGGAAGACGCGTTTCGCCGGCGAGGCGAAACTCGACGCCGCGCTCGTTCGCGATCGCGGCCTTCGCGAGTAGCAGCGCGGCGAGCGCCGGATCGCCGATCCGCTCGTGCACGAGGTCGACAAGCTCCTGATGTACGAGGGCCGTTCGCGTGATGAAGCGGACCGCCTCATCGGCACGGCCAAGCTCGATCAATCCCGCGACCGTGTGAAGCTTGTTTGAGAACTCATGAGCCTGCGCCCGAAGCGCGTGCGCGAGGCTGCGCACACCGTCGAGCTCGCGCAGCACTCCTTCGAGCTCGGTCCGGTCACGCAGAGTTACCACCGCGCCGACGGTCTCGCCGCGGACGACCGCAGGCATGCGGTTCGCGACCAGCACCCTGTCCCGTGCGAGCAGCATCTGATCCGCGCCGCCTCGCTGTCCGGTCAGCACGTCACGCATGCGCCCCGCAGGTACGCACTCGTCGATCCTCCGTCCTTCGACGGCGCCCTCGAGGCCAAGCAGGCGCCGGGCTTCGTCGTTCACGAGCGTGATACGGCCGTCTCGGTCGGTCGCGACCATTCCCTCGCGGATGCCGTGGAGCATCGATTCGCGCTGCTCGAGCAGCGCGGCGATGTCGCTCGGCTGCAGCCCGAAAGTCTGTCGCTTCAGGCGCCGCGCGAGCAGGAGCGAGCCGGCGATGCCGAGGCCAAGAGCGAGAGCGACGTTGCCGCCGATCACCGGTATCCATTGGAGGACCGAAGCGTTCACCTGGTCCTCGAGGAAACCGACCGAGACGATGCCGATCACCTCGCCGTGGGCTCCGAAGATGGGGACCTTCGCGCGTACCGACCACCCCAGCGTGCCCTGCTCGATGCCGACCCACGACTGGCCCTGGAGCGCCGGCGACGGATCGGTCGAGACGCGCTGTCCAATCTGTTCGGGGTTGGGGTGCGAGTAGCGGATCCCGTCGGTGTTCGCCACGACGACGAACGACGCCGCCTCGCTCTTGCGAATGGCCTCGGCGATCGGCTGGATCACCGCCGACGGCTGCTGATCGGCGAAGGCCTCGATCACGTCGGGCATCGCCGCGACCGAATGACCGATGGCTAGCGAGCGCTTTTCGTACTCCTCGGTCACCTGCTGGCTCACCAGCGAGTACGAAATGAGCGCGCTGGCGAGGACGATGGCGGCGATCACGGCCACCTGGAGCAGGAGGACTTGGGACGCGAGCTGTCGTGGCCGCACGCCAACATGTTGCGCTCCGGTCGCGCCTCCCGCAGCCCGAGCGAAATGACCAGAACGACCGGAAGGACCGAATGGCTAGCCGGAGCGCTCTTCCCCGGGCAGGCTTTGGCGGATGGCACCGGCTATCGAGCTTCGGCATGTCACCAAGCGTTTCCTCACGCCTTCGGGCACGGCGTACACCGCGCTCCGCGAGCTCGACTTTGCCGTCCAGGACGGCGAGTTCTGCGCCGTCGTTGGGCCGACTGGCTGCGGCAAATCAACGACCCTCGCTCTCATCTCCGGCCTCGAACCACCGAGCGAGGGCGACGTGCTCGTCGGCGGCGCGCCGGTGCGGAGCGTCAATCGCGATGTGGGCTACGTCTTCCAGGTCGACGCGGTCTTTCCGTGGAAGAGCGTGCTCGACAACGTCGCGACGGGTCCGCGGTTCCGAGGCATCGAGCGGCGCCAAGCGGAGGACCGTGCGCGTGACTGGATCAAGCGCGTCGGGCTCTCCGGTTTCGAGCGCTACTACCCGCATCAGCTCTCCGGCGGCATGCGCAAGCGCGCGGCGCTCGCGCAGACCCTGATCAACGAGCCGCGCATCCTCCTGATGGACGAGCCGTTCAGCGCGCTCGACGTCCAGACGCGCACGCTCATGGAGAACGAGCTTCTTCAGCTCTGGTCCGCGACCCGAGCGTCGGTCGTCTTCGTCACGCACGATCTCGAGGAGGCGATCGCGCTCGCCGACCGGGTCGTCGTCATCACCGCGGGACCGGGAACCGTGAAGGGCGTCTACCGCGTCGACCTGCCGCGGCCCCGCAACGTCGCCGAGATCCGCTTCCAGCCCGAGTTCTCGCGGATCTATCAGGAGATCTGGAACGACCTCAGAGACGAGGTCCTCGTGAGCTATGAGCGCTCTAAGCGCAGCGTCTCGTAACGAGCCCGCGCGGGCCGAGGAGGCGAGCAGTGACGCGGCTCGGGCGCGAGCCCGGGCGCGCGCCAACCGTCGCCTTCTCGTCAACGGACTGCGCGTGGCGTTCGCGGTCGTTGTCCTGGGCCTCTGGCAGACCGGCACAACGATCGATGCGACCCACAAAGACGGTCTCTTCATCGACCCGTTTTTCTATGGCCGGCCGTCGGGCATCGCGAGCCAGCTCTGGACGTGGATCCAAAACGGCACCGCGCAGGGACCGCTCTGGCTTCAAGTCGCGACGACCCTCGAGGAAGCGTTCCTCGGGTTCCTCATCGGCGTCGTTCTGGGCGTCGTCTTCGGCGTCGCGCTCGGGCGAGTCCGTCTGCTCTCCGACGTGTTCGCTCCGTACATCAAAGCGTTGAACGCGATGCCTCGGGTCGTGCTTGGCTCGATCTTCATCATCACCATCGGGTACGGAATCTGGTCGAAGGTCGCGCTCGCGGTCGTCCTCGTGTTCTTCGTCGTCTTCTTCAACGCGTTCCAGGGCGTGCGTGAGGTCGACCGCGTCCTCATCGCGAACGCCCGCATCCTTGGTGCGAGCGAACGGCAGCTCTCGACGCACGTGATCCTGCCGTCCGCGCTCTCTTGGATCCTCGCGAGCCTGCACACGAGCTTCGGCTTCGCGCTCGTCGGCGCGGTCGTCGGCGAGTACCTCGGCGCGATCCACGGGATCGGGCTGATCATCGCGACGGCCCAGGCGACGTTCAACCCAAATGGCGTCTTCGCGGCGATGTTCATTCTCGCCGTGGTCGCACTCACCGCGGAGGTCGCCCTGACCTGGCTCGAGAACCGTCTCATCAAGTGGCGTCCCAACACGCTCGAAGTACCACGCATCTAGCAAAGGGAGGAACGCGAATGCAGCGAACCATCGCGACACTCGGTCTCGTAGCGACGATCGTCCTCGCCGCCTGTGGCGGGGCGCCCAACAACGCGGCAACGAGCCCAACGGCGAGCACCGCCGCCAGCGCCTCCGCCGCCGCCACCCTGGCGCCGGCGACGCTCACGATCATGGTGGGTGGCCTTAACAAGCAGATCTACCTGCCGAACAAGCTCACCGAGGCCCTGGGCTACTTCAAGGATCAGAACCTGACGGTGAACCTCATCGACGAGCCCTCAGGAAAGGACGCGACGAGCGCGCTCATCGCCGGCGAGGTCGAGGCTTCCTCGGGCTCGTACGACCACACCATCGACGTGGCCGGGCTCGGGAAGAACCTCGTCGAGGTGGTGCAGCTTCTGCGTGCGCCCGGCGAGGCCGAGATGGTCGCGACGACGAAGGCGAACGAAATCAAAGGCCCGGCCGACTTCAAGGGCCGCAAGCTCGGCGTGACGTCGCTGGGCTCGGGCACGCACGGTCTGACGCAATACCTCGCCAGCACGAAGGGCATCGCGCCGGATCAGTTCACCCCGATCGCCGTCGGCGCCGGCGATACCTTCATCGCCGCGATCAAGCAGGGGACGATCGAAGCGGGCATGACCACCGAGCCGACTATCTCGCGCCTCCTCAAGTCCGGCGACGCGAAGGTCCTCATCGACCTCCGGACGCCCGAGCTGACACGTGCCGCCCTCGGCGGCGATTATCCGTTCATCTCGGTCTATATGCGGGCCGACTGGGTCGCCCAGAACAAGGGCGTGGTCCAGCGCGTCGTGAACGCGTACGTGAAGACGCTCAAATGGATCGCGACCCACAGTCCGGCGGAGATCGCCGACAAGCTGCCGGCCGACTACTACGCCGGGGACAAGGACCTCTACCTCTCCGCGCTCACCGGCAGCATGCCGATGTACAGCCCAGACGGGAAGATGCCGGCCGGCGCCCCCGATTTCATCCTCAAGGTGCTCCAGACGTACAACAACAACGTCAAGGGAAAGACGATCGATCTCACGAAAACCTGGACCAACGAATACGTCGACGCGGCCAAGTAGCGAATAGCGGGAGATCGGCCTGCTGCCGATCTCCCGCTAGATCTCGATCAGCGTCCCGTCGGCGGTGTGCTCCAGCTCGAGCTCCGAAAGATGAGCGAGCGTTTCGGCGCCGAGGTGGGTGAGCACGATCCGTTTCGCCTCGAATTCCGCGCGGTGCGCCATCACCTGCCGGTACGAGATGTGCGCCGGGTCGTCCCGGTCGAAGAACGAGGCTTCGCAGATGAAGAGGTCGGCGCCCTTCGCGACCGCGGCAAGATGCTCGGTCCAGCGCGCGTCGCCGGAGTAAGCGATCACCTTTCCGCTGACCTCGACGCGAAGGCCATGCGGCTCGGCGAGGCGGACGTGGCGCACGGGCAACGCGGTAACCCGCGCTCCGCCGATCACCGTGGGCGTGGCGCCGAGCACGACGGTGGTGAACGGAAAGCCGAGCGCAGTCGGCCCGAAGAAGTCGGGGTAAAGAGCTTGCTCCGCGGCACGGAGGCGCTGCTCGAGCGATCGCGGTCCTCCGGCGACGAGCGCCTTCTTTCGTCCGGCGAAGTGCTGCTCGAGGACGAGGAAGGTGATGCCGCCGAAATGGTCCCCGTGCAGGTGCGTTACCGCGATCGCGTCGATCGTCGCCGGGTCGATGTGCTTCTTGATCGCGGGGAGGGCCGATCCGCCGCAGTCGAGCAGGAGCGAGACTCCCGGGGCGGTCACATGGATCGCGGCATTCGCCCGTCCTCCGTCGCTGAAGGCGTTCCCGCTCCCGAGGAACTGAACGCGGACCGTCACACGATCTCTTTGAGGGCGACCGGTCGGTGCTCCTGGAGAGATCGACGCGCTGCGAGGGCGATGCGCAGCGCCTCCATGCCATCGCGTACGGTGCAGGCGTTCTCGACCTCGCCACGAGCGAAACGAAGGAAGTGCGCGAGCTCCGCTCGGTAGGCCGCGTCGAAGCGCACGAAGAAGGTCGGGTACGCCGGGTTCTTCATCTTCGGCCCGTCGCGCTCGACCGACGACATCGGCGTCCGCGGGTCGAGGCCCACGGCGATCGTGTCCTTCGCGCCGTAAACCTCGACGCGGATGTCATAGCCCGCCTCGTTATGACGCGCCGCCTGCAGGAGACCGACGGCTCCGCCGCGCAGCTTCAGGACCGCGCCGGACGTGGCGACGTCGCCCCACTTGGCGTACTGCGGGAACCCGAGCGTCGACCCGGTCGCGTAGATCTCGTCGACCTCGTCGCCAAACAGCCATCGCGTCACATCGAAGTCGTGGATCAGCTGATCAACGAACTGCCCTCCCGAGGTCTCGGCGTAGGCGTCGGCAGGCGGCAGCGCGTCGCGGCTCGTCATGTGGAAGCTGTAGACCGTGCCGAGCTCACCTGCGCGCACGCGGCGCCGTGCCTCTTGGAACCCCGCGTCAAAGCGGCGCTGGAAGCCTATCTGCACGCGCCCCTTGGTCTTGTCGACGTGGTCGACGATGCGCTTTGTCGACTCGAGGTCCAGCGCGATCGGCTTCTCGCAGAACACCGCGAGGCCGCGGTCGAGCCCGCGGCGGATCAGATCGGTGTGCGTCCCCGTGGGGGTCACGATCACCGCGGCGTCCGCCCCGGCGAAGGCGTCGTCGATCGACTTTGCGTGCTGCGCTCCGAGCTCCTTCGCGAGCCCGGCCGCGCGCGCCGAGTCGGCGTCGTTGATCCGAAGCTCGTCGACGCCGGGGAGTTCGCGGAGGACCTTCGCGTGGAACGCGCCGAGTCGCCCCACGCCGAGAATCGCGATCTTCACTCGACGCGACTCTAAACTGCGAATCTCTTTGACGCAGATGAAGCTCGCGGCCGCGCCGATCTCGTGGGGCGTCTCTGAGGTACCCGACTGGGGCTCGCAGCTGGCTCCCGACCGCGTCCTCGCGGACATGCGAACGCTCGGTATACATGCGACCGAGGCCGGGCCGCCGGGGTACCTCCCGGCCGACCCCACGGCGACGCGCGCGCTACTCGATTCGTACGGCCTGCGCCTTATCGGCGGATTCGTCACCGCGGTGCTGCACGACCGGGTGCGCCGGGCCCAGGAGCTCGCGGCGGTCACGCGCCAAGCCGACTGGCTCGCGTCCGCTGGGGCCGAACTGCTGGTGCTCGCCGCGGCGGCCGGTGGGACGGGCTACTCGGTGTCCGGCGACATCTCGGACGACGAGTGGCGCGTTCTTTTCGAAAGCTTGGATCGCGTCGCGGACGTCGCCGACCAGCGCAGTCTCCGAACGGTCGTGCACCCACACTTCGGAACCGTGATCGAGAGGCGTCATCACGTCATGCATTTTCTGTATGAGTCCGGCTTTCCCCTCTGCCTCGACACCGGTCACATCGCGCTCGGTGGCGCTGATCCGTTGGAAGTGGCGCGCGTCGCAGGATCTCGGGTCTGGCACGTGCACCTGAAGGACCTCGACGGCGGGCTTGCCGAGCGCGTCCGCATCGGCACGCTCTCGTACGACGACGCGGTCAGGCGCGGGCTCTACCGGCCGCTCGGCGACGGCGCGGCGCGGATCGCCGATGTCCTCGAGCATCTGCACGCCGCCGGGTACAACGGTTGGTACGTGCTCGAGCAGGACGTCATGCTGGACCACGAGCCCGCGCCGGGTCCGCCGGAATGGGTGGCGCGGAGCGCAGCGTACGCGAGGAAGCATGGGTAGTTTCGAGGTCATCACGATGGGGCGGATCGGCGTCGATCTATACCCGGAGCAGATCGGCGCCACGCTCGCCGAGGTGCGCACCTTCGCGAAGTCGCTTGGCGGTAGCGCAACGAACGTCGCCGTCGCCGCGACGCGGCTCGGGCGGCGCGCCGCCGTGATCACCAAGGTCGGCAACGACGGCTTTGGCGTGTACGTGCGGCGCGCACTCGCCGAGTTCGGCGTGGACACGCGGTGGGTCGGGACGGACCAGGCGCTCCCGACGCCGCTCGTCTTCTGCGAGATCTTCCCGCCGGACCGCTTTCCCGTTTACTTCTACCGTGAACCGAAGGCGCCGGACATGAACATCGCGCTGGACGATCTCGATCTCGAGGCGATCGCCGCGGCAGCGGTCTTCTGGACGACCGGGACGGGACTGTCGGATGAGCCGAGCCGCACAGCGACGCTCGCGGCGCTCGATGCACGGCGGCAGCGGGACTTCACCATCCACGATCTCGACCATCGCCACCATCTGTGGCGCGACGGCGATGATCCGCGGCGATGGGCGCGCGAGGCCACACGACGCGCCACGGTGGTCGTCGGCAACACCGACGAGCTCGAGATGGCGACAGCGACCCGTGACCCGCGCGTCGGTGCTGCCGCGCTGCTCGAGCTTGGCGCAAAGCTCGCGATCGTCAAACGCGGGCACGAGGGGGTCTACGCCCGAACGGCCAGCGCGGAGGTGACCGTGCCGCCCGTCGAGATCGACGTTCTGAATGGCCTGGGGGCGGGCGACGCCTTCGGCGGCGCGCTCTGCCACGGGCTGCTTTCGGGGTGGCCGCTCCGGCGCACGCTCGAGGTCGCGAACGCGGCCGGCGCCATCGTGGCGTCGCGCCTGGCCTGCGCCGATGCCATGCCAACGATGGGCGAGATCGAGTCGGTGCTGGCTCGGAAGGTCGCGACATGACGCGGCTCACGATGGCGCAGGCGCTCGTCCGGTTCCTCGCGGCGCAGCATGTCGAGCGCGACGGCGTCGAACAGCCATTCTTCGCGGGGGTCTGGGGGATCTTCGGGCACGGCAACGTGGCCGGGATCGGCGAGGCCCTCTTTGAGTCGCCCGAACTGCTCCCGTATCACATGGCGCGCAACGAGCAGTCGATGGTGCACACGGCTGTCGGGTACGCACGCCACAAAGATCGCCTGCAAACGTTCGCCTGCACCAGCTCCGTCGGGCCGGGCGCGACCAACATGCTCACCGGTGCGGCGCTCGCTACGGTGAATCGCTTGCCCGTGCTCCTCCTGCCGGGCGATGTTTTCGCGTCGCGTCTTCCGGATCCGGTCCTGCAGCAGCTCGAGGTTCCGACGCGCGGCGACGCGAGCGTGAACGACGCTTTCGCATCCGTCTCGCGCTACTGGGACCGCATCGCGCGTCCGGAGCAGCTGATCCCGGCGGCGCTCGCCGCCATGCGCGTGCTCACCAGCCCCGCGGATGCCGGCGCGGTGACGCTCGCGTTGCCCCAGGACGTCCAGGCCGAGGCGTACGACTACCCGGAAGAGTTCGTGGCCAAACGCGTGTGGCACGTGGAGCGGCGGCCGCCGGATCAGGCAGCACTGGCGCGCGGGATTGCCGCGATCCGCGCCGCGAAGCGGCCGCTCATCGTGGCCGGTGGCGGCGTGATCTACGCGTGCGCCTCCGACGCGCTGCGGCGTTTTGTTGAGGAGACGGGCATCCCCGTCGCCGAGACGCAGGCCGGCAAAGGATCGCTTCCGTACGACCATCCCTCCGCGCTCGGCGCGATCGGCACGACCGGAACCTCGGCTGCGAACCGGATAGCCCGGGACGCCGATCTCGTGATCGGCATCGGCACGCGTTGGAGCGACTTCACCACCGCGTCGAAGTCAGCATTTCAGAACCCGGACGTCCGCTTCGTGAATGTGAACGTCGCCGAGCTGGACGTGCACAAGGAGGGTGGGATCGCGGTCACGGCGGACGCGCGCGTCACGCTCGAGGCGCTTTCCGGGATCGGTTACCGGGTGGAGAGCGCCTACCGCGATGAGTGCGCGCGGCTCGCGAAGGCATGGGACGCGGAGGTCACGCGTCTCTACGCGCTCGGGCATGCGCCGCTGCCGGCGCAGTCCGAGGTGATCGGCGCGGTGAACGAATCCTCAGCACCGACCGATGTTGTCGTGTGTGCCGCGGGCTCGATGCCCGGAGATCTTCACAAGCTCTGGCGGACCCGTGATCGGAAGCAGTACCACGTCGAGTACGGGTATTCGTGCATGGGCTACGAGATCGCGGGTGCTCTCGGCGTGAAGCTCGCGGATCCGGCCCGCGAGGTATACGCCCTTGTTGGGGACGGCTCGTACCTCATGCTGAACGAGGCGATCGTGACGTCGGTGCAGGAGCGCGCCAAGCTCGTCGTTGTGCTCGTCGACAACCACGGCTTCGCGTCCATCGGCGGACTCTCGCGATCGCTCGGGACCGACGGATTCGGGACGCAATTCCGCGAATCGAAGCCCGGACTGCGCGGTCTCGATAGCGAGCGGAATCCCGCGCCGTACCTACCGGTCGATCTGGCCGCGAACGCCGAGAGCCTCGGTGCGCACGTCATTCGCGCTCGCGGCATCGCTGAGTTCAAGAAAGCGCTGGCCGCGGCCAAGAAAGTCGAGCGCACCGTCGTCATTCACATCGAGGTCGACCGCTATGCCGCGGTGCCCAGCTATGACAGCTGGTGGGAAGTTCCCGTCGCGGCGACCTCTCTCGCGCCGACCGTCCGTGAAGCCCGCAAGAGCTACGAGAAAGCGAAGCAGAAGCAGCGCCGCTACCTGTGAGCTCGCTCCTTGTGCGCGGTCAGAACGGAATTGTGTCGGTGACTCCCGAGGCGGCGGGCTGGCGCTACGTGAGCTTCAATGCGGTTCGCATCCAGAGTGGCGGCCGTTTCCTGCTGGAGACGGAAGGTTCGGAGGCGTGCATCGTGGTGCTTTCCGGTCGCTGCGCGGTCCGCGTCGGTGAGGTCGGGTGGCCGCATGTCGGCGAGCGCGCGACGCCGTTCGACGGGCCGCCGCACGCGGTCTACGCGCCTCCCGGTGTGATCGTCGAAGTCGCCGCGCCGGCGGGCGATGTGGAGATCGCGATCGGGTCCGCGCCAGCGAAACATGGTGAATCCGCGCGGCACATCAAGCCGTCGGACACGCGCCGCGAGGTGCGCGGAACCGGCAACATGGAGCGGACGATCCATCACATCTTGATGGAAGATCACGCCGCCGAGTCGCTCCTCGTCACCGAGGTCGTGACGCCGGCGGGGCACTGGTCGAGTTACCCGCCGCACAAGCACGACACCGACGACCCGCCGCGCGAGACTCAGCTGGAAGAGACTTACTACCACCGTCTGCGAGACGGCAAGGGGTTCGCGGTGCAGCGCGTGTACACCGCGGACCGCGCTCTCGACGAAACGGTGTCGGTGGGTGATGGCGATCTCGTGCTCGTGCCGCGCGGGTTTCATACCGTGTCGGCTGCGCCGGGGTACGAGCTCTACTACCTGAACGTCATGGCCGGGCCGGTCCGGCGCTGGTGCGTCACGTTCGACCCCGAGCACGAGTGGCTCCGCTGAGCGCGCCACTGCGCGCGGTGCTCTTTGACTGGGGCGACACGCTCTTTCACGCGCCGCACGCGCCGGAGGTGATCGTCTCCTTTGCGCGCTCGTCTGGGGTCGAGATCTCCGAGGCGCGAGCGCGCGAGATGTGGGACGAGATCTGGACCGCTGGAAAGACGCCCGAGGAGATCGCGAAGGGACGCGACCTTTCGATCGAAGCGCACCGGCGCGTGTGGATGGATCTCTTCGCGCGGCTCGACCGGGTCGTGCCGGGATTATCGAGCGTCCTGTATGAGCGAGTGATGGACCCGCACTCGTGGGTGCCGTACACGGATACGCGCTCCGCGCTCGAGGCGGTGCGACGGCGTGCCTTGAAGGTGGGCGTGGTCAGCAACGTGCCCGCGGATCTGCGACCGGTGTTCGCCAAGCACGGCCTCGACCGGCTCGTGGACTCGTACACGCATTCGTTCGAGGTCGGCGCGGAGAAACCGAGTCCCACGATCTTTCTCGCCGCGGCGAAGTCGCTTGGTGTAAAGCCGAGCGAGACGCTGATGGTCGGGGATCACGCGGTCGATCGTGGCGCTGAGCGCGCGGGGATGCGCGTGTTTATCTTGCCGGCCGAATTTGATGGAGATGTGCGCGGACTCGATCGCGTTGTTGCGTTGCTTCCTAGTTGACGACTACTGCGACCCCGGGGAGACTCGGACTCCCGACTTCTTCCTTCGTAGGGAAGCGCTCTATCCACTGAGCTACGGGGTCAAGGCGTCTGCTCTTATTCTAGCTTCGATCGCCCGATAGTGTCCGAGGGCGTTAGCGGTCCGGCGGCGATGGCAATTCGCGCACCGGACCTCGCATTTCGCGATTTCTGCAAAGACGATGTCCCACGAGACCGCGCCATGCACGAGCCGACTCACATCGGCCCGCTTGTCGCGAAGGTGGTCGAAGTCGAGTACCTCGGGATCTGATTCTCCGCAGTCGACGCACGGGTGATCGCGCAGATAGTCGCGGATCTTACGTCCGAGATTCTTCGCTTCGCGATCTCGTCGCACGCGAGCGGCCGCGATGTGCTTTTTCCTGTTGCGGTTGTACCAATCCTTCGTGTACGCACGTTGGCACGAGAGGCAGATCCATTGTCGCGTTTGAAGGGCGAGAGATCG
>Ga0209806_1001499_pt1 | contig 15405 bp, 19 predicted proteins | sample GraSoiAngelo_152_FD_186166 | JGI IMG/M metagenome (GOLD analysis project Ga0209806, IMG submission 186166) | Grasslands soil microbial communities from the Angelo Coastal Reserve, California, USA - 14_1009_12_30cm (SPAdes) (version 2) | ecosystem: Environmental > Terrestrial > Soil > Grasslands ... | reverse complement strand
CGATGGGAGCTTCGGTCATCGCGAAGGACATGTCGAGCGCGAGCTCGGCCGGGACGACCACCTTCCACGCAGCGCCCGGGACGGTCCTCAGGCAGGACAACCCCGCGGTCGGGGCTCCGCTGCTAGACCGCGGAGCGGACAGGGGCTCGGCAGCGCCGGCGGCGCACAACGGCCGCAGCACCGGCAGCACCTCGATTCAGGACGACGGCAACTCAGCCAACAGCTACAGCCCCGGGTGGGACGCCAAGTCGGTTCGCGAAGGCCACGGCGCGTAGGGGGAGAGCCGTCATCGGCCACCACCTCGCTCCCGTCGCCACATGAGAGGGACCAACGCGGTCCCTCTCACTGCGTCTGTTTTAGGGCCGAGCAAATCTGCTGCTCGCGCCCCTCACCCTCACCCTCTCCCCTGGGGGGAGAGGGAATCCTTAAGCCTCCAGCACCTCGCGCAGCTTTGCGGCGAACTCGGCCGGACGGCCGTCGAACCCGCCGTGGTCGCCCGGAAACACGACCGCCTGGGTGCCCAGGCGCTGGGCCAGACCGAGCGCGCCGTTGTGTGCCAGCTGTCCCTTCGACTCCTCGCCGACGGCCGCGACTATGCGGCAGGGGCTGGCCTTGAGCGCAACGATGTCTGGCTCGTAGCGCGCGATGTTCCGGATGTAGCGGCCGAAGAAGAACTCCATGTTTTTCTGCATCATGGCCATGGCCTCGAGCGCTTCGGGGGTCGGCTCGCCTTCTTGGGCGGGTGGCGGGCCGCCCTGGATACCGACCAGGACCATGAATTTCTGCATCGCCGGCCACAAGCCCTGGGTTGCGCACGTGTCGCAAACGTCTTCCATGGCAGCGCGAGTCTCCGCGGTGTTTGGCAGCAATGCCGGCGAAGGCGGCTCGTGAGCAACCACCATGTCGAGCTGCTCCGGGTGGCGCAGCGCGAGCTCGAGCGCAATCGAGGCTCCGCCGCTGCTGGCGAAGATGCATGCCTTGGAGTCAGTGACTTTGGCCAGGAGTCGGTGGACGTCGTCAGCAAATATCTGCACCATCCGCGAGTCGTCGATCGGTTCGGTGACCTTGCTGTGGGAAAGCCCGCGCGGGTCGTACGTCACAACGGTGAACCGCGATGCGAGGTCGTTCTCCATCCGCCGGAACGTCGTCGCGTCCGCCGGTCCGCCGGGCATCAGGAGGAGCACCGGGCCGGATCCGCGCACCTCGTAGTAGAGGCTGGCGCCCGGAACGGCGAGGGTCTCAGCTTGGTAGATCGATGTTGTCGCCATGGTTCATAACCTCCGAACAGCTTTGTTACATGTTCTGACCGGTCCTGATCTCAAAACTAATCGCCTTGAGCGCGTCCGTAACTCGCTCGATTACCTACTTGTATGAAAGCCATCGGCTGCGCTCTCAGCGCCTCGGTTTTGCTGCTGGTCGTCCAGGCGTGCGCAGCACCTCCTGGCGTCGGGGCGGCGGCACCGTCGCCAGCCGTCTCGTCGCCTGCCGCGGAGCCGGTTCCAGCGCCGTCGCCTACGGCGTCACCGGTCAAGGCTGGGGCTCCGCCGGCCGCGCCGGCGACCTTGTCGGTGGCTTTCTTCGGCCAGCCGGCGGGCACCTACCCGGTGCATCTCCACTCGGCTTGCAACGGAACGCAAAAATTCCACCTCACGGTCCTGCAGGGCCTGTCCGTCGGTGGTGACGGCAGCGGCTCGGTCGAGGTCCCATCCTCTTACTTTGGCCGCGGATTGTGCGTGATCGTGTACACCAACACCGCCTTATCGCGTGTCTTGACGACGCGGGAGATCTAGGGCGTACTGTCTCCCGGGATGGGAGAAGTCCGAAAGCGGCGGACGCAGCCGCACTCATGCCGTTTCTTATCGACGCGCCAGGAACCCTAGATGATCGACGATCCCGTCCTGGTCAACGATTGGCACCCTGTGGCCGGCGTCGACCAGCTCGCGAGAGGCGGGCCGCTCGGCGCACGTCTTCTGGGCGAGGACATCGTCCTGTGGCGCTCGGGCGACGATCACTTCGCGTGGCGCGACCTGTGCGTCCACCGTGGTACCAGGCTGTCGCTCGGCAAAGTCGTCGCCGGCGGCGCGCTCGAATGCCCGTATCACGGCTGGACCTATGGGACCGATGGGCGCTGCGTCCTCATGCCCGCGCACCCTGAGCAGACGCCTCCCGCCAAGGCCTGCGTCCAGGTCTATCGCACGGCGGTCGCCCACGGTCTGATCTGGGTGAGCCTCGGCAGCCCGGCCGGCGGCGTGCCTTCGTTCGAGATGCTCGAGGATCCGGCCTACCAGGTCTTGAGGGCGGGGCCATATCGCGTGAAGGCCAGCGGACCTCGGATCGTCGAGAACTTCCTCGACGTCGGCCACTTTCCTTTCGTCCACGAGGGGATCCTTGGAGACCGGGCCCGGCCGGAGATCGCCGATTACGAGACGAGCACCGATTCGAATGGCGTGCTTGCGACCGGAGTCAAGGTCTTCCAGCCCGATCCCTACGCCACCGGACACGGCTCGGTGGTGACGTACACGTACCGGGTGCACCGGCCGCTGTCCGCATCCTTCATCAAGCACGGGGAGCATTCCTTCGGGATGCTCCTGTCGGTGACGCCACACGATGCGGTCGACAGCACCGCGTGGATGTGGATGGCGATGAACTACGAGCCCGAGTCCCCGATGGTCGAATTCCAGGACCGGATCTTCGCCCAGGACAGGCCGATCCTCGAATCGCAGCGTCCGGAGCTTCTTCCGCTGGACCTGCAGGCGGAGCTTCATCTCAGGAGCGATCGGACGGCGATCGCATACCGTCGGTGGCTCCGCGAGATCGGGGTCCGAACCGGCACAGCCTGATCTGGGCGACCTCCAAGGTTGGGGGTTGCCGCGTGCCCGGACGTTCACCTAGCGCACCGAGATGGCAAGCGCCCACCACGTAGCCCGCCGCGCAAAGACAGCCACCAAACGCGGCGCCTCCAACTCCTGGCTCGAGTTCCTCGAGCGGGCCGGGTATGTCGTTCGGGGCGTGCTCTATGGGGCTATGGGCACCTTCGCCCTGGGGCTGGCACTGGGTTTGGGGGGCACTGCGACCGATCAGCCGGGCAGCCTCGTGATCCTCACTGGAGGACCGATCGGCAAGGTCCTGTTGTTCGCGGTGGTGATCGGCCTCGGCGCATATTCGATCTGGGGTTTCGTCCGTGCGATATTCGATCCCCTCAACCGCGGCGACGGCCCGAGCGGGATCGCCGAACGGCTCGGCTTCGTGTGGAGCGGAATCGCCTACGCCGCGATCGTTGTTTTCGCCCTTCACCTGATCGCAGGCAGCGGAACGTCGCCTTCACACGACAGCACCCAGGACGCGATCGCGAGGATCCTCGCGCTGCCCGCAGGCCATCTCGCAACGATTGCGATCGGCATCGTGGCCATCGTCGTGGGGCTTGGACAGTTTGTCGACGCGTACCGGGCGATCCTCAAGAAAGACCTCAAACGCACAAAGATGAACAAGCCAGAGAAGAAGATCGCCGACGCGCTGGGCCGTCTGGGCCTGGTCTCGAGGGGTGTCATCTTCACCGTGGTGGGTTGGTTCGTCCTGCAAGGAGGGTTGCATCGCGATCCCTCGCAGGTACATGGCTACGGAGGCGCCTTCCTTCTCCTGCTGGCACAGCCATATGGCCGCGTGCTGCTCGCCGCAGTGGCTGTCGGCTTCATCGCCCTGGGCCTGCACTCGTTGGCATGCGCGCGGTGGATTCGTTTGCTCGGCAGCGACAGGTGAGCGCGGTCAAAACCCAGACCAAGGCGACCCGGGTGCTGGTTATCAGCCACGGAGCAGGCCGTATGAACCAAGACGTCGAGGCCAGGCTCAGGAAGGCATTTGCCGATCACCTGGTCCTCGACTTCGACCCGGACAAGGACATCGAGAAGCTCATCTCCACTCGCGCCCGCATCGTCGTGGCGGGCGGCGACGGCACGGTGGAGTTCATCGTCCGTAAGTTCGCCGACTCCAAGCATCCAGTCGGCATCGTGGCGCTTGGCACCTACAACAATCTCGCCCGAGCCCTCGGCTTGCCGACCGAGATCGAAAAGGCGATCGAGGTGGCGAGAGATGGGCGCTCCAAGGCGATCACCCTGGGCCGGGTCAACGGCCGGATCTTCGTCGAGGCGTGCGCAATCGGGCTCTTTGGAGAGACCATCGCGCTCGGCGATTCGGCCAAGGACATGGAATTCGGCAAGCTCGCTGCCAAGTTGAAGCTCGTCGTCTGGGCCAAGCCGTTCCGGTACGAGCTCAGCGGCGACCTCGAGGGCAGCGGGTCGGCCATGTCGCTCGTCTTCAGCAACACGGCCACCATCGGGAGCCAGCTCCGGGTCAGCGATGCAACGCCAATCGATCGATATCTTGAGTTCACGGTCCACGCGGGCCGAACCCGCAGCGACATCGTGGGTCGTGCCATCAAATCAGCGTTGAGTCTCGAGCGCAGCGAAGATGGAGCCGCCCAGGTGTTCCGATTCAGCAAGCTCGAGGTCAAGACGAGGCCGCGGGTGCGGGTTTACGCGGACAACTTCCAGGTCGGCCGGACACCGGCCACGATCACGGCCGAAACCAGCGCGCTGAAGGTCTTGCTGCCCAGGTGAATTGGTTTAGAGGAAAGCGCAGGCGCGCGCCCTGATCAATCGCCCGCTGTTCGGGGTTGCGGTGCTCACCGCCGCCGTCGCGACGGCACTGTCCATTTATGTGGCGGGTCACCCTTTCATACCGCAGGACGCGGAAGTGGAGCGCGACGTCCAATCGACGAACTGGGGACCCATCGCTCTGAGCTTTCCATTCTTCAGCTGGATCGGCGACGCCAAGGGCTTCGTTTTCGAGGTCGTCATCTTCGCCGCGATCCTGCTGTTCAATCGCCGCGCTTGGATCTTCGCTGCGGGGGCCGTGCTGAGCGGCGGATGGTACGTCCTGGTGAGTCATCTGATCAATCGCCCGCGGCCCACCCCAAGCCAGGTGCTGCGGGTGACCGAGCATCCAGGCGCTTCGAGCTATCCGAGCGGACACACCATCTTCATCGTCACCGTCACCGTCGTCCTTCTGCTGTGCCTGGGGTATCGATTCCTGCCCCGATGGGGAAGGTTGGCGGGCTGGGTCGTCGTCGCGTTTCTGGTCACGGCCAACGCGGTCGGGCGCATGTATACGGGCGCCCACTGGCCGACCGACGTGCTGGGCGGATTCTTGATCGCGGTCGCCTGGCTGACCTTCCTGGGGTCCTTCCGCTGGGTCTCGAGCCGAGTTTTGGGCTTAGCTCATCGGTCGAGCTCAGCTCGCACGTAATCGAGGAACTGGTTGCGGCGCGCCTCGCTCTGGAAGGTTCGGAACGAGAACAGCTGTGCATCGGCGACGAACTCCGTCTGGGCAGCTTCCAGGTGCCGGCTCAGCTCAACTTCCTGCGCCGATTTCTTCTCAGCCTGGCGCCGCAGCCTCCGGGCTTGCCCATCCGCCTCGGACACCTGGCGCGACTTGGTGAAGCTGAGGACAACGATGCCAAGCCAGACCATCATCGTCGTGAAGATCGTCAGGGCCGCGGCCTCCAGCACCGCCGCGAGGGCGTCGCCGGCCGTGACCCAAAGGAACCAGTAGCGCAAAGCCCCGATCGAGAGAAGACCAAGGGTCAGCGCGAGGATGGTCACCGTCCGCCGCCAGCCTGACTTGTAGTGGACGACTGCCCACATCCCCGCCGCCAGCGCGCCCACGATCACGGCCGTGATTCCCCACGTGGGCAGTGGATCGAGGCCGAAGGTCTGCGCGGCGAGGTTTGCCGGGAGCGCATCCAGGGCGACGAACAGAGTCGCCAGAAAGGCGCCGACGCCAAAGCTCAGCCGGTTGTGGCGGTGCTGGTCGTGCGCGCGAGCCCTGCGCCCGGCCTCGAGCTCCGCCTCCGCCGCCCGTTCGTTCAGGCTCCGGCGGTCGCGCTCGGTTGACCTGAGCTTCTGGGCGTCTGTTTTCAAGTCCTGAAATTCCCGCGCCACGCGCGGCTTGGCCAGGAACTCGCGCATCGTCACGATGTGTCCGTCCGTTGCAGCCAGGTCGCGCTGCGACGGCGGCGCGATTCTCTCGATTGATTCCATACGTCCTCCTCTGGGTTCTACTGATTGACGATCTGAGCCAGCTGCAGCTGCGTGAGCGCAGGATCCAGCGCATTCACCGACGGTGCCCCGGCCGCCACTCCCGCAGACTTCCACGCCGCCACCGCTTGCGGGTCGGAGACGTTGGCGATGACCAGGGTGACGTCGACCAAGCTGCGCGGCGCGAGCGTCGCCGGGCTGTCGCCGCCCCCAAGCAGGAGCAGAGTGCGGCGGCCGGAAAGGCCGGACAGCGTTGTGAGGCCTACACCGATCGACGTCGACAGGGCCGGCCCACCCGAGGAGCTCGTGACGAGAATCTGCGTGCCGGTCTTCTTCTCGAGCTGGCCGACCACCTGGCTCTGCCAGGGTTGGACCGCCCTGTCGGCTTCCGCGCGCCACGCGGCCACTCGCGACGCATTGACCGCGTTGTTGTTGGCGACCGTGTGCGAATACTGGGCGCGCTGATAGTCGGTCGGGTTACTGGGCGCCCGCGGAATTCGCATCAACTGCGGAGGCGGAGGCCCCGCCGGGGCGCGCGTCGCCAGCAGCAGCGGGTCCCGCGCCGCACCATCGGGAAGCGTCACGCGCTCGCCAGAGTGGATCACGCTCCAATTGCGGCCCGAGACGGGGCCGAATTGGGGATTGACGGCCTCGACCGTCGAGAGAGTCAGCCCGTTGGCCGCTGCAATCGAGCTCAGGCTGTCACCAGGCCTCACCACGTACTGACGCGCCGATCCCGTCTGCAGCATCATCACCACGACGGACTCGTTGGGACTCGCGCTGGCCCGAATCACATCTTCGAGCTGCCGGAGCTGATCCGCCATGCTGCCCGACGAAGGGTCGACCAGGACGACCAGCGCGAGGGGGGGAGGTGGCCTGTACTGCTCTGTGTTGGCGAGCGCGCCGCTGCTTCCGCACGCGCTCGCGCTCAAGGCGAGAATCGCCAGAGCCGTCCGTGCCCGCTTCACGAACCTCATCCGCTGCCGCCCTCCTGGGACCGCGCCGAGCTCGCGTGCCCGCCCATTCGGTACCCAAGCGACAACGCCCCGGCGAAGCCGGCTACCGACTCAGCGTTCTCTCAGGATCGGTGCTTCAGGTTCGGTTGGTCAGCAGCCCACCCAGCCGAAGAGCTGCTGCAGCTTGATGCGGTCGAAGCCTCGGACGATCTGGTTGTTGCCGACCCGAAGCATCGGAACCCGGTCGCCGTCGAGCTGCTCCCATTCGCGCATCGCACGGGGATCGTGGTCGATCGCCCGGAAGTCGAATTTGACGCCAAGCTCGTTCAGAAGCTCGACCATGGCGGTCGACTCGACGGAGTCGTCGGAGCCGTAGAGGACTGTTTCTGCGTCACCCATCTGTGTAATCAACGTGAGGCTAGGTCGATTACCGCGATAGAGCCAATCAATTGTTTCGATGAGTTGCATAGGCGAACCTGATGGGTAGCCGGCCGTGCACCTCTTCGTAAGTCTCGGCGTTGCCGTGGGCTGCGCGGTGCTGCCGTGGACGGCGGTTCGCGTGACGACCCGCTGGGTCGTCATCGCGGCGGCGCCGGTCCTAGCTCTGATCGTGGCCGGTGCGGTGTTCGGCCTGCCCTTCTATCCCTTTACCGACGTCGTCGTGCTTGGGTTCGGCGTCCTCGCCGGCATCGTGCTGGGCCGCGCCATGCCGCCCAGGTTCAGGCCGTTTGTTGTCCTTCTGCTCATCCTGAGCGCGCTCGACGTGGCCCAGAACATCGTCTTCTCCGGACCCTCGGTCGCACCGTCGACTGTCCCATTGACGACTCCGGACCCGCACCTCATCTGGCTCAACTTTCGGATTCCGCTCCCGGGCGGGCACTTCAACATCGGCTTCGCCGACCTGCTCCTGATCGCGGCGGTCAGCGAACAGCTCCGGCGGCGGCAGGTTCGCCTTGCGCTCGCGGTGCTTCCAGGCGTGATAGGTCTGGGCCTCGGCGAGGCGGTGGTGGCCTCACTGCCCCAGTCGCCGCCTGCGCTGCTGGGCGCGTTCGTTCAATCGGTCATTCCGTTCCTGACCGCCGGCTACCTCTTGACGGAGCTTGCGATAGACAGGACCTCGCCGGAGTCCTGAGCCGCTAGCGCCGGTCGGCCGCCCAGCCGCAAGCGGCGCGCACGGCTTGCGCCAGAGACTGGAGATTGCTCCACTGGGCCTGGGTCGTCGGGCGTCCCTGCGCCCACGCGGCCTTCAGCGCCTGCAGGGCGGAGGTGCACTGCGCTGAGGGCGTGAAGGTGCTCACCTTCGGTGCGGTCTCAGCCGCAGGCGCGCATGCGCTGCGCGCGATGCCGAACAGGGTCTTGAAATTGGCCAGCTCGTCGCCGTCCTCGGAAACATCGGTCGCCTCGTCGGGGTTGGTCTTCGCGATCGAACGCTCCGACGCATCCTCCTTCGAGTCATTGATGGCCGCGGTCTTGATGGTCTGGATCGCCGCGGTGCACTCGGCGCTTGGTGCTGATTGCATCGTGGCCGGCTGATCGCCCACCCGGCTCGTAGGCGCTGCCGCAACAACGGCTTGTGATGCCATCGCTAGCGCGATCGCGGCGGCGATGCCTGCTGCGGCACCGGTGTAACCGACGAACTTGCGAATCGAGATCATTCGTAGCCTCCTCGTTTGCCCCGGTTGGGCCCGGAGAGACTAACCGATCACCGGTCCGGTGAGCAAGGCCTTCAGCTGGGCGGGACTGATGTTTCCGCCACTGCAGATCAGCGCGATGGTGCGGCCCCGCATCCGATCCCGCAACTTCAGCGCCGCCGCAAGCGCGGCTGCGCCGGCGGCCTCGACCATCGTGCGCGTTTTTTCGATCATCAACGCAGTCGCGGCATCGATCTCGTCGTCGGAAACGAGCACGAAATCGTCCAGCAGCCGGCGCATGATCCGCTGCGGCAGCTCGAAAGGCGTCGCCGTCGAGAGGCCCTCCGCGCGCGTCCTGTTCGGCGACTCCTGAAGCTTGCCGGACTTCCAGCTCAAGTAAGCCGCCTGGGCCTGGTTGGACTGGACGCCGATGACCTGGATGTCCGGGTTGACCGCCTTGGCGACGATGCACGCGCCGGCCGCGCCCGATCCACCGCCGATCGGCACGATGACGGTGTCGATGTGGGGCAGCTCCTGGAGCACCTCGAGGGTGTGCGTTCCCACGCCTGCTATGAGCAGAGGCTCGTCGCCGGAGTGGATGTAGCGATAGCCGTGCTCGCGGGCAAGCTTCTCGGCGTTGGCGCGGGCGTCGTCGTAACGCTCGCCGGCGAGGACGACTTCGGCGCCGAGGTCCTGCATCGATTCGACCTTCACCGGGTTCGCCGCCTGGGGCGCACAGATGACGGCGCTCACGCCAAAAAGCTTCGCCGCGTACGCCACGGACTGGCCGTGGTTGCCGGTCGATGCGGCGATGACGCCTCGCCTGCGTTCGTCGTCGTCGAGGCGGCTGACGAGGTTGATGCCGCCGCGCACCTTGAACGCTCCGGTCGGGTTGTGGTTCTCGTGCTTGACATGAACCTCCGCCCCAACCACGCGGTCCAGCGCGGCGTATCGCCGCAGCGGCGTCGGCTGGAGATGGGGCCGGATCTGCCTGGCCGCGTCGAGGACGTCCGCAAAGTTCGGCTCTTGCATATAGACCAGACAGATTAGGCTTGCTCGATGCCGGTTGCCGAGGTCCGCGGCCAGCGGCTGCACTACTCCGACTCCGGCGGATCGGGCATGCCACTTGTCCTGGGCCACGGCTTCCTGATGGACGGCGATATGTTCGATCACCAGGTCGAGGCGCTCACCGACCGCCACCGCGTCATCACGTGGGACCAGCGCGGTCACGGCCGCACAGTGTCGACGGCGGAGGCGTTCAGCTACTGGGACTCGGCGGATGACCTCGCGGCCCTGCTCGACCACCTCGGAGTTGAGCGCGCGGTGATCGGCGGCATGAGCCAGGGCGGCTTCGTCGCGCTCCGATTTGCACTGCGTTATCCGGCACGGACAGCGGCACTCGTCCTTATCGACACGCAGGCAGGCACCGAAGACCCCGAAAAGGCGCTCCAGTACGACCTGATGCATGAGGTCTGGGTCGGCTCGGGCCCCAACGACCAGCTTCTCGAGATGGTGGCCGCCATCATCATCGGCAACCAGCGGCCGGAGTCGGCGGCGTGGATCGCCCGATGGAAGGCGCTCGACCCGAACACTCTCACCCAGATCTACCGCCCTCTGATGGCCCGGGACGACATCACCGACCGGCTCGGCGAGATCAGCGTGCCGGCTATCGTCATCCACGGCAGCGACGACGTGGCGATCGACATGTCGCTGGCCGAGAAGCTGTGCGACGGGCTGTCGGGCTGTCAGCGCGTCGCCCGCATCGAAGGGGCCGGCCACTCCAGCAACGTGACGCACCCTCAACCGGTCAACCGCGCGATCGAGGCTTTCCTGGCGTCCCTGCCGGAGCACGTCCGGGCGGCGGGGAAACCGGCCTAAGCCCGATCAAATCGCCGGCGCGACCCTCAACATAACGGCCGTGCCCAAGACGATCGCAAAGGTGATCCTGACCGCGGCGGTGGCCGTGGCCGCGGCTGGCTGCGGATACGACACCAGCACCACCTTCAACGCCGACGGCTCGGTGACGGTCGGCCTGAAGCTGCTCTTCCCCAAGGACCTGATGCAAGGCTCCAACGGCGTCTCCGTCTCAGGCTTCAGCGCATCGGACATCGCCGCGGCGAACGCCAGCCTGCAGAAGCAGTACCCGGGAGCCAAGATCTCGATCGTCACCGAGGGCGACGACTCCGGCGCCCTGATCACGGTCCCCTTCAAGACCGAAAAAGACGCCTTCAAGTTCCTCACCGCTCCTTCCAAGCTGTCGCCATCGGGCGTCACGTCTGGCTCGGGCGTCTCGATGAATCTGTCGAACACGGGCGGGCTATTCTCCTCGGCGACCCACACCACAGCCGGCCAGACCGACACCTACTCATTCACAACGGTGCCGCAGCCCATGGCCTCACCTTCGCCCGGTACGCAGCAGGTCATCTCCGACGCCGAAGTTGCCTCGATCTTCGTGATCACGTTCTCGCTGACCCTCCCGCACGAGATCACCTCGGCCCCAGGCGCCCTGTTCACTCTCGACCGCAAGACGGCCATCTGGAAGCTGAGCTGGACCAAGGCGCAGACGCTGACGGCCACGACCGGACCCGAGGTGGGCCTGGTCGCCAATGTTTCCCCGGCGCCGGACTCGCGCCTGGTGATCGCGGTCGGTTTCGTCGCCGTGGCGGTCGGCTTCCTGTTCGGGGCGCTGATCCCATGGCGAAGGATGCGGAGGGCCGTTCCCCAGCCAGCGGGCGAAGCCGTGGCGGTGGAACCGGTGGTGCCCGACGCCGCGCCGGCCGAATCGCCAGGCTCATGGCCCGGACCGCCGCCCACAGCGCCGCCTCCCTCCACCTCCGGCTAGCCAACTTAAGGAGCGAACCCACAACCAACGAGGTGAGCTTGCGGCAGGAGGTCTTGCGCGAAGGCGAGACGGTCGCGCAGAACACCGCTCCGGAGGAGACGCCTCCGACGCCCTCGGACTGAGACAGCCGACAATTAGCCCGTGGCGGGCAGCGAGCTGAAGCTCGGCGTCTTCGTGCCCCAGGGCTGGAGAATGGACCTGGCCGACGTACCCGACCCGGGCGAGAAGTACGAGACCATGAGCCGCTGCGCGAGGGAAGCCGAGACGGCAGGCTTCGACGCCATCTTTCTCTACGACCACTTCCACACCGTTCCGACGCCGCAGCGCGAGTCGGTGTTCGAGTGCTGGACTTCGATGGCCGCGCTCGCTCGCGACACAAGGAGCATCCGGCTGGGCCAGATGGTCACCTGCAACAGCTACCGGCCGCCCTCGTTGCTGGCGAAGATGGCGAGCGGGATCGATGTCATGAGCCGCGGCCGGGTCATCCTCGGCATCGGAGCGGGGTGGTACCAGCACGAGTACGAGGCCTACGGCTACGAGTATCCGGACACGCCAGACAGGCTTCGCATGCTGCGCGAATCGCTGCAGGTCATCAAAGCGCTGTGGACGCAGGACGAGGCGCACTTTGACGGCCGCTACTACAAGCTGCGCGGCGCCATCAATGAGCCGAAGCCGGTGCAGAAGCCGCACCCGCCGATCTGGATCGGTGGAGGTGGGGAGAAGGTGACGCTGAAGCTCGTCGCGCAGTACGGAGATGCGTGCAACTTCAACGCCGACGTCGAGACGGTCCGGCACAAGCTGGAAGTGCTCCGGGAGCACTGCGAGAGCGTCGGACGCGATTACGACTCGGTTTTGAAGACGATCGAGTTCTACACGATCCTCGGCGACCGCCGCGAGATCGACCGCGTGGTGTCGGACACCGCCCGCCGCACCGGTCAGGAGGAGGCGTTCATCCGCTCCTGGCACCCTCTGCACGGCGATGCCGACCGCATCGCAGAGCTGATCCACAAATACGCCGAGGCGGGAATCCAGTATTTCATCGTCAACCTACCCAACGCGTTTGAGGTCGGCGCGATCAGCCGCTTCGCCGAAGAGGTGTTCCCGCGCGTGGGATTCCATGCGTTAACGACATGAGGCATGGCGAACGCCGAGCGATTCGGTCCAGGCGCTGACGCAACCGAATTCGTCCCCGGCGATTTCATCCTGACCCATCGACACCATCTCTTCTCGAAGCTGATCAGGCTGGCGCAGATGCGCCGCTTCAAAGGGCCTGACGCGCCTTACGCCCACTGGAGCCACTCGGCCATGGTCGTGGGCCGGGACGGTGCCCTGGTCGAAGCCGAGACGATGGGCGTGCGGCGGAGTCCGATCTCGCGCTATCGCGACGACGAGTACCACCTCGTGCGGTTGGGCGCCGAACTCGACTCGGATGGCCGCGCGCGGACCGTGGCCTACGCCGAGAGTCAGGTGGGGCAGGCGTTCGGATACCTGGACATGCTGGCCGCGGGTCTCCATCTCCTGTTCGGCTGGCCGCTCCGATGGGTCCGCCGCAACCATGAGATCTGCTCGAGCCTGGTCGTCAAAGCGCTGCAGGCCGGTGGTCTGCTGCACGAGCTCGACCCGGCGCTGACCCTGCCGGCCGACCTCGCCAAGAGGTTCGACGTTCGACCCTGAACGGCACGCGACGTACCTCCTGCCAGAATGCTGTATACCAGCGCATAGATCGCCGTCAGATTAGGGGGGAGTCGTGATGATGCAACGGTTTTCTGCATCGGTGATGGTTGCCATTGCCGTCCTCGTATCCGCCGCGTGCGGCGGCGGCGGCACCTCTGGGTCCGGCTCGAATGTCACCTTCGCCGCTCCGGTTTCGCAGACCGGGGCGTTCGGACAGGCGGAGGGCCTGTACACGCTCCAGGGCTACAAATTCTGTGTTCAGACCCTGAACTCGAAGGGCGGCATCAGCTTCGGCGGCCAGTCGCACAAGGTGAACCTGGTCACCGAGGACGACCAGAGCGTGGCCGCGACCTCAGCCCAGATCGTCGACCAGTTCAACGACCAGGGCGACAAGCTGATCCTGAGCCCGTACGGTTCGGCGGGCACGACGGCGGTGGCGCCGGTGGTGGAGCGGAACAACCAGGTGATGGTCGACAGCAACGGGGCGGACACGGCGATCTTCAGCCACGGTTACAAGAGCATTTTCGCGGTGCTCTCGCCCAGCAGCTCTTACGTGACGAGCATCATCGACGCGCTGTCGGCACTCAACCCCGCGCCCAAGACGGTGGCGATCATCGCCGCCAGCGATGGGTTCAGCCAGCACGCCGCCGAGCAGGGCGTGGCGGAAGCGAAGACGAAGGGCATCACCGTCGTGCCTTCTGCGACGGCCTACACCTCCTCGACCAAGGTCACGGCCAACACCACGGACGTGTCGAGCGCGCTGATCGCGATCAAGGGCACCAACCCAGACGTGATCATCATCTCTGCGCACCTGAACGAGGCGGTCGCCGCCGTGAAGCAGAGCTCTGAGCTGGGGGTGAAGCCGAAGGACGGTTTCGCGGCCACGGTCGCTCCGCCCACCCCGGCGTTCATCTCCGCGCTCGGCAAATCGTCAGAAGGGGTCTTTGGCAGCACCCAGTGGGTGCCCGAGATCTCCGCGTCGGACTCCGTGTTCGGCAGCGCGCACGAATTCCTTACCAACTTCACCAACACGTACGGCTGGTCGTCGGAGCAATACCCGTACCAGGCGGCCGACGCGGCTGCCGGGTGTGAGGCCCTCGCGCTGGCGATCGAGAAGGCGGGCTCAGCGGATCCGGCTGCCGTGCGAACCGCGCTGGTGGGCCTGAAGGCCGACACCTTCTACGGCCACATCGAGTTCGACTCCACCGGGATGAACACCGCGAAGCCCATGTACGTGATCCAGATCCAGAAGTCGGCGTTCGTGACGATCTACCCGAGCAACCTGGCGACGAAGCAAGCGATCTGGCCCGCCGTCGCGTAGATGTCGCAGTTCCTCCAGGCGGCTGCCTATGGCGTGGTCCAGGGCGGCCTCCTGGGGCTCGTCGCCGTCGGGTTCTCCCTGGTCTGGGGAGTCATGAACGTGGTCAACTTCAGCCACGGCGCGCTCGCCGTGACAGGGGCCTATGTCGCCTGGGTCCTGAACGTCCGATTTGGCCTCGATCCGTTCCTCGCCATACCGGTCGTAGCGATAGCGCTCTTTGCTTTCGGTTACGTCGTGCAGCGAGGCCTGATCAATCTCGTCATCAACGCGCCCATCTTCCTGACCCTTCTCCTCACGTTCGGCTTGAACCTGGTCATCCTCAACGGGCTGCAGCTGCTGTTCAAGGCCGATGACCGGACGATCGACACCTCGTACGCGTCGCAGAGCTTCGCGATCGGCGCTGTCAATGTGCCGTACGGCCGGCTCGCGGCTTGTTTTCTGGCGCTCGGCATCACCGTCGCACTCGCCCTGCTGATGTCGCGCACGCGTCTGGGCCACGCGATCGGCGCCACCGGCATGGACCGCGGCGCCGCGCGCTTGATGGGCATACGCGCACGTCATATCTATGCGGTGACGTTCGGCATCGCAGCGGCGCTGGCCGGAGTTGCCGGGACCATGATCGCGACGGTCGGGTCATTCAACCCGACGACGACTCCCGGTCAGCTCACGCTCGATGCGTTTGTGATCTCGGTCCTGGGGGGCCTCGGCAACATGTACGGCGCTTTGGTCGGTGGGCTGGTGCTGGGCATCGCCGAGTCGCTCGGAGGTCTGCTGCTGACGGGAACCTGGGTCAACGCGATCGCGATGGCGGTTCTGATCGTCACGCTGATCATCCGGCCGTCAGGGCTCATCGGAAAGGCCCTGTACAGCGGCCGCGTCGAGGTATGAG
>Ga0209806_1001497_pt1 | contig 15409 bp, 10 predicted proteins | sample GraSoiAngelo_152_FD_186166 | JGI IMG/M metagenome (GOLD analysis project Ga0209806, IMG submission 186166) | Grasslands soil microbial communities from the Angelo Coastal Reserve, California, USA - 14_1009_12_30cm (SPAdes) (version 2) | ecosystem: Environmental > Terrestrial > Soil > Grasslands ... | reverse complement strand
CCTGACACCGGTAGAGATCGACCAGGTGCTCAACGCGCTCGACCCGCAGGTCCGCGACCGGCTGGACATGGTGCTCAATTCTCTGGGGCAGGCGACCGCCGGCCGGGGCGCTGACCTGAACACTTCGGCCGGCGACCTGGCAGCCCTGGCCGCCGACCTACAGGTGCTCTCCCACACCCTGGCCTCGAACTCGGACCATCTCGACAGCCTGCTGGCCGACCTGAGCAAGGTGATGCAGACGCTCGCCGCCTGGCATTCGGAGTTCAGGGGGATGATCGCCGATTGGGACCACGTGATGCAGACCCTGGCCTCGCGGGAGCAGGCGCTCCAGGGCACCCTGGTCGAGCAGGACAGGGTGATGGCCATCTTTGACGAGGCACTGTCGAATGGGGGTGCGCAGGGCCTGAACCTGGCGCTCGCCCGGGCGCCAACCGCGCTCGACAACCTGAACCATTACCTCAAGGGCGGGCTCGTTCAGTTTGGCGTGGTCCGAAACGACACCCCGGGCATTGCCCACCTCTTCGATGAGCTGGCCTCGGTGATGAGCGGCGTCGGCATCGCGGACGAGGCCGGCCCCGACAAGGGCAAGGTCGTTCACATGTGGCGCGTCTTCTGCGCCGGCCAGTGTTTCCAGGTGACGGTGCCCTGATGCCGCGAGCACGAACCGCGTTCAACCTCGTGCTGGTAAGCGCCTTCGCCGCCATCTGCCTGGTCGGGATCGGATTCATCGCTGCCAACATGGGCCTTTCCGGGCCCTGGTCGAAAGGTTTCGCCCTCCAGGCCGCGTTCGACTCGGCCAACGGCCTGGTGCCGCAGGCCGAGGTCCGGGTGTCCGGGGTGCACGTGGGGCGAGTCCTCGAGATCACCGGCGACGGCGGCGGCGGCAGCCTGGTCAAGATGGAGCTCAGCCCCGGGATCCAGCTCCGCCAGGGAACGCGGGCAATGATCCGGCCGAAGACGCTGCTCGGCGAGAAATTCGTCGAGCTGATCCGGCCGACGGGCAGCGGCGCGGCCTACCTGGAGAGTGGCGCCACCATCCCCAGGAGTCAGACCGGCCAGGCCGTGGAGATCGACGACATCCTCAACGCCATGGACCCACAGACGCGCCAGGCGATGTCACAGTCGTTCCAGCAGCTGGGGGTGGCGCTGGACGGACGCGCGGCAGACATCAACGCCACCATCGGACCGCTCGATGCGACCATGACGAACCTCCGGCCGCTGGCCCGGGTCGGCGAGGCGCGCCAGCAGGAGCTGGACCGGATCCTCACCAACCTGAACACCATCATGCAGGCGCTCGCCGACGAGCAGGATCAGCTGGGGCGGATCGTCGACAGCGGTGACCAGGTGATGTCGGCGATGGCGTCGCGCGACCAGGCGCTCGCCGGCACGGTGCAGAACGCCGCCGCAGTCTTTGCCTCGCTCGACCTGGCCCTGCGTAACGTCACGCCCGCCAACCGAGCGTCGCTCGCCAAGAGCCCGCCGACCATCGCCGCAGGGCAGCGCGTGCTCGCGCTCACAAACCCACAGGTCGACCAGCTGCTCCCCGAGCTCCTGCTCGGCCAGATCAGCTATCCGAACCACCAGCTGAACGTGGCGAATGCGGAATCGCTCGGCCTGGCGGCCGAATGGATCTCCGCCTTCGCCCAGCAGGATGCCGCGACCGGCTACCACGAGCTTCGGATCACAAGCATCACTCCGTCGAGCACCGTGGCTCCGCCATCGGCCTCCGCAAACGGCCCGGCGCAGGTCCCGGTGGCCCCGTCGGACCTCCTCGACCTTCTCCTCCAGTCAATGGGGTCGGCAAAGTGATCAAGGCGCTGGCAGGAGTGGTTGCCGCCATCGGCGTCCTATCCGGACTGCTGACCTTCGGCGGTGACCACCCGTACCGGGTCACGGCATACTTCCTCAGCGCGGAGGGCCTTACCGCCGCGAACGACGTGGTGGTGAGCGGCGCCAGGGTGGGGAAGGTGGTCTCGGTCGATGTGGCTCCGGACGCGGACGGCAGCCAGGGCGGCGCCAGGGTCGTGATCCAGGTCGACAAGGCAGCCGCACCGCTGCACCGAGGGACACACGCCACCATCCGGCCCAAGGGGCTTCTGGGAAATCCATTCGTCGAGCTCGCACCCGCCCCCAGCAGCAACGAGGTGATCCCCTCAGGCGGCGTCCTGCCGATGCAGGACACATCCGCTCCGGTCGACATCGACCAGGTGATGGACCTCTTCGATACGAACACACGCCAGCGAATTCGGACCCTTACCCTTCAAGGCGGCCTGAGTCTCAAGGACCGGGGAAGCGACCTGAACACTTTCCTGGCGGCCCTGCCGGCCATCACGCAGGACACACAGGCCGTCAGCGGCGCGATCGCGCAGCGCGACCAGCAGCTGAGCGCCCTCAACGTCGAGTTCGACCGGATCGCGAGGATGATGGCGGCTGAAGACCAGGCCCTGCGTTCCGACCTATCCAGCGGCGCCAGCCTGCTGGACACGGTCGCGGCCCACGACGAACAGCTGAAGGCAGAGCTGGTCTACGCAGCGGCGTCGCTCGCCCAGCTCGAGGGCGGGCTCAAGGGTCACGAAGGAGATCTCAACCAGATCTTCAAAGAGATGCCCGCCCTGCTCGATGCCTTGCAGTCACTCTCCAACCACTCGGCCGCCTCCCTCGCGATCCTCGATCCATGCGTGGGCGACATCATCCAGACGCTGGCCGAGATGCGCAGCGCCACCGGCTACCACGACGCCAACGGCGACATGCTGCGCGTCCACCCATACGTCGGAGCGGAAAACGTAAACCCGGCGCGGATCCCATGCACGGGAGCCAAGCCATGACCTTCTACCGGGGCAATCCGCTCAGGGCGGGGGTGGTGGCGATCATCAGCGGCGTGGCGCTGGTGCTCCTCGCGCTCGCCATCAACCTCAGCTTCGGGCTGCCCTTCAACTTGAGCGTGTGGCCGCCCGGCCAGGACTACTCGCTGAAGGCTTCCTTCAAGGACGCCAACGGACTCAGCCGCGGCGCCGACGTCGTGATCGCCGGCCACACCGTCGGCCAGGTCACCGGGGTGAGCGTGGAAGGAAGCGAGGCGGTCGTCAGCATGCGCATTCAGCCTGGCTACGCCCCGGTCCGCCGGGGTTCCCTGGCACGGATCCGCTACTCGACACTGCTGGCTCAGAAATACATCGAGGTGACCCCGGCCCAAAGCGGTGAAGGGCTCCGCAGCGGTGCCACCATCGCCAGCAGCGACACCATCACGCCCGTCGACTTCGATCAATTCATCAGCGCCCTGGACCCGCAGACACGCCAGCGTCTCCAGGTGGTGATCCAGCAGCTGGGGACCGGCGTGCAGGGACAGCAGCTCACCATCAACGACCTGCTCGCGCAGCTAAACGGCCTGTCCCAGGAGTCACGGGCTCCACTGAGCACCTTCTCCGCGCACGACCAGGACCTCAGCCGAATCGTCACCAACCTGGCCCTGGTGAGCGGCCGCCTTTCGCAGAGCCGTCAACAGCTCGGCGACCTGGTGGGAAGCATGGGCGACGTTACCGGCACCCTGGCTCGCAACGATAAGGCGCTCGCTTCCTTACTGGCACACCTGGGCAACGTGATGGGTGACTTCGATGCCACCCTGAATGGCAACGAGAAGAATCTGCGGCAGACCGTCCAGGCGCTCGATCCCCTCATCACCCAGCTGGACAGCACCCTCGCCCTCGTTTATGGCGACCTCCACGGCAGCCTGGGGGCGATAAACGCGAACACGTCCGTGCTCAACCCTGAGGTGGTGAGCGCGGTGTCGGAGCCGGGCGCCGACGGCGGTGGAGTCATCCTGCGCCAGTACTTAGTGGCAAACCCAGGCTGCGACCAGGTCAACTCGCAGTCGGCCAACCCCCAGTGCCAGACGGGTGCCGCGCCTGCGCTACCAGCCATCACAGTCCCACTGGCTAACCCACCGGCGATCGCCAGCTGCGTGCCAAAGCTCCCCACGCCGCCCGTCCACACCCCGACGCCGGGGCCCACACCATCGCTGAGTCCGCTCCCCTGTCCAACCGTTTCTCCGTCGGGAGTACCCGTGCCTTCGCCGTGTATGCCGCTACCGACGCCGACGCCAAAGCCGGTGCCGACGCCATCGGTTTCGGTCTGCCCGAGCGTGCCGGGGCTCAGCCTGCCACTGGGAGAGTTCCCTGACTGGCTCAGGCTTCTCCTGGGGGGTGGGGCGTGAGACGGCGTCACGCGGTCTCGCCGCGGCTGGTCGGACTGGCAACAGCGGTGGCCGCCATCGCCTTCGCCGTGCTGACCTTCCAGCCGGTCCCATTGCCGTGGAATAGCCCACTGCACATGACGGTCGAGGCAGGCGCCTTCGGCGAGATCAACCCGGGCGCCTGGGTGGAGCTGAGTGGCGCCAGGGTCGGCAGCGTTGGACAGGTCGAACCCGGCAACGGCTACTCGGTGATCCACATCTCGGTCGACCGCCGGTATGCCGCACAGCTTCACGCGGACACATCGGCGGCCATCCGGCCGCACGGTCTGCTCGGTCCGAAGTACGTCGCGCTCAGCGGCGGAAGCAGCGGGTCGATGACGGACGGCGGCACCATCCCGCTTTCACGGACGACGGTCAGCACCGACGTCGACCAGGTCCTGAACGCCCTGCAGCCGGACGTGCGCCAGAGCCTGAAGACGGTTTTCGTCGAGCTCGGACGGGCGGCAGAGGGCCGGGGTGCCGACATGAACGCCGCCATCAAGGCCCTGGGAATGTCGTCGGGTGACCTCTCGACAACCACCAGCGTGCTCCACAACCGCGATGCCGACCTGGCGGCGCTGATCGTCGCCAGCGAGCAGCTCGACCGCGACCTGCAGAACGCACCCATCGACGCCAACATCGCAGACACCCAGCAGGTCCTCAACGGGCTGGTCCAGGTCGAATCCTCCATGGGGAACGGGATCGATCGGACCGCAAACGTGACCCGCGAGCTCGACGTCGCCCTGAACGGCAACTCCGGGAACCTGGCCCGGGCCCTGGCGCAGGGGCCGGCAGCAGTGGACCGGCTTCGGCGCCTGGCCGTCGAGGTCGACGCCATCCTGGTGGGCGTCAATCCCTCGCTGCCCAGCCTGATGCAGGCGGTGATGGAGACCAAGTCCGCGTTCCAGGGACAGGACAAGAACGGGCACTACGTACGGGTGCAGGTGGTCAAACAGGCCAGCGGGCCAGGCGGAGGGCCGCAAAGCGCACCGTCCGGCCCGGCAACCTCGATGGCGGCGCCACTGACCGATGAGGAGCTGCTGGCGCTGTTCCTTGGACAGTAAACCCGCCCGCTTCAAGGACTCGGCCTTCTCGGTTCCCAGCCGGCTGCCCTTCGTGATGATCTTGCTGGCCCTGGTACTGACGGCCGTCAGCGCCTTTGGCGTCACCCGGCTCCGGGCCGACACCCGAGCCGACCTGCTGGCCGACCCGAGCTCTGCTTCCTACCAGGACCAGGCGCTCTTCGCCGACACCTTCGGGGGCGATCCGGTCGTGATCATGGCGCAGCCGTCCGCCGGCGCCGACCTGATCTCGCCCGACCACATGCTCGGCCTCCGCCGGCTGGAAGCCGACCTGGGCGGCGTCACCGGCGTGAAAAAGGTCTATGGACCCGGATCACTGGTGAACACCCTGGCGGTTGCCTCGACCACCATCCTGCTCTCCGAGTGCGATCAGGAGGGGAAGGCGGCGGCCGCCGCGGCGCTCGCCAGGCGGGGGGTGGCGGCAAAGCCCCAGGAGCAGCAGGACCAGATCGCGCTGCAGGCCTATCTCGACTCGGTCAAAGTCTGCGCCCAGCGCTACGCGAAGGCTTTTCCGTCACTCGGGATACCGGCGGTCAACGACCCGACCTTTCTGCGCGGCATCCTGCTCGAGCCGGACGGCCAGCACATCCGGCCGTTCTGGAACTGGGCGATGCCCGACGCCACGCACGCGATCATCACCGTCCGGATGAAACGCGACGCAACGCTTGACCAGGTCCGGCAGGTTCTAACGCTGGTCCGGCAGGCGCCCTCACGAGCCGAGCTGAAAGACATTCGCTTCACGGCATCCGGTGCGCCGGCGCTGACCTCGTCCCTGGCGGACGCGGTCTTCGCCTCGCTGCGACTGCTCCTTCCGCTCGCACTTCTGGCGATGCTGGTGGTGGCCGTGCTTGCGCTCCGCACGCCGGCCATAGTCGCGGTGCTGCTTGCCGGTCTGGCCACGCTCTGGACCGGCGGCCTGGCGGGCCTGCTCGGGCTACCCGTAACACCGGCCACCCTGGCGGTCCTGCCGATCGTCATCGGGCTCACCGCCGACTACTTCATCCAATCGGTGAACCGCGTCACGGAGGAAACGGGCGACATCCGTCATCGGGTCGGGGCTGCCGCGCGAAGGATACTGCCGTCGACCGGGCTGGCAGCCCTGGCCACTGCGGCCGGGATGCTGGCCTTCGCGATTCCTCCCACCTCGATGGTGAAGCAGGTCGCGCCCTTCCTGGCGTCGTCGATCCCGCTGGTTCGCCAGTTCGCGGCCTTCATGGCCCTGGGCGTGGCGATGGCCTATCTGGCAAACCTGCTGGTCGGTCTCCCCGGGCTCCTGCTGCTCGGGCGTCTGCGCCCTCGTGCCCTGGTCCGTAGCAGGCTGCACGGACCGGCCGCTGGGCGGCTGGCTCGCGCGGCAGTGTTCCCGATGGCAGCCATCCTGCTCCTGGCGGCGGTCGGACTGGCCGGCTGGGCGGGGCTGCCCGCATTGAAGGTTGAAACCGACCCTGCCCAGCTGATGCCGGCTTCGGACCCGGCGCTGCTGGCAGCCCAGTCCATCCGGAAGGAGGTGGGCATAGCCGGGGAGATGGACCTGGTACTCAAGGCGGAAGATGCCGGCGCGGATACGACCAGCCAGGTGCCGGCCCAGTGGCTGCGTGACCAGACGACCCAGGCTGTCACCGCTTCTTCGGGCGACCTGAAGCGCTTGCAGAGCCTGCCCGACTTCCTGAGCGGCTTCAACCGAGGGGTCCTGCCGGATGCCGCCCGGACCAGCCTGATCCTTCAGCGGATCCCGGCTTACTTCAGCGACGCGGTCGTATCCAGGGACCACACCCTGGCGCTCTCCATCTTCGGGCTCCGCAACGTCACCTCGGTCGAGCGCGACGGGGCTCTCGTCCAGCAGCTGCGCTCACTGTCGCCGCCGCCCCCTGGCTTCAGGGCCTATCCGGCAGGCCTGGCCGTGGTCGCCAGCGACGCGCTCGACGCTCTTCGCTCGGAGCAGGTCGAGCTGACGCTGCTGGCTCTGCTCCTGATCGCCATCGTCCTGGCGGTCGCCTACCGCAGCCTGACCTTCACGGCGCTCGCCCTGATCCCGACCGTGGTCGCGGCCGGTGCCGCAATCGGCCTGCTCGCGTTCACCACCGTCGCCCTGGGTGTGCGCTCGAGTCCGATCACAGTCCTGCTCGGCGGCGTGGTGGTTGCGTTCGCCACCGAGTTCAGCGTTCTCTGGCTCAGCCGCTTTCGCTCGGAGCTTGCGGGCGGATCCACCCCGGAGCAAGCGGCCGCCACGGCGTCCGGCCGGGTCGGACCGGCCATCCTTGCCTCAGCGCTGGCTCTGATCGCCACCTTTGCCGTGCTCGCCGTCAGCCCGGTCCCAACCGTGCGCGACTTCGGCATATGGAGCGCCTCCGACCTGGCGCTTGCGACCGGCGCCGTGCTGCTGCTCCTCCCCTCGCTGGCGCGCGCCTGGCTCGGACGGCCACGCCCCGTCCTGGCTCCGGAAGCGCCGCTTGCCCAGCCCGAGCCCGTGCCGGGCGTTAAGTAGCCGGCAGCGTAAGCGTCACTCTGGAATAGGCAATGGTCGACCCGAGCGTGTCCGGCCGCAGGTAGGGCGTGTCGACCTGGATGACCTGGAGCCTGATGGTGTGGCCGGCCAGGAACACCCAACCGTTTCCCTGAAGCGCGGTTTCGAGTGTCGCGCCACCGGGGATGCCGCTGAAGCGGTAGGCACCGCGCGTCACCAGCGTCGCCATTCCGTCGGGGCCGAGGTCCCACAGCCGGCTGTTGACCTCGGCATCCACGCCGGCAACGGTTGCGTCGAGGTGGAGGGCAGGCTCGCCCAGCAGGGTGAAGGTCGTCGTGACCGGAAAGTCCCAGACAGCTGTCCCGGTCGTTCTCAGCGACGACAGCGTGATGCAGCTGCCGTTGCCGCCATTTCCGGCGGCGACGGCGATCGGGTCGGTCGCGGCGCCATCGGTATTGGCCACGACCGACGCAGTGGCGCCCGGCCCGGTCGAGGAAAAGGTGAACCGCCGCGGGGCAATGTCCGGCCAGTTGCCGCTGGTGTAGTCTTTGCCAACCGTGGCGTCGCAGGTGCTGACGCGGGCTCGCAGATCGAGGGTGACGCCTCCCTGACCAAGAAGGTAGTGATCAAGGAAGGCGTTGGCGCGTTCGTTCAGATCCGACCAGTCGGCGACCTTATTCTGCGCGATCGGATGTCCGACATCGGCAAGAGAAATGCCCGCCGGCCAGCCGGCGGCCCGCAGTTTGTCGACCATGGCGACGCCTTCGACCTCGGGAAAGAGCTCGTCGGTCCATCCCTGGAGGTCGAGGACAGGGACGCGAGTAGTGGCCGTGGCAATCAGCCTGTCCTGATAGAAGGGGGAGCGCCAAATCCGCAGCTGGTCGATCGCCGCTTTAACTGCAGGATCGCCGCCATAGGGTTCGCCTGCCTGGAGCCGGGCGTACCAACTGGTCAGGTCCGCGGTTGGATCCATGCCGGGTGGGGCATAGTACCCGGTTGGAGCGTTACCAGCTGCGTAGAGGTAGCTGACCAAGCTCTCCTTCTCGATGCCGAGCGGGTGCAGACGGTTGCGGTCCGCCAGGATCACGCCGTCGGATGCCCGGCCGTTCGGGACCAGCGAATGCACCAGATCGCTCCACGGGTACTTCGGGACCGCCGCAGCCAGTCGCAGCCCTACCCCGTTTGGTGAGGTCCACGCAACCAGCTGGGCATTGCCGTAGGTGGAAGGGTTGTTCGGATCCGGCACGGCGGTAACGCGGTTGCCTTCGAGCGCCAGCAGCATCGACTGGCCTCCGCCGTAGGACCCCCCGGTGGCTCCGATGTGAGCGGGATCGGCAACACCGGCATCGACCAGCAGGCCGACCAGGTACTGGCTATCGCGGACCTCGAACCGGCGGTCCGCCAGGTGAGTCCAGCCGCGGGCGCAGCCCGCGGCAAGGGTGCCGGGCCCGCACGAACCCTTGAATCCGCGCGCGGTGTAGTTGAGAACCGCGTATCCTCTCGATGCGAACGCCAGGTTGTTGTAGTGGTCTTTATCAGCCTTGACGTTGGTGATGGCGTTCGACTCCCACTCGGTCTTGTCGTTGCTGTAGCCGTGGAGCATCACGACCAGTGGCCGGGGCACGACGCCGCCGGCGGGCAGGGTCAGGTCGACGTCGAGCGGCACCCCGTCGAATGATGGAACATGCCCCGTGCAGAACCAGTGGTTAAAGGGGTCAGCCACGCTCGCGCAGGTCAACCCGATCGGGGAAGGCGTCGCGGCGGCGGAGACGGGGGCGGGCGCCCCCAGCAAGGAAAGACCGAAAAGGACCGCACACAGGCGTGCTCGCATCGATGTTCCTCCGTGCTCGTGAACGAGGGCGCCTGGACCGGCGCTAGCTCGACACTATCGCGCCAGGACGCCCGCTGTTAACAGCCCGAGTTCTCCCTACGCCTTCTCGGGAGGGTCGGGATGAGTTTCCCTCACTCGCCTTTCCAGACCGGCTTCCGCTTCTCGGCAAAGGCCGCCATCCCCTCGGTCGCGTCCGCCCCCTGAAAGAGGCGGAAGATCGCCTCGCGCTCGAGCGCGAGCCCACCCTCGAGCGGCAGATCCACGCCCTGCCTGGCGGCGATTTTGATCTCGCCGATGGCAAAGGTCGGCCCCTTGGCCAGCGAGGTGGCGAACTCCAGGGCCTCGGGGAGCAACCGGTCGGCGGGAAAGAGGCGGTCGACGATGCCCAGCTCCTGAGCCACGCGTGGGTCGACAGGCTTGCCGGTGACCAGCAGCTCCAGCGCCTTCTGCCGGCCGATCAGCCTCGGCAGCCGCTGGGTGCCGCCATTGCCGGGGAGCACGCCAAGGGTGACCTCGGGAACGCCGATCCGGTAATCGCCCTCGGCCGCAAAACGGAAATCGGTTGCCAGCGCGATCTCGAGCCCGCCCCCCAGGGCGTGGCCGCCGATGGCTGCGATGAAAACCTTGGGTGTCCGCTCCATCTTGAGGAGCACCTCGTGCGCGTGAAGGATGGTCATGGCTCGGCTCTTCGCAGTGCTCGTCCGAAACATGCCGATGTCCGCCCCTGCTGAAAAGAACTTTGGGAGGTCGGAAACCAGGATCGAGACATGCACCGACTCGTCGAACCGGACCGCGTCGATCGCGGCGTTGAGGTCATCCAGGAATGCCTTGTCGTAGCTGTTCGCCGGCGGGCGGTTTAGGTGGATGAGCGCCACGCCTTCGTGCTCACGGGTTACGGTCACCGCCGCGGTCGTGCTGGTCCCCTGCATCCCTGCCTCCTTAACGTCTCTATCGTGCGCGTTACGGCGCGCACTTTGGGCCGACGGGCACGCCTCGGGCCCTGAATCGGCCCTCGGCTCCGTTGTCTCTATCGTGCGCGTTACGGCGCGCACTTTGGGCCGACGGGCACGCCTCGGGCCTCAGTCGGCCCTCGCCTCCGGTACAGTGATCTTAGTTCCGTGAGCACCGATTGACTGGAGGATAGATACGCATCTATGAGCACGATGGTGATCGACGGCAAGGCAGCCACGGCTAAGTCGGGCGCGACCCTGGAGATCCACGACCCCGCCACCGGTGAGCTGGTGGACACTGTCCCACAGGCCGGCGTCGAGGAGACGCGCCAGGCGATCGCCGCGGCCGACGCCGCATTCCGGGCCTGGGCGGACCTGTTGCCCAGCAAGCGGACCCACCTCCTCCTGAAGGGCGCCGCGCTCGCCCGGGAGCACCTGGACGAGGTGGCCCTCCTGCTCACTCGCGAACAGGGAAAACCGCTGCGCGACTCGAAGATCGAGGCCGAGCGTTTTGTGGAGAACATCGAGTTCTACGCAACCCTGGCCGCCTCCGGAGCCATCCGGGGCCACCATATTCCGCTGTCCGTGCCCGGCGCCTTCGGGCTCGTGGTTCGCCGCCCCCTGGGCGTGGTGGGCGCGATCATCCCCTGGAACTTTCCGCTGACCCTGCTGGCGAACAAGATCGCCCCGGCGCTGGCGGTGGGCAACACGGTGGTGGCCAAGCCGGCCAGCACCACCCCGCTCTCGACCATCCGGTTGGTGGAGCTGATGAACGAGGCTGGCCTCCCGCCCGGTGTGCTCAATGTCGTGGTCGGTCCCGGCGTGGTCGTCGGCCAGGAGATGATCCGGCATCCGAAGGTCCGCAAGATCGGCTTCACGGGCGAAACCCAGACCGGCAAGCAGGTCATGGCCGAGGCGGCTTCCGAGCTCAAGCACGTCACCCTGGAGCTTGGTGGCAGTGACCCGGCGATCGTCTGCGACGACGCGGACCTCGAGCAGGCGGCCAAAGCAATCGCCATCGGCCGTTTCTTCAACGCAGGCCAGGCCTGCCTGGCGGTGAAGCGCGTTTACGTGTTCGACTCCGTTGCCGACCAGGTCATAGAGAAGGTGACCGCCCGCGCCAGGAAGCTGAAGGTTGCCCCAGGCACCGACCCTTCCGCCCAGATGGGGCCCATGCACACGGCGTCGGGCCGGGAAACGATCGAGAGCCAGCTGAAGGATGCACTGGACCGGGGCGCCCGGCTGCTCGCCGGGGGGTCGCGACTCAAGGGTGGACCGTTCGACCGAGGCTTTTTCTTTGAGCCGACGGTGGTCACCGATGTACCCCCGGAGGCGCGCGTCTGGAAGGAGGAGACCTTCGGCCCGCTGTTGCCCATCGCACGGGTCAAGGACCTGGACGAGGCGCTCGAGAGGGCGAACGACTCCGAGTTCGGGCTGGGGTCGTCGGTCTTCACCCGCAGCCTGCAACGCGCCCAGCGGGCAATCGACCGCCTCGACGTCGGCTACACCTGGGTCAACCAGGTCAACCTGGTTGCCTACGACGAGCTTCCGTTCGGCGGAACCAAGCACAGCGGCTTCGGCAAGGAGCACGGCGTCGAGGTTCTCGATTTCTACACCGAGCAGAAATCGGTCGTAATGGGAGGCGTTTAGCGCGTCTAACAAGCTTCTAACAATCGCGGTGTAGGTATAGTGGTACCCGCTTAAACGCGCATTCGTCGGCTGGAAAAGGAGAAAGAAGGAAGGGATATATGTATAGATATTCAGGCCTGAGATCTGTGGCAGTGCTGGGGACCATTGCCATCCTGGGCACTGCTTGCGGAAGCACGACTAACCAGGGGACCGCCCTGGCAGCTGACCAGACCATCCGTTTCCCGACCATCAACGACATCGGCACCCTCGACCCGGCCCAGATCAATGCTGAGGCCGACGCGGAGCTCGCAAACAATCTGTTCAACGGGCTGTTGAAGTTCGACGACCAGTTCAAGATCGTCCCGGACCTGGCCAAGAGCTACGACGTGTCCAGCGACAACCTGACCTATACCTTCCACCTACGCACCGACGCGAAGTTCTCAAACGGCGACCCGGTCAAGGCGTCTGACTTCGTCTTCTCCTGGGACCGGGCAGCCAAAGCCCAGGGGCCTTACGGTAGTGACCTGTCGGGCATCGTCGGATACAACGACGTGACGAAGAAAGGCTCAACCATCGTGCACATGAGCGGCATCTCCGCCCCCGACGATTCCACGTTCAAGGTCCAACTAGCAGCGCCGGCCGGCTACTTCCTGACCGAGGTGGCTGCCTACACGCTGGTCACGGCAGTGGTCGACCAGAAGGTCACCACGAAGGACGACACCAACTGGTGGACCAAGCCGGACACATTCGTCGGCACCGGACCGTACACCATGAGCGCGCGGACGCCGAAGCAGTTCGTCGAGTTCTCAGCGGTGCCGAACTGGTGGGGCTCTCCGCAACCGACCGTCAAGAAAATCCATATCGACGTGGTCGATAGCCTGGTCCCCGCCATCGCCAAGTACGAGCAGGGCGGCTACGACATCGTTGGGTACGGCGGGATGAGCACCCTTCCGCCCTCTGACGTCCTGCGCCTCAAGGCAGGCCCGATCAAGAATCAGCTCATCTTCCATCCCAAGGTGCGGACCACCTGGGTGAGCCTGAACTTCACCAAGGGTCCGTTCAAGACCTCCAAAGACCTCCGCATGGCATTCAGCCTGGCGCTCGACCGGAGCAAGTTGATCGACGTTGCCTGCTCGCACGCGACCACCTGCTCCGCCGCCGATGGAGGCTTGATCACCAAGGGTCTGAAGGGGTACCTGGGCGACGGGAAGGACACGAACGCGAAGTTCGACCCGGTCAAGGCAAAGCAGCTGCTCCAGAGTGCTGACCCGACCGGCAATCTGACTAAGGGCCTCACCTACACGACCAACCCAACCGACCTGAACAAGATCGTCGCGGAGAACCTGCAGTCGCAATGGCAGGACAACCTGGGCGTTCACGTGGACATCCAGTACATCGAGCGGCAGCAGTTCTTCCAGCGTGCCGAGAAGTTCGAGTTCGTCATGTCGCGCTCCGGCTGGCAGGCCGACTACGACCACCCACAGGACTGGTTCGACAACCTGTGGATCACAGGCGCCGGCAGCGGCCAGGACGGCTACTCGAACAAGACTTTCGACGACCTGGTCGCCAAGGCCGACGCGGAGCCGGTCGACTCGGCGATCCCGGATTACAACAAGGCGTCGCAGATGATGATCGATGACGTCCGGTTCATCCCCCTCTACTACACCGTCGGCCAGTTCCTGTTCAAGCCGTATGTCCAGGGAGCCGGTACCAACAACTTCCAGGACTACTACTGGGTCGACTTGAAGGTGCTTCAGCACTAGACGGCGACAAAGAGAAGGGGCGCCTCGCGATCGGGGCGCCCCTTTCTTATATATTTGCGGAAGGGAGAAGCATGCTCACCCGGGGCTCACTCATCTACATGGGGCAGCGGGTCGTCCTCATCCTGTTCACCACCCTGGCCGTGTCCTCGCTGGTCTTCCTGGGCGTCCACTCCCTGCCGGGGAATGCCTTCATCAGCGAGCACCGGATCAATCCCCAGGCGATCGCCGAGATCATGCACCACTACAACCTTGACCTCCCCCTCTGGGACCAGTACCGCCTGTTCATGTCAAACCTGATCCTGCATGGCAACCTGGGGGAGTCCGTCATCAACCGGGGCGTCCAGATCACCCCGCTGCTTCTCCGGGAGGCGACCGTCAGCGCCGAGGTCGGAGGTGTGGCCCTCCTCTTCACAGTCGGCGTGGGGGTCCTGCTGGGTGTGATCGCCGCCATCAAGCAGAACACCTGGATCGACTACGTGGCGACCACCACCTCGGTGATCGGGTTCAGCATGCCGAATTTCGTGATCGCGTCGATGCTGCTCGTCTTCTTCGGCGTCTGGCTTTACAACTGGACTGGCGGCGCCTTCTACTACGACATCGGCTGGAACGGCACCTACGGGACGCTTGGCCAGCTGCCCGTACCGGCCTTCGCCCTGGGTTTCCCGTACGCCAGCATCGTCGCCCGGTTGACCCGGGCCAGCATGCTGGAAACCATCAAGCAGGACTACGTCCGGACCGCCAGGGCCAAGGGCCTGCCCAGCCGGATCGTGATCACCCGCCATGCCCTGCGGAATGCCTTGATCCCGGTGGTCACCATCCTGGGCCCCCTGGTGACAGGCATCATCACCGGCAGCGTCGTGATCGAGAACATCTTCGGCATCCCGGGCCTGGGAAAGGAGTTCGTCACCAGCATCCTGAACCGCGACTACAACATCGTGATCGGCGTCTTCACGTTTTACGCCGGCCTGGTAGGGCTCGCCAACCTGGTGGTCGACATGCTGTACACGGTCATCGACCCGAGGATCCGATACTGAGGTGAACAACTGATGGCTCTAGCTCCCGGCGTCGCCAATCCCCAGGAGTACGTCGGCGATACCGTCGCCCGGGAACAGACCAGCCTCTGGGCGGACGCATGGCGGCGCCTGCGTCGCAACCGGCTGGCGCTGGTCGCGACCGTCTTCATCGGTTTCGTGCTCCTGGTGGCCATCATCTCGGTCTTCTGGACCCCATACCCGATCTACCGCGAGTCCGTGGCCCCCACGTACGAGGGTCTGAGCTCGCAACACCTGTTGGGAGCGGACCAGGCCGGCCGGGACATCCTCAGCCGGCTCGCGGTCGGCGCCCAGATCTCGCTGGAGGTCGGCGTCGGCACCCAGATCCTGGTGGTGGCGTTCGGCATCCTGGTCGGACTGACCGCCGGCTACTACCGGGGCATCCTGGACGGCGTGATCTCGACCGTGAT
>Ga0209806_1001496_pt1 | contig 15412 bp, 15 predicted proteins | sample GraSoiAngelo_152_FD_186166 | JGI IMG/M metagenome (GOLD analysis project Ga0209806, IMG submission 186166) | Grasslands soil microbial communities from the Angelo Coastal Reserve, California, USA - 14_1009_12_30cm (SPAdes) (version 2) | ecosystem: Environmental > Terrestrial > Soil > Grasslands ... | reverse complement strand
AACGATGCCGAACGCCTGGGGCGTGCGCTCGAAAGCCTGCGTCCGTGCGACGAATTTCTGGTGGTCGATCACGGCTCGACGGACGCGACTCTGCGGGTGGCGCGGGAATATGGAGCCCGCATTCGTGCTGCGGAACCGAACTTGTCCCCGAGCAATTACCTGGTATCGGTCCTCCACGACTGGGTACTGTACCTTCTCCCGTCGGAGTCTCTAACGGAGGGACTCGAAGCTTCGTTATACGAATGGAAGCTTTACAAAGCGGGCGATGTCGCCGCCATTCCCGCCTGTTCCGCCTTCGTGCGCGAAGAGACCCGCGACGGCTGGACGGAAGGGCGCCCCAGCACGCGTCTCATTCCAAAGGGCTGGAACAACTGGAATGGCGATTTCCCGCGAGAAGCCAGCAACACCATGATGCTGCAGGGAGATCTCCTTCGCTTCCGTCTGCCGTAGTGGCACGCGTAGGGGCAGACGCCACGTCTGCCCAGCGGAGCGAAGCTCCGCTTTGGACACGCTCGCCAGGCATCGGCTCTCGCGGGCCGTGCGAACAGGGCAGGAAATGCATGACGGGTTTGCCGTTTTGCTGCACCGCAGGAAAGAATCAGCCGGCCCGACGCCCGGCCGCCCAGACGAGGGCGTCTGGGCCTACGCGTGCGACCTCGGGTTTCCTGTCACAACTCGTTGTGACGCCTCGCACATTCCAGAGTGGAATTCGCTCCTACACTAGCCTGTTGGTAGCAGTGATCGTAGGGCAGTCTCTAGGAGGAGATTATGCACGTACGCAAGTTGTTCGGAATGGGCGCCGTCCTGCTGCTGTCGGCAGCATTTGCCGTGGCACAGCAAGCGGGAACGACGCAGATTAAGCACGTCCCGGTCAAGGCAACAAATGCAGCTTCCGGTCAGGAAATGTACGCCAGCTATTGTGCTGTTTGTCACGGAGCCAATGCCACCGGCAACGGTCCCGCACAGTCGGCCCTGAAGAACCCGGCCACCGACCTGACCACGTTGGCTCAGAAGAACGGCGGAAAGTATCCCGGCCTGCATGTGTCCAGCATCCTCAGGGGCGATGCAGAACTGGCCGCGCACGGCAGCAAGGACATGCCAGTGTGGGGTCCGCTGTTCCGCAACCTGAGCCAGGGTCATGATGCCGAAGTACAGCAGCGCATCGCGAACATCAATTCGTATATCGAATCCCTGCAGAAAAAATAACAGCGGGGCAAATCGACCCAGGAGTGAGTCGGACTCGTCGCTCCGTTTCGCGAAACAGTGCGCGTTGCCAGGTACGCGCACTTCTTTCTTCCGCCGCTCGGACCTTATCCCGCATTCGTGCAATTGTTTGAACTTGCACCCCCCATTCGTGCAATTGTTTGAACTTGCACCCACTGGTACATTCACCCTCGCAAAAGCACACAGCCCTCGGGGATTCGTGGGCATCTAAATGCTCAATCCGCTGATTCCTGTGCAACTTTGAGTTTTCCTTTCATGAGTCTGGACCCAGAGAGGCAGCAAGGCTTTGCTCGTTCGAGCCGGCTCAGTTGGCCGGTCCGTTACGGCGGCGCCTGCTTGTCGGTAATTGTGGCGACGAGCGTCTGGTCATCGTCATCCTTGATGCATCATGATCCGTTTGCGATCTTTGTGCTGAGCGTGGTGTTCACGGCACGTTTCCTGGGATTCGGGCCGGCGGTATTCGGGACCGCACTTTCGGTCATGGCTTTGGACTTCTTTGCCTTCGAGCCTCACTTTTCGCTGAATTTGCAGAGCTCCGATATCGCCCGCCTGGTGATTTTCGTTTTCATTTCATTGCTGGCCGCCAGCCTGGCCCGGCAAAGATCGCGCGCCGAGGTGCGCGCGGACCAGACCCTCGAGCAGGTGGCCGCGATCGTCGCTTCCTCGGAGGACGCGATCTACAGCGCCACCCCCGACGGCATCATCACCAGTTGGAATCAGGGCGCGGAAAAGCTATACGGATATCGCTCCGACGAGGTGCTCGGCAAGCCGGTTCTGATCACGGTTCCTCCCGAGCGCGTCCACGAAAGCCGCTCCCACTTCGATCGTTTGACGAAAGGTGAGCCGGTCGAAAGCTACCAGACCGAACGCCGTCGAAAAGACGGCTCGCTGGTGAGTGTGATGCTTTCGGTCTCTCCCCTGCGCGACCGCAAGGGCATCGTGATCGGCGCCTCTGCGATCGCGCGCGACGTCACTTCCCAGATTCGCGCGGAACAGGCGCTGCAGCGCAGCGAAAAAATGGCTACCGCGGGCCGTTTGACAGCCGCGATCGCCCACGAAATCAACAATCCGCTGGAGGCCATCACCAACTTGTTGTACCTGGCTCGAAGAGATCCCTCGCGCGCCGACCAGCATCTGGAAATGGCGGAACGAGAGGTGCAGCGTATTGCCGACATCGCCCAGCAGACCCTCGGTTTCGTGCGCGAAGTCTCCGATCCAAAGACCTTGAACGTAGCCTCAACGCTCGACGAAGTTCTGCAACTCTACCTGCCAAAACTGAACTCGCGGCACATTGATCTGCAAAAAGAATTTCAGGACGGTTGCGAGATTCGCGGATTCTCCGGCGAGCTCCACCAATTGTTCTCAAATCTGATCGTCAATGCCGTGGAGGCCATGCCCGAGGGTGGCCGATTGCGGGTGCGCGTCTCCAAAAGGCACGAAGCCGACGGGCGAGGACGGGCCGGGGTACGCGTCATTCTGGCCGACAACGGGACCGGCATCTCAGAGCACGGTCGCGCCCACCTTTTCGAGCCCTTCTACACAACTAAGAGGGACTCTGGAACTGGGCTCGGGCTCTGGCTTTCGGAAGGAATCGTCCGCAAACACGACGGCTCGATCCAAGTGCGCACCTCCACTCGTCCCGGACGCAGCGGCACAGTTTTTTCGTTGTTCCTGCCACGCAGCAGCTGACGTCAAGCCCCTTCTAACGTTCCTGTCATTCCGAAGCCGAATGCGGCGCAGGAATCTGCCGCGCCACGGCACGCGAGAAGCGATGTGACCTCTCCACGGCAAGCATCAGCGGGTTCTGGACGCGGTAGTTGAACCACCCCGCGCATACGACATACTCAGATCGAGTACGCGGCGGTAACTACAGAGATTCCTCCGCCGCGTTCGGCTTCGGAATGACAAGTTTAGGAAGAGCTGGTCAGGCGGGGCCGGTAAATTCGGTGCGCGTTACTGGCCGTCTAAACCCTTAGTTCGTAGCCCTTTACAGCCATCCCACTCCAGAAGGACAGTGACTTCGGTGCCGGGGAACGCGTGCGCGATGGACCGTATAATCGAAGCACAACTGTCACAAGAAAGCGTTCTTAAATAAGGGCACGGTGGATCCTTTTCTGGCAACGGCGAGCGTGGTTCTGGGGCTGGCGTTGGGCAGCTTCCTGAACGTGTGTATCTACCGGCTGCCGCGCGGCATGTCGGTGCTGAACCCACGCTGGTCGGCGTGCCCGAACTGCAAGCAGCCAATCGCCTTTTACGACAACGTGCCGGTTTTGAGCTGGCTGCTTTTGCGCGGCCGCTGCCGCAAATGTAAGGCTCCCATTTCGCCCAGATATCTGCTGATCGAAGTTCTCACGGCGGCCCTGTTTCTCGCCTGCTCGTGGCAGTTTGGAATGACGCTGGCCACGCTTAAATATTGGACGCTCGCCTTCCTGCTGCTGGGCCTCATCTTCACCGATGCCGAAACCAAACTGCTGCCCGACAAGATGACTTTGACCGGCCTGGGCCTGGGCATTGTCTTCAGCCTGTTCGTCCCCGTGAATGATCTGGCGGCGCAATTTCTCCCGGTATCCCTGCCGGTGAGTTCCGACATTTCCTCGCGCTTGCTCTCGCTGGCAGATTCGCTGCTGGGAGCGGCGGTGGGCGCGTCATTCATCTATGGCGCGGGCGCGATCTACTTGCGGGCGCGTGGAATTGAAGGCATGGGCTTCGGCGACGTCAAGCTCATGGCGATGATCGGATCGTTTCTCGGAGTGAAGCTCACAGTGTTTACGATCTTCGCGGCGTCGATTGCCGGCTCGATTTTCGGCGTGAGCACGATTTTGATGGTCTGGGTAAAGCGCACGCGCCGATTTGTCGAGCGGCGCCACTTGACGCTTCATGACGCCCGCCGGCGCGCCTGGCACTCCGCGCAAACGATGTACCGGCATTACGAGATGCCTTTCGGAGTCTTTCTGGGCAGCATGGCGATGCTCGCATTCTTCTTCGGCAAGCAGTTCCTCGATTGGTACTGGAGGCTGCTGTGAAGTTGCTGACCAATCCAATCTTTCTCAAGATGGCGTTGCTGCTGTTTGCCTCGGCATTTGCGTTTGTAGTGGCAGCGCTGATCATGAGGCGGCTGCGAAGGAGTATGGGCGAGCAGGACGCCATCCCCGCCATCGCGGCCACCCCCGAGCAACTTCCCTTGCATGCGTACCATGCGGTCATCCAGCAATTGAAACAGCAAAAGCATGAATTGGCGGTTCTGCGGGAAGAGGAACATCGACGGGCCAGGAGTTCTGAGAACATCAGCGCTGCCGTTTTGTCGAATCTCTCGTGCGGTGTTTTGTTTTTCGGTCCGAACGGGCTCGTCCGGCAGGCGAACCAGTCCTCCAAGAGCATTCTCGGAATCGCTTCGCCGGTCGGCATGGATGCGGAGACCATCTTTCGCCAGACTTCGCTGACCGCAGCACCAAATGATTCCAGTCAAACCCTGGCCGCAAGCGTCAATGCAGTTTTGAGGGACGGCATGCTTCTGCCCAGCGTCGAGGCGGAACATCAGACCCCGAGCGGGGAAACTCGCTTTCTTGAAGTGATGGCCTCACGCGTCCTGGGAGCGGACGGATCGGTTCTGGGCGTCACCTGCGTGATCAACGATCGAACCGAGATCGCGAATATCCGCAGACAAATCGAGTTGCGCGGCGACCTGTCGGCCGAGATGGCCCTTGCGCTGCGCACTTCCCTGATCACAATTTCCGGCTACGCTCAGCAACTGGCGCGTAATCGTGATCCGGAATTGGCGACGCAACTGGCCGCTGACATTGCGGCCGAAGCCAAGCACCTGGACCAGACCATTGGCGGTTTTTTAGCGGAAAGCAAGAAGGCGCAAGCCGCAGGAAAATATTCGTAGGAAAGGTCCGCATTGTTGTCGCGGCCACATTTGAGGAAAATCAACATGAAGCGCATCACACTGGTAGCAACCATCGGAGTTTTCGTAGCCACACTATTCGGGGCATTGGCGATGGCGCAGAACGCGCCCCTGGGCGACTACGCCCGTCAGGCTCGCAAACAGAAAGATCACCAGGCGCCCGCCGCCAAGAGCTTCGATAATGACAACCTGCCCAGGGCCGACAAGCTATCGGTGGTTGGACAGGCGCCCGCCGAGAGCGGCGATGCCAGCGCCCCAGCGACCAGCGGCGAGACTGCTGCACCTGACGGTGAGGCAAAAACTTCGTCCCCCTCGTCGGGTGGTGCGAAGCCGCCTGATTCCGCCGCAAGACAAACCGCAGAGGCAGAGAAGAAGCCTGCCGAGGATGAGGTAGCCCAGAAGCAGAAGATGTTCAAAGACTGGCAGGCCAAGATTCAGACCCAACAAACCCAGATCGACACTTTGGCTCGCGAACTGGATCTGACAAATCGCGAGTACCGTCTGCGCGCAGCCGCCTTTTACGCGGACGCCGGCAATCGTCTGCGCAACGCCAGTTCATGGGATAAAGAAGACGCGCAATTTAAGGAGCAGATCGCGGACAAGCAGAAAAAGCTCGACGACGCGAAAAAGCAGCTCGAGGATTTGCAGGAGCAGGCTCGTAAAGCCAACGTGCCTTCTTCCATGCGCGACTAACGCCTCGTTGCTTTCATAAAGACTACGAGCCTCTCGGTCACAGGCGAGAGGCTCTTTCTTTCTGCAAAACAAGTGCCGCCCTGCATTTCCCCGTGCGCGATGGGGCGCATAGATTTTTTTGATTGGACTTCAAACGTGTGCTCCGCGATAGTAGCTGCATCCTTCCTGCAACGTAGCTGGGGGATCCTGTGAACTACGTGTTTCGGGGTTTCCGCCCGTTCCGCTGCAATTTCTGACCTCGTCGTCTCACCGACAACCGGCACGATGTCGCGAGCTTTTCCGGCTCGTGCACACGTGCATCGACTTTGAGGAGGCTCAGTGATGCGATGGATCAAGAGTTCGTGGAAGAAGCTACTGCTGGCCGGAGTGAGTGCCTTGAGTTTGTTTCCGGCATCGGCACTCGCCCAGGATGCCAGTGGAAAATTTGTGCTGTCCCATGAAGTGCAATGGGGCGGCGCTTCGCTTGCGCCGGGCGAATACAGCTATTCGGTCGAGCATCGCGCGGGGGAAACCGTCTTGCTACGAAGCGCGAACGGTAAGCGCGGTGCGATCGTGATGGCATCGTCAATCTCCACCGTCGATGCGCCCGAGAAAACCCAGTTACTGCTGCGGAACCAGGGAGGCGAGTGGTTCGTGTCCTCCATGGTGCTCAGTCTTGATGGCGAAGAACTGCATTTCGCCCCGCCTGCCAAAAGGCCCGAAGTTGCTCAGAATGCAAACCTGCATCCTGCCAAACTCGCGTCCCTGTCTCATCCCTGAACGCGTTCTGCCTGCGGGCGCCCACAATGGCAACGCCCGCGGGCAACCGTACCGTCTATCTACTTCCGGCAGCGGCCGGTCCTCAGGAGAATTTATGTCGAGAACTTCCAGACACACTGCATGGGCAGTAGAGACAGTCACACTGCGCACGGTCGCCGAACGCGTCGGCCTCGCACCTTGTTCCGTTTCTGCCATCCTGAACAACTCGGCTGCCGGACGCTCTATCCCGCAGCACACTCGCGATCGTGTAAGGCGAGCGGCTCAGCAACTCAATTACCGTCCCAACTACTCCGCACGCTCGCTGCGTACCAAGCGAACCTACACGGTCGCATTGCTCGCGCCCGACATCGGGCACGCCCCCGCCGCACGCATCGTGGCCGGCGCCGAAGAGTATCTGCGCCGCAAGGGATATTGCCTGCTCATCGCCACCTATGACGATTCCCCCGACTGGGTGCAGAATCACTTCACCCCGCTCCGGCAGCGCGGCGTGGAAGGCATCATCACCGTACAAACGAAGCCGCCTCTCCCGGCTGGATTTCCGACCGTCTTCGTGGATTTGCCGGTGAACCTCTGGGAGCCGATGTTGGCGATGCATCAGCAGAAGTTGGAAAAATTGGGACGAGATTGCGCCGATTCCATCGTGAGGCAGATCGAGCCCAAAGCCCGAAGGCCGACAGAGGCATACCATCGTTCCTGTTAGCGAGAGTGAGAATACCGACTCAGGTCTCAGACAAGACCGGATCCGCACTTCGCAGCTGAACCAGATCCGTGCGGCAACCTGCTTGGAGTTGTGTGCTAAGGGGCGCCTTTCAGCCGGCCTGGAACAGCCGCAGACTCAACTCGGCTTAAAGCCGCTGAGGTCGTGAATGTCGCCGAGCAGCCGTTTTCAGCCATCTCTTGAGTTCCGCAAATTAATTTACATTCGCTTTATCTGGTCGAACACCAACACGAGTATGCCGCACTTTGAGCAGTCGTTCTCCGACGATGGAGGCAAGACCTGGGAAGTGAACTGGATTACGGACCAGACCCGGGTGGGGGATGCATCCGCGAAAGCGCGCTCGGCTGCGGGACAGACGCTCACGACTAAAACACCCGGTGAGGCGTCAGGCATGCAGGCCGTCAATTCGTTCCAGAACGGCGAATTTCCTCCCCCAGCACCACCGCTTCGGCAATCTCTTTCAGCGTCTTCCGTTTCTGCCGCGCCTGCCTCTGCAGGGTCAGATACGCCTGCTCTTCATCCAGGCCAAGATCGCGCTGAAGAATGCCCTTGGCGCGCTCCAGCAGCTTGCGCGTCTCCAGTTGATGCTGGAGTTGCGAGTTCTCTACCTCCAGCCGCGCCATCTCGATTTCACCGCCCACCAGAAAGCCGATCATGGAAATCAATCGCACCTGCCGCCGAGTGTAACTGTGAGGCTCGCGGTGTTGCAGGTTAATCACGCCGACGACCCGGCCACGTGACAAAATCGGCACGGAAAGAAAAGCTTCGTAGTTATCTTCAGGAAGTTCATGAAAGGCTTTGAAGCGCGCATCCTGGGAGGCGTTCTGCGCGACCACTACCGGCTCGCGATGTTCGGCAACCCAGCCCGTGATGCCCTGCCCCACGCGCAGTTTCAGGCGATCAACCACTTCTCCATGCGGATTCTTGGAAGCGCGCAGCACCAGGTCGTCGCCTTCGCGCACATAGACAAAGCAGGAGTCGCACTGCACCACGGCGGACGCAAATTCGATGATGCGTTCAAGGTCCTGATGAAGTGGATCGTCCGCAGCAATGCGGCTGCTGATATCGTGCAGAAAATCAATATCCAGGTCGTTGGGCAGTGAGTTGGTACTCATGCTTCAAAGTAGCCACGGATGGCCGCGATGTCAAACGACACTTTTCAATAGGAATGATCGTTACTTTTAAAGAAGCCCGAGAGCTTCGAGCTGCGAGCGGGCCATTCAATTTCGGCTCGCTCAGCTCATAGCTCGAAGCTCGCAGCCTGGCTCTTCACCGGCTTACTCCGCAGGCGCTGCATTTGTTTCAGATGGTGCCGCCCGTGGACCCAATGGAATTTTCGCCACTCCTTGGCCTGCAGCGGTCCGAGAATCGGGTGATCGAGCAGCCGGAGTTCACTGCCGAATTTGCTCTCGGCTTCCGTAATGATGGCGTCCATGGCAGCAATCTTCTCGACCACCTCTGCCAGAACGCGCTCCGGCGGAAGCCCGCGCGGCATAGCATTCGGCGGCGCTTTCCGGCCTTCCGGCATGTGTGCAAGCTTGACCACGACCATCGTCCGCATGCGATCTTGCAGCGTCGGAACCCGAGCCAGGGGTTTGCCTGCCTGCAGGCACTTTTCAAAGCCCTTGATGGTGCCCGTATAGGTCAGATACAGGTGCTCGAGAATTTCCGCCACGCACCACTTATCCGCACCCGGACGAAGGGCGAGCTTCTCGGCGTTCATGCCCGCGGTCGCCGAGGAGATAGCATTCTGGAGTCTCTGCAGGTAGAAATCCATGGCGAGCTATGCTCCTTCGTTTAGAATGTGGCGCAGCATTCCAGCATTGAAAACTTACTACAGGACGGTAGCGATGAAGAAGCTGCTCATGGCGATGTTCGCTCTGGCGCTGCTCACGGCATGTACGTCCGAGCCACCCAAACCCGCGGAAAAGCCGCAGCCCAAGCCCGCGGAGTTGCTGACCGCTCGCAGCGGCCTGCAAAAGCTTTACATTTCCGCGCATGGCTGGGCTCCCGACGCACGCCCGTACCGGCTCGAATCCGTACCCAACACGGACTCGAAGGGCCGCGACGGCAAGTCGGCCGTCTGGCGCGCATCGTTTGCCTCCGCCACCATGCGGGCTACCAAACCTTACGTATGGTCGGGTTCAGATCCCGATCGCGGCGTCAATCCCGGCTTGCAGGACACCTACAACCCGAGCAACGCCTCCACCCACGCCTTTGATATTGCGTTCCTGAAAATCGACTCCGACAAAGCGTACGAAGTCGCCCAGCAACATGGCGGTGACAAGGTGCTCGCCAAGTCCGCGGATACGCCGGTTCTCTACATTCTGGAATGGGACGTGGTCGCCAATGAACTCGTCTATCACGTGATCTACGGCAACAGCCGCGATGATTACAAGCTGAAGATCGCGGTGAACGCGACCAGTGGAGAGTTCATCCGCATAGAAAAGTCCTAGTTGCGGCGACGGTGCCCCAGGTTCGCGTCCGTTTTTTGACGCTAACCTGGGACTCGCTCTATTGCTGAGCCGGATCCTTGCTCGGAGCGGCCGACTGAGAATCCTGCGCCTTTAAACGTGTCAGCGCCTGCTGCGCCTCCCCGGCGAAGGGCCCGTGGGGCAGGATTTTCAGGTATGCCTCATAGGCCTTGCGAGCTTCGTCGTTATCGCCGAGTTTCTCCTGACAAACCGCCAGGCGGAACGTCGCCACCGCATCGTCATTCTTGTAGATCAACGCCTCCCGGTAGCGGTCGAGGGCGGCGCGATAGTTCTTGCGCTTGAAATAAAAGTCGCCCACCTCCACATCCTTTTCGGCCTTGTGCGGATTCCACGGCTTGAACTCCTGCACACCACCGATCTCGTCGCCTTCGTGCAGCCCGGCCGCGTCCTCGGCTTCGTGCAAGGCCGCACCGCTGTCCGGATGAGTCTTGGCATCGTCGGAAGGAGGAGTCAGATCCGGCGGATTCTCTTTGCTGGAGCTTTCCTCGTTCTGAATCGATGCGTGGGACTTGTCCGCAGGTACCGTATTCTGATCGGAACGAGGTGGCGGCTGGTTGGGAGGCGGAAGCTTGGGTCGCGTAGAGCTTTGCTGCGCCAGCGCGGCCGACAGAAACAGAGTGCAGACGAAAACCGTGCCGATACGAAACATCGTCTTACATTTTAACTCCATTGGTGTAGCGCCGGCATCCTGCCGGCATTGGCGCGCGAGACGCCCGCCCGACAGCCCGGGACGGCGGCGTTACAACCGAAGCGCAAAAAAAAGCAGGCCACTCATGGGGGTGAGCGGCCTGTGTTGGCGAAGTCCTCCGGGGAGGAGGGAAAACTGTTTACATGCTCGGAGGCGGCTGCGTGCTCGCGCTAGGGGCAGCAGGCTGCGCCGGGGTCGCGTTGTTGTCGCCCTGCGTGTTGGTCATCAGGCGAACATCCACGCGGCGGTTCTTGGCGCGCCCTTCCGAGGTCTTGTTCGAATCCGCCGGCTTATCCTTGCCGAGGCCGATCAAGTAAATCTTGTGCGCTGGAATGTTGTGCTGCGATGCCAGGTACTGAATCACCGCGTTGGCGCGCCGCTGGCTGAGATCGTAGTTGTAGTCGGACGGACCAACGGAATCCGTTCCACCTTCGACCGTTACGATGTAGCCCTTGGTGTTCGGGACATCGGTGGCAAGCTGGTCCAAGGCTTCCTTGGCCTTCTTGGTCAGATTGTCCTTGTCGAAGCCGAAGTGCACGGAGGTTTCGGCGACCGGGCGATAGTTGTCGAGGTTGGCGACGGTGTTGGTCAGCACGTCCACGCGCTTGGTGGCGGCATTGGCCGTTGTCTGGGCCTGATCGGCGGTCTGTCCGGCAGCCAGTGCCTTCTGGTCGACTTCAGTAGCCTTCGTCTGCACGGCCTGGATGCCAGCCTGTGCCCGGGCGTCAACGTCCTTGATGTCCTTGGTATTCTTGGCGGTCAAATCATCGAGCTCATTGGTTTTGTTAATGAGCGGCGTGGTTTCATTGCGCACGTAGTTCTTGCTGGCGCATCCCACAGAGGCGACCATGCTGGTCGCTAAGAGAAGTGTTAACGAAGTGCGAGTCATATGTTAGAGGGCTCCTTCCTCTTCGGTGCAACCTGGAAACTGTTTTCTTAAGTCCCTGGGGCCATGAACTTTCGCGTCCCGCACAGCACTAATGCACGGGTCATGCCAAGTCGCGAAAATCGGGACCTCACCCTTAAGCTATTGTACCGCAGGATGTTGCGGGACAATGCAAATAGTTAACCTCGACCCCGCATAGCGCAAAGGAAACACTGGGGATAGAAATTTTATACGGTAACTCATGTGGAGGTAGCTGATTCTTTATGACCTTGGTGGACAGAGAAGGGGAATGGCGTCCCGTTTGTTTCTCCGATAAACGCGGAAGTCGGCTTCGTCGGTGGTGATCACCGAATGTCGCGGAAATACCTCACTCATTCGAATTAAGCAAATATCCGCGAAGTCGGGATTTCTATCTGCGTAGCGCTCGGCCAAATCGCGCAGCGCATCGACATGGCGATTTACTTCGAAAGCTAGCCGGATCATCTGATCTGCCATGAGGGACAGCACGTAAGAACTCGACCCCAAATGAAACGCGACTTCCGATAAAACTGACTCACAGGTTAGCAGGGGTTCGGTAACCTGCCCAGCGACGCCCATCGCCCAGTTGTGATGGCGGTTGCCCTTGCTCGCGAAGGCCACAAGGAATCCTGTGTCGGCAATTCCTTTCATTTCCGAGAATAGCCTTTTCGAGAGGATAGATCGGGTGGACCGTTAAAAACTCCGGCATGCCGCAGGAAACGCTGCTGGCCACTCGCTGCTTTCGCAGATTCCAACTGCTGACGAATCAAGCGGCCAATCGGCAGACCCGTTTGCTCGGAGAGCCTCTCAAGCCAGCCCAACAGCTCGTCTGAAAGCCGAATTGTGATTGTGTTACTCATTTGGCAATAATGTAACACACCCAGAACAAAACCGTCGAGCGCCTCATCTAAAATGATGGATTCATGGATCTCCTGCAGAAAATCCGCACCATCCCGACCGACCCAGGCGTGTACCTGTACAAGAACGCCGAGGGCGAGGTCATCTACGTCGGGAAGGCCAAAAACCTGCGCAGCCGGGTCGCGTCCTACTTCCACGAAGGCCGCTGGACCGATGCCAAGACCGGGACGCTGGTGCGCGAGGCGGTCGATGTCGACTACATCGTCGTCGCCAACAACAAGGAAGCGCTCGCCCTTGAAAACAACCTCATCAAGCAGCGGAAGCCGCGCTTCAACATACTGTTGCGCGACGACAAAACCTATCCCTACGTGAAGTTAACGCTGGGGGAACGCTTTCCCCGCGTCTACGTGACCCGCCGCCTGCGGAAAGACGGCAGCAACTACTACGGGCCGTACTTCCCTGCCAACCTCGCCTACCGCATCGTCGACCTGATTCATCGCCACTTCCTGATCCCGTCCTGCAAGGTGGACTTGAACCGCTTTCACCCGCGGCCCTGCCTGCAGTACTACATCCGGAGATGTCTCGGACCCTGTGTGGAGGGTCTGACTACTCCCGAGACCTATCAGGAAGCGGTGCGCGACGTGAAGCTTTTCCTGGAAGGCCGCCAGACCGACCTGGTCCGCTCGCTGCGGAAGCGCATGGAAGAAGCCGCCACCTCGCAGGAGTACGAGCGGGCCGCGAAGTATCGCGACCTGATCTCCACGGTAGAGCAACTCCAGGAGAAGCAGCGTATGGCGGGCGTGGAAGGCGACGATGCGGACGTCTTCGGCTACCACTACGAAAATGGAATGCTCGCGGTGAACCTGTTTCACATGCGAGCAGGCAAAGTCGTCGATCGCCGCGAGTTCTTCTGGGAAGACCTGCCGGAATTCGGCACGGCTCATGTGGGGAACGAAGCCTCGTCCATCGAAGCTCGCGTAGGGACGAACGCCCCGTCTGTCCAGGCCGAGCGAAGCTCGGCAGCGACGGCGTGGGATCACCAACAATCCTCGTCACTATCCGACCCTGCGATGGGTGTCACAACCAGTGTCGCTGACACGGTGCAAGGAGGAACGAACATGTCGTACGAGGCTCCATGCACAAAGCCTCGGGTAGAGACTCACGTGGGGACGGACGCCCCGTCCCTCCCGGCCGAGCGAAGGTCGGCAGAGGTTTCTCCCAACAACGTCCCCGCCACACCCGCCCATTCCGACTTTGACCCCGGAGCGTTCTTCTCGGCATTCCTAGGCCAGCTTTACATTGGCCAGCCCTACGTTCCACGTAACATCTATGTGCCGACGGACTTCGAAGACCGCACCATGCTGGAAGAGCTCCTCTCCGAGCAACTCGCGAACGCCGGAGCCCGCGCCACCCGCGTGCACATCGAAGTGCCGCTAAGAGGCGAGAAGCGCTCCCTGATCGATCTCGCCGGCAACAACGCCAAGCAATCCTACGATCAGCGCTTCCGCGTAATGAAGCCCAACACACGCGCCATCCAGGAAGCCCTGCAGGAAGCCTTGGGCCTGGCCGAATGCCCGGAGCGCATCGAGTGCTTCGACATCTCGCACATTCAGGGGGCAGAGACTGTCGCGTCCATGGTCGTATGGGAAGCCGGCCGCATGAAGAAATCCGACTACCGCAAATTCATCATCCGCACGGTCGAAGGAGTAGACGATTTCGCGTCCATGCGGGAGGTGGTCACGCGCCGCTACAAGCGCCTGCAGGAAGAAAAGAAAAAGATGCCCAGTTTGATCCTGATCGATGGCGGCATCGGGCAGCTGCACGCCGCCGCCCAGGCTCTGGAGTCACTCGAGATCATCAACCAGCCACTAGCCTCCATTGCCAAGCGCGAAGAAATCATCTACGTCTACGGGCAGGAAGACGAACCCGTGGTCCTTGATCATCACAATCCGGTTCTCCACCTTGTGCAGTTGATCCGCGACGAAGCCCACCGCTTCGCCGTCACCTTCCATCGTAAACGCCGCCAAATGCGCGACCGCTCGACCGAGCTGCTGGAGATCCCCGGAGTCGGAGCCAGCACCACGCGCCGGTTACTGGAACACTTCGGAAGTGTACAAGCAGTAAAGCAGGCGGACGCGGCGGCGCTGTCGGCAGTGGTGACCCGCGCTCAGGCGGAGGCGATTATGGGACATTTTCGGAAGTAATCCGCGCCTCTGCAAAAGCTCTTAACCGCAAAGTTCGCAAAGAAAAGCCGCGAAGAGAGCAAAGAAAACCACAAGAGAGCAGTAAAAAATAACTCACCGATTTCTTCGCGATCTTTGCGTTGCCTTTGCGCCCTTTGCGGTTAAAAGCTTTTGGTTTCCTTCAGAACATGCCTACTTCTTGTCGCCCGGGCTAGCATTCCCCATATCCAGCACCACTCTCCAGTTGCCGTCCGGCTGTTTCTTCCAGATGCTGGTGTACTTGCCTTGCTCCACTTTGACTTTTCCGTCCTTGTCCTTCGAACGAAACTCGTAGGTGCCGGAGGTCCATCCCAAATCGCCCGAGATAGAAATACCGGCATCGACCGGCGTCCAGGTGAGCTGGTTATTTTTGTCGTTCAGGAAGCCCATGGTTTTCGCGATGTTCGCCTTGCCATGGATCGCATCAGCGCCGTTCGGGACCTCGATCGCATCCTCGGCGTAGTACGACATGTATCCGTCCGCGCCGCGTTCCGCCGCGGCTTTCATGAAGTCAGCCTCCAACTGGCGCAAGGTGTCGGTCGTAGCGGGCTTAGCGTCGGCAACCGTGGGCTTCGGATCCCCGGAAGCTTGTGCCCACAGACCCGCGCCCATCATCACCACGACCATGATGAACGTGAAAAGTAGAAACTTAAGCGACGACAAGCTCATCGACCCTCCTCCATGTCACATCCGAGACCCGCAATCTGAGTCTTTAATGTGCAATCTGAAATCTTCAATCTGAAATCGCAGTGTGATCTTCGAAGAACATGATGTCTTTTGAGAGAACGCCGCGCGCTTTTTTTTGGTGAATGCCGAGCCTGTCGTCCCTTGAAGGGACTCTGCTTTGCTACGCGATACCCCCCGCGCGGGGCTAGCATCTAGCGTCGCTGCGCGACTCGCAGGAGCGAAAATTCTATCGCAGGCTTCACCAGAGGCCAAATTCAATC
>Ga0209806_1001494_pt1 | contig 15425 bp, 13 predicted proteins | sample GraSoiAngelo_152_FD_186166 | JGI IMG/M metagenome (GOLD analysis project Ga0209806, IMG submission 186166) | Grasslands soil microbial communities from the Angelo Coastal Reserve, California, USA - 14_1009_12_30cm (SPAdes) (version 2) | ecosystem: Environmental > Terrestrial > Soil > Grasslands ... | reverse complement strand
TAAATACATGATCCAGGCCCGAATGGAGGCCGAAGGGATCGTGGAGAAGCCCGACGTCGTCGGCGCCGTGTTCGGCCAGACGGAAGGGCTCCTGGGTGAGGAACTCGACTTGCGCGACCTGCAAAAGGGCGGTCGCATTGGACGCATCGAAGTCGACGTGCAGAGCAAGAAAGGACGGAGCGAGGGCCTGATCCTGATCCCGTCCTCGTTGGACCAGGTGGAGACGTCCATCTTGGCCGCGGCCCTCGAGACGATCGACCGCGTCGGCCCGTGCAAGGCCACGATCAAGGTCGAGAAGGTCGAGGACGTCCGCGTGACGAAGCGGAACAAGATCATCGAGCGGGCCCGCGCCCTCCTGGCGACCATGGTCGAGGACTCGAAGACCTCTGGCTCCGACCTGCTCGACGAGGTACGACAGAGCGTCCAGGTGTCCGAGATCGTCTCGTTCGGATCCGAGCGGCTTCCGGCGGGACCGAACATCGCGGACAGCGATGCGATCATCATCGTGGAAGGACGGCAGGACGTGCTCACGCTCCTACGATCGGGCATCAAGAATGCGATTGCCGTGGAGGGGACCAACGTCCCGAAGACGGTCCAGGAGCTGTCGAAGGAACGGGCCCTGACCGCCTTCGTCGACGGCGATCGCGGCGGAGACCTGATCCTGAAGGAACTCCTCCAAGTGGCCGAGGTCGATTTCATCGCCCGCGCGCCGCGGGGGAAGGAAGTCGAGGAACTCACGCAGAAACAGATCATGAAGGCTCTGAGGAACAAGATCCCCGCCGATCAGTATGTGGAAATGTACGGGCTCTCGGGCCAGGTGTACAAGCCGGAGTCCGAATTCCCTGAGGCCAAGCCCGCCTCCCCCGTCCCGCCGCAGGGCCGGTCCGACCGTGGCACCGAGCCGCGACCGGAACCAAGGACGGAGACGCGGGCCGAAGCGCGGGAATTCCGGGAAGTGGCCCCCGTCCCGCTGACGCCCACGACGAAGGTGCTGAACCCGAAGCTCGAGAAGTACCGGGAGATGCTCGTCCAGCTCGGAGGCTCGTCGACCGCCCGCCTCCTCGATGAAGGAGACGCCGTGGTCACGGAGGTCCCGGTCCGCGAACTCGTCGAGACGCTGAAGAACGCGAAGCAGACTCGGGCCGTCGTGTTCGACGGCATCATCACCCAGCGAATCCTCGATATCGCCGCGGAAATGAACATGCATTCCGTCGTCGGGACGAAGATGGGCACGATCACGAAACAGCCTGCCGGCGTCGTCGTCTGGACCCGGAGCGACCTGGCTCCATAGGCAAGGTGGCGTTCATCGCGCGAACGAAGTTGCTCGCGGCCGACGAGGGATTCGCCCTCGACGACTTCGAGACGACGGCGGAAATCGCGATCCCGGACGACCCGTTGAAGCGCGTCGTCGGCCAGGATGAGGCCGTGAAACTGGCCCGGATCGCCGCGAACCAGCGGCGCCACTTCCTCCTCGTCGGACCCCCGGGCACGGGGAAATCCATGATCGCCCAGGCCCTCTCCCTGCATCTGCCGTCCGTCACGGAAGAAATCCGCATCGTGCACAACCCGGAGAATCCAGAGCGTCCGCTCGTCGAGGTGAAGCAGCGGGACGAGGTCTTGACGGACCAGAGCCGCCTCGCCGGCGCCGAGGGGGACCTGATCGATCCCAAGGAGGCGCCGATCAACGTGGCCGAGCGCCTCGGATACAAGTGCGTTCATTGCGGGACCTACTCCTCGCCGACGGATCGGATGTGCCCGAAATGCGGTCGGCCGAAAGCGGCTTCTCAGGGGAACGCCGGGAACCCGTTCGGCGATCTTCTGGGCGGCATCTTCGAGGTCACCTTTGCCCAACTGGGCGGTCGCGATCGCGTGACGACGACGCGCCAGCAATTCGGGAAGGAAGAGGTCGTCGTGTACGAGCGCGCCGGGGACATGATCCGGGTGCTCGATCAGAAGGCCCTCGAGAAGCGCCGCGAAGTGGAGAAGGAGAGCCCGCGAAAGGTCCTGGTTCCGATCACCCGACGTCCTTTCGTGCTCGCCACCGGCGCGAGCGAGACGGAGCTCCTCGGAGACGTACGGCACGATCCGTACGGAGGCCATCCCCAGCTCGGCACGCAGCCGTACGACCGCGTGGTTGCGGGGGCGATCCACGAGGCCCACCAGGGCGTCCTGTTCATCGACGAACTCCCGCAACTAGGGCACATGCAGCGGTTCATCCTGACCGCGATGCAAGAGAAGCGCTTCCCGATCTCCGGCCGAAACCCGCAGAGCGCGGGGGCCAGCGTGAAGGTCGAGAGCGTGCCGTGCGACTTCATCTTCGTCGGGGCGTGCAACATCCAGGACCTGCCTCACATCTTGTCCCCCTTGCGGTCTCGGATCACCGGGGCGGGCTACGAGGTGCTCGTGGAGACGACCATGCCCGACACGGATGCGAATCGGGTGAAGCTCGCGCAATTCGTGGCGCAGGAGATCGCGGTCGACAAACGGATCCCGCCGGCGTCGCGCGACGCGGTCGGCGTCGTGATCGAGGAGGCGCATCGTCGCGCGAAGGCGCTCGACAATCAGGACAAGGGCTTGAGCTTGCGACTCCGGGAACTCGGCGGCCTGATCCGCTCCGCGGGTGACATCGCGGTCACCGAGGAAGCGAAGGTGATCGACGCAGACCATGTGCGTCGGGCCGTGAAGGTCTCCCGGACGATCGAGGATCAGATCCGCGAGCGATACGGTTCCTACACGGCGGGAGTCGGGACGGACATGTCCTCCTCCCAGAGGGAGGCCTCCCCCTACCACTACTGGAACGAGCACAAGGCGGACGATGTCCAAGGGTACCAGTGAGCCGCGGGCTCAGAAGTGCTTCACCATCTTGAATCCGTCCTCCCCGTCCGTATAGAACTTGGGGAGGACCGCCGCGATCTCGAACCCGTAGCGCTTGTAGAACCGGATTGCCTCCTCGTTCGAGATCCGGACCTCGAGCTCGATCCGCCGCAGGCCGCGCATCGCGCACGTCTGGACGAACGCATCCATCATCTGACGCCCGAAGCCGCGACGCCGCCATCCGGCGGATACGGCGAACATGAGGACCCGGGCCTGGCCGTCCGAACTGATCACCGCGGCGAGGAAGCCGACCGGATGCCCGTCGAGATCGGCGATGAGAAAGCCGTCGCGCCACCAGCGGTGGATGTCCAGGTAGAGCGATGTCGGATAGTTCTCGCGGAGCGCCTCACGGACGATCGAGGCGACCGAGGGGATATCGTTCGGGACGAACGGCCGGATGCGCACGCCGCCGACCGAAGGGTCCGTTCAATTTGAAAATGCCGGTCGTCGGCAGCCTCATCCGTCGCCCCGCCGTTGGACGGACGTGCGGGCGTTCATCGAACTGTCCGGGGAGCATCCGACCCTGCCGCGGGCCGAGGCCCTGGCGGCCCTCGCGTCCGAGCGGGTCGAGGTCCGAACGGCCTCGTTCGACAACCAAGTCCTTCGGATCGATGCGGTCGGACCCGTCGAACGAGCGGTCCATCGCCTCGGGCTCGCTCACCTCGTGTCCGAGGAACTGGTTTCCGGCGATTTCGACGCCATCCGTGCGTTCGCCCAGGAATCCGACCTCCACGGCCGGACCTTCCGTGTCCGATCTCGAGGCCTCGGCATCGACCTTGATCCGCTTGCCCTCGAAGGTCCCCTCGGAGCGGATTTTGGCCGCACCGGCGAGGTGGATCTCGATCAACCGGCCGTGGACTATCGCCTCCTCGTCGGCGAGGAATTTTTCCTGGGCCGCGTGATTCATCGGGTTGACCGCGCGCGCCTCGAGGCGACGAAGGTCGCGCACCGATCCTTCTCCCTCCCGATTTCCCTCCACCCCAAGTTCGCCCGCGCGCTCGTGAACCTTGCCCAGGTACCGATGGCCGGCACGGTCTTGGACCCCTTCTGTGGCACGGGCGGCGTACTCCTAGAGGCCGCGGCGATTGGACTCCGTCCGATCGGACTCGATCGCGACCGGAGGATGGTCGTCGGGTGCCGCTCCTCCTTGCGGGAGGCGCGCGCCGAAGATCGACTCGGGATGGCGGATGCGGGACAGCTTCCTTTGCGAGCGGGGAGCGTCCACGGAATCGCGACCGACCCTCCCTACGGCCGAGCGGCTTCGACGCGGGGTGAGTCGATTAAGAGCCTCTACCGTCGGGCGTTCCGCGCCGTCCGGGACTTGATGCCCTCCGGAGCGCACGTCGCGATTGTCCTGCCCAACGAAGCGATGATTGACTTGTCGTCCGAGCCTCTCGAATTGATCGAGACGCACGCGCTCCGCGTCCACCGGTCCTTGGTGCGGCACTTCTGCGTGTTCGTCAGCTCGTGATCTGCAGCATGATCACCAGGTCTTGTTGCGCCGCGCCATCGGGTGTCGTCGCATGCACTTCGAAGGTCACGGTCGCCGGGAGCGAGGAGGTGCCCCACGAGGACGGGGCGGTCACGTTCAGGTCAAGCACCGCGCGTTGGACCGCATTCAGCCGGAATGTCAGAGTGTCCGTACTCACGGGAGTCGTGGCGGTGCCGATCCGAAACGCCGTGAATCGGATCACGAAACCGAATTCGTTGAGGTTGTTCTGTCTCAAGTTCACGACTACATTTTCGGATGCCGGTCCGGTATTGTTGATTGCGAACATCAGGTGGATCGACGAGGCCAGGACAATCGTCGCATTGATCGGGAACGGAAACCCGGTCACAGCCTCGAACGCGAGGCCCCGTTGTGTCCCGGCGGACGCGAATGGCTGGGGGACGAAGGTGACGATCAAGATTGCGACCGCGACGATCCCGACGAGTTTCCGTCCTGGGTCGAGCCGCGTGAGGTCGTTGAGTGGGGGCGGATGCCTCACTCCCAACATGAAGATCAGGAACCCGAAGATGAACCAGCCCGGATAGAAGACGCTCATCCCGAATAGGATGAGGACGGCCGCCCAGCTCACGTAGAACTGCCGTCGACCGAGGAGCGCGCGGGCGACGTGACCGCCGTCCAGTTGTCCTGCGGGAAGCAGGTTGATGGCGGTCACGAAGAGACCGACCCATCCCGCGAAGGCCAGCGGATGCAGGGCGAAGGAACTCGGAACAGGGAAGAACAAGGACAGCAGCGAGAACAGGATGGAGGGCCGGATTGCTTCGCCCACCGCGGTCGGTGATACCGCGGGCGAGGCGGCCGATAAGGCGAGGCCCGCCAGCGTGACGGGGATCGCGATCGCAAAGCCGACGAGCGGCCCCGACACCCCGATGTCCAGGAGGGCGCGCCGGTTCGGGATCGGATCGCGCATGCTGATGAAGGCACCGAGCGTCCCGAGAGGCGGGACCGACGGCAGGAAGAACGGGAGCGAGGCGCGCACGTGGTAGCGCTTCGCGACGACGTAGTGGCCCATCTCGTGGCATCCGAGGATCGCGAACAGGGGAAGGGAGAAGAACAGGGCCCCATACCCGATCGATTCGGCCGAGAGGATCGGCTTGCCTGAGTAATCCGCCCAGTTCCATGCGCCGCCGAAGAACACGATCGTGAGGATCGTCAGAATGAGCAGGATCACGTTCACGCGGACCCCGGCGAACCGCGCCTTCGGCCGCCGTTGGACGTGGACCAAGGTCTCTCCCTTCTCCTGCGTGATCGTCGGGATGTAGTCCTTCGGCACCAACTCTTGACGGAGCCCGTCGAACGGCGCATCGATCCCCGTGGGAGGGACGCGCACTTGGAAGGTGAGCGCGAGGGGCGTCACGATCACGCCGTACACGTCAAAATGCTTCACCACGAGGCTCCGGATCGACTCGACCTCGGCCTCCGCGGAGAGCACGTCGCGGCCAACCTTCCCCTGCAGATAAAGGTGCGCGGGTTACACCGGCCGGGCGCCGAGAAGCCACAAGATGAGCGCCGTGCCGATGCCCGCGGCGGCGAACCGCAGTCCCGTCACCAGGACGCGCTCTCGGACGAGATTCCCGAGGTATACGCCCAGCAGGAACAGGATCACGAGCGTGATCACGATGGCGAGGATCGTCGCGGTCCGTGCGTCGAGGAACACGAACGGGAGGATCGGAAGGAGCCCGGCGATCAACGGCGCGATCCCATGGACGATCGCGCTGAGGATGGCCGCGAACTGGAAGGCCTCTCGATGTTCCTCACTCAGTCGGGCCAGCATGGCCCGTTCGATCGTGCGGATGTCGAGTTTCTTTTCGACCCGCTCCGCCTCGTAGGCGCCCACGGCGCTGCTCACGGCGAGGGCAATCGCCGCGCCGAAGGAAGCGGAGAGGACGAGCGCCTTGTGTTCCTCGAGGGTGCCGAACGCGGACGCGCCGATGATGATTCCGAGGACCGTCAGGGCGCCGTCGAACGCACCGATCACGAAGTAGCGGCGGATGATCGGGCCGACGTTCGTGATCTCGTCGTACTCCCGGAGTCGACGGCGCCAGGCCCGGAGGTCCATGTCATCCGCTCTGGATCCCGAGTTTCTTCCGGATGAGTTCCTCGAGTTGCACGGCGGCCGCCCTCGCCTGATCGAGGTTCGGGAAGCTCGCCTCCGCAAAGTCCTCTTTCCCGCCGCCTTTTCCGTGGAACAGGGGCGCCACCGTCCGGACCAGTTCCGCGGCGTCGATCGGGACGTCCTTCCCCCGTGTGACGACGAGTTTCACGTCGTTCGGCGCCTTCGCCCAGTAGATCCCGGTGGCGTGCGCCTCCGACGCGGTTGCTTTCGACATGGACATCATGAAGCCCACGCCTTGCGAGACCTCATCCTTCACGATGGGCCAGGCACCCTTCGCGGTGTTGATCTCTTCGCGGGTCTTCGCCACCGCCTGCTCGTTTGTCGTTCGTTGGGAGAGCTTGCGCAACTCCTTCCACTCCGCCACGAGCCGCTCCGTAGCGGAGACGACCTGGTCCGTTGGGACGCTGAGGATGTCCGCGGCCCGGCGAAGATCATCGCTCTGCTTCCGCATCGCCTCGAGGGCTCCCTTGCCCGCGGTGTACTCGAGTCGGACGACACCATCCTGGATGCGGGTTGAACGGAGGATCTTGATGAGCGACACGTCGCTCGTCCGCGAGACGTGTGTCCCGCCGCAGGCCTCCACGTCCCACTTCGGGATCTCAACGACACGCAGTTCGCCGCCGGGAACGGAGCCGCCCTGATACAGTCGGAATCCGAATTTCTTCTCGGCCACATCGCGGGCCATCACCTTCGCGCGAACTTGATGGTGACCGAGCACCTCGGCGTTCGCGAGTTCCTCGATGCGGGCGACTTCCGCCTCCGTGAGCGCGTCGTAGTGGGTGATGTCGAGTCGCGCCAGGTCCGGGGCTTTGTGGGCCCCGGCCTGCCAAATGTGATTGCCGAGGACCTTCCGGGCGGCGCCTAGGACGATGTGCGTCGCGGTGTGGTTCCGCATCAGGGCCTCGCGGCGCTCCCCGTCGATCACGCAGGCGACGCGCTTCTTCAGGAGCGGGGCGGCGTCGCCGCGCACGAAATGGAGGACCGAGGTCCCGACCTTCTGGACGTCGTAGACTTCATGATCCGCAATGGTACCGTGGTCGGCCTCCTGGCCTCCGCCCTCCGGGTAGAAGTACGTCTGGTCCAACACGACCACATCGCCCTCCACGGCGAGGACCTTCGCGCGGAAGGACCGCTTCCGCTTGTCTTCGTAGACGCGGAGCTTCGTCGGAGGGAGATCTCCTGATACCTCGATTTTCTTCGCGGTTTCCGCGGTGGCCGGGCGGTCGTGGCGGGCCGCCACCCGCGCATAGAAGTCATCCGGGATCTCGACGGGCAGTTCCGTGAATTCGCGCACGACATCGGGATTCAGGCCATGGCTATCATATAGCTGGATGAGCGTGTTGACGTCGAATCCCTTGCCGGCGCCCTTGAGGTCCTCTGCGATCTTGGCGACCGTGGCGCGGCCCTTCTCGAGGGTCTCCATGTACCGAGCCTCCTCGACCTTCAGCAACTTCAGGATGTCGCCCTTGTTGAACCAGAACTCCGGATAGTCCTCGCGGATCTGGTCGATCATGAAGCTGACCGTGTCGGTCAGGCTGTACGTGATGTTCAGGTCCTTCAGGGCGCGGAGACCCCGGCGGACCAGGAGGCGAGCGAAGTAGCCTTCCCGAGCATTCGATGGGACGACTCCGTCCCCGAGGAGGAAGATCAAAGCGCGGGCGTGGTCGCACACCGTGTACAAGGCCTCCAAAGGCGACACCTGCGCGACCAGCTCTTCGACGGAGATCCCGACTCGTTCCGCCGTCTGACGCCGGATCTCGCGGATATCCCCAAGGTCTTCGACTTTCAGCATGCCCGCGACCTTCGAGTACTCCCGCAGTACGCGGTCGTCCACTCGCTTCGCCCCGGTCGCCCGCTTCAGGTACGCGAGGGCGTCGCCGAAGACGGCCTCGTACGCCGACGTGGTGCCTTGGGAGAGCCACGTGAGGCGCTCGAGCCCGTAGCCGGTGTCGACGACGGTCGTGTCCATCGGCACGCGATGCCCATTCACATCCCGGTTCTGCATGAACACGAGGGTCGCTGCCTCCGCTCCACCGAAGACGACCTCGAGGCAGGGCCCGCTGTTCCCGCCGCCCTCCCACCAGGATTCCTTGTACCGCACGATCGCCGGATCGACGCCGAGTCGTTCCGTGAGAAAGAGTTGGCAGAGCTCGACCGTGTGGTCTTTCCAATAGATCGGATGATCGGGGAAGTTGAACGCGTGGTGCGCCATCATCTCGAACAGCGTGAAGTGCTGGCCCGTTTTCCCGACGTTGTCGATGTCGATGAACCGGACGCAGGGCTGGCTGATCGCGAGCGGATTCGCGGGCGGGCTCGCCTGCCGGCTGATCACCCAGGGCTGGAACGGATAGACGCTCGCTTGGACGAAAAACACGTCGTCCCGCCAGCGAGCAACGATCGGGTAGCGCTTCACCCGCGCATGGCCGTTCTGTTCCAAGAAGGAGAGAAAGTCTTCGCGCATCGCCCGGTACGTGAGTTTTTTCTTGAATGGCGGACTGCCAATGAAATCGTATTCTTGACACGGCGCTTCGCCGCACGTCTCATGATGGCCGAGGGACCAGAAGGCTTTCCCGCACTTCCCGCACGTCTGGCGGGTGAATCCCTGTTTCCGGAAAAGCTCGACCTCGTATTCGCTCTCCGGCATTTCGTTCTCCGAACGGACGGCGGGCCTTAAAGGTTCTCGGAAGCGAAATCTGTCGCGCCAAATTCTCGTCGGTTTCGCGTCTGCTCCACGGGATTAAGTACGCGGCAGTCGATGGAGGATGGGGGAATGGCTTGGAGCAACGGCCGACCGGCGCGTTCATCCTGTCCCTGATCGGCAGCCTCTTCGTCTTGGTGGGTGCCATCCTCGGGTACCTACTCGTTTCGACGGGTTCCGTCGGTCCCATTTCCGCGGGTCTCGTCCCGGCGCTCGCGAGCGTGACGGTCGCCTTCGGGACCTTGATGATCATCGCGAGCACGCTCCTGTACCTCCGGCCCGAGTTGCACATGATCTGGGGCGTCATCGTGCTCGTCCTGGCCATCGCCAGCACGACGGGAATCTTCGTCGGTGCCGCAGGGTTGGGCGTGGGCGTTGTGGGGATCGCCTTCGGAATCATCGGCGGCATGTTCGCGATTTCCTGGCGACCGGGGGCTGGCATGCCCGGATTCACATCGGCCGGCGCGCCTTACCGGGTTTGTGGACATTGCGGACGATCGATCTCGGTAAGCTTCGCACATTGTCCGTTCTGTGGAGCACCCGCGATGACCGCGACGCCGCCCGCGCGCGACGAACCATACGCATCTCAACGTCGGTGATGGGCTAGCGGAGTAATTCTCGCGCGATGACGATCCGCTGGATTTCGCTCGTCCCCTCGCCGATCTCCGTGAGCTTCGCATCCCGGAGCATCCGTTCCACCGGATAATCGGCGACATATCCATAGCCGCCGTGGATTTGCACCGCTTTGTTCGTGACGAACGAAGACATCTCACTCGCGTACAGCTTCGCCATCGCGGCTTCCTTCTTGAACGGCAGCCCGCGGTCCTTCCGCCACGCCGCACGCCGGACGAGTGCACGGCCCGCGTCGATTCGGGTGGCCATGTCTGCGAGCATGAACTGAATCGCTTGATGGTCTGCAATGGGCTTCGAGAACTGGATGCGATCTTTCGCATACTTCACCGATTCTTCGAACGCTCCCTGCGCGATCCCAACGGCCATCGAACCGATGCCGATCCGGCCGCCATCGAGGATCTTCAGGGCGTTGACGAATCCCTCGCCCTCGAGCCCGAGGAGCGCCTCCATCGGAACGTGGCAATCCGTCAGGATGACCTGCGAGGTGGCGCTGCCGCGGACCCCGAGCTTGTCCTCGACCTTCCCGATGGAAAGTCCTGGATTGCCCCGCTCCACGACGAATGCGCTGATCCCGCGGTTCGCCTTCCCTTGATCGGTGATCGCATGGATGACGAAAGTCCCCGCCACAGGCGCGTTCGTGCAGAAGGTCTTGGTCCCGTTCAACACCCATCCGTCTTTCTTTCGCTTGGCGGTGGTCTGCATGGCCCCGGCGTCGGATCCGCTCGTCGGTTCCGTGAGGGCCCACGCCCCGATCTTCCGGCCGCTTGCGAGGTCTGGGACGTACCTCCGCTTCTGCGCCTCCGTGCCCGCGAGCCAGATCGTGCCCGTGCACAGCGAGTTGTGGGCGGCCATGATCAGCGCATGCGAGCCGCACACCCGCGCGATCTCTTCGATGCCGATCGCGAGGGCGAGAGCGTCCAGTCCCGCGCCCTCGTACTCCGTCGGGATCGCGACACCGAGGAAGCCGAGGCCCGCCATCTTCGCGACGGTCGCCTTGGGAAACTCGCCGATCTTGTCGACATGGGCCGCGACCGGTCGGACTTCCTTCTCCGCGAAATCCCGGACCGTCTGCCGGATCATCTCGTGTTCGGAGTCGAGCTCGAAGTCCATCCCGTCTCGGCAGGTCGTAACGCGGACGCGCTCTTAGGACTTCGCTCTCATGATTGCGGAGAGGCGGGTCAGGGATCGGGAGATTGTTCCGGAATTCTCGGAGTTCGGCGTCGCTGATCCCCCATCGCGCCGAGGACCTCTCGGCCTTCCCGGAGGAGGTCGACCGCGGCGTTCCGCTCGCGTGTCACGTAGTCGATGATATCCGAATAACGGCCCGCGAGATACATTCGCGGCACGCGGGCCCCGCTCTCCTTGTCCGCGAAATTGTGGAGGCTGGATCCCGAAAGCGAGCCGCGGTTCAGCATGACAAGGATCGGCCCGAGGTCGACGTACGGTTTCGTGAACCAGAAGTACCGGAGCTTCGCGAGGTCCCATTCGATCAGCTTCCATTTCGTCGCGCGCTCGAGGAGGAATGTGAGGTCGAAGCGCAATCGGTTCCCGACCGGAACAAAGTCCCACGTCGGTTCCAGGACGCCTTTGTCGAGGGCCATCTGGATCACCTGCTTCTCCCCCCACTCCCACTCCGCGACCACCTGGAAGGGACCGACGGCTGAGAGGTCGTCCGCCAGAGGCTGATACTGGATCGTTACGATCCGGTCCTGCTGGGGATCGTCCCCGGTCGTCTCGATGTCGAAGTAGTAGAGAGGCAAACGGAACCCGTTCCGCCTGAAACATCGTCGGCAGCGGGCTTAAGGCCTTTGCCTACACGGCGCGTACGACAGTCTTTTGTGCGGTCCCGGATTTCCCGCGTCGGGACTCGTCCAAGAGGGAGGCCATGCGGGTCGGGATCATCGGCATCGGGATGACGGCGTTCCGTCCGTCGACGCCTGAGTACAGTTGGAAGGAGCTCATGTTCGAGGCCGCGTCCCGCGCCTATGCGGACGCCGGCATCGATCCGCGAACCGACGTCGATTCGTTCCTCACCTGCGCCGAGGACTACTACGAGGGCTTCGGGATCTTCGACGAGTTCGTCCCGGATCAACTCGGCGCAGCGCTGCGACGGATGTGCACGGTCTCGGGCGACGGGCTGCAGGGGCTCGCGAACGCGTTCATGCAGATCCAGACGGGCCTCGTGGAGGTCGCCGTCGTCGAGGCGCACAGCAAAGTCTCCGATGTCCTCACGCTCGAGGGCATCGTAGAACACGGCTTGGATCCGATTTGGAACAAGCCGCTCGGCGGTCATCCGTTCGTGGTCGCAGGGCTCGAGGCGGACGCATTCCTCCGCGGAACTCGAACCACTCCGAAGGCGCTCGCGGCCGTCGTGGCGAAGAACCGCGGGAACGCCCTTCGGAACCCCCTCGCCGCCTACGCCGCGAACGTGGACGTGGAACAGGCCCTCGAGTCCGAGGAGCGCTTCTCGCCCCTCCGGGCTCTCGACATCGCGAATCCCGCGGACGGCTGTATCGTCCTCGTCCTCGCGTCGGAGCGGGCGGCGACGCGCTTGCATGCGAACCCGGTCTGGATCCGCGGCATCGGTTGGGCGACGGATTCACCGAGCCTCGAGACGCGGGACTGGACCCAGGCCGCATACGCCCAACTCGCGGCGCAGATGGCCTATCGCCTGGCGAAGGTCCGGCGGCCCGCGTCGGAGATCGGGTTCGCCGAACTCGACGATCGGTTCTCGTATAAGGAGCTCCAACATCTCGAGGCCCTGGGCTTCGCCAAGAAGGGAGAGGCGGGACGCAACGCGACGAGCGGTGAGTATGCAGTGGACGGCCGGTTCCCGGTGAACGCGTCCGGCGGCTCGCTCGGCTGTGGCAACGTCTTCGAGGCGACGGGTCTCCACCGGGCCGCCGAGGTCGCCCTCCAGCTGCGCGGAGAGGCCGGGACGCACCAGATCGACGGCGTGCGCGCGGGCCTCGCGCAATCCTGGCGATTCGTCCCGAGCGCGACCGGCGCCGTCGCGGTCCTGGGGGTCGGCCGATGAAGAAGGTCGGCGTGATCGGTGCGGGGATGACGCTCTTCCGCCGGCGGCTGCAGGAGACCGGGAAGGAGATGGCCTTCGAGGCGACGAAGATGGCCCTCGACTCCGCGGGTCTCACCCGAGCGGACGTCGACATGGTCGTGAACGGGACCGCGCCGGACGCCTTCGATGGCGTCCACATGAAGGGCGAATACCTCGCGGACGGCTGCGGCGCTTATCGGAAGCCGTACACGCGGGTCTTCACCGGCGGCGGGACCGGCGTCTTCAGCACGATCGCGGGCTGGTGGCACGTGGCCTCGGGCCTCGCCGACGTGGTCCTGGTCGTGAACGAGGAGAAGATGTCCTCCTGCCAGCCGCACCCACAAAGCGTCTTCGCGCACATCTGGGACCCGATCCTCGACCGGCCGTTGAAGCCGAACCTGGTGTGGATCTTCGCGATGGAGATGAACCGCTACATGCACGTGCATGGGGTGAAGAAGGAAGACATCGCCCGCGTCGCCGTGAAGAACAAGCGGAACGCGGTCGGCCATCCGTGCGCCCAGCTGGCGGATGCCCACATCACCGTGGAGGACGTCCTGGCGAGCGAGGTGATGGCCTGGCCCGTGCAGCGATTGGACATCAGCCCTCCGAGCGACGGGGCCTCGGCCGTCGTCCTCGCGTCGGAGGATTTCATCCGCCGCCGGAAAATCAAGGACCGTGCGTGGATCTCGGGCGTCGGCTGGTGCATCGATTCCACGATGTGGACGGACCGGGATTTGGTGTTCCCGGAGTACGTGGCGCGGGCGGCGAAGCAGGCGTACAAGATGGCGAAGATTTCGGACCCGCGGAAGCAGATCGACTTCGCCGAACCCTACGATCCCTTCGACTACAAGGAACTCCACCACCTCGAGGGCCTGTTGCTCGCGAAGAAAGGAGAGGCGCCGATCCTCACGCGGGAAGGCGTCACGGAGCGGGATGGAGACCTGCCCGTCTGTCCATCGGGCGGCCTCCTCGGGGTGGGCAATCCGATCGCCGCGACGATGGGCATGAAGATCGGGGAGCTGTTCTGGCAGCTCACGGGTCAGGCGGGGAAACGGCAGATCCCGCGGGAGGTCCACACCGGTGTCTCGCAGGCCTGGGGCGACCTTATGCAATACGGTTCCGTCGTGGTGATGTCGTCATGAGCGGGCGCATCACGAAATGGCCCGGCGTCGAATTGAGTGCGGCGGACCTGGCCGAGGGAAAGGTCACGGAGACGCGCTTCCGACCGAACGCGAAATATGCATGGTCGGCCGGGGAGGCGATGTCGCGGTTCCTCGCGGAGCTGCAAGAGGGCCGCCTCATCGCCCGTACCTGTCACTCGTGCAAACGCATCCTGTTTCCGCCCCGGATGTTCTGCGAGGAGTGCTTCCGTCCGACCGACGAGTGGACGTACATCCGCGACACGGGGACGATCGAGACCTTCTCGATTTCCTATCTCGACACGGATGCGAAACGCATCGTGGATCCGATCCTTGTCGGCGTCGTCAGCCTGGACGGTGCCTCGCCGAAGATGGGGATGATGCACTATTTCGGCGAGATGACGAAGGACGAGATCCGCATCGGGATGCGGGTGAAGGCCGCGTGGAAGCCGCGCGAGGATCGCCACGGAAGCGTGCTCGACATCCTCTACTTCCGGCCTCTGCGGGGGGGAGAACAATGACGTTCCTCGAGCGGACCACGGACGCTCGAAAGTTCCGTCATTGGGAAGGGAACATGGAGGCCGATTACATCTATACCTCCGGAGTCGCGGGGGAGCGGTTCTTCGTCGCACTTCGCGATGAGGGTCGGCTCCTCGCGTCTCGTTGCACCGCCTGCGACCTCGATTATCTTCCCGCCCGACTCTTCTGCGAGGATTGTTTCGCCGAGCTTACCGAATCCGTCGAGGTCCCCCGCGAGGGCCGCGTCGCGGCGGTATCGGTGGCCCGCGTCGACCGGACGGGCGTGCGGCTTTCCCTTCCGCAGGTCTGGGCCTTCGTTACCTTCCGCGGCATCCGGGGCGGTTTGGTCCACCGGCTCCTGGTTCCCCCGGACCGAGCGCGGGCCGGCCTCGCGGTTCGTCCGAAGCTCAAGCCGAAGGGCGCTCGAGTCGGCGCGATCACGGACATCGAAGGCTTCGAGCCAGTCGGTTCCTGATTCTGAAAATCGGGCCGCTGGCTTGATAACCCCCTTCCTGGCTACCGCGCGTATCATGTTGCGGAAGCCGACGGTAGAGCCTGAGGCGAAGACGTTCAAATTCAAGATTTGCCTCGTCGGCGAAGAGGGCGTCGGGAAGACGAGCCTCATCCACCGCTTCGTGTCCGGGGCCTTCGACGAGTCGTACATCCGGACGCTCGGGGCCGTCGTCTCGAAGAAGACCGTGGCCATCGGGTCGATGCAAGGCCGCCCCGTCCAGGTCGACATGATGATCCTGGATATCATGGGCAAGCGGACGTTCCTCCAGCTTTTCAAGGAGGCGTACTTCCACGGGGCCAAGGGCGTCCTCGCGGTGTTCGACACGACCCGCGCGGCCTCCCTCCGAGATCTGTCGAAGTGGATCGACGGC
>Ga0209806_1001493_pt1 | contig 15430 bp, 17 predicted proteins | sample GraSoiAngelo_152_FD_186166 | JGI IMG/M metagenome (GOLD analysis project Ga0209806, IMG submission 186166) | Grasslands soil microbial communities from the Angelo Coastal Reserve, California, USA - 14_1009_12_30cm (SPAdes) (version 2) | ecosystem: Environmental > Terrestrial > Soil > Grasslands ... | reverse complement strand
CGCAAAGCAGCCATAGGCCGCGATCGCCGAGCTCACGTGCAGGTAGAAGATGCGCTGCACGGCGCCCTGCAGAAAGTCGGTGGGCGCGTAGAAAAAGATCGCCGCACCGGCCAGCGCCATCAGCGCGACTGCGCCGATGGAGGCCTTCTCGAGCCTACTCATCCAGCACGAATCGCGCGGCGAGTGAGGTGAGCACCACAAAAAGTATGTCGAAGTCGATGAGAAGGCCGATGGCCTGGTCGTAGCTGCCCGGCAATCCCATGGCCGACTGCACGGCCTGGCCTCCCGCGATGATGAAGGGAATCCACAGCGGGAGTGTGAGCAAAGGCAGAAGCAGCTCTCGAGCACGCACTCGAGCGACGATCGCAGCAAACAGGCAGCCGAGCGACGCCATGCCGATCGTCGCCAGGATCACCGCGAGGACCACACCAGCCGACACGGGCGTGCCGAAGAACAACCACAACGCGGGCAGAAGGACGACCTCGCACAGAATCAGCAGCACCGACGCGGCGAGCGCCTTGCCGGCGAAGATGGCGACCGGCGACGCCGGCGTCATCAGCATCGCCTCGAGCGACGATTGCTCCCGCTCCGCGGCGAAGGTGCGGCCGAAAGCGATCAGGCCGGCGAACACCAGCGCAAGCCACAGGATTCCAGGGGCGATCGACGGTGCGTTGCGCGAGTCGATCTGAAACCCGAAGTTGCCGATGAGCAGCGCCAGCACGACGAACTGGGCGAGGGCCGGCACCATCTCCCTCGTGCGCCACTCCGAAACGAGGTCCTTGCGCGCCACCGCGATCGCGGCCCGGAATGGATTCATCGGACCACGCGGAGGTGAGTGGCGGTGCCCAGGGACCGTCCGTGACGCAGGACGAGCGTGCGCGGACAGAGCCTGTTGGCGAGCGCATGGTCATGCGTTGCGATGACCGCGGTCCTGTCCTTCATCACCAGGCCGAGCAGCTCCGCGGCATCCGCATCGAGACTGGCGTCGGGCTCGTCGAAGATGAGAAGTCGCGGCTCGTGGAGAATCGCACGCGCGATGGCCAGGCGCTGCTGCATGCCGCGGGACAGGAGGCTCGCTCTGCGGTGCGCAACCGACCCCAGCCCCAGCATCTCGAGCGCTTCGGGGACGCGGGAGCGGCTGACGTCCTGCAGGTCACAGAAGAACTCGAGATTCTCCGCCGCGGACAGCGCCGGGTAGAGGCCCGGGTTGTGGGCGACGTACCCGATGTAGTGGCGCAGGCGGCGGCGCTCGCGAAAGGCGTCGAGACCCGCGATCTGGAGCCGGCCGGAGGTGGGACGAAGCGCGGTGGCGAGGATGCGCAGCAGGGTGGTCTTGCCGGCGCCGTTGTCACCCAGCACCGCCATGTGCTCGCCCGTGTCCAGGACCAGGTCGACGCCGTCGAGCGCGAGCTCCCCGCCGAAGCGGTGGGTGAGGCCGTTGGCGACGACCATGCTCATAGCTGGAAGAGCTCCTCCCCATTCATGGGGAGGTCCTCCGCGGAGCGGAGGGGAGGGGCTCGTCCGGCGTTCGCAGAAGGGGCCAGAGCACAAATGGCCCGGCCAGGAACAGCAGCAGCGTCGCGACGATGATCGCCATCGCTACGCGGGCAGGGTAACCGGCACGCGCCGTCTTGCCAACTCCGGTACGGCGCTCCTCTCCCCCACGTTGCCCAGCACGACACCCAGGATGATGACCGCCCCGCCGGCCCAGATCCATGTCACGAGCGGGTTGACGAAGACCCGGAACGATGCTGACCCGTCGGTGCCAGTGGCGGCGAGGACGACGTAGACGTCGGCGGTCGGCGTGGTCGTGATGGCGACGTGGGTCAGCGCCTGGCCGCCGAGACCTGCATAGGTGGCGCGCGAGGGCTCGAGCGTCCGGTCACCGAATCGCATGACGGCGACGAAGTCGGTGTGGTCCTGCAGCTGGTGCTGGTCCGAGCCGGTGTAGGTCAATGTGTATCCGGCCACCGTCACGGTCTGGCCTGGTTGCAGCGTCACGTCCTTCTCCTGCTGGCCGAAGTGCGAGGCCGCAACGCCGGCCACGACCACGACGAGGCCCAGGTGGGCCAGGTACGCCCCGTAGCGGCGGCGCTTGCGCAGGATGATCCAGGGCTTCTTGAGCAGGACGCGGCCGTATTCGCTGAAAATCGTTGCCGCACCCGCGGCCGAAAGAGGAAAGGCGAGCAGAGCCGGGAGAGACCGAACACCGGCCACGAGCAGTCCGGCCAGCACGACGATGGCCGCCGCGGCGGGCCAGCGAAGGGCACGCAGGAAAGGGGCGCCCACGTGCCGCCAAGGTAGAACCGGCCCCACGGCCATGAGCGCGAGGATCACCACGAAGATGGGCCCGGCGGCGCGTTCGTAGTAAGCCGCGCCAACCACGCGCTCGGCGCCGAGCATCCCGGAGACGAGGGGCAGGATCGTGCCCCAGAACACCACTGCGATGACCCCGATCAGCAGGAGGTTCTGGAGCACAAACCCTCCTTCGCGCGAAACGGCGGGCGCCGGCTCGACATGGACCCGAAAAGTGCCCGCACGGAACGCGAGCAATGCCGCCGAAAAGACGAGGCAGGCAAACAGGAACGCGAAAAACCACGGACCGATCGCGCTGATCGCGAACGTGTGGACCGACGGCACGACGCCGCTTCGGACGATGAAAGTGCCGAACACGACGAGCAGGAAGGCGAGGATCACCAGCCCGAAGTTCCAGTTGCGCAGACGGCCGCGCTTCTCCTGCACCTGCGACGAGTGCAGGTATGCGGTGGTCGCCAGCCACGGCATGAGTGCAACGTTCTCAACCGGGTCCCAGCTCCAGTACCCGCCCCAGCCGAGGACGTGATACGCCCACCACATGCCCAGGAGGAGACCGGCGGACTGCAGGCTCCACGCCAAAAGGGCGAAGCGGCGTGTGTGCCGGATCCATGCCGCGTCGGCCCGGCCGGCCAGGAGGGCAGCGCACGCAAACGCGAATGGGATGGCGAAGGAGGCGAACCCGGCCAGGACGACCGGCGGATGGATCAGCATGCCGCCATCCCTCAGCACGGGGTTGAGGCCGAGGCCGTCGGCCGGGGTGATCGACAGGAGGTCGAAGGGGCTCGCGACCACCGCGAGGACGAACAGGAAAAAGCTGAGGATCAGGGCAAGGATTCCAGCCGCATAGGCGGCGACGCGCGCGCCGATTCGCGCGCTCGCGACGAGCGACGCGCTCCCCAGCGCGCCGAGGATGAGCGTCCAGTAGAGCAGCGACCCCTCCTGCCCGCCGTAGAACCCGGCCGCCACCAGCGGAGTCGGGGTCGACAGGTCGGTGTGCTCGACCACGTAGGCGAGTGAGAAGTCGTGCGTCAGCAGCGCGACCTCGAGCAGCACAGCCGCGATGCCGGTCATCGCCGCGGCCGCGTAAAAAGCGCGGCGGCCGACCTGGATGAAGACGTCCGCCTCGCGCCATCCGGCCCAGAAGGAGAGCAGCGCGGAGAAGCCCCCCATCACGAGGCCGGCGAGAAGTGCACCTGCTCCGAGATAGCCCAGGATCATTGCGTGTAGGGCTGCGTCGAGAAGCGCGAGGGGCACTTCGCGAGCAGCGTGCGGGCGTGGAAGACTCCGTCGCCGCCCAGCCTGCCCTCGACGACAACCGTGATGCCGGGTTGGAAGATGTCGGGCAACGTGCCCGTGTACTCGACCGGCATCGACGCTGTGCCGTCCTTCTCGGTGAACCTCACGTGCAGGCCTCCTTCGGTCTTCTGCACGTCGTTCTGCACCACGCCGGCCACCCGGACGTCGCCGGCCGGAGCTTGAGCGCGCAGCTGCGAGACGGTGAGGTAGTACTCGCTGGAACCGCCGGAGGCGGAGTAGATGAGGTAGCCGACGCAACCGGCGATGACCACCGCGGGCAGCCCCCACCTCAATGCCATCGTCATGACGTGATCAATCCCAGGTAGTGATTGAGCGTGGATGCGTCGAGAGGGCCCGTGAACGAGGCCACGACGATGCCCTGCGCGTTGATGAAGAACGTCGCGGGGAGGCCGCCCACCCCGAATGCCTGGTAGGAGCCGGTCACGATCGGGCCGGCCGGGTACGAATGCGGATGGCGCTGTTCGAAAGCCTCAAAGCCAGACGACGTGTCCTGGTTGTCAGCGCCGACGAACGCAACATCCGGACGCGCGCCGGACGCGTCGGCAAGCACCCCGCCCTCCTCGATGCACGGCCCGCACCACGATGCCCAGAAGTTGAGCACCACCGGTTTGCCCTGCAGCTCCCAGACGCGGACCTGGTCTCCGCCCGCGGTCTGGATCGCAAGCCTCGGCGCCGTCCGGCCCAAAACGGGGGGATTGGCCAGCGCCGCGTGCTGCAGACCCCAGGCGAGCGAGAGCATCAAGACCGCGCCGAGCACGACCGCCACCGCCCCGACCAGCGCTGATTTGCGGGTCAAATCGAACTGAGTCTAGTCGAGGCCGTTTGCGGCAGCGATCCGCCCGTACAGCCGGCCACTCGGCTTGATCGTGCGCTCGAGAGTCTTGCGATTCACGGCGATCAATCCGAAGTGCGCGCCATAGCCGCGAGCCCACTCGAAGTTGTCGGTGTTGGACCAGTAGAAGTAGCCGCGGACGTCTACGCCGTCCTCGATCGCCATGTGCACATTGGTCAAGAGATCCACGAGGTACCTCTGGCGAACGGTGTCGTCCGCGGTTGCGATTCCGTTCTCGGTGACGTAGACAGGCTTGCCATAGCGCTTCAGCTGGTTCAGGACGTCGCGCATCCATGCAGGGTTGGAAACCCAGCCCATCTCGGTGTTCTCGGCACCGGGCGGGTTGAATCGCCGGACGAACTGGTCCTGTGGCCGGCCCGGATCGAACGCGACCATCTGGCCCCAGTAATGGGCGACGCCGATGAAATCGCTTGTCGCCTCGACGATCCGCCGGAGCCTTCCCGGCCCAACCGGCCACCGGTCCATGACCGTCTGCGTGGCCGCCGCCGCAAGGCGATCGCGGCGCCGCGCGCTCGCGGGCATGAACAGGAACTTGTGGTGGGAGAGACCGACCGGCGTGTCGGGCCAGCGCCGTTTGAGCGCGCCGTAGGCGAGCTCATGGGCGCGATGCATGTTGCGAGTCACGCGGTACTCGCTGACCAGGTCGCCGTGACGCCCAGGCGGAAACTCGCCCGTGATCCACCCCTGCGCCCCGTAGATGCTCGGCTCGTTGATGGTGCACCACAGGCCGGCCAGGTCACCCAGCTCGTCGGCAACCCGATTGACGAACGGCATGAACGCTCGATGCGCGCCAGGCGCCGCCCATCCGCCCCGCCGCGCAAACCACAGAGGGCTCGTGAAGTGGTGCAGCGTGACCATCGGCAAGAGGCCTCGCTCGCGCATCTCGCCGAGGACGTCACGGTAATGGCGGATCTGGCGCGTGTCGAAAACGCCCTCCGACGGTTCGATGCGGGACCACTCGACCGAGAGCCGGTGCGCGTTCTGGTTCAGCTCGCCGAGGAGCGCGAAATCCTCGCGGTATCGGTTGTAGTGGTCGCACGCCACCCCTGACGTGTCGCCGTCAGCGATGCGGCCGGGCTGCTGCTCCCACTCCCACCAGTCGCAATTGCGGTTGTCGCCCTCGACCTGGTGTGCGGCGGATGAAGTCCCCCAGAGGAAACCTGGGGGGAATTTCATCGCAATCCCCTCTCCCTGCAGGGAGAGGGGACTTCCTTCGCAGGGAGAGGGCGAATCACGCGGCAGCGCTCTCGGGCTTGTCGACCGGGGGCGGCGGGATGTACTCCCATGCCTTCGGGGTCTCGCCATCGACGTCCAGCTGAAGCATGCCGGCTTTGTCGATGCTCTTGCGGTGCATCTCGCGCTCGTTCTGCGGCCGGCCGTCGAGGAGGATCCATGCGGCGTTCAACGGGTCGGCATGGCTGACCAGCGCGATCGTCTCGCCCGGACGCTCGCGCGCGAGCCGCCGGACCATCCGCAGCACGCGCCCACCCATGGCCTCGTACGACTCGTCTCCGGGAAGGAGGCCGCGCCTCGCCTTGTGCACCAGCCAGAGCGGCCGCCGCACCGGGATCTGCCAGTACGGCACGCCCTGCAGGTAGCGGCTGAACTCCGCCTCGCGGAGGTCGAAGTCAGCCTCGAGTGGCGGAGCCGGCGTGAGCCTCGCCGCGATGATCTGCGCGGTTTCCAGTGCGCGAGTCAACGGGCTGTGGACGATGCGGCTCACGCCCGCCGGGCGCAGGCGCTCGCCTAGGGCCGCCGACTGCGCGCGTCCCAGCGCGCTGAGCTTGAAGCCGTCGAGATGCCCGTACAGGATGCGATGCGGATTCTCCACGTCCGCATGTCGGATCAGATAGAACCGGTTCAGGTGAGGGTCGCTAGCTTCGGTAAGCGCCGACCGTGGTCCGGTTGGTACCCGCCGACCTGCCCGAGTCGAGAGCCTGGTGGGCCTCACGCATGAGGTTGCCGGTGTACTCGCGCCTGTTCATCATCCCGGCCTCGTCCTGCGGCCGGTAGCCGGAGTCGATGGTCGCCGCCCCGCAGCTGACCGTGATGCGCTTCCAGGCGCCGCTCGTGCCGAAGTCGTGGGACGCGATGGAGCGCCGGATCTTGTCGGCGGCGAGTGCCGCGCCCTGCTCGTCGGTCTCGGGCAGGACGATCGCGAAATGCGGCGGACCGTCCGCGTCCAGGAAGGCGACTGTATCCGTGTCGCGGATCGCCTGGCCCAGGCGCTCGGCCATCTCCCTGAGCAAAGCCTCGACCTGGATCTGCTCGAGCTCCTTGTGGATGTGCTCGGCGTGGTCCAGCTCGACCACCAGCACTGAGAGCGGCCGGTGGTAGCGGACGGCGCGGTTGGCCTCTTGCCCCACCAGGGCGTTGACGAACTTCGAGTTCCAGATGCCGGTGGTCGGGTCGACCACCCCGAACAGCGGGCTCGACGTGCGGTCGGTCTGGCTGTGGCCGCAGCTCGGGCAGTACTGCGAGGTCTCGGGAACCTCCGAGCTGCAGTACCAGCAGGTGGTCATGGGCGCAGATTCTAGGCTTCGGGCCTCGAGAGCCGCTCTCGACAAACCAAGCCTGGGAGAGAATCAGCTCGATGACCGACCAGGGCGAGCTCTTTCCGATCCCGGCCGGAACCGAGCCCAAAGCCCCCCTGGCGACTCGGATGCGGCCCCAAACCTTCGATCAGCTGGTCGGCCAGCGGCAGGTCGTCGACGTCCTGCGCCGGCTCACCCAGGGCGGCAACCTTCCCAGCATCATCCTGTGGGGACCCCCCGGCAGCGGCAAGACCACCCTGGCCCGCCTGCTCACGAGCGAAACGAGCGCCCGGCTGGTGGCCATGTCAGCCGTGACCGCCGGCGTGGCGGACCTGCGGAAGGTCGTCGCCGAGGCCAAGGTCCACCGGCGAGCCGGCCTGCGGACCATCCTGTTCGTCGACGAGATCCACCGCTTCAACAAAGCCCAGCAGGACGCGATCCTGCCCCACGTGGAGGACGGCACCGTGACCCTGATCGGCGCCACGACCGAGAACCCGTCCTTCGAGGTCATCTCCCCTCTCCTGTCTCGCAGCCGTGTCTTCCGCCTCGAGCAGCTCGATCGCGCCGAGCTCAAGGAGGTCGTGGAGCGCGGGCTGCGGGAGCTGCCCGCCGCCATCGACAGCGACGCGATGGATGCCCTGCTCGAGGTCGCGCGCGGCGATGCGCGAGTCGCGCTCAACGGTCTCGAGGCGGCGGCGGGATTGGCGGGTGAGGGAGCGATCACGCTGGAGCATGTCGAGCAGGCGATGCAGCAGCGACACCTGCTCTATGACCGCGCGGGCGATCAGCACTACGACATCGTCTCCGCCCTGATCAAGAGCGTTCGTGGCAGCGACCCCGACGCGGCCGTGTACTGGATGGCGCGGATGCTGGAGGCGGGTGAGGACGTGATGTTCGTGGCGCGGCGCCTGGTCATCCTCGCCGCCGAGGACATCGGCCTCGCCGATCCCCAGGCCCTGCCCGTCGCGGTCGCCGCGCAGCAGGCCGCGCACTTCGTGGGCATGCCCGAGGCGGTGCTGCCGCTGACCGAAGCCGCGCTGTATCTCGCGCTGGCGCCGAAGTCCAACTCGGCGCTCACGTCATACGGCGCGGCACGCGAGCTGATCCAGGAGACGGGAAACGAGCCGGTGCCTATGCACCTGCGCAACGCGCCGACCGGATTGATGAAATCGATGGGGTACGGCCGGAACTACAAGTACGCCCATGACTACGAGAGCGGAGTGGCCGACCAGGCGCACCTACCGGAGAAGTTGAAGGGGCGGAAGGTCTACTCGCCCAACCCGCGCGACCGCAAGCCGGGAAAATAGTTCTCTGAATGCGCAGAGCTCGTCCCTAGTGGCAACCCTGCGTCTCGCCAGAGACGAAATAGCGACGCTCCTTTCCGGCTACGTGGCCAGACCCCGGATAGTCGCGACTATCCAGGGATCCCGACAGGACAAAGTGCGGATAGTCCGGACTATCCGGTGAGGCGGCGCCAGGTGCGAATTGGCTGACGCGCTCCTCATCTTCAAGCCCGACTCTGCCTATCGCCTGGCGGCGCGCGCCGGGATCTGGGGCTGGCTTGCATCGGAGCGCGACTGGAACGTCGAATCGCTCGAGTGGTTCCAGCCGCCCGCGTCACTGATCGAGAGCCACTACGACTTCCTGCAGGGACGGCCCTTCTTTCCGTGGCTCGTCGACTTCATGTCCGCGCTGCCGGTGGTGGTGGGTCGGATCACCGCTTCGGAGGAGTCGCTGAAGCAGATGCGACACGAGCTCGGCGAGACTCAGATCGCAAAGTCCCGCCCCGGATCGCTCCGCGAGCGGTACGGCATCTACGGCGGCCTCAACTGCCTGCACCTGTCGGACGCACCGGAGACCGGGGCGGCGGAGGTCAAGCGATGGTCCGACTTCGTCCAGCTCGATCAGGTCAAGGTTCGCCTCGATGACTCGAGCGCCAAGCCTGATCACACGTATCACCTGCGCTCGCTCGCCACGCAGGTCGCGGGCGGCATCCACACCGACCTGGCGTCGCAGATGATCCGTGAGCTGCTGGCGGAGGAATGCGACCTCGGCGGGGCGGAGCTCGAGGCCCTGTGCCGGATCACCCTTGGGGCGCTTTCTTAGCCTCCTCCTCAGGAGTCGTGCCGTGGATCGTGACGGCTTTGGTGAACAGCTCTGAGTTGGGTACGACGATGACGTCCCCGTGCTCGCTCCTCACCAGAGTGACCCGGAGGCGCACTTCATTGATCGTGCCCGAATGCCCGTCGAAGCTGATGCGATCGCCGACCCGGATGTGACGCTCCAGCAGGACGTAGTAGCCCGATACATAGTCCCTGAGCAAGTCCTGCACTCCGAGTGCCGCCACAACCGTCGCGAGCACGAGGCCGAACAGCGCGACGTTCGCGCTCTCGACCGCGAAGCTGAGCGCGGCGAACAGGCCAAGGACGATGACGACAAAAGTCACGACCCTCCGGCTCAGGACGACCACCTCGGCTCTGACGTGGCGCTTGAGCAGCTGCTCGCTGGCCATGCGAGATGCAACTCGTGCGGCGAGCAGGAACCCGAAGAGGACGATCAGCCCGACAGCGACGAAAAGCAGGTTCTGGGCGCCCGGGTCGATGATGATTCCTGAGCCGCCGGACGCGGCCGGAATCATTCCTCGGTCTCGGCTGCTTCCCCTTCCGCGGGAGCCTCGCCCTCGGCAGCGACCTCGCCCTCGGCCGGCACACCGGCCTCCACGGCGGGAATCTCCTCTTCCACCTTGAGCTCGCGCTTGTGCACGATCTTGACGACCAGCTCGTCGGCGTCCTCCAGCACGGTCACGCCCTTCGGGACCGCGATCTCGGAAACGCGAAGCTCCGCCTCGATCTCTTCGAGCGGCGTGAGGTCGACCTCGAACGCCTCAGGGATGTCGGAGGGCAGACACTCGACGCGGATCGAGTGCAGCGGCTGGAGGATGTCGGCGTCGCCGCGCTTCACGGCCGCGGATTCGCCCGTCAGGTGGATCGGGACCTCGACCTCGATCTTCTCCTGCAGGTTGACCTGGTAGAAGTCGACGTGGATGGGCCCGAGCCGCCGCGGATGGGTCTGGATCTCGCGGACCAGGACCTTCTCAGTCCGGCCGTCGATCGCCAGGTCAACGAGATGCGTGCGGCCCGACTTGACGAAGACCTTCTGAAACTCGAGCCGGTCGAGGGTGATGGGAGTCGCCTCGGTGTTGTGCCCGTAGACCACCGCGGGAAGCTTGCCTTCGCGCAGCAAACGGCGCGAGCGCTTGCCGAGTGGTTCGCGGAGCAATGCCTTCAATTCCATAGTTGCGCCTCGGGTTGGAGAGGCCCGCATATGATACGCCAACCTTGCGCAACCCCCCGCCGCCGAGCCTCGCCGATCCTGGGCTTCGGGTCGTCGCCGGGCTCATCGACCTGGTCATGCTCGCTGTCCTCTTCGGCCTCGTCGAAGGCGTCACGAGGGGCGGTCACGCAAGCGCGTTCGGGGTCGACCTTGTCGTGGCTCTCGCTTACTTCGGCTACTTCTGGAGCGCCCATGGGCAGACGATCGGTCAGATGGTCTTCGGCTTCCGCGTGCGCGACGCGACGAGCGGCAGGTTTCCCGGGCTTGGCATGGCGGTGATCCGCGGCCTGATCTGGTGGCTCGAAGTCGTGTTCTGCTGCGTCGGCGCGATCGGCTGGCTGTGGATGTTCTGGGATCCCCGGCGCCAGGGTTTCCACGACAAGGTCGCCGGGACGGTCGTAACTTCGGCTTAAGTCCCCAATGAGGGCGTCGGCGTCGGGATCGAGTTGACGAGGCTGGAGAACGCCAGGCCGAACAGAAGGATGGCGATGCCTAGAAGGATCCCGATTCCCAGACCTGTACCGCCCGTGATGATTCCAGCCAGGGCCTTGCCGCTTCCACCCATGGTGCCCTGACTGGCGGCGATCCTGTTCCTCGCCATGAATCCGAGGACCACCGCCGCGATACCGAGCGGTATGACGATGAGCTCACCGACGCCGCAGAAGCAGGCCAGCGGCAGGAGGCACAGCGACAGGATGCCCAGCACCATCGCGGGCATGGCGTACTGCGCGTCTGGCAGCAATGCCTGGGGCGCAGACGGGTATGGCTGCGATGGTGGCGGCTGGTACTGCTGCGGCGGAGGCGGAGGGCTCTCCGGTGGGGGAATCTGGTCGGGCGGCTCGCTTGACATGCGCGGATGTTATTCGAAAAACGGACCGGTTACTTCGTCGCTGACTCCGGGAAACGCTTGCGCAGCCAGTCGACGATCTCCTGCAGCGGCGTCCCCGGTGTGAATATCTCCTCCACCCCCCGCTTCTTCAGGGCCGTGATGTCGTCGTCCGGGATGATGCCCCCGCCGAAGACGATGATGTCCGTCGACTTACGCCGCTTCAGCTCTTCGACCACCGCCGGGAAAAGGGTCATGTGCGCGCCAGAGTGGATGGACAGGCCGATCACCTGGGCGTCTTCCTGCAGCGCCGCGTCGACGACCATCTCGGGCGTCTGGCGAAGGCCGGTGTAGATCACCTCATATCCGGCATCGCGCAGCGCGCGCGCCACGACCTTCACCCCGCGGTCATGGCCGTCGAGCCCGACCTTCGCGACGACGATCCGCACCGGGCGCACAGCAGTCGGCATCAGACGACGGCGGTCTCCGTGTAGGTGCCGAACACCTCGACCATCGTGTGCATGATCTCGCCCTCCGTCGCGTACGCGCGCACGGCATCGAGGATGTAGGGCATCAGGTTGTCGGTCCCGGCGGCCGCCCTGCGCAGGCGGTCGAGCGCGTTGCTGCACTTGGCCTGGTCGCGCTTGCGGCGGACCTCACTGATCCGCTCCGCCTGCTCGCTCTCGAGTCGCGGGTCGATGCGCAGGATCTCGATCGACTCTTCATCGGCGTTCGTGAACTCGTTCACGCCGACCACGATCCGGCGCTTCTGCTCCAGCTCTTGCTGGTAGCGGAAAGCAGCATCGGCGATCTCCTTCTGGAAGAACCCGACCTCGATCGCCGGGATGACGCCGCCGATCTCCTCGATCCGCTTGAAGTAGGCCTCGGCCTGCCGCTCCATCTCGTCGGTCAGCGCCTCCACGAAATAGCTGCCACCGAGCGGGTCGATCGTGCTGGCGACGCCGGTCTCATAGGCGAGCAGCTGCTGCGTGCGCAGCGCCAGCCGCGCGGCCTTGTCCGTCGGCAGCGCCAGCACCTCATCCATCGCGTTCGTGTGCAGCGACTGCGTTCCGCCGAGCACCGCGGCCAGCGCCTCGACGGCGGTGCGCGCGATGTTGAGCTCCGGCTGCTGCGCGGTCAAGGAGACGCCGGCGGTCTGGGTGTGGAACCGCAACTTCCACGACCTCTCCTGCTGCGCGCCATACCGCTCCCGCATCCAGCGCGCCCAGATCCGGCGCGCGGCGCGGAACTTGGCGATCTCTTCGAAGAAGTCGATGTGCGCGTCGAAGAAGAAGGAGAGTCGCGACGCGAAGTCGTCGATATGCATTCCGCGCTCGAGGCAGGCGTCGACGTAAGCCATGCCGTCCGCGAGCGTGAACGCCAGCTCCTGCGCGGCGGTCGATCCCGCCTCGCGGATGTGATAGCCCGAGATGGAGATCGTGTTCCACTTCGGCACCTCTTGCGCGCAGTACTCGATCGAGTCGACCACCAGGCGCATCGAAGGGGCCGGCGGAAAGATGAACTCCTTCTGCGCGATGAACTCTTTGAGGATGTCGTTCTGCAGCGTTCCGCCCAGCTTCGAGGCAGGCACTCCCTGCTCTTCGGCAACCGCGATGTACATGCAAAGCAGGATCGCGGCGGGAGAGTTGATGGTCATCGACGTCGTGATGTCGGCCAGCGGTATCCCCTCGAACAGGGTTTCCATGTCGGCGAGCGAGTCGATCGCGACACCGCAGTGCCCGACCTCGCCGCGGCTCGTCGGCGCGTCCGAGTCCTGGCCCATGAGCGTCGGCATGTCAAAGGCGACCGAAAGACCTGTCTGCCCGTTGGCGAGCAGGTACTTGTAGCGCCGGTTGGTCTCCTCGGCGGTGGCGAAGCCGGAGAACTGGCGCATGGTCCACAGCCGCCCGCGATAGCCGCTGGGGTGGATGCCTCGCGTATAGGGGAACTGGCCGGGATACTCCTCGGCCCGCCGCGGCAGGTCCGCGGACGTATACAGCGGCTCCAGCGGGATGCCCGAGATGGTCGAGGTCTCGATGCCGTCGTCGCGGGCCGGGCTGGACTCGAACTCCTCCCGCCAGGCTTCCTTTGCGTCGCGCGCTCTTACTTTCATTTCAAACCCAAAATCAATTATCGGTTCGCGTCCGGAGGATCTCTTCCGCCGTACGGTACGGGGTGCCGTCCTTGAGCAATCGCTCGGTCAGCGTCGGGTCCTCCTGGAGGGCCCGCCGAGTCCGGTCGCGGGCCAGCTCGGCGGCGACCTCGGCCGTCTCATCCCTGAGCCGCCGCTCGCTCAGCTCCTTCGCCCTGCCGCTCTTCTCCAGGTGGCGCCGGTGGGCCAGGATCGCCTCCCACAGCTGCTCGACGCCCTCCTGCCGGGTGGCGACGGTGGGAATGATCGGCGGCTTCCAGACGGCCTTGGGCGCCATGTTGAGCATGGTCCGCAGCTCGGCCACGGCCCGGCCGTGGCCGTCGAGGTCGGCCTTGTTCACGACGAAGATGTCCGCGATCTCGAGGATGCCGGCCTTGATCATCTGCACGCTGTCTCCCAGGTTGGGCGTCAGCACCACCACGGTGGTGTCTGCCACCGCGGCCACCTCTAGCTCGGACTGCCCGACCCCCACCGTTTCGAGGATCACCTGGTCGAAGCCGAACGCCCCGAGCAGGCGGATCGCCTCGCGGCTCGCCAGCGAAAGGCCGCCGAGGTGTCCGCGCGCGCCCATGCTGCGGATGAAAACCTTTGGATCCAGCGCGTGGCGCTGCATCCGGATGCGGTCTCCGAGGATGGCGCCGCCGGTGAAGGGCGAGTTCGGGTCCGTCGCAAGCACCGCGACGGATTGCTCCTGGCCCCGCAGGAGGGTCACCACCGAATCAACCAGCGTCGACTTGCCAGTCCCCGGAGCGCCTGTGAAGCCGGTCACACCCGGCACCCGGGCATCGTTGCGAATGGCGTCTTCGAGGTTGCGGACGGACGGGTCTCGGCGCTCGACCAGGGTGATCGCCCGCGCCAGTGCACGCACATCGCCGGCCCGGAAGCTGCTCAGTAAGTCTGGATCGTTCAGATGCTCACTCGCCCAACCAATGTAGGGCGAAGTTGTGGCCGAGCACCACCACGAGACCGTAGTTCTGCTGACCTGCCACCGGGGCGGGGCTGGTCGGCGTGGCGTTCACCACCGTGGCGCCGAACCAATCGTGCAGCCACTTGGTGGTCAGGGGGAACTTGCCTCCGGAGTAATCGAGGATCAGCGTGTCCGCCGACGGCCGGTAAGTGACCGGGTCCGCCAGCTGCAGGCCCGTCGGGTCGAGCATCGTCGTCACGCGCGCGTCGAGGCCCGGAAAGTTGGTGGCTCCATTGACGAACTGCACCGGCGCTTTCTCGGCCAGCGTCTTGGGGTCGATGAAAACGGCCGCGGCGAAGAATTTGTGGATCATGAAAAAGCTCGGGTCGTCGGGACAGAGCTGCGAGACCCCCGACCCCATTCCGCAGTCATACGAATCGAGCAGGTTCCCGCCGCCGGTCGATGACGGTGCGGTGAGAGCCACGCGGATGATCGAGCTGTCGGGCAGATTCTTGCCCCAGTCGTAGATCGCTTTCATGTCCGAGAGCGACATGTCGGTGTGGATGTTTTTCTGCAGCGCGGTCAGCAGCTGGGGCGCTTTGGCAAAGCCGTTGACGGTGGTCGTCTTCTTCTTGATCGCCTGCATGATGTCCTGCTGCCGCCGGGCGCGGCCGAAATCGGACGCCTGCTCCGGCTGAATCGCGTGTCGGGAGCGCGCGACCTCGAGCGCCTGCTCGCCGTTCAGGTGCTGGCAGCCGGCTTTGAAATGGATGGGCCGGTATCCGTTGCTGTAGTCCGGGTACTCGTAGTCGTCGAGGTTTGTGGTCAGGCAGATGTCGACTCCACCCAGGGCGTTCACCATGTCGCGAAACGCGACGAAATCGACGGCGATGTAGCGATCGAAAGTCTTGCCCGTGATCTTCCCGACCTCGTGCTCAGCCGCGTAGCCGCCCCCGTTCGGTCCGCTGTATTTCGGGTCGACGCAGCAGATGATGTTGGTGTAGGGAACCTCGTACGCGGCGTTGATCTTGTTCACCCAGACCCGGTCCGGGTTGCTCTGCAGGTTGATGTGCACGACCAGGTCGCGAGGGATCGACGCCATCATCACGCGGTTGCTGGCCGGGTCGATGGTCACAGCCATGATCGAGTCAGTCAGATAGGGCGCGTCATTCTCGTAGCCGCCCATCCCGAG
>Ga0209806_1001491_pt1 | contig 15434 bp, 13 predicted proteins | sample GraSoiAngelo_152_FD_186166 | JGI IMG/M metagenome (GOLD analysis project Ga0209806, IMG submission 186166) | Grasslands soil microbial communities from the Angelo Coastal Reserve, California, USA - 14_1009_12_30cm (SPAdes) (version 2) | ecosystem: Environmental > Terrestrial > Soil > Grasslands ... | reverse complement strand
CGCCGTGATCGAAGATGAAATGCTCCTCGGCGCACTTGCCACAGACGAACCAGCTCATGTTCTCCACCAAACCCAGAGGCGCCACGTTGAGCCCTCGAAACATCTGGAGTGCCTTGATCGCAATGTTGAGCGCAGAGGCCTGGGGAGTGCACACGATGGCGACGCCGGTAAGGGGCACGGCCTGGGCCAACGTCAGCGAGGCGTCGCCGGTGCCAGGCGGCAGATCGATGACGAGATAGTCGAGCTCGCCCCAGCGAACGTCACTGAGCATCTGCTCGATCGCCCGCGAAACCATCGGCCCTCGCCACACCATCGCCTTGTCGGCGCCGGCCAGGAGGCCGATCGAGATCACCTTCATCCCGTAGGCCTCGAGCGGGACAAGCTTCTGGTCGCGCACCTGGGGCGTGCCGTCGACTCCGAGCATCCCGGGCACCGATGGACCGTAGATGTCTGCGTCGAGCACGCCGACCCTGGCCCCGGAGAGCTGCAGCGACGCGGCCAGGTTGACGGCGATGGTCGACTTGCCGACGCCACCCTTTCCTGACGCGACGGCGACGATGTGTTTCACCCCTGGGATCGCGCCTGCCCGCGCGCCGCCGTTGAACGGGGTCCGCACGTTCGCGGTCATTCTCAGGTCGACGGCGGTCACGCCGGGTAGGCCGCTGACGAGGTCGTGCGCGAGCGCCTGGAAACGGTCACGCACCGGGCAGGCCGGCGTCGTCAGCTCGAACGTGAAGCTGACCTTGCCCTCGCCCGAGATCGCGAGGTCTTTGATCATGCCCAGGCTCACCACGTCGCGGCCGAGATCGGGGTCTTTGATCGCCGCCAGGACCGCGAGGACCTCTTCCTTACTGGGCACTGAAGATCACCGCAGCTCGCAGCGCGAGCACACCGAGCAGGACGAGCAATGACACGACGAGAGTGTCGAGGCGGACGCGCGTCAGGACCGCGGATCCGCCCGAGGCCTGCATCCGCATGTGACCTCGCGCCATGACCAGAGACGCGGCTATCCCGGCGACCGCCAGTGCCCACAGCGCAAGCCAGGGCAGGAGGCGAGGCAGTGTCCCAGCTGCTCCCACGGTGACGAAGAAGACGATGATCAGTGCCAGCTCGAGCGCTGCGAAGTAGCCGCCCGCCTGGTGCAGGCGGCTCAGGCTGAAGGCGGCATCGGGGCGGTAGCGCATGAGGAAAGCGATGAGCGCAGCGGCGCCGCTCAAGCCGGAAGCGAGGAAGAGGCCACCTAGCGACCACGTGTCGCTCCATACGGGTTGATTGCTCACGCTGAGCAGGACGCCCGTGTAGGAGGCGAGGAAGATGGCGAGCGCAGCCCCGATGACGTTGAACATGCGATTCAGCAGCAGAGGCACCAAAGGACTTCCGCGACGGTCGCTCAACCACGCCTCGGCCGCAGAAACGAACGCGAAGAAACCGAAGACCAGCAGCGCCCATGCGCCGATCGACATGGGCGACCAGTACTTGAAGTTGAGGCCGGTGTCCCCGGGCGTGACGTCGACGAGCATGTGCCAGAAGCGAGCCCAGCTGACGCCGAGGTCGGCGGTCAGAAGGATCGGACAAAGCACGGTTGTGACGAGGCTCACGTAGAACCCGATCCTGGCCGCGGGCTCGTCGCGCGGATCGCCGGAGAGGCGCAGCAGAGTCGCGATCGCGTAAGAGCCGCCCGCCAGGCCCGCGAACAAGAAGTAGAAAAGGATGTACCAGAGCCACTGCGGCGACCGGACGAAATGCTCGGCCGCGAGATACATCATCAGCCCGTCACCCGTCGCCTGAACGCAACGAGCCCCCCGACCACGGCAAGCGCTGCCGTGATCGCCGCGCCGACGTATCCGCCCAGGTCATTGCGGCTGGGCAGCTTCGCGTTGTCCGCGTTGGGCAGGCCGTAGGTCTCGGGTTTGTCCATGAGCAGAAAGAATGCGTTCAACCCGCCATACACCTTGTCGTCCCGCCCATACAGCTGAGCCTGGTTCATGCCCTGGCTGTGCAGCGTGGCGAGGCGCACGTCGGCCGCCTGCTGGAGGTCCGCGAGCGGCCCGAACTGGATCGACTGCGTGGGGCACGCCTTCGCGCACGCCGGTTCGAGGCCACCCTGCAGGCGGTCGTAGCAGAGCGTGCACTTGTGGGCGGTGCCGGTCTGCTGGTTCATGCCGATGACGCCGTAAGGACAGGCCGCGATGCAGTTGCGACACCCGTTGCAAACGTCCTGCTGGATGAAGACGGTGTTGAACTCGGTCCGAATGATGGCGCCGGTGGGACAGACTTCCATGCAGCTCGCGTGCTTGCAGTGCTTGCAGACGTCGGACATCATCAGCCAGGCGCTTCCATTGCCTGTCGTGGCGGATTTGTCCGGCACCTGCTCGATGAACTTCACATGCCGCCAGTTCTGCGCGTCCAGCGAGCCGGTGTTGTCGAAGCTGTCCGCAAGGAAGGTCGGGTTGTTGCCCTCGAGCTGATTCCACTCCTTGCACGCCACCTCGCAGGCCTTGCACCCGATGCAAACGCTCGTGTCGGTGAAGAACCCGTATTCCTCGCCTGCTTTTATCGTCGCCATTCTCAAAATCCCATCAGGTTCGGGGTGATTTTGGTGAAGCCGCGATCCCGTGCGTAGAGGTCAAGCGGAATCGCGGCGAGCTCGTCGACGAGTGGCACCGCCTTCGGGTCGGACGCCACGTCGATGCTCAGCAGGTAGTGGCGGCAGCTTTCGCACGCCTCTATGCGAACGTGGGGAAAGATCGCGCCGTGGTCCATCGGCGGCACACCACGCTGAAGCCCTCGCACGACACTTCCCTGCTCGCCCGACGTGGTGCCGTGCTCGCTGAAGATGGAGAGCTTGGCGCTGCGGTCCTCACCGCAACCCGGGCACGTCATGCGGGCGAAACCCCAGGTGGCGCTGCATCGGGAACAGAGAAGGCGCCTCGGGCCCGTCGCCAGGTCTTCCGGACCTGGGTCGAAGTAGCTCAGCTGCGGAAGGCCGCCGCAATCGGGACAGTGCAGCTCGTCGCGCGGTCCGGCGCAAACGCGCCGGGCGTCGGCGCCCAAAGCCTCCAGGACCGGTCCCAGCGCGGCGCGCGCGAGGAACCGATCGACCGCGGGCTGCTCCCCGCCGTCGATCCATCTCAGGACGATCGCGCGCGGATGCTCGGTCTCGATCCGGTGGATGAGCTCGGAGCGCATGCGCTCCGGTCCCAGGGCAAGGCTCACGTCCAGCACGCTCGGCACCACGATGTCGGTGACGTACGAGGCAAGGTCCTCGGCGGCAGGCCTGTTGGCGGCGGCGTCGTCAAACGCCCTTTCCTGGACGGCCAGCAGGGCGCCGTAGAAATCGAGCAGCTGGCGCGCGAAGCCCTGGCGCGCGCGGAGCTCGCCAACGCGACGGCGCCGTTCTGTCCAGACGTCGCTCGCTGTTGCGGCGACAGGCATCAGATCTTCTCCAGGTTGACCAGGAAGGCTTTGAACTCCGGCGTCCGCGCGTTGGCGTCGCCGACGAACGGCGTCAGAGCGTTGGCCAGCCAGTAGCGGCCGTGGCTGGGATCGCTGTCCGCGGAAATGCCGACGTAGCCCCAGTGAATCGGAATCCCGATCTGGTACACCGTCTGGCCCGCGACGGTCATCGGTCCCAACCGCTTCGTGACGAGCGCGAGGACCTCGACCTTGCCCCGTTTCGACGACACCCTGACCCGGTCTCCGCTCTTGATGCCTTTGGTGCCGGCCAGCTCGGCGGGAATCTCGACGAAGGGCTTCGGCTGCAGCTGGACCAGGTGCGGGACGTGCTGCGTCACGTAGTGCTCGTGCTCGGTCAACCGATAGCTGGTTGCGATGTAGGGAAACTCGGTCGCGGTGCCGAATCGGTCCGGACGGCCGGCCGCCTTGTCGTACAGGAACGCGACCGGCGACGCCGAATTGGCGGCATGCAGCGGGTTGGCCACCGGCGACTCGATGGGCTCGTAATGCTCGGGGAAAGGTCCGTCGACCATGCCGTTGCTGAACAGCCGGCCGACCCCCTCGCCGTTCATGATGAAAGGAAGCCACGCGGCGGGGTCGTGCGGGTCCATGGTCGCCGGGTAGTCGGGCACGTCGCCGACCCAGCTCTTGCCATTCCACGTAATCCCTGGACGACTCGGGTCCCAAGCCTTGCCGTCGAGGTCGGCCGAGGCGCGGTTGTACATCACGCGGCGGTTGAGCGGCCAGCTCCACGCCCAGCCGGCATAGAAACCCATGCCGGTCGGATCGTTGGCCTTGGGATCCTGGATGCCGGCGCGCCGTTTCATCAGGTTGCCGGAGTCCAGGTAGCTGCCGGTGTAGATCCAGTCGCCGGTCGTGGTCGTGCCGTCGTCTTTGAGGTTGGCGAAGCTGGTCATCTGCTTGCCCGTGCCCAGGTCCTTGCCGTTGATCTCCTTGGCGATCTCGTCGAGCTCCGGTTTGTTCGGGTCCTTGTAGTCGAACGTCAGGCTCATGATCGGGTCGGGGAACTTGCCGCCACCCGATTTGTAGAGCGCCTTCACACGCTGAAAGATGTCGGCGAGGATCCAGTGGTCGTGCCGTGCCTGCCCCTGGGGCGGAATCACCTGGTCCTTCCACTGCGACCAACGTCCGCTGTTGACGAACGAGCCGTCCTTTTCGATCCAGTGCGTCGCCGGCAGCATGAAGACCTCAGTCTTGACCTGGCCCGCGTCGACCCCAGGCGCGTGCCAGAACTCCGAGCTAGTCGTCGGCAGCGCGTCCATCACGACGAGCCATTTCAGGTTGGCGAGCGCCTGGCGCACCTGGTTGCTGTCTGGGCCGATGCTGGCCGCCGTCATTCCCGACAGCATCAGCCCCTCCATCTTTCCCTTCAGCGCCTGGTCGTAGATCGTCATCCACGATGCATTGCTTGCCGGTTTCGGGATGAAGTTGAAGGCGAACTCGTTGCTCTTGGTCGCGGCTGCCCCGTACCAGCCCTTCAGCGTGCTGACCATGAACTTGCCGTAGTTGAGACCGAAGAAATTCCACGAGTTCGGGTCGGACTTCTTGGGCGCGCTCTGCGCGACGTAATCGGCGATCGTCTTCTGACCCGGTGCGGGGATCTTGAGATAGCCCGGCAGGATCTCCCACGATATGGCGTGGTCGGTGTTGCCCTGGATGTTGGCGTGGCCACGCTCGGCATTCATGCCACCGCCAGGGCGCCCCATGTTGCCCAGGAGAAGCTGCAGCACCGCGCCCGACCGGATGAGCTGCCCGCCCGTGGTGTGGTGTGTGAGGCCCACCGCGTACACGATCGTCATCACCTTGTCCGGCTTGCCCATCTGGCCGACCAGGTCCGCGACCTTGTTGAAATCGTCGACCGGGATGCCGGTGATGCTCGAAACGACATCGGGCGAGTAGCGCGAGTAATGCTGCTTCATCAGCTGAAAGACCGATCGCGGATTCTGGAGGGTCAGGTCGCGCTTGGCGAACCCTGTCGCCGCATCGGTGTCGTAGCTCCAGGATGCGATGTTGTAGCTGCGCGTCGAAGCGTTGTAGCCGGAGAAGAGACCGTCGTTGAACGCGTAACCGTCCTTGACGAGGAATGACGCGTTCGTGTAGTTGCGGACGTACACGTCGTGGAACAGGTTGTTCTGCAGGACGTGGTTGATGAGTCCTCCGAAATATGCGACGTCGGTCCCGGTCCGGATGCGCAGGTAGGTGTCCGCCACGGCCGAGGTGCGCGTGAATCGAGGATCTGCATGCACGATCTTGGCCCCGCGGTCCAGCTTGGCCCGCATGAACCACTGGAAACCGACCGGGTGCGCCTCAGCCGGGTTGGCGCCGTTGATGAGGATGAGGTCGGCGTTCTTGATGTCGCGCCAGTGGTTGGTCATCGCTCCCCTTCCGAACGTGGCGGCCAAACTGACCACCGTGGGGCCGTGTCAAACCCTGGCCTGCTGCTCGAGATGAACCAGTCCCAGGCTGCGCATCAGCTTGGTGGCGAAGTAGCCCTCCTCCGAGCTGAATGCCGCGCCTCCCGCGAAGGCGATGCCTTCGGTGCGGTTGACCGTGTTGCCGTTGCCATCCGTGGCCACGAAGGTGGCGTCGCGAGACGCCTTGATGTTCTGAGCGATCTTGTCCAGCACAAAGTCCCAGGAGACGCTCTTCCACCCGGTCGCGCCAGGGGCCCGGTACTGTGGCGACTCGACCCGGCGTGGCGAAACCGCCAGCTGCATCGCGGTCGCACCCTTGGGGCAAAGCCGGCCTTCGTTCACCGGGCTGTCCGGATCGCCCTCGATCTGCAGCAGCTCGACTTTGCCGTCGCTGTTCTGACGCGTGTAGGCGACCAGCGAGCAGCCGACGGCGCAGTAAGGGCAGACGGAATGCAGCTCCTTGGCGCCCGCGATGCGCAGCTGCTGCTGGATCTTGGTCGACTCGGCTACGGCGTCGTCGAAACCCAGGCCCGCGGCAGCGAGCGCGCTTGCGCCGGCGACGCCAATCTTGAGGAATTCCCGACGAGTAGCTGTCGGCATCCCAACCCCCCGAACGACATGACGCTAGCTCAGGCGCGTGTTTGGCGTCAAGTTGTCAGCCGGTCGACATCAACAGGTCGCTGCGGTCGTCGGGCTCGGGGTTGCGCAGGAGGTCGATCAACCGCGGGTCCCAGGGGACGACGACGCCGGTGACGCCCGCAGCCTCCTGGTCGCCCAGGGCCCGGGCCCACGAGTCACGGTCGGCCGGCATCGGGATCGAGACCCAGGTCTCTCCTGCCGGCAGCCCAATCGTGGTCCGCCCGCGGCTGAGCCGCTCCAGGACGGCCGCCCCTTCAGAGCTCTCCAGCCGCAGCTTGATGCGGCTGGTCACCGCAGCGATCCCGCCCATGAGGATCCGCTGCGCCTGTCCGTCCGATTCGAGCCCGATCATCTCCGCACCGGCTGCCTCGAGCGCCCGCACGTCGGCCAGGAACTCTCCGGCGTCTCCGATCTCGGCCGGCATCGTGACCGCGACCTTGATCACGACGTCAAATCTAGCGCGGAGTCCCTACCTTGCTCAGGTGCTGGATCGATTCACGGAATGATTTCGCAAAACCGCCCACGCCCTCGTCCTCCAGCTCCTGGGTGATCGCGGCCAGGTCGATCCCATTCAACGCCAGCTGGTCCAGCAAGCGCCGCGCGCCATCCACCTCTCTCTGGAGCGTGAGCGCCGCGTGCCCGTGATCGGCGAACGCTTCGAGCGTCGCCACGGGCATGGTGTTCACCGTCGCCGGCCCGATCAATTCCTCGACGTACATGGTGTCGCGGTAGCGCAGGTTCTTGGTCGAGGTGCTGGCCCAGAGGCATCGCTGGACCGTCGCGCCCGCACCCCGCAGCCTGTCCCACCTCGGGCCCGAGTGGAGCTGGCCGAACATCTCGTAGGCGAGCTTCGAGTTCGCGATCGCGGCGTGGCCGAGCAGGCCGTCCAGCTCGCGTCTTCGCTGCTCATCGGCCTCCTGCATCTTGCCGGTCAGCTGCTCGTCGACCTTCGTGTCCACGCGGCTGACGAAGAAGCTCGCCACGCTATGGACGCGGCTGAGGTCGCCCCCTTTCCCCATGAACTCCTCGAGGCCGGCCAGGTAAGCCTCGACCACCTTGACGTAGCGCTCGACCGCGAAGATCAGAGTGACGTTGATGCTGGCACCCTCGGCTGTCATCGCCTGGATCGCGGGCAGGCCTGCCGGGGTGGCCGGGATCTTCACCATCACGTTCGGCCGTGCGCATCTTCGCTGCAGGTCGCGAGCCGCCGCGATCGTGCGGTCGGAGTCGCTTGCGACGTCAGGCGACACCTCGATGCTCACAAAGCCGTCACCGCCGCGCTCCATGTCGAAAACCGGACGCAAGACGTCGGCCGCGGCTTGCACGTCCTCGATGAGCAGATCCCAGACCATCGATTCGGGATCCTGCCCGCGGTCAATGCGCTTGGCCACGTCGTCGGCGTATGCATCCGAGGTCTCCAGCGCTTTGGCGAAGATGGTCGGGTTGGCGGTGACCCCGCTGACGCCGGCGTCGCGATAGCGCGCGAGCTGTCCGGAGCGAATCATGCCGCGGTCGATCTGGTCGAGCCAGACGCTCTGGCCCAACCGCTTCAACTCGGCGATCGGATTGCGTTTTTCCATGGTTTCCCTCCAACCATGAAACGTCGCCTCGCGGCTCTTTACTCCCGCATACTCGGGCGATGACCGATCGCGAAGCCACCGAAGCGATCCAGAATCTGATGCCCCTTGCGGCGACACTCGCCATCCGCGCCGAGACGTACCGCGCGGATGAGGTCGTGCTGTCGATGGACTGGGCGATGTCGCTCTGCACCGCGAATGGAATTCTTCACGGCGGGGCGATCATGGCGCTGGCGGATTCGGCTGGAGGCGCATGCGCGATGCTGAACCTGCCCGCTGACGCATCCGGCACCTCCACCATCGAGTCGAAGACCAACTTTCTGGGCGCGGTGCGGAGCGGAGCCGTGACGGCGACGTCGACCCCCCTGCACCGGGGCGGCACGACGCTCGTTATCGAGACCACGGTCCGCGACTCGGGCGGCAAGCTGATCGCGAAGGTGACGCAGACGCAGCTGGTCTTGCGACCGCGCTAGAAACCCGGCTTCTAGCGTTTCTCTGCAGCGACCACCCTCTCGCGCAGCTCACGCTTGAGCTCAGAGGAATCGAGGGACGCGCTGAGGTGGCCGGCGACGACCTTCTTGAGCCGCTCAGGAAGCATGCGCTCGAACGTCGCGCGGGCCTCGTCCGGACCAGCTACATACATCTGCATGTACGCGCCGGTGCTCATCTCGCGCTCCACGGTCTTGACCGCGCTCTCGAGGTTGGCCTTCGCCTTGTTCTCCGCTTTGCGCTGATTGCTCGCCGCCGAGGTGCCCCCAGCGCGTGAGTGGCGGACCTCGGCGCCGTTGATGTTCTGTAGCGGGATGATCTCGTCGAGGATGGCGCCGAACGTCTTCGCGTGCTCCTTGTCGACGACCGCGATCAGTGCGGGCGGGTAGTGCTCGAGCTGGCGCAGCATCGGCGCCAGCAGCAGTTCGCCGACCTCGAGCCGCTCGTCGGTCACGTCGCGCAGCTTGACCAGCTCGAGCACCCCGTGCGGCTCATCGGCGAAGCCGGCGAAAGCAGGACAACCCGCCGGCCGCACCATGGCGACGTGATGGCGCAGGCGGCGCAGCTCGTACTCCATCAGCTCCTGGTCTTTGCCGCTAAGCCGGTTGAGGTAGCGATGCATCAGGTCTCGGAACTCGATGTCATAGAAGCGAGCGTCGTAACCCTCTGCTCGTGCGGGCAGGTAGATGCTCACCGCGCGGTTCGATGCGCGGCGCAGTCGCGGTGCCAGGACGAAGAGGGCTATGCGCGGGCTGTAGTTGGTCATCTCACAATCTTGACCGCTCGCCGGTACAGTGAAAAGGAGCGTGTTCGAAGACGAGACTCCGATCGCCTGGACCGCCATGCCGCGCCACGCCCCGGTCATGGCCGTCGACGGCTCTCAGATCGGCACCGCGGACTCCGTACTGGGAGACCAGGAGGAGGACATCTTTCACGGCCTGGTCGTCAAGCGCCACGACGGCCAGCTGGTCGAGGTCACCGCCGCGCGGGTGAAGAAGATGACCGCGAACCACGTCCTCACCGACCTGGATCCAGCCGAGGCCGGTGCCCTGGCGCCCTACCGCCGGGGCTGAGAGGCCGGAAGACCGAGACTTTCCCGTCCTTATCTATGTAGGTATGGGGAGTCGGCGCCGGCGGCGGGTGCAGGGCGCATAGTTAACGCCGCCGGATTACGATTTGCTGCCCCAGATCGTTCTAGAGGTTTGAATGACAGGCTGCGGCCGGCGTTTTGCTGTCAAGGCGGTGGTGGCCTGCCTCGCGACCGCGCTCGGGCTGGGCACGACGGCCATCGCGTCCGAGGCGGCTGACAACCCGCTCCAGATAGCAATCCATCTGGGCTACCACGACACCGTCAAGCTCGGCGAGTGGATGCCGGTCGCGATCGACGTCACCAACCACGGCTCCGACGTCGACGGAACCCTCGAGATCCAGGCTTCCAACTCGTTCGGCGGCAAGGGTGGTCCGCCCGGCGGCTCGGCCGTCTACCAGATACCGCTCAGCCTCGCGTCCGGTGCGACCAAGCACTTGCGGACCTTCGTGTCGGAAGACTATCCGGGGACGGTCGACGCGCGAATCGTGGCGAGCGGACGGGTTCTCGCGTCGCAACAGACGAGCATCACGAACACCGTTTCCGGTCTGCTCATCGGCGTCGTCTCCGACCAACCTTCCGCCCTCGACACCGTCGCCACCGTCCATCCCGGCGGCGTGGCTCCAAGCGTCATTCACCTGGCCGCGGCCGACCTGCCGGATTCCGGCCTCGTCCTTCGCGCGTTTGACGTGCTGGCGATCGACGATTTCTCCACCGACACGCTGACCGACGGTCAGAGGAACGCGCTCGTCGACTACGTGATGCAGGGCGGATCGCTGCTCCTGGGCACGGGCGGCTCCTGGCGCAAGACACTGGCGGGGCTACCCAACGCGATCGTTCCCATGCAGGCGACGGGCTCGGTGGTCCTCGGCAACGCCGCCGTGCTTGGCAACGTCACCGGTGTCGAGATTGCGACCGGAACGGTCAGCCCGCGCGCGACCGTATGGGTGACCGAGGGCGGCCGCCCGCTCCTGATCGAGCAGCCCACCGGAGCCGGCCTGATCGCGATGGCGACCTTTGACTGGGCTCAGGGTTCGGTCTCCACCTCGACCGCGGCCGCGACGCTTCTGCGCCAGGTTGTGATCCGATCCACCTACGGCAACACGAGCGGCTCCGTCCTCAACAACGTCTCGTCCGGCAAGGGCATGCCCACGAACTCCGTGGCGACGCGAGGCGGTTCGCTGTCTCAATCGCTCGGCAACATGCCCGCCCTGGACCTGCCGGCATGGTGGGTCATCGGCGCTCTCGTGCTCGTCTATGTGCTGCTGGTCGGTCCGGTCAACTATTTTGTCCTCCGGCGCCTGAAGCGGCGCGCGCTCGCATGGGTCACCGTGCCGACCATCGCGCTGATCGCATCGGGCGGCGCCTACGGCGCGAGCTTGATCACGAAAGGCACCTCGGTCCTGGCGACCGAGATCGCCATCGTGCACGTCCAGCAGGGTTGGGACCGCGCCTACAGCGAGGACTACACAGGGATTTTGGCGCCGGCGCGTGGCGACTACGACGTCGCGCTTTCGGGACCCCAGGCCATGGTCAGCCCGATCTATTACTACTCGGGCAACATCAACGATCCGAACCTTGGCGCGATGCGCGTCAACACCTCGAGCGACGGCATAACGCTGCCCAACATGAGCGCGTTCACCCTTCGCGGATTTGCGACGGAAGGGATAACGTCGGGCCCTCAAGTGATCGGGCAGGCGCAGCTCATCGGCGGCAAGGTGAAAGGCACAATCAAGAACGTGTCGTCGCTGAATTTCACGGACGGTGTCGTGTTCGCCGGCAATACGTATCAGAAGATCGGCGAGCTGGCGCCCGGGGGCACCGCATCGTTCAACCTGCTGCCGTCGACGAGCGCGAGCTTCAACGGCAATCCTGCCTTCATGCAGGTATACCCGAGCAACATGAGCTGCTGTGGAGCACCGCCCAGCCAGTCCACAGACGCCGAGCGCCAGGCGGAGACAAGGACCGCGGTGCTCTCCACGCTGCCGATCAACAACTTCACCGGCCTCCCGATCTCGGGGTCGCCGATGGTCGTGCTGTGGACGAAGCAACCCTTCCAGCAGCTCACCGTCAACGGTGGCCACCCGCGCACCTACATCGAGAGCGCGATCGTGCTCAACGTGCCCGTGACTCAGATCGGCGCCGGCGCCATGCCGGCGGGGGTCGTGAGCGGCCGCATCATCGACGTCGACGCCAACCTCACCCCGGCCGGCCCTCCGGGCCTGGTGCTGGCTGATTCAGGTTCCATGACGTACTCGTTTTCGCCGGCCATCGCCGCGGGTGCGCACCTGACCAACGTCACGATCTCGAACAGCAATCCCTACGGCGCCAAGTTCGGCGGCCCCAACAGCAGCACCAGCGTCAAAGGCCAGGCGTGGGATTGGAGCACCTCGAGCTGGATCGCGGTCGCGTATCTGGACAACGGGTCCACCTCGATTCCGGATTCCGCGGTGAATCCGGCCACGGGCGAGGTCAGGGTCAGGCTGAGCTCGGACGGCCAGTTCGCGACCGGATTCCTGTCGATCTCCGGGGATGTGAAGTGATCGCGGTCGAAGAGCTGACCAAGGTCTACGGAAACCGGGCCGCGCTCGACCGGGTGTCGTTCGAAGTGCCTGCGCGCGAGATCTTCGGCTTCGTCGGGCCCAACGGCGCAGGCAAGACGACCACCCTGCGCATTCTCGCCGCGCTCCTCGAACCGACCGGGGGCAAAGCCTTCATCGACGGTTCAGACGTCACCAAAGATCGGGAGAAGGTGCACACGAGGATCGGCTACATGCCGGACTTCTTCGGCGTCTACGACCAGCTGACCGTGGGTGAATACCTCGACTTCTACGCCGCGTGCTACCGCCAGCCGAAACAGCGGCGGAGCAAGATCGTCGACGACCTGCTTGCCCTGGTGGGAATGACCGAACGAAAGAACCAGCAGGTCGACAGCCTGTCGCGTGGTCTCAAGCAACGTGTCTGCCTGGCCCGCGCGCTGGTGCACGATCCAGCCGTGCTCCTGCTGGACGAGCCGGCCTCCGGCCTCGACCCGCGGGCGCGGGTGGAGCTGCGCGAGATCCTGCGCGAGCTCCAGGGCATGGGCAAGACCATCATCATCTCGAGCCACATCCTTCCCGAGCTGACCGAGCTCTGCTCCATGATCGGCATCATCGACAACGGCCGTATGCGCGCGACCGGTCCGGTTCGCGAAGTGATCGCGCGGTTGACCAGTGGCCGCCGGTTGCATATCAAGGTCCTGGAGGACAAAGAGGCGGCGCTCGAGATCCTCACACCGCTGCCCTCCGTCCGGCACGTCGAATCGGTCAATGGCACGATCGAGGCTGAGTACGACGGTGACGAGCGCACCGCATCGGACATCCTGCTCGCGCTGACCCAGGCGGGGATCAGGGTCTCAAGCTTCGCACCCGTCGACGGCGGTCTGGAGGATGCATTCCTGAAAGCAACGTCGGAGGAGGTCGGATGAACGTCGCGACACGCGCGCTCTGGAACCCGATCGTGGCGAAGGAATACAGAACTCGCATGCGCACGTGGCGATCACCGCTGGCGATCACGATCTACATCGTCCTGCTCGGCGGAATCGGCTGGGCGGTGTTCTCGGCGCTGATCGTGACCTCCACCGGGTTCGGTCAGGGTCCGGGCAGCCTCGGCCAGATGCTGTTCACGTTCTTGATCCTCTTCCAGGTCGCCCTCCTTGCCTTCATCACGCCGGCTCTCACCGCCGGCGCGATCAGCGGCGAGCGGGAGCGGCAAACCCTGGACCTTCTCTTCGTCACTCCGATCGCTCCGTTCTCGATCATCTGGGGCAAGCTCCTGGCCTCGCTGTCATTCGTCGTCCTGCTCCTGGTCATCTCGGTCCCGATCTTCAGCCTCGTCTTTCTGTTCGGCGGCATCGAGCTCGACCAGGTGGTTTCCGCGTTCCTCGTCACGGGCGTAACGGCCATGACTCTCGGCTTCATCGGCGTCGCCTTCTCGACCGTCCTGCGGCGCACGCTCGCCGCGACGGTGGCCTCGTATGGCGCGGCGTTCGTGCTCCTGGCCGGCACCCTGCTTTACGGGGCCTTGTTTCCAACCGAGGTCGATTCCAACGTGACCACGCAGCCCGCCCCGCCGGCGATCACGCTGGTCAGCCCGGTGATCCCGCTGCTGACCATTGCGACCAACCTTCCGGTGTCGGGCTATGGGGTCCGGATCAAGAACGTGAACCCGGGCGGTCCCGCCATCCTGAACTCGAGCGGCGCTCCGCAGTACTGCGCGCCTGCCCCCACGGGCGGTGTCATGTGCACCTCACAGAGCTCCAGCTCGTCTTCCTTTTTCGCCCAGAACAGCGCCACCGCGATTCCGACGGGTCTCTTCACGGGATGGCAGTACTGGCAGGCAAGCGTCGTTATGCAGCTCATGATCAGCCTGGTGGCGCTGCTTTTCAGCGCGCTCATGCTTCCACCCGTACGCCGGTTTCGCCTCCTCAGGCGGCGGGCGCCGGCGGCCCCACCGGCATGAGCTCGCTCGAAGCCGTCGTAAGCCAGCTGCGCTGGTCGGCGGCCCGCTCGAGCGCGGTCCGTTACCTGCTCCACGCCTCGGTGGTCGCCGTCGGATGGGTCTTCGTGGTCGTCGTGGCGGCCAGGCTCCTGCCCATCGAGCAGGTGTGGCGGATCGCGGCGTACGGCGTGCCGGTCGCATTTCTCGCGGTCGCCGTGGCCTGGGCTTTGGCGCGGCCACGGCCGATGCGCCTCATGCGCACCGCCGACCTGAGGCTTGGGCTCAAGGAGCGTCTCTCGACGGCCTGGGAGCGCCGCCTCGCCGGCGGACCCCTCGACGCTGCGCTGCGGCGCGACGCGCTGGAGCACGCGGCGCGGGTGAGACTCTCGGCGGCGTACCCCTTCGGGATGAGGCGGGGGGAGGCACTGCTGGCGGCCGCCCTTGCGGTCGCGGCCATCGGTCTCGTCCTCCTCCCCAACCCCATGGACCAGGTGCTGACACAACGCCGCGCCGACCACTCCGCGCAAACCCGCGCCGCGGCCACCATCGCGGCGGCCCAAAAGAAGCTCGCGGCGGCCTCGAGCCCGGCGCCAGTCGATCCCCAGGTGCAGAAGATCCTCCAGGACACGCAGGCGAAGGTCGCCGCCGCCCCCGACCCACGCGCAGCGCTGCAGAACATCACTCCGGCGGAGCAGCAGCTCCTCCAGCTGTCGGATCCGCAAACGCCGGCACGAGTGAGCAGTGCGCAGAACCTCGCGAACGCACTCGCTTCGACCACTACCGGGAGCGCGACCAGCCAGGCCATCAACGCCAGCCCGGCGAAGGGCGCACAGGCGGTGCGCTCGCTCGCCTCTCAGCTTCAGAGCCTCACCCCCCAGCAGAAGGCGGAGCTCGCGAAGGCGCTGGCCCAGGCCGCGCAGCAGTCCCAGGACCCCGCCATGGCCGCGTCGCTGCAGCAGGCGTCGTCGGCCCTTGCGAGCGGCGATGCAGCCGCGGCGGCGACCGCGCTCAACCAGGTTGCCTCGCAGCTCGACTCGCTTCAGCAGCAGGTGAGCAACGACCAGGAGATCGCGGCCGCCATCAACGGGCTCGAGGCCGCGCGGCAGCAGCTGGCAGCCCAGGCTGACCGAGACGCCGGACAGACGCCGGCTGCGTCGGGGTCGCCGGCATCCGGCAGCGGATCGGGCGGCGCCCCGCCGAGCGGAGGCGGAAACGGGAACGTAAACGGGAGTGGCAACGGCAACGGGAACGGGAACGGGAGCGGCAATGGCG
>Ga0209806_1001486_pt1 | contig 15474 bp, 21 predicted proteins | sample GraSoiAngelo_152_FD_186166 | JGI IMG/M metagenome (GOLD analysis project Ga0209806, IMG submission 186166) | Grasslands soil microbial communities from the Angelo Coastal Reserve, California, USA - 14_1009_12_30cm (SPAdes) (version 2) | ecosystem: Environmental > Terrestrial > Soil > Grasslands ... | reverse complement strand
CGATCGCGAGCCGCGCCTGATCCAGCTCCTTCGCGTCGAGCTTGCCGTACGCGAGTGAGGCGAGCAGCGAGCACGTGTGCACGAGGAACTCGTCGACCTTCGCCTTGCGGAACTCCTCGACGAGCTCCTCGGCGCTGGGAACCTCAGCCTCGGACACGCTCGCCCGCCTGGATCTGCTCGACGAAGATCTCCTCGAGCGACGCGCCCTCCTCGTGGCGTGCGATCTGCCGTTCGGCGGCGTTCCGGTCGGGCAGCGCGAGCCACTGCGCGGCCCCGAGCTCGTCCGCGACCGGATCCTCTACGCCGCGGAGGTCTTCGGCGATCCCGCCCGAATCCACGTCTGTCCGGACTGCGGGTTGCGGACCCGCAGCTGGGAGGTGGCGTACGACAAGCTCAAGAACATGGTCGAAGGAACGAAACTCGCCGAAGAGGCGCTCTCGACGGCAGGAGCAGCGACCTAGCCGAAGCCGTGGCTATCCTGCGGCGGCGGTGGGCGCCTTCGGGGCGCCTTCGCGTATTCAGTACCGGTACCAATGAGAACAACGCTGAAAAGAGGAATCGGGCGGGGGGCGGACCTCAACGGCAACGGCCACGCGGTGCTGCCTCCCGGTGTGCTGACCCCGATCGCGCTCTACCGCCAGCCACCGCGGACAGGCCGGAGCATCGGCCGGCGTCTGGCCGGTTTCCTCTTCTGGGTCGTCGTGCTCGTGGCGATGGTCGCGGGCGGCGTGGTGTCGATCTTGACCATTGCGTGACGGGTCACCTCGTCGAGACCCGCACCGTTCGTCGCATTGTAGTCGAGGGTATGAACCCCGTCCCCGTTCAGCACGAAGGCATCGGCGTACGTCCTCCAAGGGCTCCCGTCGACTCGATAGACGATGGAGTCCGGAGGGGAGGTCCCGTTCACCAGGGCGAGCGTCACATTCACCGCGGAGGTGTACCAACCGGCGGAGCCGGAGGTGCCGACGAAGAGTGCTTTCGAGGACAGGCCTTCGAATCCGCTGATCGTCCCGTTGACGACATCGAAGCCTTTTGTCGGCTCCGTGTTTCCGGCCACGTCGAGGGAGTCGTAGCGGACCTGGTGCGAACCGGTGTTGCTAACGTTGAACGGCGCGGCGTACGTCGTCCACGGGCCACCATCCTCGTTGTACCGGGTCCACGCGACCCCGGACCCGACGTCCGAGGGCAGCAAGGTCACGTTGATCGGCGTGAGGAACGTGCTCCCGTTCACGGTCCCGCGGAACGCGGTCGAGGTGACGGGAGGAGTCCCGTCGACTTTGATCTCCATCGCCTTCGTCGCTTCGATGTTGCCCGCATTGTCCGTCGAGAAATACGAGAGGCTGTGGTCTCCGTCACCCGTGACGAGGAACGCACCGGCATAGGTCTGCCAGGCGCCACTGTCCACGCTGTAATTCGTCCAAGCGACACCGCTGACGTCGTCCGTCGCCGCAAGGCCGACGGTCACGTTCCCGGTGTACCAGCCGTTGAGGCCGCTCGGTCCGCTGAGCGCGGCGGTCGTGATCGGCGGGGACCCGTCGACCCGGAGCTGCTGGGCCGCGTCGTCCAGGAGTCCGAGCGTGTCATTCACCTGGAGCACGGCCGTGTACGTCCCCGGGGTTCCGTATGCGTGACGCGCGACCGGCGACGTCGACCAAGGGGTGTCCCACCTCCGGTCGTTCGTCCAGTCCCACCGGTACTGCAACGTGGCGTTCGGGTTCGGATCGGAGGAGGCCGACCCGTTGAACGTCACCGTCCCGTCCGGCTGCGGCCAAGATGGCGAATAGGTGAAGCGGGCCGCGGGATGGCCCGGCGGGCTCGGGAAACCGACGAAGAACTCGCTCATGTTGGCGGCCCCCGAGTCGTTGGCGGTCAGGGGCGGCAGATTCCAATTCGCCTCGATTGTGGCGAGGAGGGAACTATGGTTATAGTCAATCGAGGACGAATAGCTCGTCTTGACCGTCGGTCCGGCCCAGACCGAATACATCGCGGGTGCGCCTTTCCCCTTGCTGTCCTCATCGAAGGTGATGAACAGCGCGGCCCTCTGCGTCGTGAACACCGTGCTGTTGAGGATCTGGGGGACCAAGTTGGCAAGATACCCGTCCCCCGTCGTCACGTTGCAGTTGTGCATGTCGTTGCAGATGTTCGGACTCAACCACATGTAATTCGACGCGTTCGACGTCGACGCGAGGTCGTCGAGGAAGGCGTCGTCGCCGATTCCCGCCGGGATCACGCGTGCGCACTGCGTTGTATTGCTTGCGATATCGCCGTAGTAGACGAAGGGATTGTGACGCACGACATAGCTCCCGTTGTTGGTGCCGTAGCAGTTACTCGGCATATTCTCCATGTACGCCTTCCAACTCAGGTTCGCCGCCCCGAGTCGATCGACGATGTTTAGCGACCTCCAGGCCAGGTTCGTGCAATTGTTGGAGTGCGGGCCGCCGTCGTACCCGGTGCAGCCAAAAGTCGAGCCGCCCGTGAGGCAGAGATAGTTGGGAAGGCTCGGACGGGTACAGTCGACGTACTCGGTTGCGAGGCCGTACGCGTTCGCGAGGCTCGTCTCGTACGGTCCCGCACCCCCGCACGACGTCAGGATGTCGCAGATGGCGTGATTTTCCATCAGGATGATTACGACGTAGTCGAAGAAAGCCCCGTTTGGTGCCGAGGCGGCCGATCCCTCGCCCTGGGCGGATGCGGCTCTCGGGATCGCATCAGCGGCGCTCGAGCTGACGAAGTCGGCACCCCCGAACGATGCGGAGGCGTACACCCGCCCCTGGGGCGTGGGTTGGGACGCGCCGGTTGCCAACGAGCCCCCGGATACGACTCTCCGCACCACGACGCAAGTCCCACCTCCGTCTGGGTCTCCGTGAGGACAGATCGTTGCGTCTCCCAGGTGCGCCGCTCCGCCCGCGAGGCCGCCGGGGCCAAAGCTGACCGCCACACTGTCGCCGCCAATTCCATGGGATGGCGCGTGCGCCGCGAACCGAGCAGAAAGGATTGGCGTCCGGGCGCCACTGATTGGCGCAAGGAGGAGAACTGCCAACGCGAGCAACGTTGGCACTAGCGCTCTTGCTACCCTCGTCTCCTCCCCCTTTTCGCCATGAGCAGGTCCAAAGCAGACGGGACTTTGGACCTGGCTTTAGGGGCGGCATCGGGCATGAACCTTCCCGTCCCCACCGATTCTCGATTCGGGAATCACGGACCGTTCGCCTGGCGAGGCCCACGACCGGCGGGCACTTTTGCCCGGAGCGACCATGGCGGTAGACGCGGTGAGGCGAGGCGTTGAACTCTTTTGGCGTTCCTGAGATCGTCTCGTCGCGGTCCTTGACCGGCCGGAGCGGTGCCATTATTTGCACAACTGATAGTCGGTCCTTCGACCTTTTAGCCTCCTGCGCGGACACCAGCCGTGGAATCCGAAGATGCCCGCCTCGACACCGACTCCGATTGACCTGGCATCGCTGGTCCAACCGAACGACCCGCTCGAGGCCATCGTCCTGTTTACCCGGACCGGGAGGTTGCTCGCCGCTTGGACTCGGAACGACGTCCCTCTCGAGGTCCTGACCGTGATGGCCGCCACGCTGATCGGGTCAATCGAGACGATGAGCACGGCGCTTGGCGTGGAAAGTCCGCGCGAGATCGCGCTCCTCGTGGACAGTCGGAGGGTTCTCGGATTGAAGCTGAACCCGAACGTCGCGATCCTCGTTGTTGCTTCGGCGCGGACGAGCGATGTCGCGCTGCGATCGGTCACAGAACGGATCGTTCGACGCCTTCCTCCGCTTTCGTCTGCCCGAACGGGAACCGGATCGGACCAGCTCCGAGCTCCGTGAGCCTCGTCGGGGATCCCACTTGCACGCGTTCTGATTGTGGGACAATGGCAGCACAAATTCCAGCGGAGGGAGAGTCGTCCTTAGCCTGACATGTAATCCATCCAGGCCTGCAGCGCATCGTGGGCGGCATCGATGTTCACGGACCTCCTCTCGTCCGCATCCTCGATGACGAAGCGGTCCAGGAGGATTCGATCGCCCACCCGGTGGAACGTGATTCGCACGCAGGGGACGGAAAGGGGATTCTCCGACTCGACAAACCACGGTTCGAACGCGAGCGACAACGAGTCTCCGTCCTCGTCGAGGCGATATCCTCGGACCGCCTGAAGACCCGCGGAGAACCGCACATACGGCGCCGCGACGGGCTCCAGGCCCTCTTCGATAGAAACCGGTCGCTCCTCCATAGCCGTCTCCAGTGAATCATCGGTGTGCGTCGTATATGCTATCTTTGGAGCGGTTTTTGTCATCGAGGGTAGATTCAACCTCTTGGACGTTCTGAGCGATCGGACTCTGCCGGTCCTTCAGAAAATCGCGCGCCAGCAGCGTCGTGATGAGTCGCAAGGTTTTCCCCCCGAGGATAATAGCGTTTTGCCATGATGTGCTTGGTCTGATGTGCACACTGTTGGCTCGGCATCCTTCTGTTGGCGAACCAAGACTGACCCCCGAATCGTCGAATACGATCTGTGCATTCCTGTGCCGGCGGCGGGAGCGCGACGGCGTCTGAACGAAGAAATCCCTGACTGCCTTCCTCGGCAGCCGCGATTCAAGGGCGTGCTGAATTTCCGAGCGCGGTGTCCAGATCACGGAATCCTCTGGTCCACTCCCACCCATGAGATGAGCGACAAGTAGCCCCTCCTTTCGCCGGAACGGTTATATGCGGAAGATCCGGTGGTGGTCCGGAGCGATCGGGTGCGCGGACGGGATGCCCGCACTTCGAGCTCCAGATGGGATTGCCTCCATGCGAACCGCAACCACAACATCGATTCGACGGGCGCCATGGGGCCTCAAGCGATTTCTCGCGCCTCTTCCAATCCTCTCCGTCGTCCTCATGGTCACGGCGATGGCGGCACCCGGCCTGCTGCACATGACCGTCACGATCCTCAACGACGGCAACCTCACGATCACCGCCCAAGTCCAGAACGTCGTCCACCCATCCGGACCGACCGGGAAAATCCTTGGAATCATGACGGTGACCAACCATGCCTCGACCGCCACCCGGATCACCGTGGCCACGGCGCGGATTCAATCGCTGGCGCCCGGGACCCGTCTCACGGATGGCCGGTTGGACACGAACATCACGATTCCCGTCCCCTTGCTCATTCCCGCGGGGGCGACGGTCACGGTCTCGTTCTCGGGGCCCTTCTCCGGCAACGTCCTGAGGCTCACGACGACCGACTCGTTCCGCATCACCCCGATCATCACGTGGGTCAGCATCCCCTCTTCCGGCTCGCCGCAAGGGCCGTTCACCTACTCCCAGGTAAAAATCTGCACGGGCCAGACCTCCCCTACGTTCCCGTACTGGGACACCTACTGCTCGAACGCCTAGCCGGCGGCACTCGCCCGTCGTGCGGCCCTTAGCGATCGGCCCAATTGAAGGCTTGAAAGGTAGCCCGACAGCATCACGTTCGGCGCAACAAGCAGCTTGCCGACGACGCCGGAGGTGAACGTCGACCCGAGCAGACCGCCGGCCAGGACGGGCAAGAGCGCCATCACGATCAGGATCGTCGACAGGAGCGACACGCCCGCGCCGAGGACCCAGACGTACGCCGGGAGTCCCGCGGTCCACTCTCCCTCGGACGCACGCCGATAATCCACTGCGATCAGAACATGGGTCGCGAAGAACACCGCGCCGGCCGCGATCCACCAGGCGAAGAGCTCGTCCATGCTCGCCCACGATGCCTGCGCCAGCCTCAGCCCCCCCGGATTCGCGCCCAGCAGCCCCAAGAACAGATCCTGGAGGTCCGTCCCGATCGCGAGGGGGAGTATGAAGCGCCAGTACACGGAGACGCCTGTCCAGAAGATGAATCCCCAAACGATCGCGAGCCGACGACGGTTCCAGCCGAGCCCCTGTTCCCGCGTCAGCCCGGCGTACGCGGCCGCCAGAAGGAGGACTCCGGGAATGTCGAGGACGAAGGCGAGCCAGGCCAGGAGACCGGCGCTCAACGAACCGACCGGTCCGATCACATTGAGGACGACCGCGATGATCCAGAGGAGGTTCGTTGCCAACAGCAGGGCGGACGCCGCCGTGAGTCGCGCGGCCGAATCGCCGAGCCACCGAAGCGGGCGTTCCCCATTCGCCAACCCTTCGTTCCCGTCCTGGGGGCTCGGAACCCGGGGACGCCTAGTAAAGGGTTTCTGCGATCCGTTTGTTCTGTCTCGTCGGCCGTTGCATCGAGCCGGGGCGCGAACCGAGCGACGGGAGGTGGGCGACTCCCTCCTTGGCCGCGAAGGCGGGGAACGGAGCGACCGAACGTCCGCTGTGAGAGGTTCTATCGTCTGGTTGGCGGCGGACGCGGGGTCTTGTGCGTCTGCTCCTCGTGATCGGTCGAAGTACCTCGATCGCAGGAGGGATCGGTGATGCCGAAGGTCCATGCATTCGGTGGATTCATGTAACGCCAACATGGAAGTACAACATGCTCCCTTTTCCTCGTCGATGCCCACGAAAAAGGTCATCCAGACGGAGGTCGATCCCGTCGTCTACTCGTTCGTCCTCAAGACGGCGGAGGCGAAAGGGCTCACCTTGAAGGAGGCGGCCCGACAGGCGCTGACCGAGTGGGCGGCGCGGGAAGGAGATCTCTCCTGGGACCCGTTGTTCGACCTGTCGAAGACCTTCACAGCGGGCCACCGTACGGACGCCTCCGAAGTGAATGAGGTCGTCTACCGGCGGCGGAAACGGTGAAACTGTTCTTGGACTCCGGGGCGTTTATCGCCCGGGCCCTCAAGGATGACCGATACCACAATCCCCCGACTCGAGGTCAACATCTTAAATATTTGATGTAACATGTTAGATGTCATATGAGAATCGTCCAGACGGAGGTCTCCGACACGGAGCACGCCCTCCTCACCGAGTACGCCAGGGCCCATAAGACGACGATTAAGGAGGCCGTGCGCCAGGCGATCCGCCGACTCGCGATCCGGGACGAGGTCGATTCGAAGGACCCGATCTTCGTGGCCTTCCCGGTCGCCCGAAAGAAAGGTCGGCACTCCGACGCCTCGGAGCGGGTCGATTTTTACCTGTATGGGTGGGAGAAGGCCTGATTTTCTACGACACGAGCGCCTGGGTCGCACTCGCGGTCCCGGGAGACCGGCACGGTCCTGAGGCCAAGAGGCTCCAGGCCGAGGTCTCTCGGGGCGCCTACGGTTCGATTGTGACGACGAGTTTCGTCCTCGACGAGGTCGCGACGTTCGTGCGGATGGAAACCGATACGGAGTCGGCCGTCCGGCTCCTTCGCTCCATCCTCGCCTCAGCCGCGATCACCACGGTCTGGATCGACCCAGGCCACTTCGGTTCCGCCCTGGACCTGTTTCAATCCCACCAGGACAAGCGCTGGAGCCTGACCGACTGTACGAGCTTCGTGGTCATGCGGGATCTGGGGACGGACAAGGCTTTCAGCTTCGACCGGAACTTCGAAGAGGCCGGGTTCGTCCGCGTCCCGTGACCGGCTCGCGAGCGCCCACCCCGAAGACACATCCGAAATGGGAGAAAGGTCGCGGGTCGATCTTAGACGATCTCTTCGATCGTGACCTCGCCTCCCGGGTTTCCCGCGTATGCGTTTTCCGTGCGTCGTCGCCAATACCGAAACATCCGGCCGACTCCCCCGGCCTGACAAAGATCCCGTCTCCGATTTCCTCAACGAACGACGGCGGAGCTCGACCTACTTCTTCGCCGCGAATCCGCGGATCGCCGGCGCGTCTTCGTTGAACCCTTCTTCAAGCGAGGTTCGAACGGCGCTCTCGAGTTGCCCCGCGGGGATCTGGGACGAGGCGTACTCGCCGTACACCGCGATGCCCGTCTTCGCGCCGAGCGGGGTGTAGATGTACACGAACTTCGAGCCCGCAAACGGACCCTCGAGGGCCTCGAAGGCGATCCCGAGCGGCGGGAGGATCGTGAGGCGGTTCACGACCTTCACCCAGCTCCCGCCGACGTTTCGCTCCATCGAGGCGAGCTGGGTGTTTTCGCCGGCAGGCTGGGTCTGCCGATTCCGGATCGAGCGGTGAGCCTGACCGTGCGCTGGCGACTGGATGTACTTCCAGAGGGCGTCAATCGGCGCTTCGAACACGCTTCCTTCGTCCTTGATGAAAACCATGGTGCGTCTCCTTCGGACGATCGGATACCGTTGGCGCTATATCAAAAAGACAGGGTGTCGCGTACGTGGCGGCGGGCCTCGCGGTCCCCGGCGACGGCATCGGGTCCGATGACCCGCATTGAAGGCTCCAGTGTAGGGATGCATGGGGAAGCCCGCAGTTACAGGTAAGATGACCGCGGCGTGCAGGTCGCGTAGGGCAACGGCCCCGATAGGATTCGCGCAATCTCAATCGCGAGTCCTTCTTCCGTGCACGGCCCGACGAGGATGCGATCCAGACCGCAGCCGAAGCGCCTTCGCGATTTCCGCCTCGTCCTGCTCGGGGTCGAGCACTCGGAGGCCCTCCCCGCGCGCCGCGAGAGCAACTTGTGCATCGGTCGTGAGGAGGATGTCGACCCTTCGCTCCAGGGCCGATGCAACCTGGATGGCGTCCGCTTGGTAGAGATGATGCTTGAGGAGGAGATCCCAAGCACGTCGAATCAGTTTCACGCCGAGGGGGACCACGATGAGGACGTCCAGCCGCGTGAGCCGAGTCGTTTCTCCCAACAACGCCCGACTCGCTTCGGCGAGACCGCGGGCGGGCAAACGACCCTGTCGGTCGAGCCGGTCGAGCACCCCGAGGCACTCGCCGAGGGTCCACAGGGAGTACACGAGACTCGCCTGCCCTGAATCGGCCGCCCCGAATACCTTGGTCACGATAACGGAGCCGGGCTCCGACACGTATCGCTTAAGAACGGCGTTGGCGTCGAGGAGGAACCTCATGGCGGTGCTCCCGCGCTCTCCGGACCATCTCCGTCAGTGAAGGACCCGGTCGGATCCGGAGGGGTCGGATGTCGCTGAATCCGTAGCGGTCGTCGGCCGGCCCCCTTGCCCATTCTACGAGCGCGGCCTCCAGTTCGTCGATCACGAAGGAATCTCGGGCGAGATCTTCGATTTCCCTGCTGAGAGACCGCATCGTCCCGTGCTCCGCGACCGCCCTGCGACGCAGGCGCTCCAGGATCCGCTCATCGAGATAGACGCTGACCTTCGCGGTCATATGCCTATAGAGGTAAAGAGGTTAACCTCTATTAACCTTCCCCCACGCCTCAGGAACGCGTGGTCCACCGGTCAAGGCCGTCCGTACAAGACCCGATCGTGGGTGCGCTCGTCCGTGGCGCCGATGTCGAAGGTGATCGAGAGATCGTAGAAGGGATCGTCCTCGGAGACCGGCTTCACCTCTTCGGAAGCCTGGGCCAGGAGGATCCGATGCCGGAGGGCGAACTCCGCGAGGGCCGCGACGACCTCCCCTTGGGACCACTTCCGGGCCGATCGCTTCTCGAGGATTTCTTGGGCCTTCTGAAGCTTCCGTTTCTCGGTCGAGGTCAAGCGGATCGTTGTCATCTGCATACACGGATACATGGAACCGTATGTCAGCTTTCCCCTCCGTTTCTCAGCCTCGCCGGGTCGTCGGCGCGCTTCGGCTCGGACCCGTAAGTCTCGGCCCGATCGGCCTTGACCCGAGGCATCGTAGGCGGTCCTCACGGGTCGCCATGGGAACCGACAAATAGTTTCCGACCCATCTCTTCCGGGGAGGAGTTCGCGGTGGGGGGAGGGCGAGCGTTTCTATCAAGGAGTTCGATCGCGAGTGCGTTGAAGGTGCCGACGGTCCTGTTGTTCGTCGGCGGGATGATGTTCCTCTCCGGCCAAGGGCTCTTCGCGGCTTCGTTCTTCCAGGGAGCCGACGGCGCCCTCGCGACGATCCCGGCCGGGTCCACGTGGGCCTTCGTCTACCCGATCAAGGTCCTCGGGGCAGGCCGCGTGTTCGGGGACTTCGCCGATCCTGCCGGAGGCCTCGTCGACCTGTTCGTCTTCGGGGCGGCGCAATACGAGAGCTTCCGCCTCGACGGCACCTCCCCGAGCCTGTATTCCGCGCAGGGGGCGTCCGGCTCGTTCTCCGCGGACCTCCCGGGTTCCGGGACTTATTACCTCGTCCTCGCCCACGGCGACGGATTCCAGTATTGGGGGCAGGCCGTCCGCGTCTCGTACCGGGTCGCGGGGATCCAGCCGGAGCTCCTAGGAATCGGCTTGCCGTTCGTGGCCGTCGGGATCGCGGGGGTCGGAATCGGGCTATGGCACCGGAACCGTCGGGCCGCCTCGTGAACCAGTGTGTCTCCGGCAACACCGAATAGAACCCGGGAGTGGCTACTCGAGCCACCGGTACCCTCGGCCACGGCGAAAGATTTCGGTGACTTTGACTTGGCGTTCCTCCACCACGTAAACGACGCGGAAGTCTCCGACCCGCAACCGATAGAACGTCGCACCGTGGTGGCGCCCGCAGTTCTTTATGTCCGCTCTTGGACGAGGGCGGAACGGATCCGCCTCGAGTTCTTCGATGTGGGCTAAGACCCGGTCGCGCCGACGGGCCTCGAGAGCGCGCAGGAACGACAACGCCTCGTCGGAGAGAAGGACCTCAAACTTCGTGGAGGGGATGGAATCGGGACTCCTTCAAGATCCACAGTTGCCGCTCGTAGAACGCGCTTTCCTCCGCGATTTCCATGAGACGTCGAAGGATCACGTCGTAGCTCTCTCCCTTTCCCCCAAAAGTCTTCAGCTTGTCCCGCGTGGCCTTGCGGACGGGCAGGGTGGTCCGTTCTTGCATCATTGGTCATAACCATGCATATCTACTTATAAATTCCTCAGGGGTGGGCGAGAACGCTGCGTCTTTTTTTCTTCGGCTCGGCGGCTCCTTTCTTGTCCGCCGGCCCGTTCCGACGGCGTCGTCTTGGATGCGGGGAGGGGCGAGCAACCGATTCGGGAGGCGAGACCGGGGATCGAGGAGCTCCGCCTTGTCGAGGTAGATCAGAAGGGTGGAATTGAAACATACGTGTTTGCGCGGGCCAGACGCCCACCCGCCTCAATTCTTCCCCTCGCGATTTCGCCTGTGATCGTCGTCGGAGATCCGGCGGCCGGGGTCGAGAACCCCCGATGCGTCGGAAAGGGGTTTCCGGGTGCCACGTCCGGTGATCGGCGCTTCGGGACACGCGAGCACGGGACGTGGATCTTCGACCCTCACCGTTCCGGCGGGGGGTCGCCCGGCCTCGTGGGACGGGTTTGTCTGTCCGTGCCGTCTTCGGGCAGATTCTTCCGGGCTGTGTTCCGCCGGCGTAGGATCCAGATCGCTGCGCCAATGGCGGCCGCAGCCCCGCCGGCCGCCGCGACGCCGATCGCCCAGATCGGGATTCCCGACGTCGGCGGGGGAGGGGGTGGCGCGGTCTCGATCCGGAACCCGGCCAGGATCCAGTCCAGGTCCTCCGGGTGGTTCGGCCACGTCGCGTCCGGGATCGCCGCGGTGATGATGTACAGCCGGCTCCACTCGCCCGCGAGCACGATCGTCTGGTTGTACCGTTCCAGGACGCCCCCGAGCGTGACGCGCGCGCCGTACGCGGCCGCGGGATGCCCGCCCACCGTGAGCGCGTGGACCGGCGTGAGGATGACTCCTCCGATCGACGCCGTGTACGATGCCGCGGACTGCGCGGCCGCCAGCGCGTAACTCGACCCCTGACTTGCGTTCACATCCCGCGTCGCCACGATCGACACGAGCGGCGGGAGCGGCGACTCGGTCGGGCCGATCAGGTTCGTCGCATACAGGCCCCCGCCCAGGGCCTGGCTTGAGGTCGTCCAGCCCGGTGGGCTGAAGACGAAGAAGTGCTCCGTCGTGTTCGTCACGTTGTTCGTGTGGGCCGGCCAGTATCGGATCGGGAAGTTCGTGGAACGCACGTTGTCGAGGGTGTCGGTCGCCGTGACCGGGATCGCATTGCCTCCGATGTGCATCTGGCTCACGACCGAGAACCAGGTGGCTCCCGATACGGATGCCAAGTTCCCGTTCACGTCGACGATGTTCGGATGGCTGTCGTTCACGGTCCCGGTCATGTTGTACGGGAGAGTCGCGGTGAGGGAGGGCGACGTGAGCGCGACGCTCGGCGGGGTGCCGTCCGTCTCGAACGGGAACGTATCGTCCATCCGCTGACCGACCATGTCCCACGCCGTCGCCCGGAGGGTGTGGTTGCCATCCGGGATCGCGGACGCGTCCACGCAGATCCCGCGGGCGTTCGGCGTCCACGGGTCGTGGGGGACTACCTGGCCGTCGATTTCCGTTGTGAGGGACGTCCAGTTCAGACCGGTCACGCTGTCGAAGTTCACGCAGATCGGCTGGGGCGTGAGGAGGGGAGGCGCTCTTGGCTGGACGAGGCGGGGCGCCCCGCGCCAGGCGCCGACCTCGAACGTGGCGTTCGCCGTCCGCTCGAGGATGCCCAGGAGGGACCGCCCGTCCGCGCTCCAACCGACGTCGATGAGGCTCGGAAACGGGTCCAACGTGTCGATGCCGCCGACCCATCCGGTCTCGTTCGCGATCCGCCGACTCCCCAGGGCCACGGCGTCCGTGACCGGGTTCGCGGCCATCGACGATGGGGTGCATCCGTCGATCACGAAATTCGCGGTATCCGTGTCGAGGGAATACCAGCCGAAGTCCGTGAAGAACCCGAAGTTCGCGCACTCGTAGACCCGGCGGCCGTCCGCGGACAAAGTGAAGCTCGCGAAGTACGAAAAGTCGGAAATCGAGCCGTCCGTGAGGTTCACCCGGAGGAGCGTCGCGTTCCGAACGAACACGTAGCGCCCCGCGGGGTCGACGAGCAAGTCCCCCGCCGGGCCGACTGGCACCGCGGTGACGTTGCCCAGGTACGCGCCGGTGGCCGCATCGATCTTCGCGATCGGCCACGGACCGCCCCGGTTCGAGTCCTGGATCGCGTAGAGGATCCCGGCTCGGATGGAGAGGGCCCGCGGCTGGAACGGCCCGTACGTCCACCGCGCGAGGATTCGGGGGACCGCGGGGTCAATCTTGACAACGCCTCCGACGTCCGCGGACAGGTACGCGTATCCGGTCGTGGGGTCGACCTCGATCTGCGCCCCGTAGTTGGAGACCCACGGGCCGATCGACACGTTGCCCTTCATCGTGCCGTTGGAGTCCGTCACGAAGAACCGCGTCTCCGAGGACGAGGCGATGTACGCGGTGAAGAGGACGCGATCCCGGGTGGCGTCCACGGCGAGATGCCGGGGCGACCCGGTCCCGTTGAAGAAGACGTGCCAGCCGATCGGGACGGTTGCCGCGGGCGAGGGCGGAGCGGTCGCAGCGGCGCGGGCCACTGAAGGACTCGCAGGGGTGACCCAGCCGGTGGCCACCGTCGCGACGAGGACGATCGCGGCGAGAATGCCGACGAACTTCCCCATGGAGAGTGCGATACGCGCGGTAGGCGCTTAACGATATCCGAAACGATCCGACTCGAGACGGTCGAATTTCACGAGAGCGGGGACACGGGTCCGACGAGTCGTCCTCCCGACCGTAACGTGCATGTAGCGGGTCCGTTCATATCGAGGAACTCGATGGCCACGCACGTGGGCGAGGTATACGCACGGATGCGCGTGCACGGCCCGCGAGGCTCCGTGGAACTCGAGCGGGTGCTGGTCGATACGGGCGCGACCCATTCCATGGTGGACCGAACGATCGCGGACCGCCTGGGCATCCCGCCCGAGCGACGCACCCGCTTCGCGGTTGTCGGAGGCACGATCGAGTTCCCGGTCGGCCTCGCTCTGATCGAGATCGAGGGGCAGAGCTTCCGGGTCCCCGTGATCCTGGGCGACCGGAACCTGGTCGGGCTCACCACTCTGGAGATCCTCGGATTTGCCGTGGACCCCGTCGAGAACAAGCTGATCCCCAAGGCGGGGGTCCTCTATCCCGTCACTCGTGAACTGCCCGGTCTCCCAACGCCGTTCTCCGCATCGAGGGTCGCAGGCGGTCCGTGCGGCCGGCCTCGGGAAAGCCCACTCGGACGGGGGCCAAGGATAGCCGCGGCGGGCAATCGTTAAATACGCTCCGTCGAAACCTATCTATTCGTTCGAGCGGATGGCGGACCGGGGCAGGGGGCGGAGGGGGTTCCGTCGGTGTCGTCGGCCTTCTTGACGGAGGAAACGCTCTCGGTCGGGATCGGCCGGCGGTCCTTCGCTCCCTAGCTAATCCGGGATTACCAGGAACTGTGGTGGAGGGAATGGTCGATCTAAACTCGATCACGAGTGTGGCGACGACGTATGCGGACCTGTTCGGCGCGATCCTGATCGCGCTCGGGGTCTTGCTCGGACTGATTCGGAGGGCGCTCGGATACCTGATCGTGGCGCTCGGGATTGTGGGGACGCTCTGGGTCGCCTTGTCCGGGCCGGGGCAAGGGCAGAGTCAAACAATCGTGTACGTCATCCTGGCCGGGGGCGTCGTGGCTTCGGTCCTCCTCGCCATGGCCGTGCGAACCGTGTTGATCGCGGCTCAGCTCCTCGTGTTCCTCGGCGGCTGGTTCCTCTTATTGTACGGATGGTCCGGCCTCGCGTTCGTCACGGGGGCCCAGGGCTCGCTGACATGGCTGGGGCTTTCGCTCGCGAGCACGGCCGTCTCGAGTCGGTTCCACACGCGGATCCTTGCGACCTCGCCGGCGACGGCGAAGCTCGTCGCCCGCGCTGCGTTGCCGCTGTTGACGAAGATCCCGTGAGTGGTCTGGGGTCGTCCGAACACATCAGTGGCGCCACATTGGCGCGGGTCGAGGGTCCGTGCATCGACCCCCCCACCAGTTAAGTTAAACAGGGGCAGTGTGGCTATCTATAGCCTGATATGGCGACGATTCGACTCAGCCCTGAGACTCGAAAGCAGCTGGCTCGTCTTAAGTCGACTTCCCGGGAGACCTACGACGAGGTACTGAACAAGCTCCTCGCGCTCGTGCCAAAAAGAGACGAGGAGGGCCGGTACACTGAGCCGTTTCGTGTCGGGCTTCTCAGCGCCCGACTCGATTTCAAAGAGGGTCGCGTGGTTGACCACGGACGCGTCAAGAAGCGGTTGGGTCTCTGACGGACCGGTCGATCCGGTGGAGGAGAAGGGCGAAGCCGCAACGTTCTCTGAACGATCCGAGCTCACCTTCGAGGACCGTAACGCGGTCCTGGTCAATTCGCCCAAGTCGGTTCAGTAGATGGGCTTCAGCTTGTTGATCTCTTCCAGCGCCTGGTCCATCGACACTCCGTGGAGGATCTCCACACTGTTCCACTGGATCATGCCGCTCTCGATCGCGAGGTTCCGCACCGACTCGACGTTCTTCGCCCGGACAATCGCGACGCTCTTGTGCTCCGTCGAGATGATCGGCCCGGCGAGGTACTCGACCCCGAGCCTCTCGGCCAGCTTGGGCAGTTCCGGAGCCCGATTCAGGAACAGCTTCCGGATGGTCTCATTGGCGGTCGGACACTGGTCTGGCGGATGCGACGCGATGATGGCGAATTGCTCCACT
>Ga0209806_1001481_pt1 | contig 15495 bp, 15 predicted proteins | sample GraSoiAngelo_152_FD_186166 | JGI IMG/M metagenome (GOLD analysis project Ga0209806, IMG submission 186166) | Grasslands soil microbial communities from the Angelo Coastal Reserve, California, USA - 14_1009_12_30cm (SPAdes) (version 2) | ecosystem: Environmental > Terrestrial > Soil > Grasslands ... | reverse complement strand
AAGATTTCACAAAGGCGCCGGGGGGGCGCCGTCCGCTGGGAGCCGCAACGCGAAGATGCTGCCGCCGCCCGGCCGCGCGGCATACTCGAGCGTGCCGCCTTGCAGCTCCGCCAGACGCCGCGCGATCGCGAGCCCGAGGCCCGACCCCCCCACGTCGGCCGGACCGCCCGGCGGGCGGTAGAACGGCTCGAAGATCCGGTCCCGCTCGGCCACGGGAATCCCGGGGCCACGGTCCGCGACGGCGAACACCAAGAGCGCGCCCTCCCGCTGGACCGACAGCTCGATCGGCGACGAGGCTGGAGTGTACTGGAGCGCGTTGCCCAGCAGGTTGGTCAAGATGCGGAGCGACTGCACGAAGTCGAAGCGGCCCATCAGAGCCGGCTCGGTGAAATCGACCCTCGTGTCGACCGTGCGGTCCTGCAACAGGCCGGCCATCTGCCTGATGGCGGCGCCGACCAGGTCCTCCGCCGTGTTGAGCTCCAAGTTCACGGGCAGGGCGCCGCCCTTCAGGCGCGAAAGATCCAGCAGGTTGGCCACCAGGCGCCCCAGGCGGTCCGCCTGCTCTTCGATCGCCAGCGCGTTCGTTTCACCGCGGAGCGCACCCTCCTGGGCGAGGGCCTTGATGGTGGTCAACGGCGTCCGGAGATCATGCGACACGGACGCCAGCACACTGTCCTTCAGGCGGTCTGCTTCCCGCAGGGCCTCGGCTCGCTCTGCTTCCGCGACGAGCCGAGTGCGCTCGATGGCCAGCGCCGCGTAGTACGCGAGCGCCTCGAGGAAGCGTCGCTGGGCGGAATCGAGCGCGATCGGCCGCGCATCCGTCAGGCACAGGACGCCGAGACTGCGCCCGTGCGCCCGCAAGGCCGCGAGGATGGTGTGCTGTGCCCGAGCGCGGTCCTCGCCGGTCTGGGCGAAGCGGTGCAGCTCGTCGAGGTCGGGTGCCGGCCGGACTCCCGCACCGTCCGTCGACGACGCTGTCAGCAATCGCACGACCTCGCCGTCCCAGTCGTAGATCCGGCAGTGCGCGACCTCGAGAGACGTGCGGATCCGGTCGGCAATACCGGCCAAGGCATCCTCCGCGCGGCCGGTGCTGAGGATCTCCGCGCCGAGTCGGCCCAACGACGCCACCTCGCCGGCCCGGCGCTCGGCCTCCGCGGCCCGGGCCCGCTCCTGCATCAGCAAGTGCGTGGTGACGACGGCCGTCGTGAGGAAGCTCAGCAGCACCAACCAGTCGAGCGGCTTGCTCACGGTCAGGGTGTCGTACGGCAGCTGGAAGAAGTAGTCGATCGACAGGAACCCGGCCACCGTCAGCGTGAGACCCAGCGGACGTCCGCCACTCACACTCCCGCCCAGGATCACCAGGAGATACGCGATCAGCGCGTGTACCGTGTCCACCGTGTCGCGGCCGGCACGCAAGACGGCCGTCGCGACCACGAATACGGCGACCCAGCTCAGCCAGGGCCAGACACGCGAACCTAGCATGACGCGCTACCCGGGCAGCTCCGCTCGATAGCCGACCCCGGGCTCCGTCACGACCAGCTCGGGACGAGCCGGGTTCGCCTCGACCTTGCGCCGCAGGTTGGTGATATGCACCCGGAGGTACTGCTGGGGATTGCCCGCCGCATCTCCCCACACCGCGTCGAACAGCTGTTGATGCGTCAACGTGCGCCCGGCATTAGACACCAGCGCGCGGAGGATGTCCCATTCGGTCGGCGTGAGCCGGATCGGGGTCGGTCCGCGGGCAACCCGGCGGTGCAGCAGGTCGATGGTGAGCCCGTATGCCTCCACCACCGTCGCGACGTCCTCGGCCGGCAACCGCGCGCGCCGCAACAGGGCGCGCACGCGGGCCGCGAATTCCGTCGTGCTGAACGGCTTCGTGACGTAGTCATCGGCGCCCGCGTTGAGGAGCTGCACCTTCTCGGTGTCGGAGTGTCGCGCCGACAGCACGACGATCGGCACCCGGGACCAGGTGCGGATCTCGCGACACACCTCGACTCCCGGGCGGTCAGGGAGCCCCAGGTCCAACACGACCAGATCGGGACGCTCCGTCGCGGTGAGATCGACTCCTTCTCGACCGGTCGGCGCCTCCAACAGCCGCTCGGCGAGGTCGCCGAGCGCGTTGCGGAGTGCGCGCCGAATGGGCGCGTCGTCTTCGATGATCAGCAGCGCCCGTGCCCGGACCGCCGGGGTGGTCATGGCGTCGTCCTTCAAGTGTGTCGCGCCCATCGTAGACCTTCCCGGATACAATGGGAGCGATCGGCGGTCGCGCAAGGCATCCTTTGTGAAATCTTAGCGTCCTCGGTGTGTCCACCGAAGCGGGTGCTTGTTCGGCAGCAGCTCCCGGCGGTCGCTGCTACCTCACTACGGGGAGCACGAGGTGCGACGCCAGCGCCGGGGAGCAGTACACGCGCTGGGTGGCCCTCACGAAATCCGTCGCCGTCGCCTGATAGATGCTGGGCACGAATCTTTGAGGATTGCGGTCGATCAGCGGGAACCAGGTCGATTGCACCTGGACCATCAAGCGGTGCCCCTTCAGAAAGACGTGGTCGCGGTCGCGTAACGGGATCCGCCACTCGACGGGCGTATTGGGGGCGACCGACCGCGGGTGCTCGTAGCTCGCGAGGTAGCGGCCGCGGCGCACCTCCATCGCGATCGGCAGCTCGTAGCCGTTGATCGATTGCGCGTAGGCACCGGGCCGGGGGCCCGCGTCGGGATCCCAGCCGTTCGCCTGAGCGTCCTCGGGATACACGTCGATCAGCTTGACCACGAAGTCGGCGTCGCTGCCCGACGTCGACGCGAACAGATCGGCCGACACTTCCCCGGTGATCGTGAGATCGTGGTCGAGGGGAGTGCTCACAAACGTGAGCACGTCGGGTCGCCCGTCGATGAACCGCTGGTCCTGGACCTCCCAGGTTCGCCAATCGCCGCCGGGGTAGGTGGGCGAGATCGGCCGCTGTCGGTACGGCACCGGATTCGCCGGATCCGAGACATACTCGCGGTACGCGTTCCCTCCGGCGGGCGGGCGCTCGAATGACAGCCTACCGTCGGCGAGCAGATACAGGTTCGTCGGCTGGGCGTCTTTGGGGGGCCAGACGGGATAGGTCCGCCAGCGGTTCGCGCCCGACTGGAACGTGGTCGCCTGCCACGTGGGCTTCTCTCCCCGCCCGTGCAGGTAGTAGCGGAAGAAGGGCGCTTCGATGGTCTCGCGGTACTCGCGCGCCGTTTCGTGGCCGCCCAGGGCGATCAACCCGATGCTGTCCCCCTTGGGTGCCCGCCACTGCCCGTGGTACCACGGACCCGCCACCATGAAGTTCGTGTGGTCGGGGTCGTGCTCCGCGGCATGGCGAAAGATCTGCCACGGCCCCCACGGATCCTCCTGATCCCAGAACCCGGCGACGTTCAGGTTGGGCACGGTCGAAGCGTGGAGCTGGCTCGCCCAGGCCTCCTTTTTCCAGAACTCATCGTAGTCGGGGTGCGCGACGACGTCGTTCCAGTAGGGAATGGAGCCGTGCAGGTACTTGGCGTTGATGTTCGAGAGCGGGCCCAGCGCCAGGTACCAGGAATAGCCGTCGTAGGTCTCGAAGCCGAAATGCGTGTTCTTGTACTTGTCGGCCTGCTCGAGCACCGCGTACTCGAAGGCGTAGCTCTCGCGCAACGCGCCGTAGCGGTGGTCGTCGTCGTTCATCCACTGGTCCACCGGCGCCGCCTGCTCGCTGATGGCTTTCAGGGCCGGATGGGGATGCAGCAGGGCCAGCGCGGTCGTCAGTCCGTCGTACGATACGCCGAACATTCCGACGTTGCCGTTGCTCGGTACATGCTGCACGAGCCAGTCGATGCTGTCGTAGGCGTCCGTGGTCTCGTTCGTGGCCGTCGAGTCCGTCAGGTCGACCTGCGAGGTCAGCTTGAACACGCCTTCCGACTTGAACCGTCCCCGCAGGTTCTGGATCACCACGATGTAGCCGTCTTGCTCGAGCTCCTTGAGGTGCGCCGGCACCTGAGGGAGCGGCCCGTCGGGGACGCCGTAGGGGGTGCGGCGGAACAGGATGGGCAGCGGTCCCGACTTGTCGGTGGGCGTCAGGATCACGGTCTGGAGGCGTGCGCCGTCCCGCATCGGGATCATGACTTCCTGGAACGCGAACGCGGGCTGGAACGCCGGCTGCTGAGCCCCGGCGGCGGTGGCGCAGAGCAGGGTGCCGACGATCGCCGCCGCTGGTCGCATCGGTCCTCCTAGAAGAGCTCGAGCTTGCCGCCGCCGGTCGTCACGATGACGAGGTTCATCACGAGGAGCATCAGGTCGTAATGCCAGCCGTACGCCCGCCCGCCCCAAAACCCGATTTTCCACACGAAGATCTTCTTCTGGATGGCGCCGAGCATGATGAGGATCAGCCCGATCGCGGCGAGCTGCGTGAGGATGCCGAGCGCCAGGCCGACGCTCCCCAGCAGCTCCGCCGTGCCGAGAAACACCGTGAACCCGGTGCTGGCCCCGATGCTCTTGGACCGCTCGGCGGGGTTCGTGAGATGATGGCGCCCACTGTCGAAAAACACCAGCGCGACCATCAGCCGCAACAGCAACAACCCCACATCGCCCAATCGCAGCAGGGCGGGAAACGGGGTGTGCATGCTCGGCTATCTGGCCCTGGAGCTCTGACCCGTCCCGGCGGTCGCCGCCGCGGCCGTCGTGCCATCGGCGTGGGCTTCGACGAACCACAGCCACTTGTCGACGCCGCGCGAGATCTCGGTGCAGATGTCGGTCGCGTCGGTGTCCCCGAGCTCGTCCGTCTCATCGATCGCCCGCCGGATGCGCTCGCCGAAGGTCGCCAGCGCGTTGGACAGCGCCCACACGTGCTCTTCGCCGCTCGAGATGTTGATCGGGTATTGCGGCAGCTCGGAGCGCTCGGCCACGATCGCGCTGACCCCTTCGGCGACCCCGCCGAGCTGCACGATGCGCTCGGCGAGCAGGTCGCCGTACTCGTCGGCGGCGGCGTGGATCTCGTCGAACAGCTTGTGCAGGGCGATGAACTGCGGGCCCTTGACGTTCCAGTGGGCCTGCTTGGTCTGCAACTCGAGGTCGATGGCGTCGGCCAGCCGCTGGTTCAAGAGGTCGATCACCTGGTTGCGGGCGGATTCGGGGAGATCGTTGAGAGTTGCGTGCGTGGCGCCAGCCATGGGGAGCTCCAGTCTAAGAGTGTGATCAGCGCTGCTTGATGAAGGTGCCGTCGCGCAGCTCGGCGTAGGCGCGCCGCAGCTCCGCTTCGGTGTTCATGACGATGGGCCCCTGCCACGCGACGGGCTCGGCGATGGGCCGGCCCGAAACGAGCAGGAAACGGATGCCGTCCTCACCGGCCTGAACGGTGATCTCGTCGCCCGAATCGAACAGCACGAGGGAGCGATTGCCGGTGAGCTCCGGCGTCCCCTCCGCGCCGCCGACCCATTCGGTCCGGACCGCGCGCGGTGCGGACGCGTCACGGAAGGTGCCGCTGCCCTCGAACACGTAGGCGAAGGCGTGGGCCGACGCCTCGACCGGCAGCGTCTTGCGTACCCGCGGTGGCACCGATACGTCGAGGTAACGGGGATTGGCGGCAACGCCGTCCACCGGACCCGCCTTGCCCCAGAAGTCGCCGCACACCACGCGCACTCGCGTGCCGTCGTCGTCCACCACTTCCGGGATGTCGGCCGCCGCGATGTCCTGGTAACGGGGCCGGGTCATCTTCAGGGAGGACGGTAGATTGGCCCACAGCTGGAACCCGTGCATCCGTCCGCGGGGGTCTCCCTGCGGCATCTCCTGGTGCAGGATGCCGCTCCCGGCGGTCATCCACTGCACGTCGCCCGAGCCCAGCGTGCCCCGGTTGCCCAGGCTGTCGCCGTGGTTGACGCTCCCCGCGAGGACATACGTGATAGTCTCAATGCCACGGTGCGGATGCCATGGGAAGCCCGCGAGATAATCCTGTGGGTGCTCGTTGCGGAAGTCGTCTAGTAAGAGGAAAGGATCGAAGTCGCCCGTATTCCCGAACCCGAACGCCCGGCGCAGCTTGACGCCCGCGCCTTCGAGGGTGGGCTGGGACTGCACGACCCGCTTGATCGGCCTGATGGACACGACGCCTCCCGAACGTGAGAAGAACATAGCCCAAACCACGCCCTTGCGCCGGAAGTTCCCGGGTGTCCGGGTCGCGGCCCTGGCGGCGTGTTTCCCGTCGATCTAGCGTTCTAGCGGTTGCGGGACGTTGTCGACACCACCGACTCGGGTCTCAGGAGATCGCCACATGCGCACCTGGTACGGACTGGCCACGGCCGTCGTGCTGCTTTCCCTCTCGCCCAACAGCGCCACCGTCAAGACTCGGGAGATCGAGTACCGACAGGGCGAGACCGCGCTGCAGGGATTCGTGGCCTGGGACGACGCAGCGCGCGGCCGCCGGCCCGGCGTGCTGGTCGTCCACGAGTGGTGGGGTCTCAACGAGCACGCGCGCAAGCAGGCGCGGCGCCTGGCCGAGGCGGGCTACGTCGGGTTCGCGCTCGACATGTACGGCAAGGGCAAAGTCACCACGCACCCGCAGGATGCGCAGGCGTTGGTGAGCGAGGTGACCAAGGATCCGGCGGTGCTGGCGGCGCGGTTCAACGCCGCGCTGGAACAGCTGAAGCGCGACCCGCACGTGGACACGACGCGCATCGCCGCGATCGGGTACTGCTTCGGCGGGGCGGTGGTGCTCGGCATGGCGCGCGCCGGTGCGGACCTCGCGGCGGTCGTGACGTTCCACGGCGCGCTCGCCACCACCTCTCCCGCGCAGCCCGGGAAAGTCAAAGCGCGCGTCCTCGTGCTCGCGGGCGGCGCCGATCAGTTCGTTCCGCCCGAGCAGGTGGAGGCGTTCAAGCGGGAGATGCAGGCGGCCGGCGCGCGGTTCGAGGTGACCACCTACCCGGGCGCCAAGCACGGGTTCACCAACCCCGACGCGGCAAAGTACGGCATGCCTCAGCTCGCCTACGATGCCGCGGCCGACCGGGAGTCGTGGGCGGCGATGCTGAAGCTGTTCAGAGAGATCTGGCCCAGCTGAACGGGCGAGTTCAGGAGCGTGTGGTGGCCGATGCCGATGCGCGCCTCAAGGCGGCGCTCGCGGGTCGCTACGCGATCGAGCGCGAGCTGGGGCGCGGCGGCATGGCGACGGTCTACCTCGCCGACGACGTCAGGCATCATCGCGTCGTAGCGGTCAAGGTGCTGCGGCCCGAATTGGCCGCGTCGCTCGGTCCCGAGCGCTTCCTGCGCGAGGTGGAGATCGCGGCGCGGCTCAACCATCCGCACATCCTCGCGCTGTACGACTCGGGTGAGGCCGACGGCTTCCTGTTTTACGTCATGCCTCACGTCAAGGGTGAGTCGCTGCGCGTCAAGCTCGAGCGCGAGAAGCAGCTGCCGGTGGATGAGGCCCTCGCCATCGTCCGCCAGGTCGCGTCCGCCCTGAGCCACGCGCACGCCCACCACGTGGTTCACCGCGACATCAAGCCGGAGAACATCCTGCTGCACGAGGGGGAGGCGATGGTGGCCGACTTCGGGATCGCCCTCGCGGTCAACGCGGCGGCGGACGAGCGCGTCACCCACACGGGATTCGCCGTGGGGACCCCCGAGTACATGAGCCCGGAGCAGGGAGCGGGGGAACGGACGCTCGATGCCCGGACCGACGTGTACAGCCTCGCGTGCGTGCTGTACGAGATGCTCGCTGGCGAGCCGCCCTACACGGGGCCCACCGCCCAGGCGCTGATCGCCAAAGTGATGGTCGATCCGGTGCCGGCCGTGCGCCGGCTGCGCCCCACCGTGCCGCCGGGCGTCGACCAGGCGCTGAGCAAAGGTCTCGCCAAGGCCCCCGCCGACCGCTTCGCCTCGATGGCGGCGTTCACCGATGCCCTCGCCGCGCCGGCGCCGCCCCGCCCGCCGTCCGTGGCCGTCCTGCCGTTCCGGAACCTGAGCGCCGACCCGGAGACCGAGTACTTCGCCGACGGGATCACCGAGGACGTCATCGCGCACTTGTCGAAGATCCGCGCACTCAAGGTGATCTCCCGCACGTCGGTGATGCCGTTCAAGCGGCGCGAGCAGAGCCTCAAGGAGATCGCGGCGCGGCTCGAGGCCGCGACCCTGCTGGACGGAAGCGTGCGGCGGGCGGGCGATCGCGTGCGCATCGTCGCGCAGCTCGTCGATGCCGAGACCGACCGGCACCTCTGGGCCGAGACGTACGACCGGCAGCTGACCGACATCTTCGGGATCCAGACCGACGTGGCGCTGCACATCGCGGAGGCGCTCAAGGCCGAGCTGTCCGTCGACGAGCGGACGCGCATCCGCAAGGAGCCGACGAGCGACCTCCGGGCCTATCAACTCTATCTCCTGGGCCGGCATTGGCTGGTGCGCTATACGCCGGCGGCGTTGCGGCGGGCCATCGAGCATTTTCGGGGCGCCATCGCCAGAGACCCGGCGTACGCCCTGGCGTACGCGTCCGTGGCCATGGCCTATGCGGAACTGGCGGAGGGCGGGGCGATGGCGCCGGACACGGCGGCGCGGGAGGCCAAAGAAGCCGCGGCGAACGCGGTCCGCATCGATCCCGAGCTGGGCGAGGCCCATTGTACGGTGGCGTACCTCAAGGCCATATGGGACTTCGATTGGGCAGGCGCCGAGGCGGAGTTCAAGCGGGCGTTGGAGTTGAGCCCCAACAGCGCCGACACGTACGACCTGTACGGCCGGATGTGCTCGGCCGTCGAGCGCTACGACGAGGCCATCACCCTCCAACAGCGCGCGCAGGAGCTGGACCCGTTGGCGCACCGGCTCGATGTGGCGACGACGCAGCTGCGAGCGGGGCGCTATGCCGAAGCGGCCCGCGGGGCCGCGCGGACGTTGGAGTTCGATCCCGACCACGAACGGGCCCTGGCCACGCTGGGGTGGGCGCTCTTCAAGCAGGGAATGACGGACGAGGGGGTGGCCCACCTGGAGCGCGCGGTCGCACTCACACCGGGGAACACGCAATGGCTGGCGCAGCTGGGCCAGGCGTACGCGCTGGCGGGCAAAGTCGACCGGGCGCGAGATGTGCTACGGCAACTGGAGCAGCGCGCCCGCGAGCACTACGTCTCACCCTACCACTTCGCCTACGTCTACACGGGGCTCGGCGAGCACGAGCGGGCCATGGACCTGCTGGAGCGCGCCTTCGAGGCGCGTGCGGGCGCGGTCTACGGTATCAAGGGCTCGTTCCTGTTCGGGCCGCTGCGGACGCATCCGAGATTCCAGGCGCTGCTCGGGAAATTGAACCTCGGTCCGTAACACGGCGGCTCGGGCTAGCGTGTCGCGTCGGGCGCTCTGCCCTGGGCCACGACGCGCCGGAACGCCTCGAAGACCCGGTCACACCACCAGGACCGGTGGTCGGTCATCTCCGCGAGCGCCTGTGCGGCCGGTAGCGCCGGGGCATGGGCCCGCGGGTTGGTCAGGGCATCGTAGACGTCCACGATCCCGACGATCTGGGCGGCGAGCGGAATTTCGTCTCCCTTGAGCCGGTCGGGATAGCCGCTCCCGTCGTATTTCTCGTGGTGCCAGCGGATGATCGGCTTCAGGTCCCAGGGGAAGTCGACGTTCGCCAGCAACTCGATTCCCCAAATCGGGTGCAACTGCACCACGGTGCGCTCTTCGTCGGTGAGCGGGCCGGGCTTTCGGAGAATCTCGTGCGGGATCCGCACCTGGCCCAGGTCGTGGAGATACGCGCCGAGCAGCACCGTCGTCTCCTCGGACTCGTCGAGGCCCAGGGCCCGCGCCACGGCGACCGCATGCTGCGCGACCCGCTCGCAATGGCCGAAGGTGTAGCTGTCGCTCGACTCGATCGAGTGTCCCCACGCGCGCACGACCGCGAGGTAAGTGCCTTCGAGCTCCGCCACTTTCCCGCCCACGTGAACCAGGTCCACCCGGGCGTCCAGTCGGCGAAACAGCCGATGGGCGCTGCTGAGCAGGCCGAGCGCTTCCTGGTTCCGCCCCATCACCTGGCACAGCACGGCCAGCTCACGGGAGGCTTCCGCTTCGTTGAGGACCGAGCCCGCGTCGCGCGCCAGCTCGATCGCCGCGCGCAGCCGTGACTCGGCCAGTGTGTGGCGCCCAGTCTCGCGATACACCATGCCGATCACGCGGTAGGCGTCCGCCTTGGCGCCTCGCGCGCCCAGCTGATCGAGCAGCGACAGCGCATGCTCCGCGCTCTGACGCGCGTTCTCGAACCGCTGCCGCGCCACGTCCACTTCCGCGTGATTCACCAGGCACAGCGCCTGCAGATGCACGTCCCCGACCCGTTCGGCGAGGGCGCGACTCTCCCTGAAATAGCAGTCCGCGGCCTCGAGCCGCTCGCGGTCCGCGCTGACCATTCCCAGGTTGTGGTAGGCGATGGCGCACCCGTGCTCGTCGCCGCAGTCACGGTACGCCGCGAGCGAGCGCTCATAGTGCGCCAGAGCTTCGCTCAGCTTGCCCTGGATGTTGGCGACGATCCCGAGATTCTGCTGGACACGGGCGCGCAGCCGACGGCTCGATCCGCCCAGCTCCAGTGCCCGCCCGAACGTCCTGCGGGCGTCCTCCAAGGAGCCCGTCGCCAGGTCCAGCCCGCCCAGCGTATTGAGCGCCTGCGCCGCGAGTACGTCCTCGCCGATCTGCCCGGCGACGTCGTAGCTCTGGTGGCAGAGCTCTCGGGCCCGGGCGGGCTCGCCGCGGTGATGTCGCAGCACCGCCAAACGCCGCAACGCCTCCGCCAGGAGGGCGCGCGCCCCCTCCTGCTGCGCCGCCGCGATCCCGGACTCGTAGCGCTCAATCGCGTCCGGGATGCACCCCGCGCGCTCATGCTGCTGCGCTTCGTCGAGCAAGTCGGCGGCTCGGTGCGCCGCGGACGAGGGCTGCGCACGGCGGGTCTCACCAGGCGATGGCATAGTCGGAAAAGTGCTGCAACTGGCCCGTGATCACGCGCGCGGGCAGGTCGTCGACCGAGGGCAGGTAGGAGAGGATCTCCAGCTCGTCCGTGGTATGAGCAATCTCCTTGGGTGCGAGCGATCCGAGCAGGCTGCAGTTCGCGTAGCTCATCGTGAGGGACGCCGCGGGATCGAACTGCAGGCCCTGCGGCTGGAACCGCACCACGTTCACCGTGTCCGACCGTACCACCGCCGTGATGGTCGTGGGCACCGCGAGCGCTCCGGCGGGAATGGCCAGAGAGTGCGGGCCGACGTAAATCGTTCCGCCGTCCGGTCCAACCGTCTGGGTGACGGAATCGTACGCGAGCGGTGAGCACGTGAGGAGGCCGCCAGCTGGGAGCAGCCAGGTCCCGAGTGATGCCTGCCCTCGTGCGCGCTGCGGCGGAACGCCCGACGGCGACGGTTCTCCACAGCTCAGCATGACCACCGCGGCAGCGCCGCAGAGCGTGGTGAGTATGAGACGCGCGCCCTTCATGGGCTGGATCTCCCCGAATCGGACGCGACTCCGGAAGGAGTCGTGCGCTCCGTCCTTGCGCCGTCTCGATCGGTCCCTGTGCTGGTGTCGAAGCGCCGCACCCACGGGCAGCCGGGCTCGGGCTTGCCGCTGCGCAGCGCCGTGGTGGCGCGCAACAGCAGCGCAACGGGATCAATCGGTGAATACCCGAGGTTGCCGACGGCATCGTAGCCGGCCCGGAGCGTCGGCTCCGAAGCACCCGCTACCGCTCCCTCGCCGAATGTCCCCCGCAGGGCAGCGCCGATGCGCTGCGCAAGCTGCACCGCGCCGGCATCGTCGGTGGCGGGCGCGACCACGGCGAATTCGGTCGGACCCAAAGCCCCGACGACGTCCGACGCTCGGACCGCCTGCGCGACGACGCCTGCGGCCGTTGGGTCCGCGCGGTCCGTCTCCAGCGCGACCACGACGCAAGCCAGCGCCCCGCGCTGGCGGCCCATCAGGGCCCCCAGTTCCCGCGCGCGCCGCGCGAGGCCGGCACGATCATGGAGTCCCGGGGGTGGGTCAACCGGACGGTCGGCGAGAGCGGCGTCGATGTTTCGCTTCGCCCGCACGTAGCTCTGCAGCTTGATCGCCAACTCGTCGAGGTCGCCTGGGTAGCGGACAAAGTCCCAGGCACCGGCTTCGAGGGCGGTCACTCTCTGCTGCGGCGTCGGCTTCTCGGGAGAGAGCATAAGGATCGGCACGCTCCCGCCGACGTGCGGATCATGGTGAAACAACCGACAGGCTTCGATCGGGGAGCCGTCGGGCAGCTCGGGCCCGACGATGATGAGGTCCGGCCGAGCCTCCCGTGCCCACTCGAGCGCCAGCCTGGCCGTCGGCGGGTGGGCCACGGCATACCCGTTCGCAGCGACCACCCGGTCAAACGAGGGCTCTCCAACGCCCGTGATCAGGACGACGGGGGGCACGCTCGGGATGTCCATGAGCCCTACCAGGGGCCGCAACAAGCGGGCCCCAACGCTGGAGGCGCCGCCTGTCTCAGGCGCTGCGCGGCGGCCCACGTCACCAGGCGGTCAAGCGGCTACAGGTGATGCGGCGACGCAACACGGGTCGGGCTGCCGCCGCCCATGCTCGATGCTTCTTGCTACAGGGCACGCCGCAGCGCGACAGCGAGCGTGCTCGCGTCCCCGGGCTCGTCGTGCGGGCGGCCGTTGATGAAGAACCGGGGCGTGCCGCTCACGCCGCTCCGCACGCCGCTCAGGAAGTCCTCGCGCACCCGCGCGGCGTGCGTGTGTTCGGCGAGCTCGCGCCGCACCCGGTCCGCGTCGAGCCCGAGCTGACGCGCGTACCTCACGAGGTCGTCCTCGCCGAGCGCGGCCTGGTGCTCGTACAGGAGATCGTGCATCTCCCAGAACTTGCCCTGTGCGGCCGCCGCCTCCGCCACTTCCGCGGCGAGAGGCGCGTGGGGGTGCTGCTCGCCCAACGGAAAGTGCCGGAACACGAAGCGGACCTTGGGTGCGAGCGCCTTCAGCACACGCTTCAGCTGGGGGTAGGCGGCGCCGCAGAACGGGCATTCGAAATCGCCGTACTCCACGAGAGTCACGCGCGCGTCGGCGGCTCCCAGGACATGGTCGCGGGGGCCGACGGGTGGTGTGAGCAGCGCTCGCGGAGCCTTCATCCGAATTAAGCTGCACGAGGGCCCGGACTCGGGCAACATCCCGTCCCGTCACGCCCGCGGGGCTATCTTCGGTGGTTCAAACCCGGTACATATCCCTGGTGAGGAACGACACGACGCTCGCGCCCGAGGACTTTCAGAGTCGCCTGCGCGCCCTGCTGGGCCTGCGGGGCGCGGTGCTCACGGACGACGAGCTGTCCCAGATGGCCGACTCCTACCCGCGCTGCGGGGGGAAGGGGCCGTGGGACGTGCGGCAGTACGTGGCCCGCGGCGGAGCGGGCGCACGGGAATACCGCGTGGTGCGGGGGACGAGCGTTCAGGACGTGTACCGCAGCGCCGAGCGGCTCCGGGCGGACGCGGTCGGTACGGCGCTCAACGAGCTCGAGGCGCAGGAGCGATCTCCCAACGACCCGTCGCGTACTCCGGTTTGACTTTGCCGGTACCGCCGACTAGCGTTGGCACAGCGAGAGTCAAGGCGGGACTTGGCCCATGCGCCGGTCCCGCCTTTGCTTTGGCGAACTGGAGGCGTACGCATGCCTAAGGAAGAAGCGATCGAGATCGACGGCGTCGTGGAGAACGTGCTGCCCAACACGACGTTTCGCGTGCTGTTGACGAACGGCCACTACGTGCTCGCCACGATTGCGGGCAAGATGCGGCGGTTCCGCATTCGCGTGCTCGCGGGAGACCGTGTCACCCTGGCGGTGTCGCCCTACGACCTCACGCGCGGCCGCATCACGTTCCGGCACAAGTGAACCGCTCGCGGCGGGAGTTGGGGCGCGCCGGGATGGTGACGGACGGCGGTGCGCCACGCTGCCCGGGATGCCACGAGCCGCTCCAGTTCGGCACCGATCGCCAGGGCCGCACCGTCGAGTCCTGCGCCTGCGGCTACCGCGGATTCTTGGAGACGCGCGGCGGGGGAGCGGCGTTGCCGCCGGCCGGCCCGGTCCGACCTCACAAGGCGGGGTGACGGCGCAGCAGGTCGTCGACCTCCGCGTACCCCGATGGAACAGCGACGCCGCCCACCGACGCTCCGGCGTCGAGCAGCGCCGCGACCGACTCTGGCGAGCGCCTCCCCGTCCAATACGAGTCCACGCAGGCGCGCACCGCAAGCGCGAGCGCGGTACGTCCCCGGCCATCCGGCGCGTTGACCGCCGCGCCGCGCTCGAGCAGCAGCTTCACGGTCGCGTGCTGCGCGCGCCAGGCGGCGACGTGCAGCGCCGTGCTGTCCGGTGCGATGTCCCAGTAACCGTCGCCTTCCTTATATAGCGCCCCGACGTCTACGCCCAGCTCGAGCAGCTGCCGGAGGCCATCGGTGCTGCCGGTTCCCGCGAACTCCGCGAGCAGTCGGCCTCCCTCCTCGACGAGCTCGCGGGCGAGCGACGGTTCCTGCCGGGCGATAGACTGGACGCGTGCGGCGTCGTTCCGGGCGCAGGCGCCGATCAGCCCATCGACGCCGCGCAGCTCGACGGCGACGCCCCGTCGCTCGAGCGACGCGAGCACGTCCCCCCGCCCGCGACGCGCGGCCATCGCCACCGCTGATTTGCCGTCGGTCCGGTTCGCGAGCGTCGCGTCGGCCCCGTGGTCGAGCAGTAGCTCGATGTTCTCGAGGGCGTTGTCGCGCCGCAGCGCGTGCTGAAGGGCCGTATGATGCCACCGGGTCATGCGGTTGGGGTCGGCGCCGTGCTCGAGCAGGAACTTGCTGCCGTCGTAATCGTGCCAGTCGGCTTTGCGGAGCAGCATGGTGGCGAGGCTGTCGTCGCTGAGCTTCCCGCTGTCGACCAGCGCCTGCAGGGCGGCGTTGTCGTACGTCTCGGGAGCGTGGTAGGGCGTTTCCTCGTCATTGGGATCGGCGCCGCGCTCGAGCAGCAGGCGCGTCAGCTCCGCGTGGTGCGCGACGCCGGCGGCGCCGTACAGCGCGCTCTCCCACTCGGGGTCCGGCCGATGATTCATCTCGTACCATCCAGTATTGGCGCTCGCGCCAGCGTCGAGCAGCGCCGTGGCGGCCCGTACGAAGCCGGCCGAGCGGGCGCGATCGAGCCGCAGGTAGCGCGAGAAACAGAGGTGGGTGAGCGCGTCCCATCCGCGGGGCCCTCCCGTGACCGTGGCGTTTCGGCGGTCAAGCTCGAGCAAACGGCGCACGGCCGCGTCGTCGCCCAGGATCGCCGCCGCGTGGATGTCCGTGCGCGCGACCTCGGGATGCGCGGCGAGAATCGCCTCGGCGCCGTCGAGTGCTCCCGTCGCGTGCCCGGCGTCGAGCGGGACGCAGGCGGCCTCGATGAAGGCGGTCAGCGGATCGGTCATTTTGTCGTTAGACCCTACGGTGGGTTGAGGATACCGTCAACTCTCCCGCACGGCGCTCTCCGGCCCTTGCGCTGAAGACACCCCTGGGGGGATATAGGGGGCCACTGGAGGA
>Ga0209806_1001480_pt1 | contig 15496 bp, 8 predicted proteins | sample GraSoiAngelo_152_FD_186166 | JGI IMG/M metagenome (GOLD analysis project Ga0209806, IMG submission 186166) | Grasslands soil microbial communities from the Angelo Coastal Reserve, California, USA - 14_1009_12_30cm (SPAdes) (version 2) | ecosystem: Environmental > Terrestrial > Soil > Grasslands ... | reverse complement strand
CTCGCTTCGTTTCGCGCGGTACGATTCGGGGACGGTTGGGCGGGTGCGATTCGGGTGCGTTTCGGACGTTTCCTCTGGATTTCCTGCTCGCCAATCTCTGATTTTTTCCGCGCCCGAGCACGCGGTCGTGCCTGTTTGGTGTCAACGGGTCGCAGGTTCGAGTCCTGCCTCGGGAGCTCCGTAGGTCCCCCCTGCCCCAAAGAGTTCCAAGCTGGGCACTTCACTCCGGTCTCCCCTGTCGAGAGCGGCTTCATGGCGCCCCGGGACGTCACGGCGCCGCGCTCGTCAAGACGGCTGCAGCGATGCCCCGCTGGTCGCGAACGACGGCGATTCCCTCGAGCATTTACCATCCGGCGGCGCCGAGGCACATTAAGGCATGCGACACCAATTCTCCTGGGCCTGGCTCGCTATCCTCGGCACCCCGGCGGCGGCCTGCAGCGACTCGCTCGCTCCTACGAGCGTGACGGTGGAACCGGTTATCACGACCGGCAACGCGCACACCTGCATGGTCGCGCGCTCGGGCGCGGCGTCCTGCTGGGGTGATAACGCCGACGGTCAGCTCGGTGACGGATCCACCACGAGCAGCCCGACTCCGGTCGCGGTGGCAGGCGGCATGCGATTTCGGGCGACTACTGCCGGCGCCCGCTTTACCTGCGCCTTGGACTTCAATCCGGCCGCCGACGCGTGGTGCTGGGGACTCAACGACCTGGGACAGCTCGGCACCGGCACGACGACCAACAGCGCGACTCCCGCGGCGGTGTCCGGGGCGATGCATTTCACGAGCCTGGTGACCGGGAGCCTGCACGTCTGCGGACTGAGGAGTGACGCTGCGGCGTATTGCTGGGGATACAACGGCAGGGGCCGACTCGGCACCGGGGACACGACGAGCAGCCCGGCTCCCGTCGCCGTCCAGGGAGGGCTGACATTCTCCGCGCTCGCCGCCGGCGGCGTGCACACGTGCGGCCTGACCCACGCGGGCGCCGTCTATTGCTGGGGAGAGAACGGGACGGGTCAACTCGGCAACGGCGCCGCTCCGACTCCCAGCAGTGTTCCCGTCCCCGTGTCCGGCGGGCTGACGTTCATCGCGATAGCGGCCGGATGGCAACACACCTGCGCGGTGACCGCAGCGGGCACGATGTACTGCTGGGGCGACAACGAGAGCGGAGAGGTGGGGCAATCCGGCCCCGCCAATGGTTTCCCGGTGCCGACGCAAGTCTCGGGAGGTATGCAGTTCGCGCAGCTCACGGCCGGCAGCTACCACACGTGTGGGTTCACCAGCTCGGGAGCCGCCTACTGCTGGGGCCGGAATGACGAGGGCGAGCTGGGCAGTGGCACGGCCGGGAGCAACAGGTACAGGCCCGTGGCGGTCACCGGCGGCCTGACGTTCAAGACGATCGCCGCGGGCGGGGCTCACACGTGCGCTCTCACCAGCGCCGTGGTCCCGTACTGCTGGGGGAGCAACAGCGTGGGACAACTCGGCCGCGTGCTGCAGCGGGTGCTGAGCCCGACGGCGGTCGACAGTCTGTCCACCACTGGGGCAGTGAGCGGCGGCGGCACGCATACCTGCACCCTGCTGCCCACCGCCCAGGCGATGTGCTGGGGTGCGAACGCGCAGGGGCAGCTCGGCAATGGCTCCACCACGCCGAGGGCGACGCCGGTCGCGGTATCGGGGGGGTATACGTTCCGCGCCGTCTCGGCCGGCGCTTCGCACAGCTGCGCACTCGACGCTCTGGGGACGGGCTACTGCTGGGGCCTGGGAGGGTTTGGGCAACTCGGGAGAGGATCCTTCATTTCCGGCGACTCGGTTCCCGGAATGGTGTCCGGGGGGATCCACTTTACGGCCATTACGGCCGGCGTGTTGCACACCTGTGGGCTGAGCGATTCGGCGCAGGCGTTCTGCTGGGGCCTCAATGGCGCGGGAGAAGTCGGCGACAGCTCGACGACCCTGCGCAACGCGCCCGTCCGGGTCGCGGGCGGGTTGACGTTCACGGCGCTCGCCGCCGGCGCCTTCCAGACCTGCGGCCTGGTCGGCTCCGGTGCGGCGTACTGCTGGGGGAGCAACTGGTCGGGGCAGCTCGGCGACAGCTCGACGGCGACCCGGTCCGCCCCCACGGCGGTGTCCGGTGGACTCACCTTTACGCTCCTCGTGCTGGGCGGGTCACACACGTGCGGGCTGGCGAGCTCCGGCAGCGCCTATTGCTGGGGGTACAACGGGCAGGGGCAACTCGGCACTGGAGACACGTTGCGGAGGCTCGTGCCCAGCGCCGTCTCAGCTGGGCTGACCTTCGCGTCGCTCGCGGCGGGCGGCAACTACACGTGCGGTCTCAGCGGCGGGGGCGCGTTGTACTGTTGGGGCGAGAACACGTCCGGGCAGTTCGGCAATGGGACGACCACCTCCAGCGAGGTCCCGGTGGCCGCTGCCGGAAGCACGACCTTTGCGAGCATTGCGACGGGCGGCGCACACGCCTGCGGGTTGACGGGCAGCGGCAGGGTGTACTGCTGGGGTGACGACTACTGGGGCCAGCTCGGGATCGGCATGTTCGGATTCTCGGCCACGCCGCTCGCCGTGCAGCCCTGACGCGAAACGCCTGCAGGAACGCACCTTCCTGCAGCGCAGTTCGATGATTACCCCGCGCGCCACGGAGACACGCACGCCGGCAGCCGGGCCCAAGCCGCGAAAGGGACGTTGAGGCGAACGGCTACGCCAGCTGATCGCTTATCGCTCCGGCGTTGACCACCCGATGCGCTTCCCGGACGGCCGCCGCAACCTTTTCCCGCCACTTGGGTTCCTGGCGCTTGAAGATGCCGCGCGCCACTTCGAGCAGGGCAGCGGCGCAATGGAGGGGAAAGCGCGCCCGCCACGCCGCGGGGACTTGGCGGAAGTACGTCTCCGCGAACGTGGAGGCTGCCCTTCCCGCGCGTGCGGGTGCGAGCCCATCGAGCCCCAAGCGACCCGCGATGTGCGCCCACAAATGCGCCGGGTCGCGTACCGGGTCGCCCAACACCGCCGCGTCGAGATCGACAAAGATCACGCGCTCGCCCGACACGAAGAGATGCTCGGTCTTCAGGTCGCCGTGGATCGGCGCCTCCGGGACATCCGTGAGGCTCCGCTCGAGGGCGGCGATGATAGCCTCGACCGCCGGTCGTAATTCGGGACAGCCCCACTGCACTAGGCGCGCGGCGCCCCGCACTTCCGTGAGCTGGTGGGCCAGGGACTCGCGCCGCTTGAGAGCTAGGTCGCTCTGGTTGAACGCAGCCACGGCTCGGGCCGCTGCCGCCAGCGCGGGCGTGGCATCGCCGCCCTCGAGGAGGAGCTGTTGGAGCGCCGCACCCGGAGCCTCCTCGAGCACGAGGAGGCGTTTCGGGACCAGGTACGCAATGGGCCGCGCTACGCCGTACGGGCCCGCACCCGACCAGTCGGCCAGATGCTCGAGCAGCTCGTAGCTCTCTGCCCCGCGCTCGTCGCGATAGACCTTGAGATAGCAGCGCATGGTCCGGCGCTCTCCGCTCGCCCGGTCGTGGGCCTCGAGCGTGTAGCGGAGCGCCGCCCCCAGCTCGGCCCGGTAGCGCGTCGGCTCGATCGCTTGCCGCTCAACGCGCCACTCGCCCGGTCCCAAGCGGGCCACCGCGAGCGCCGTCAGCTCGGGCGGCGGGCCCGCCAAAAGGACGGTGAGCTGCGGGAGCTTGCGGTCGTACGGGAACAGCTGCAGTACCATTTGGAGCTCGGGAATAAACCCCACCGGCTCGAACGCCGGCACCGCTTGCGGAATCCGGCGGCTTGGTGCCGCGGCGTCGAGCACTCGGTACAGCCGCTCCGCCTCACCGGGCTTGGCGTACAGGACGCCGCTCACCCATTCCTCCCAGCTGTTGCCGGTGCCGGGCTCGATCACGCGCAGGGTGTACTGCAACACGCAGCGCGACACCGACTGCCGGGATCTGAATCGCAGCCCCACGCACTCGGCGATCTCGCAGTGACGCCCGGCCGCAGGTTTGAGATAGGCCCGGAACAGGTCGCGCATGCGCGCGAGATCCGTGGCAGTTTCGAGCTGGGGGAAATCGGGGTCCACCGGGAAGGCATCCCGGCCGGCCGCCCTGGGAAGCACCGCGTGCGCCACGGACTGGGCCCTCACGCCTACGTGGAGACCGCGGCGGCGGCCTGCTCGCGGCTGAGCTCGTAAAGCCGGCGGTAGCGGCTGCTCGCGACGACGAGCTCGGCATGACTGCCGCGCTCGACGATGCGCCCCTCCTCGAGCACCAGCACGAGGTCGGCGGTGGCCACCGACGGCAGGTCGTGCGTAATCATCAGGCAGGTGTGGTCCGCCATCAGCCGCTCGAGCGCCTCGCGCACCTTCGCTTCGCTTTCCACGTCGAGCCCGGTCATCGGCTCGTCCAAGAGCAGCACCGGGGCGTTGCGGATGACCGCCCGCGCGATCGCGACGCGCTGGCGCTGCCCACCCGACAGCGTCGCGCCTCGCTCGCCGATCACCGTGTCGTACCCGTCCTCAAGCTCGCGGATGAATTCGTCAGCGTTCGCCACCTCGGCCGCGGCCACGATCTCCTCGAGACTCGCCTCGGGTCTGCCATAGGCGATGTTCTCACGGATCGTCGCCCCGAACAGGATCGATTCCTGGAGCACGAGGCCGATCTGGCGCCGCAGCGACTCGCGCCGGTAGCGTCTGATGTTCACACCGTCGATCAGGATGGCGCCGTCCTGCGGTTCGTACAGGCGCAGGATCAGACTGACGATGCTGGACTTACCGGCTCCGGACGCCCCCACCAGCGCCACGCGCTGGGCTGGGGCGATCTCGAACGAGACATCGCGCAAGACCCCCTTGCCGTCGCCGTAGTCGAACGAGACGCCCTCGAACGCGATGGCCCCCCTCAGGGGCGGCGCCTCCAGCGCATCGGTGCGGTCTTGGATTTCTGGCTCGACATCGAGCACTTCGGAAATGCGCTCAGCGCTCGCCATCGCCTTGGAGAAATCGGTCGAGAGCTTGGCGAGGCTCTTGATCGGACGGTACATGTTGCCGAGGTAGGCGACGACCAGCACCAGGTCGCCGGGTAACAGCATGCCGTGGAGGACCTGCAGGGCCCCGAACAAGACGGCCGCCGCCGTGCCGAGCGCGGTGATCACCTCGGAGGAGCGGGTCGCCGCCGCCTCGAGCCGCGCGATGCGGATCCCTTCCCGAAGTGTGTCGGCGGTGACGGCGTCAAAGCGCTCCTCTTCGTGACGCTCGCGCGCGAATGCCTGCACCAGGGGGATCACCGCGAGTACTTCGCTCATCCGCGAGGCGACTGTTCCCTCCTGCTTGCGCTGCGTCTTGACCGACAGCTTGGTCTTGCGATAGAGGTGGAGCAGGCTGTAACACAGAAACGGCAGCGTGCCGAGGGCGATCAGCCCGATCCGCCAGCTCACCGCGAACATCACGACGAACATGCCGATCACCGTGAGCAGCCCCGACGCGAACCGCAGCAGGGAGTCGGCGAACCAATCCTTGAGGGTGTTCGTGTCCCCGGCGATCCGGGTCAACAGGTCGCCCGAGCGCGCGCGCGTATGAAACGACAACGACAGTCGTTGCAGATGAGTAAAGAGCTCCCGCCGGAGCGCGTACACCATCCGGTAGCCGATCGACGACGTGATAAATGTCTGGAAGTAGGAGGCGAGGCCCCCGACCAGCGCGAGCACCACGATGCTCGACGCGGAAACGACCAGCAGCGCGAGCCTCCCGCCAGGCAGGAGGTGCTGCAGAAAGCGCAGCCCGGGCGGCACCCGCTTGTCCAGAATGACGTGATCGAGAATCACCTTCAGCGGCCACGGCCGCAACACCTCGGCGCCCGTGACGCCCGCGGTGCACAGCGCTGCCACGGCGAGCCGCCCTTTTACCTCGCGCAGGTGCGCGAGAAACAGCTCGCCGACGTGGGTGCGTCGCCTAGGATGCATACGCCTGCGCCACGGCCACCAGGCGGAGCGCTTCCGCCTGCCGGCGCGCGATGGCCTCGGGTCCCTGGTGGCGCAACCGGGTGCGGTCGCACGCCAGGGAGTGGATCTTGCGGACGAGCGTCATCCGTTCGTACCACGCGACCCGGGCGCCGAGGGTCGGATCGGCGGGCGCGGCACGCCGGTAGGCGTCGAGGATAGCGCGCCGCAGCGAGACGTACGCAGCGAGTTTGCCCGGCTTGCGGAGCGTGAGGCGGTGCAGCTGCGTGAACAGGTTACCCAGGTCTGACGCGGGATCGCCCCGGGCACAGTCATCGAGATCGAGCACCACCACGCGTCCCTCCCTCCACAAGAGCTGGGCGGGCCCGCAGTCGCCATGCAGGAACGCAAGCCGGGCGGGCGCAGGCGGCACGCCCCGCTCCAACTCGACGAGCACCCGAGAAAGGGCAGAGGTCTCGCGCGGCAGCCGGGCACAGAGCTCCACGACCTTCGCGCGCAGAGCCGCGAGCACCACGGCCGCCGTCCGCACCGGCTCCACCGCGACGGGAGCGGCGTGCAGGGCCGCCAGCGCCCGGCCGATCGTCGCCAGCACTGCCTCACCGTCGCGCGCCAGCGCCGCGATCACCGATTCGCCGGCTTCGTAGCTCATCAACAGCAGGCGGTGGGACGCCCAGCACCCGAGGACCCGCGGGATGACCACCCCGGCGCCAGCGAGGCCGGGGGTGACGACCACCGCCTGCAGCACGCCCGCGACGCGCTGGCCGTCGAGTGCCCGCTCGTAGACCTTCCCGACCCACTGGTGTCGTTCGACGAGGGGAGCGGCGGGCCCGCCGGCCCGCGACGCCCGCCGCACGTCGAGATCATAGCGCACGAGGCCATGCTTCCCTCGCTTCGCGAAGGGCGTCGCACTCCACCGCTCGAGGAGCGCGTCGGCGCCGTACAGCTCGTTAAGCGTGGCGGCCAGCACGGCGCGCGTCTCTTCCCGCGCGAGCCTGCCGGACGCACCGAACGCCACGCTCATCCACGTTGTCCCGCGCCCACGGCGTCTTCGAGGGCTGCCCCGGCTCGTTCGGCGAGTCGTGGGACGAGCGTAGCGTCATCGGGGGGCTGCCTGCGACACACCGTGTAGATCTTGCGAACCAGCGTGAGGGCGTGATAGAACGCGACGTTCCGCGGGGAGACCTCGGGCATGGCGGTCAGGTAGGCGTCGCGAAACGTGGCGAGCCACCGGCACGCGTGCTCCGGGAGGCTCTGGTCCCACAGGCAGCGCCGCTCGAGCTGCGCCAGGAAGTGACCGGCGTCGTACGCAGAGTCGGTATAGCCGAACATGTCCAAGTCTAGAAGCACGAGCCGCTCCCCGGTCCAGACAAACTGGCCGGCCGCCATGTCACCGTGGACCAGGGCGGGGTCGGCGGGATCGAGCCGGGCGGCGGCGTCTTCGAGCCCCTCGAGCAGCGGCGCGACCAGCACGCTGCGCCGGGGCCACGACCGCGCCAGGCGCTCGCAGCGAGCGCGTGTGTCGGCGAGCAACACGTCGACGGACGTGGGTGGCTCGGGCGCGATCGGGAGCCGATGCAGCCTCGCCGCCAGTCGCGCCGCCCTGCGCAACAGCCCGGGCTTGCGCTCGTCCACAATGGCGGAGAGGAACGTGCCCGCGACCCACGGGAACACGAGCATCCGCTCCGCGGGCACGTACAGCAGGGGCAATACCAAGCCGTCATCGGCCGGCCGATCGTGGGCGGCGAGCGCCTGGGCGTGCGTCCACACGGCGTGACCAAAATCGTCGGCGTACACCTTCAGCGCGTAGGTGCGCGCCCCCCCTTCCCCTTCCCCATCCCCCTTCCCCGCCTCCGACCGCACGTCCACTCGCAGGACGAAGCGATCCGCATGGGCGCTTGCGAGCGTGCAGGTGCCCCGGGCCGAGCGGTACGCCACGGGTAAGCAGGGGGCCAAGATACGGAGCGCCGTGTCGGGGTTTGCAAGCCGCACCAACTGCGCCCGCAGCGCGGAGCGCTGGCCGTGCGTGGGCTTGAAGCGGACGCGCATCAGTCGCCGAGCCAGCGCGCGAGGTACGCCGTGAGACGCGCGGCCCCGTCGAACGCCGGGATCACGGCGCGCACCAGGCGCGCATGCGTTTCGCGGTCCTGGTCGAGCGCCCACCCCAGCGCCGCCGCGAGCGTCTCGGGCCCCGCGTCCGTGGGATGCACCCAGCGCGCCAACCCGTGCGCCGCAAGGGTCTCGGCGCGAATCTGTTGCTCCACCTTGTGCGTGGCACGTGGCACGATCACGAGCGGACGAGACACGGAAAGCGCCTCGCACACGCTGTTGTAACCCCCCATGCTGACGATCGCGTCGGCGGCCGCCATGAGGGCGAACGTCTCCGCCTCGGCCACCACGCGACACGTTGCCGTGGCGCCGGCCTGCAGCTTGGCGCGCTCTCGCGCCGGCATGAAGGGTCCGGTGACCAGGATGGCCACGAGCTGCGGGTGGCGTGCCCGCATTCGGTCCAGCGCGGCGCGCGCCGCCGCGAGCACCGGGTAGCCGTCGCTGCCGCTCCCCACCGTGGCGACGACCAGTGGTCCCGCGGGGGGCAACCCGTACCGCTGCCGCAGCGCGCCCGACTCCTCCTCGGCGGGCGGGTCGCGTACGATGTAGCCACAGTATTCGAGCTTGGTCTGCACCGATGCCGGAATGGCATACGCGTCCGCGACATTGTAGAGCCGCGAGGAACCATACACCGCGATGCCGTCGTACAGCTGCTCGAACGCCTCGTACACGCCCATCTCCTGCCATGTGGCACGGATGCGAGCGGCATCGTCCATAATGTCGCGCAGGCCGAAGATAAAGCGGGTGTGGGGGCGCGCGGCCTTCAAGGCACAGAGGCCGTCCCGGAACTCGCCCTTCGAGCCCAACGGCTCGTGGTCCACGAGGACCAAGTCCGGCGCCAATCCCAGCGCCACGTCGCGTAGAATCTCACCCCGGATCGCGCGAAAGTGCTGCTTGGCGGCCTCCTCTTCCGCCGGCGTGCGCGCGAGTCCCGCTGGCGCGAGGAGCGTCGGCAGCTTGATGTAGTCGCACCGCTCGGGCAACCGAAAATGGCTCGCGACTGGAGACTTGGTCGCGATGTAAGCCACGGTGTCCGGATAGGCGGCGAGGAGGTGGCGCGCGATGGTGAGCGCCCGGGTGACGTGCCCCAACCCTTGGTTGTCCTGCGCGTACAAGAGCAGCGTGCGGGTGGGGCGGCACCGGGGCGCCGTCATAGCGCCGCGCTCACCGGCAGAAGGGCTGGCTCGGCGCTGACGGGGGCAGGTGCGAGGGCGGCAGTGGGGGCGCCAAGCAGCTCCCCTAACAGGCTCGGGATACGGTGCAAGCCACCGATATCGATGCGAGTACGGGCGGCCGGGGCCGGCCCCAGGTCGCGCGCGAGCCATAGCGCGAGGGCCCGAGGGGTCAACTCGCTCGGGTGAAGCACGTCTATCAGGCCCAGCTCCGCGAGCCGCTGCGCGCGGATCCATTGCTCAGGCTCCGGATCCACGCGCGGCACGATCAGGGCGTGCTTCTCGAATGAGAGCACTTCGCAGATCGTATTGTAGCCGCCCATGGCGATGACGCGGTCGGCGCGCCCGAGCAGCGGCACCGGGTCCGGGAGGAACTCGAGCACCTGGCAGCGCGGCTGTCGCTCGGCCGCATGGCGCAGGCGCTCGCGCTGCTCGCTCGGCATGTACGGGCCCGTCACCACCAGGCCGCTCGTGTCCGCGGGCAGCTCGGTCTGGACGAACGCCTCGGCAAGGGCATGGCCGTCGACGCCGCCGCCCACGACGCACAACGCTAGCTTGCCCGGCGGCAGGTCGGCGACCAGCTGCGCGGCCTGGGGCCCCGCGAAGTCGAGGCGGGGGCGCTGGTCCAAGTAGCCGGTGTAGCGCACCTTGTCCGCCACCGCGGCGAACACGTCGTACTCGCGCACCGGGTCGAACACAGCGGGATCGCCGTAGATCCAGATGGCGTCGTAGTAATGCCGCATCGCCGCGACGTAGCCCTGGGCGGTCCAGGTCCGGCGCACCGTTTCCCGATCTTGCAGCACCTCGCGCAGCCCGAGCACGCAACGCGTCCGCCCGCGCTTCCGCAGACGCTCGAGCGTGCGCACCAGCTCCCCCCCTGCGCCGAGCGGCAAGTGATCCACCAGCAGCACGTCTGGCTCGAATGTCTTGATCGCGTCCCGAATCACTCCGTCCCGCAGCGCGATAAGCTCCTGGTCGGAGACGTCCAGGAAACGGGGGTTCAAGGCACCGTCCTGCTCCTTGCGCAGCCCGGGGAGGGTGACGCAATCCACGCCGGCAGGCATCGGGATCGCGCCCGCTTGCCACGCCTCGGCGATCATCAGGATCACGGGGTGGAGCGCGGAGGCGCGCAGCGCGTGGGCGATCGTGGCATTGCGGCGAATGTGCCCGAACCCGTGCATCCCCTGCGAGTACGTCGCTACACGGGGGGCGGCAGGCGCCTCGGCGGGGCGGGCGCGGGGAGGGGGGCGGCGCGGCGCGGCCCGCTCGACCAGGCGCAAGGTGGGCGGACTCTCGAATTCTTCCAACAGGTCGTGGATCTGATCCTGCTCCTCCGGCGTCGCCAGCGTCGTGGACAAGGCGCGCAGCACGTCTCCGAAGCGGGAACCACGCACCCGCCGGTCGGCGGCCACGATCGGCTCCCCCCGTAGCACGCGCTCGGCCGCGGCGGAGATATAGTCAGCGAGTCGGCGCGGCGCCTCGGGCACGCCCCTGAAACTCGGGAAGCTCTTCATGTCGACCACGTAGGGTCGTCCACCGCTCTCCACGATGTCCACGCCGAACAGGTCGATGCCGAACGCCGCCCCGCAACGACGGGCGAGGTCCGTGAGCTCGCGGGAGAGGGGAAACAGCGGGCGCTCCGGCTGGCGGCGCAGCACGCCGAAGAGCTCGCCGCCGATCGCGTAGATCTTGCGTGGCGGCCCGTCCAGCGGATGATAGCGCTGGGCGAAGACCGGCTCCTCGATCGGCCCCAGCGCCGCGAGCTCCGCCGCGTCGCGCACGACCTCGGGACTCGTGCCGTGCGCCCGCGAGCGACGGTACGGCTTGACGACCAGCGGGCCGCGGTCGAGGGCGGGGAGGAGCTGGCTCGCGTGGGACGCGACCAGTGTCTCGGGTACGGGCACGCCCGCGGCTTGCAGTACACGAGACGTCACGATCGGGTCGCGCAACAGCGCGGAGACGGGATAGGGATTGAGCAGCGGCGCGCCCGCGCGGTCCAGGTCGGCGGCCACGCTCATCGCCAGGTCGCTCCCGTGCATGAGCACGCCCAGATCGCAATCGACTTGGGCCCGGGTGATGTCCATCACTTGGTCGCCGAGATGGAGCGGCTTCACCGTCACCCCGCGTCCGCCGAGCAGGCGCGCGATTTCCGGCATTCGATGCTCGTCGGTGAACGAGCGCCCCATCAGAAACGCGATCTCCATGACGCCTGCTCCCGCGCTGTAAGCGTTCTGTGTCCGGTCCACTCCGACTGCGCCGTCCCGCACCGCAAACGCAAGAGACACGCCAACGGTCACCTGGGCGTTGCTGCGGCTTTACAGGGTTGTTACAGACACAAACGTGGCCGTCCCCGAGCGAGGGGGATCGTCGTGTAGCGGGCTGATCGTAGGACGACAACGACACACGCCGATCACGCGCAGCGTGACGCGCACGCCGCGGCGCCCGTGCTCAGTGTGGCTTGCCCGCCCCGATCGCGAGGTTCGCCTGCACGGCGATTTGGAACGGGACGGTGACGCCTTGGTTGGCGCCGTTCGTGGCCCCGAAGTGCCCGTTCACGGCGTAATGGAACCGGTCAGCGGCAGGGTCGAAGCTGCGCACGTACAAGAGCACCGGATCGGGCGCTGCGGCCAGTCCCCAGCCGGACAGATTGGCCGAGCCGTGCACCCACGCGTCGATCCCGCCCAGCAGGTTTACCGAGCTCACTGAAAGCGTGAGCCGCCGCTCGCCTCCGAACCACGCGGGGCGCCAGTTGAGCTGCAGGTCGAACGCGGGCTGCCAGGGGCCGGTGCACGAGTTGCGCGCGGCGATGTGACCCAGCTGCTCGCTGAGACAGCGCCGCACCGCGCCCGGCGCGCTCGTCAAGAGCGCTCGCATGCCGCTCGCGACACCCGTGTCGGCCGTGCTCGCGGGATCGAACAGGAAGGCGCGATCGTTGCGCTCGCCGTCACCGTTCACGTCCGACCCCACGAGCGGTGTGAACGGCACGCCCGACAGCAGGCGGCCGACCACCGCGACCTCGAGCGCCGCGCCGATCGGCAGCGTCGCAGAGGCCAACACGGCGTGGCGTCGCTCATAGTCGCTCGTCGCCCAGTCGCGCACGCTGGGATCGCCGGCCGTGGTGGGGCCCGCAAACCCGTGCGCCGCGGCACAGCAAGAGAACGACGATTGATCGCGGGCGCGCGTCAGCGTGTAGGCGAGCCGGAAGGCGGCGCCACGCGCACTGCCGCCGCGCAGCTCGAACGTCACCTGCCGCGTGTCCGACTGGAGATCGGAGCCGATCTCGAGCACGTTGCCAAACTCCGGGTGCAGGCGCGAGGCGGTCGAGCTCACGGCCCCCGTACCGGGATCGATCGAGTCGACCGGCACGTAGACGGGACGGCCTGCTTCGTCGGCAAGCGTGAGCCGCGGCGTCGCGACGAGGTTCCGGTCCCGGAAGCCGTATTGGCTCACGCCACGCGCGTAGTTCGCATCGACCAACACGGTGTAGGTGCCGAACAGACGCACCTGCACGCCCAGCGACCCGCGCCATGTCCGGGGGGCTGTGAAGCGCGGATCGAACACGATCGCGTCGGGCTGCGGCGGGGGCGCGGCCGCGGTGTCGGCGCAGTGCGTCGGGATCGCCGCCGGGTTCGCCGCGTACGCGGCCCAGTCGGGAGTGGGGACGCCCGCCCCGACGCACACGAGCTGCGCGGCCACGTTCGCGAGGCCGGGGGCTCCGAGCGCAAGGCTATAGAGGAAGGACGGCGGGGGGCTCCGGAACTCCCCGACACCACCGCGGACGGCCGCCGCGTGACGGGCATCCGAGGCGCTCCCGAACTGCCAGTCGAAGCCCAAGCGCGGCGAGACGTGCAGTTCGTCCGGCAACCGGTCGGTGCGCACGCCGAACAGGGAATCCACCGCGCGGTTCGCGGGCGGGGCGTCGCCGAAGCGGGTCGCTTCGACCCGTACGCCGTAGGTGAGGTGCACGCCGCTGCGGGGGTGCCAGGTGTCGCCCGCATACAGCGCCCCGTTCCACACAGCGCCGGCGAGCGCGAGCGGCGCCATGGTGCGCGTAAACGACGCGGGACTGTCGGCCGCGAGGGCGGCAAGCGAGGGATACCAGAACGTGCCGTACTCGTCGGGGCTGCGGCTGTCGTCGACGCGGGTGCGGCTCAGATACACGCCGAGCTTTGGCCGGTGCGTGGCCCCGCGCGACAGCCGCGATAGCTCGTCAGTCAGCTCGAGACCGCGATCGTAGGCGTGCTGGGGCATGGAACTGTTACCGCCGAAGGCGAGCGTGGCGATCCCGTCGCCACCACCCACGAGCGGGGAGGTGACGTCGACCTTGGCCACGGGAACGGCGAGGAACGCGCTCGCGTCTTTGTGGTCGACAGAGACGTAACCGCGGAGCTCGTTGATGAACTTGCCGCCCACGTACGACGTCAGCGACGCCATCACGCCCCCGGCGCGCTCGGAACGGGTGGCACCCGTGGCAGGGAAGGCCAGGGGGCTCAGATGGGTAGGTTGCTGCGTGTTCCACTGCCCGTCGAGCCGGAGGGTGAGGCTATGATAATCCGAGGGCTGCCAGTCGAGCCGCAGCAGGGCGAAGCCGGTGTTGGTCGTGCGGTCGTCCGCCAGGCCCGGGAGCATCCCCGCGATCCCCGTGGCCTCGGCGAGGGCCCGGAATCGCGCGGCGGAATCGGGGCTCACGCCGAGCCGCCCTAGGGTCACGGGGTCGGCGTTCACGAGCGACGGCAGCGCCTGGGTGCGCCATCGTCCCTGCACGGCGGCGAAGATGAATAGCCGGTTCGGCACGAGCGGGCCCCCGAAGCCCGCCCCGAGCTGATTCTGCGTCATCCCCTGGCCGAACGGGGACCCGGTGAGCGTGCCCCACGCGAGGGAGCGGTCACGCCCGGTGTAGATAAACGACCCCTGCGGCACGTTGGTGCCGCGGCGCGTCGACGAGGCGAGGAGCCCGCCGGAAAACTGGCCTCGGGCGACGTCGTAGGTGTTGGTGATGACGCGAGTGGTGCGGATCGCCTCTTGAGGCACGCCGCCCGAGCCGAATGACATGCCGTCGAGCGTGACGTTGTTGGCGCTGGGTCGCAGGCCGCCGACGGAAAACTGGGCGACGCTCGAGTCGGTGGCGGCGATCCCCACCACCCCGGGCACGAGGGTCGCGAGGGCGTTCAGGTCGGTGGCGTCGATCGGGAGCCGGAGGACCTGATCGGGACTGAGGCTCTGCCCCAGGGAGCCGGGGCCCGAGGGATTGTTGGCACGGGGGCCACGCTGGGCCGACACGCTGACCGCCTCGAGCGGGACGGACGTCAACCCGAGCTGGACGTTCGCCTCGAGGCGGTCCTCGTCCCCCCGGCGCACGACCGTCACCCGCGCGGGCGCGAGGCCGACGTAGCGCACGACCAGATCGTAGCGCCCGCCGCCGTCGGAGAAGACGATGGTGAAGCGTCCCCGCACATCCGTGGTGCGCTGTTGCGTCACCTGAGTCTCGCGCGACGTAACCTGCACCGTGGCCCCCGTGAGCGGTTGGCTATCGGGCCCAGTGACGGCGCCGATGATGATATCCGTCGTCACGCCGATCTGCGCGACGCTGGAGTGCGGCACGAGCGCGAGAGGTAGCGCGACGAGGACGCCGCGCAGACCGAGCCGAAACAGAGGTGACGCCACGGTATGGATCTCGAACGTGATTCGCGTGAGGGGGACCGTGCGCACGAGCCGTGCCACCGCCGGGCGACGCATCGACCCTACGCAGCGCGACCGACACGACGCCGTTGGCGGGCGCTGCGTCACCACCACGCGATTCCAATCCGGGCTCGGCAGAAGGCCCTGTCTGAGTACGGCGGGCCCGCATCGACCCGCGGTCTTTGGAGGCCGGTGCCGGAGATCCGTGAGTCTGGTTATCTTCAAGCAAAGTCACACCTGCCGCGAGCATGCGATGCCAATCCAATTTCGCCGTGACGTTGACCAGGTGCTGAAGGACTCGAAGGCCCGGCAGAAACCGGTGCTCCTCGACTTCAGCGCCGCCCCGATGTGAAGCGGCTGTGCTCGGCTGGATGCCGAGGTGTGGCCGGATGAACGCGTGGTGCGCTTCGTGAACCAGCACTTCCTGCCCGCGCGGGTGCACGTGAAAGAGGACCCGAAGGACTTCAAGCGCTACAGCGAGCGCTACAGCGCGCCATGGACTCCGACGATTCTCGAGCTGGATGCCGACGGCGTCGAGCGCCACCGCGTGGAGGGATTTCTTCCCGCGGACGACTTCCTCGCGCAACTGATGCTCGGCCTG
>Ga0209806_1001478_pt1 | contig 15501 bp, 14 predicted proteins | sample GraSoiAngelo_152_FD_186166 | JGI IMG/M metagenome (GOLD analysis project Ga0209806, IMG submission 186166) | Grasslands soil microbial communities from the Angelo Coastal Reserve, California, USA - 14_1009_12_30cm (SPAdes) (version 2) | ecosystem: Environmental > Terrestrial > Soil > Grasslands ... | reverse complement strand
GTCGCCCGATTTGAAGTTGATCGCGCGCCGCCCGGTGATGAGACATCCATCGGTTGCGGTCAAGCCGACGATGTAAGCCATGTCGTCGGACCAGGCGAGCGGAAGGGTAGTTAACCCAGACACCGGCCAGCGGCAGAGGTCTGGCGGTGTTCGGCGAACGTACTGCTTCCCCCGATGCGCGGCCGCTGCGCGCGCGACCCTGGCGTCCGTTGCCGCCGTGAGACCTTTTGCCCAGCCCTTGCCCATGTGCGTATCTACCCATGGGCACCTCGCCGTGGGAAGGTGACCCACGCAGGAAAACCTGTCGTCAAAATGTGCGAACCCGTCGCACAAATTGACGACGGGCTATCGTCCGGACGTGCGCATCACGCGGTGCCCGCGTTGCCTAGCGGAAGACATCACCGCCGACGCTCACCCGTCGCGGCGGCTCCTTGACGGTGTCCCTGCCGCCTTCTTCGTGTGCCGCGACTGCTTCCGGCCCGCGGAGCTCGAGTTCCAGATCTCGTGCGAGGGAGCGGACACCCCATACGCGCGGCTCCCGATCCGCGAATCGCTGCGCCGTCTCCGCGGCTTCTATCAGGATCGCCTGCGAGAGGCGCCGTACGACGGGCGCGTGACGGTCGCGCTGCAGGAGGTCGAGCGCCGGTTGCTCATAGGGCCTGTCGAATCCGCTTCTAAACTCGACGCGTGAGCCCGGTCCGGCCCAATCTCGCGCTCCTCTGGCCGTCGTACACGTTCTTTCCGCTCGCGGGCCTCGGCATCCTCGTCTTTGGGGCGAGCGCGGGCGACTCCACCATGGTGATCATCGGGTTGGCGCTCCTTGCCGCGAATGCGGCGATCGTCACCAACTACGCGTACTTCACAAAGCTCGCGGTCGAGGACGGCGAGCTCGTCTACCGAACCAATTTCGGAACGCGAGTTGATCGCGTGCCCCTCGGTGGCCTGCAACGCATCGACGCGAAGCGCTATCCGGGCGCACACTCCGGCGTTTCCGCGCCGTTCTTCGTCGCGCGCGGTCGCGATTCAACGGTGAAGGTGAACACGAAGCCGTACCGCCTGCGGGACTTCACGCCTCTCATCGGTCTGATCCACTCGGCGAACGGACGCGTCGAGCTCGACCCGTTTTGGGCTCGCGTCGCCGCCGGCGAGGACCCCTCGAAGGAGATCGAACTCACACCGCGCAGCCGGATCTAGGCGGAGCGCTCCAGCCGGCGAAGCTCGACAGCCGTGCACCGATCCCAGACCACACGCATACCTCTTGCCTCGGCGCGCTCGGCGGCACCGACGTTGCCCAGGTCGAGCTGGAACCACATCGCCTTGATGCCGGCCGCGAGTGCGTCGTCGACCACCGCGTCCAGGTACTCGCCCCGACGAAAGACATCGACGAAACCGACGTCTGCGTCCTTTGGGATGTCGACCAGTCGCAGGTACGAGCGCTCGCCCTCGACGATTTCGCCACGTAACGCGGGATTCACCGGGATCACGCGATACCCGTGCGCACGCAGCGTGCGTGAGACCGAATTGCTCGGTCGTTCGGGGCGAGCCGAGTACCCGAAAACAGCGATCGTGCGGCTCGACGTGAGGAGGTCTCGTATAAGACCCGGCTCATTCATTTTCTCACATCAGTCGCGCGAGAAAAAGGTCTTGTCGCGCATCCTCATCGCAGGATAATCGGCAGCGAGATGCCCCCTCGAGCACCGGTCGTCTGGACGACCACAGCGGTGCGGAGCGAGCGATTCCGGCAACGGCTCGACGAGCGTCATCGCGAGCTGACGATCCACGCGAAGGCGCGTGGCCGCAGCTATCGCCGCTCCCGGGCAGACCCCGCGAGCGAAGAGATCCGCCGCCTCCGAGCCGACTTCCTTGCCGCGCTCGGGCGTCTCGGATCCTTCGAGATCGCCATGGGCCGCCTGGCGCAATGCCGGTACGACCTTGAACTCGCCGAGCGCGCCGACGATCTGTCGCGAGACTATTTCCAGCTCTGGCACCTCATCGCGCGACGGAGCGGCGCGACGTGGCCCGAGGAAGAGCGCGAGGCCGAGCGTCTCGACTACTTCGCCATGCAGGTTGGCCGCCTCGAGGGTATCGCCGACGCGCTGGTCGTCGCAGGCCGGAACGTGCGACTCTTTCCACTGCCCACCGTACCCTGGCTCACCGCGTCCTAGGACGCGGAACCCGGGCGACGGTGCGATCGGGGCCGTAGCTCAGCGGTTAGAGCGCGCGGCTTACATCCGCGATGTCGGAGGTTCGAATCCCCCCGGCCCCACTGATCGGCCCGGCCCCGGCCGAACGGGAACCCACGTTTTGACCATCTGTTGACCCAAGGCGCGCAGTCCGTGCGCGCGTCTCGCCCGCAAATTGCTGTTGCCCGGCCGTTGGTTCTCCGAGACCAAATCGTTGCGTGTGAGCTCCGGTAGGAGGGAATCCGTGAAACGGCTACGGCACCTGACTTTGCTCGCGTCACTGGCGCTCTTGAGCCCGACCAGTCTCGCAACGCAGCCGGCAATCGGCGCCGCCTCGCCGATCGCCGCCGCCTCAGCTCCGATCACGTTTGGGGTCCCGAGCGTGGTCGACCCGATTCATACCAATGGTGAGCCCGATATCGCCATCGACCCGCAGGGCCGGGTCTTTGTAAGCGGGCCGACTGGAACGGGGACGCAGCGGAGCACCTGGTTCGGTTCGGTCGACGGAGGCCAGACGTTCCGGGTGATGGCTCAAACGAAACCGCCGGACCCGATCATCGGAATTAAGGCTCCGGGGCCAGGCGGCGGCGACACCGACATCAACTTCGACCACACCGGCAAGCAGTACTTCGCGGACCTCTATGCACTCGCCTGTCTGCGGGTAGCGGTAACCGGCCCGGTCAACTCGGGCGCGTCCGACCAGGAGGGCTTCCTCGGTTGCGGAGGGACCCCCCTTGCGGATCGCCAGTGGCTCGCCGTGTACGACCCGGACCCGACGGCTCGAAACGAGTCCGCGTACACAGCAGCGGGCGGCAAGGCCCCGCTGATCTATCTCGAGTTCAACAACATCGTCGGCCCCTACCCGAACGGTGGAGCACAGTGGAACAAGAGCACCGACGGGCTCAGCTTCGACAACGCCACGGCCGACACCCCGACGGGGACCGGAGCGATCTACACGCCATTCGGCGCCGACGGCTATCCGGCGATCGACCAGGTGACGGGTAAGGTCTTCCAGGCTGCCGGCTGCACGACCGGCGCCGGGTGCCTCTCGAACGGCCTTTTTCTGAACATCGGGACGCCCGACGACACCGGGAAGCTCCATTTCCTCGACAAGCCGGGCGCCGGGCCATCGAAACTCATCAGGATCGCCGAGACCATCAGCTCCCCGGACACTCTCTTTTCCGTCCTCTCAATGGACAGCGCACGCAACCTGTTCGTCGTCTGGTGCATCAGCAATAGCGACCCGGGACTGCGGCAGGTGTGGGTCAGCGCGGCGAGCGCGGCCACCGGATGGACGACCTGGACCACGCCGGTGCAGGTGAGCGACGGCTCGACGCTGACGGGCGACGCGGTCAACGTCTTCCCATGGATCAAGGCCGGTGGCGCCGGGAGGGCGGATGCCGTCTGGTACGGCTCGGACAAGAACGTCGACCCGAGCAGCCACAACAACCAGTCGTGGAACGTCTTCATGTCCCAGGTCGTCTACCCGACCGACCCGTCGACCCGAGCGTTGACCGGCGCGGCGCCGACAACGACTCTGGTTAAGGTCACACCGCATCCAATGCACTACGACGACATCTGCCTTATGGGAACGGGCTGCATCACAAGCCAGGGCAACCGCAACCTCGCCGATTTCTTCGTGGTCACCGTCGACAGCACGGGTGCGGCCGAGATCGTCTACGACGACACGTCAAACGGGCTCATTCAGACTGCGGCCGGGCTGGTGGAGCCGCCGCATTTCGTCGACCACCCCGGCGCGGGCGTGATCACGATTGCCCGTCAGGCAGGTGGACTGGGCCTTCTCGGTACCGCGGTCACGGGTCCGTCGAATGCGCCGGTTAGCGGGTTGGCTGATCCGTCACGCGACGCCCTCTTCCCGGTGATCGGCGGCGGCGAACAATCAGGAATGGACATCCTCGGAACGACGCTGCGGCTCTCCGACGACAGGCGCTTTCTCAGCGTCACCACAAAGGTGGTCGATCTTTCGAACCCGGGCGCCACCGCGCTCTCCATCACGGGCACCAATTTCCTTCAGTACGTGACCCGCTGGCAGTTTGGCAACACGATCTACTACGCGGCGATGGAGAACACGCTCGCCAAACGGCCTACCTTCTACGCCGGGAAGGCGCAGAGCATCGATCTCTGCTCGGTCTCCGCCTGCTTTCCGCACGTCATCACGTATCCGGAGCCACATCTCGGTGGAAACTCCGAGTCGGGGACCATCAACTGCCCCGCAACGCCCTCAGTTTTCAATCCCTGCACCGTGACCGTCGAGGTCCGGGTCGGCGACGTCGGCATGACGCCTGCGACGGCCGCCGCGAGCCTGCTCGAAGAGGTCGGCACCTATGCGTTGGCGTCCACGATCCGGCAGGGTGCCGAGACGAACGCGACCGCGGAGTCCGACACCGTCCCTCTCGAGATCGACGGCGTGTGCTGCTTCAACTTCAAGGCCTCAGTCCAAAACGGCCCGCCGCCACCGTGCCACGAGGCGGACGGCAAGGGCGACATCCACTCGAAGGGCAACGGCAAGGCGAGCTTCTCGATGGACAAGGATCGGTGCGAGGACCTCGACGTCGAGGACGTGCATTCCCAAGATGCCGCGGCGAACATGAACTTCCAGTCGACCGAGATCCTGTCGGCCATCTTCAATGACGCGACCGACAGCGTGACCTTGCTCGGCAACGGCACCGACAACGGGAACCCGGTCACGTTCACGGCCGTCGCTGTTCACGGCCTTGCGGGTGTCGGCGCTTTCAGCCTGATCCTGAGCGACGGCTATACCAACAGTGGAACACTGCTCGACGGCAGCATCCAGCTTCATTAGGGAAACGGACTCCGTAACTCGAGACGGGCAGGGCGAGGCGCGGCGGCACCCGCCCTCGCCCTGTACCGGCGACCGACAAAGCCATCGGCGCCGAGATTGAACGTAGAGTGACCGCGACATGACTTCCGGTCGGCACTTTCTGCAGATCCCCGGTCCGACGAACGTGCCGGAGCGGGTTCTCCGAGCGATGGATCGACCGGTGCCGGATCACCGCGGGCCGGAGATGCCGAGCCTCGTCGCCGAGATCCGGGCGGGCCTGCGCCGCGTTTTCAAGTCGGAGCAGGGCGAACCCGTGATCTTCCCGGGCAGCGGCACCGGCGCCTGGGAGGCCTCGCTTGTTAACACACTGAGTCCCGGAGAGCGCGTCTTGAGCTTCGAGAACGGTCACTTCGCGCGGCTGTACGCGGAGGCTGCGCGCCAGCTCGGCATGCAGGTGGATGAAGTCAAACTGCGTTGGGGTGACGCAGTCACCCAATCAGACGTTGAGGAGAACCTCAAACCCGAGCACCGTGCCGTATTGATCGTCCACAACGAAACTTCGACCGGAGTGACGACGGATCTTGGCGCGGTGCGGCGCGGCATCGACCGGACCGGACGCGATCCGCTTCTCCTCGTCGACGTCGTCAGCTCGCTTGGGTCGATCGATTTCCGGATGGACGAGTGGCGTGTCGACGTCGCGCTGACCGGCACCCAGAAGGGACTCATGCTGCCGCCGGGCGGGGCCATCCTCTGCGCGGGACCACGAGCGCGCGAGGCGGCAGAGAAGAACCGAACGCCTAGGTATTTCTACGATTGGCGACCGGTCATTCGCGACATGCAGCAGGGATTCTTTCCCTACACCCCCGCCACACTCATGCTCTTCGGGCTTCGCGAGGCGCTGCGGATCCTGTTCGAAGAAGGACTCGACGAAGTCTTCGCGCGTCATCTGCGGCTTGCCCAAGCCACCCGGCAGGCGGTGCGTGCGTGGGGCCTGGGCCTCCTCGCAAGCGACGCGGCTCGCGCCTCCAACTCGCTCACCGCCGTCGTCGTCGGCGGCGTCGACTCGAACGATGTTGTCAAAGTGGCGGCGCAGCGGTTGAACCTGGCGCTCGGTGTCGGCCTGGGTCAGCTTCGCGGCCGTGTCTTCCGAATCGGTCACCTCGGATCCCTGAACGAGCTCGAGGTTCTGGCGACTCTCGCTGGGACCGAGCTCACTTTGCTCTATTGCGGCCAGCCCATCGAGCTTGGCGTCGGCGTCGCGGCCGCCCAGCGTTTCTTCGCCGGAATCGGCGGGGCTGGGGAACGGCAACCCGCGAAGCCGCGTGACGCCACCGCCGAGCGGGTCGGCTGAAGCCGCGATGCGAGTAACCAACCGCGCCGATAAGCCTCTCGGCGACGTCGTCCCGGGCGTGCGGCGCGCGATCTACTTCGATGCGGCGGAAGGATCGGGTCAGCTGTCGTTCGGCGCCGCCGAGATCGATCCGGGCAAAGAGATCCCGGTCCACCGGCACAAGGTGGGCGATCGCTACGTGGAAGAGGGCTTCTTTGTCCTCGAAGGTGAGGGCGAGGTTCGCGTAGGCGACCAAGCCATGCCCATTCGCGCCGGATCCTTCTGCGTGATGTCGCCGGCGGAAGGCTTCCACAGCATCCGCAACACGGGAGACAGAGCACTCAGGTTCGTGATGTGTTTCGCGGGCACGCGCGTCCAGATGGAGCGCAAGGCCTAGGTTCGGAGAGGGAGAACTGCCGTGGCGGCAGACCAGCCAATAGTCCACCCGTACATCCCCAACTCGATCCCAGCCATCAAGGCAGAGATGCTCGCGGCTATTGGGGCATCGAGCGTGGAAGACCTCTACGCGGACATCCCCGAGTCCCTCCGGCTACGCCGGCCGCTCGACCTTCCGCCGCCATATCGCTCCGAGGTCGAGCTGGTTCGACACGTGGGAGGACTGCTCGATCGGAACGTCTCCGCCCGGGAGGTCATCTCCTTTCTCGGAGCCGGTTGCTACCAACATCACGTGCCTGCGATCTGCGACGAGATCAACTCGCGAGGCGAGTTCCTCACCGCCTATGCCGGCGAGCCGTACGAAGACCACGGGCGCTTCCAAGCGCTCTTCGAGTACGCGTCGATGATGGGCGAGCTGCTCGAGATGGACGTCGTCAACGTCCCGACCTACGACGGCTTTCAGGCTGCCGCGACCGCTCTCCGGATGGCGGCTCGGATCACCGGCCGCTCGCGGGTCCTGTTGCCGGCCAGCATTGGCCGCGACAAGTTGAGCAAGATTCGCGAATACTTGAAGCCGGATCTCGCGGTCGGGCTCACGCCCTACGACCCCGCCACCGGCGAGGTGAGCGTGCCGAAACTGCAGGGCGCGCTGGGTGCGGACACGGCAGCCGTCTTCCTCGAGAACCCCAACTATCTGGGAGTTATCGAGACGGAGGCGAGGGGGATCGTCCGGCTCGCGCACGAGGCGGGCGCGCTCGCGGTGATCTCGGTCGATCCAAGCACCCTCGGCGTCCTTGCTGCCCCGGCGAGTTTTGGCGCCGACATCGTGTGCGGCGACATCCAGCCGCTCGGGATTCACGCGCACTACGGTGGCGGCCACGCCGGTTTCATCGCGACTCATGACGAAGAGCGTTTCGTCAACGAGTACCCATCGCGGCTGTTCGGTATCGCGCCAACGATCGTCGATGGCGAATACGGGTTCGGCGACGTGGCCTACGACCGGACCAGCTTCGCGAAACGCGAGCTGGGCAAGGAGTGGGTCGGGACCGCGGCGGCCCTCTGGGGGATCACCGCAGGCGTGTATCTCGCGCTCATGGGCCCGCAAGGGATGACCGAGCTCGGCGAGGGGCTCATGGCTCGGACCCGTTACGCGATCGATGCGTTGGGTGTGATCCCCGGCGTGACGATTCCTTTTCGCAAGCGCCACCACTTCAATGAGTTCGTCGCCGATGTCTCAGCGGGTGGGCGCACGGTCGCCGAGGTGAACGCCGCACTCCGAGAGCGCGGCATCTTTGGCGGCGCCGACCTCTCAGTCCAGTTCCCGGAGCTCGGCCAAGCCATGCTCGTCTGCGTCACGGAAGTCCATGTACGGGCCGACATCGACCGCCTCGCAGCAGTGCTCAAAGAGACGCTCCGATGAGCAGAATCCCGAAAGAGCGCAAGGTACAGAACGTCCACCGTTCCGCAGGTCCGCCCCGGCCGATCGGCCCGAAGCCGGTCCCGAAGCGTTTCCATCAAGCCCGTTGGGACGAGCCGATCATCTTCGAGCTCTCAACGCCTGGCGCCCGGGGCATCCTTCCGCCCCCCGTCGAGGCCGGCATTCGCGAGGCCGTCGGCGATCCAGCAGCCGCGCTCCCGAAAGGTGTCCGGCGCGAGCGACCGCCCGCCCTTCCGGAGCTCTCGCAGATCCACGTCCTCCGCCACTACGACCGGCTATCGCAAGAGACCTTGGGGGTCGACCTCAACATCGATGTCGGTCAAGGAACCTGCACGATGAAGTACTCGCCAAAGGTCAACGATCAGCTCATTCGCGGTCCGAAGGCTGCCGACCTGCACCCACTTCAGGACGAGTCCACCGTCCAGGGAATGCTCGAGATCATGTGGCGCCTCGAACGTCTGCTCCGCGAGATCAGCGGGATGGACCGTTTCACGCTCCAGCCGGGGGCCGGCTCGGCCGCGATCTGGGCCAACCTCGCGATGATCCGAGCCTTCCACGCCGCACGGGGTGAAGCCGATCGACGCGACGAAGTCATTACCACTCTGTTTTCGCACCCATCAAACGCCGCCTGCGCGAAGACGGCCGGCTACAAGGTCATCACGCTCCGTCCCGACGCCCAGACCGGTTACCCATCGCTCGACGCGCTGAACGCGGCCGTGTCGGGTCGGACGGCCGCGCTTGTCATCACGAACCCCGAGGACACCGGGATCTTCAACCCGCACATCGAGTCATTCGTGCAGGCTGTCCACGATGTGGGCGGTCTCGCCTGCTACGACCAGGCGAACGCGAACGGCATCCTCGGCATCACCCGGGCGCGCGAGGCAGGCTTTGACCTCTGCCACTTCAATCTGCACAAGACGTTCTCGACGCCTCACGCCGGTGGGGGGCCCGCCGCCGGTGTGTGCGGGGTCACATCCGAGCTCGCACGCTTCCTCCCGACCCCGACGGTCGAAGGCGACGGCGAGCGCTTCTGGCTCGACCACGACCGCCCCGACTCGATCGGAAAAGTCCGGCCGTGGTACGGAGTCGCGCCGAACATCGTCCGCGCGTACGCCTGGATCATGAGCCTGGGCGCCGCTGGGCTGCGTGAGGTCGCAGAGATCGCCGTACTCAACAACAACTACCTGATGAAACGAGTCCTCGAGATCCGCGGTGCTGCTGCGCCGTACGCGGAGGGTCATCGCCGGATCGAGCAGGTCCGCTACTCCTGGGAAGAACTTGCGCGCGAGACCGGCGTCCACACCGATGAGATCGGCCTCCGCGCTGCCGACTTCGGGGTCCACTACTGGCTGAGTCACCATCCGTGGGTCGTGCCGGAGCCGTTGACGCTCGAGCCCACCGAGTCCTACTCGAAAGACGACCTGGACGAATACGCGGCGATCCTCCGCCACGTCGCCGGCGAGGCCTACACAGATCCCGAGATCGTCCACACCGCTCCTCATCGGAGCACCGTTCATCGCGTGGACGACAGCGCGCTCGACGATCCGGCGCGGTGGGCGATGACGTGGCGGGCGTATCGACGCAAAGTTGGCGCGCCCGCATGAGCGAGAATGCCTGATCGAGATGAGTAGCCTCGGCCCAATTCCGTTGGCCGCGTCCGGCGAACGAAAGTCTGGGTACTTCACGTTCGCCACCGATCCGGGCCTCGCGAAGTACTCGTGGCCCTTCTTCAGCATCACTGGACGCCGCGATGGCCCCACGTTCCTGATTACAGCCGGCATCCACGCCGCTGAATACACCGGGATCGACGCTGCGATCCGTCTCGGCAACCTGCTCAACCCGGCGCAGGTGCGGGGCCACGTGGTGATCATTCCGTTGCTCAATCGGCCGGGTTTCTACGAGCGCAGCATCTACGTGAATCCGGAGGACAACGACAACATGAACCGTGTGTTCCCCGGGCGACCCGATGGCACATGGAGCGAGCGGTTCGCGCACTCTCTCCTCAACGAGGTCGTCGCGCGATGCGAGTACGCGGTCGATCTCCACGCGGGCGACATGATCGAGGACCTCGTCCCATTCGTGACCTATCGAGAGACGGGTGACGAGCGCGTGGATGCCCGAGCGAAGCAGATGGCGGAGGCATACGGCGCGGAGTGGTTGGTGCGAGCCATGCCGACCGGCGAGCGCGCTGGCTTGCTCTTCGCAGCGGCGGCTGCGCGGGGCGTCGCCGCCATGATCGCCGAATCCGGAGGGATCGGTCAGCTCGAAGCGGACGCCGTTGCACGCCACGTCAACGGCGTCCAGAACATCCTTCGCACCGTCGGCGTGCTCGACGGCGAGCCAGCTCGCGTGTCGCAGCCGCGAGTTCTGAACCGGTTCGAGTGGCTACGTTCGCCCTTCGAAGGCCTCTTCCGCTGCGCCGTCCACGTTGGGGACCGGGTCCGGAAAGGTCAGGCACTCGGCGAAATGGTCGACCTCCTCGGGAAACCCCTCGGTCGGATCGAATCCCCGGTCGAAGGGATCGTGCTCTTCGTGGTCACGAGTCCGGCGATAAAGAAAGATGGACTTCTTCTGGGGGTAGGCGTTCCCGAATAAAGGCGCGGCCGGTGTTATGCTGCCCGCCGTTTCAAGGGGGAGGAATGGCAGGATGAGAAACCCAACCATGAGCCGCCGCGCGCTGTTGCGCGCCGCCGGGGCCGCCACGATCGTCGCGGCGTGCACACCGGTCGCGACGCAACCGGGCGCGACGCAAACCGGCACAACGGCGACGACGAAGCCAGCGGGAGCGACGGGGACGCTGACGTTCCTCTGGGGCGGCGACACCGACAAGCTCGATCCGCCGGCCATGACAACCCAGGAAGGCTTCATCGCCACCACGGCGCTGTACGAAGGTCTCGTCAGGTACAAGCCCAACAGCACCGATGTCGAGCCCGCCCTCGCCGAGCGCATGCCGGACATCTCGTCCGACGGCCTCGCCTACACCTTCCATTTGCGGTCGGGGATCAAGTTCCACGACGGCTCGCCGCTCACGGCCGAGGCTGTCGCGTTCTCGTTTGACCGGAGCATCAACAAGGACAACCCCCTCTTCAAGGAGGCGCAAGCCGCCGGCGGGTTCCCGTTCATCGACGACTACATCGGAAACGTCGTGGCCAAGGTCGAGGCGACAGGGCCGCTTGACGTCCGCTTCACCCTGCGGCGCAAGTTCTCGCCGCTGGTCCCGAACCTTGCGATCCCGCCCGGATTTGTCATCTCGATGGAGGCGCTGAAGAAGTACGGCAGCAAGATCAACGAGAACCCCGTGGGGACCGGCCCCTTCAAGTTCGTCGAGTGGAAGAAGGACGACCACATCACGGTCGAGAACTTCGATGGCTATTGGGGCGACAAGGCGAAACTGCAGCGCATCATCTTCCAGCCGGTCCCTGAGGCCTCCGTCCGGATCTTGAAGATTCAACGGGGCGAGGGCGACGTCGCCTGGCCGTTCGATCCGAAGGATGCCCCGTCGGTCAAAGGAAAGGCCGATACGGACGTGCTCGAGCAGCCCGGCCTCAATGTGAACATGGCCGAGTTCAACCTGAAGAAGCCGCAGTTCCAGAACAAGCCGCTGCGCCAGGCGCTGAATTACGCGATCAACAAGCAGGAGCTCGCGGACAAGCTCTACAGCGGCGCGGGCGTCGCCGCGGTCGGGGTGCTCCCGGCGACTTCCTGGGGCTTCGATAGCACGTTGAAGGGCTACACGTACGACCCCGAGAAGGCAAAGGCACTCCTGAAGGACGCCAAGTACGGGGGCGAGACGATCACCCTCGATTCGTACACGATCCCACGGGGCTACAACCCCCAGGGCGCAAAGCTCGCCGAAGCGATTCAGCAGTATTTCCAGGCGGTGGGCGTCAAGAGCGAGATCAAGACGACGGAGTGGACCGAGTACCGCAAGATCCGGCGTCAGGGCGAGCTGAACGTCGCGTTCGGCGGATGGCAGGCGGACACCGGAGACCCCGAGAACTTCCTCGGCGTGTTCTTCTACAGCAAGAACCAGGGCGGCGTGAACACCTCCTTCTACGGCACTCCTGAGGTGGACAAGCTCCTGGAGCAGGCGAACGAGGAGACCGACACACCGAAGCGGAAGGCGCTCTTCAATCAGGCGGAGGCAAAGATCGTTGACGACGCACCGTGGCTCTTCATCAGCCATATGAAGCAGCAGGTGGCCATCCGCAAGCGTGTGAAGGACTTCGTCCTGCAGCCGACCTACATCTACTACTTCAACAAGGTCAGCGTGAGTTAGCGGGGTGCGTCGCCGCTCGAGCGCCTAGAACGTGCGCGGTTACATCCTGCGACGGATCGCGTACGTGCTGCCGGTGCTGCTCGGCGTCGTCACCGTTGTCTTCCTCGCGTTGCGGCTCATCCCGGGCGATCCGGCGATCGCTCTCGCCGGGGAGAAGGCGAGCGCCGAGCAGATCGAGCAGATGCGCGAGGCGCTCGGTCTGAATCGGCCGCTGCCCGTTCAGTACGTCGAATTCGTCGGCCGTTTGGCGAGCGGGGATCTCGGGCGGTCGATCCGGACCGGGGGCGACATCCGGCAAGAGCTCATCGAGAACTTTGCCCCGACGATCGAGCTCTCGATCGCCGCGCTCCTCATCGCGCTCGCCGTCGGGTTGCCGGCGGGCATCCTCGCCGCGCTGCGACGGCGGACGCCGATCGAGTACGGGACGATGATCGGGTCGCTGGTCGGCATTTCGATGCCGGTGTTCTGGATCGGGCTGATGCTCATCTACTGGCTGGGCGCGCGTGCAGAGTGGTTCCCGCTCTCAGGTACCGCGAGCGCCGGACTCGACATTCCCGCGCGAACGCACTTCTACACGATCGACGGATTGCTCACCGGTGACCTCGCCGTGTTCGGGGACGTCCTCTGGCATCTCGTGCTTCCCGCGATCACCCTCAGCACGATCACGATGGCCATCGTCTCGCGTATGGCGCGGTCGAGCATGCTCGAGGTCCTGGGCAGCGATTACCTCGTGACCGCGCGCGCGAAAGGCCTCTCGGCACGGATGGTTGTCCTCCGTCACGCGCTCAAGAACGCGCTCATTCCGGTCGTGACCGTCATCGGGCTGCAGCTCGGAGCGCTCCTCAGCGGGGCGGTCCTCACCGAGACGGTCTTCGGCCGAGTCGGTGTCGGCCGTTACGTTCTGAACGCCATCACGGCCCGTGACTACCCCGTCGTGCAGGCGACCGTGATCGTCGTCGCGCTCTTCGTCGTCGTCATCAGTCTCATCGTGGACCTCGTGTACGCGATTCTGGATCCGCGCATCCGGTACGCCTGACATGGCGCGCGCCAGCGCCACCGCCGTGCCGTCGCCGGTCGACGCCGGAGCGCAGGCGGCGCCATCCCTGTGGGTAGCGGCTCGCCGGCGCTTCCTGCGCTCCGCAACCGGAATGCTCGGTGCGACTCTGCTGGTGCTCTTCGGGCTCATGGCGATCTTCGCCGGGCAGGTGAGCCCCTACGACCCGATCCACCAGGATTTCCGTATCGAGCGCGAGGCCCCGAGCGCAACGCACCTGATGGGAACAGACGAGTTCGGCCGTGACGTGTTCAGCCGTGTTGTCTGGGGCGCGCGGGTGTCGCTGCAGGCCGGCGGGGTCGCCGCGAGCATCGCGCTGGTGGCGGGTCTGTTTCTGGGCATGACCGCCGCGTACTACCGCGGACGAACCGACGGCCTCGTCATGCGTTTGATGGACGTGCTCCTGTCCTTCCCGTATCTGCTTCTCGCGATCGGGATCGTCGCGATCCTTGGCCGGGGCCTGCTCACCGCGATGATCGCCATCGGCATCGTGTACATCCCGAACTACGCGCGCGTCGTTCGGGGCGCCGTGCTCTCTGTTGGTGCGCGCGATTTCGTCGAAGCCGCCCGCGCCGTCGGCGCGCGTGACAGACGGGTCATGTGGCAGCACGTCCTGCCGAACGTCCTTGCCCCGATCATCGTCCAGGCGACGCTCAACGTCGGCACCGCGATCATCGACACCGCGGGCCTCAGTTTCCTCGGCCTCGGGACGCAGCCGCCGACGCCTGACTGGGGCAACATGTTGTCGGCCGGCCGGAGTTACATCATCGACTCGCCGTGGATCGCGACGTTCCCCGGCCTCGCGATCCTCGCGACGGTGCTCGCCTTCAACCTCGTGGGCGATGCTCTCCGTGACGCGCTCGACCCGCGCCTCTTGTGACTGCCGCCGGCAACTCCTCTAGCGAAGTGTCTGCGAACAAGGAACAATAGTTATCGGCGACAAAGAGTCTTGGCTCGTCGGCGCCCTACGGTCCGATCAGCCGCGCCGCTCGCCGAGGTAGCTCAGTTGGTAGAGCAATGGTCTGAAGAACTGCGAACTCTCTCACCTAGCGAGTTTCCTCGGAAACTCGCGGCTGATACCTCTTTTCAGCCCACCAGAACAAATAGTCTCGCTACTACATAGTCTTGCGAGTGCGGCGGGCAGGCCGCGCTCTCTTCTTCGCTCGATCGACTCCGGCATGCCGCCGAAAATTACGTCCCGAGATCGGGCGGGACTGATTAAGTTGATTCTTCTGGCTGACTCCCGATCAGGCGGCGGACTCTGCGCCGCCGCTTGCATCGGTACTCCCATGCGCTCTCGGCGAAGGTCGGGATCTCGCGACCCCGCTCCCGATCCGCCCAACCGTGACCAGCGCCACCCTGGAGCGCCGTAGTCTTCAGGTGTGGCCACCTCTCGCTTGACGATGATGGCGATCGTGTTGGATGTTCCGTTCATCGATTGCGACGAGCCGGCGTCCGGGGCGTACGTGACCGAGGCAGGATCCTGGCCGGCGAAGCAAAGGAGAACACCATGAACGACAAGCGGGCGCGCGAATTGGTTGCACGCGAGCGGGCGCGGATCGAACGGAGCCTGCGCGAGCTGAACGCGGACGTTACGGCCGAGGAGGAGCTGCATCAACAGCAGACCGGAGAAGCCTCCGAGGCAGGAACCGACCTCGACCGCGAAGAGATCGACATCGCCTTGGTCGTTGACCTACGTGAGGAGCTGAAGGCGGTGGGGCGAGCCGAGGCGCGCATCGCCGCAGGAAAGTACGGCCGGTCGATCGACAGCGGCGCCCAGATCCCCGACGAGCGTCTAGAGGCAGCTCCCCTGGCCGAGCGCACGATTGAGGAGCAACGCCGAGTCGAGAATGGCGTGGTTTGAGGGCGACTGGCTTGGACACGCGGCCCGCCCACGACCTCGTTCGGTCACGTCCCTAGCGCAGGACGCGGGCTCATCACCTCGGGGCGCGCGGCGAGCACCGCGGCTTCCGAGGGACGATCTCAAGATCCTGTGAGCGTGTGTGCCGCGCGTGAGG
>Ga0209806_1001476_pt1 | contig 15509 bp, 10 predicted proteins | sample GraSoiAngelo_152_FD_186166 | JGI IMG/M metagenome (GOLD analysis project Ga0209806, IMG submission 186166) | Grasslands soil microbial communities from the Angelo Coastal Reserve, California, USA - 14_1009_12_30cm (SPAdes) (version 2) | ecosystem: Environmental > Terrestrial > Soil > Grasslands ... | reverse complement strand
AGGCTTAAGAAAGATGGCTCCCAGGGGCGGCAGTGTGAGGGTCAGCGCGTGCGGATATCCGTGCCGGGAAATCGGTGCCGCCCGCACCTCGCCGAAATTGCCCAGGCCGCTGCCGCCGTAGACCCCCGCGTCGCTGTTCAGAATTTCCTTCCAGGTCCCACCAAGCGGCGCCCCCAGCAGGTAGTTGTAGCGCGGCACCGGGGTGAAGTTGAAGGCGCCCAGCACCGGCTGGTCAGGGGTCCGGCCCTGGCGGATCAGGCTGATCACGCTCTGCTCGGTATCGTTTGCATCGATCCAGCGAAAACCGGCCGGGTCGAAGTCGAGCTCGTGCATGGCTTTTTGCTCTCGATAGACGCGGTTCAGGTCGGCGACCCACCGACTCACGCCGTCGTGGAACGGCAGCTCGAGCAATGACCAGTCGAGGCTGGCGTCGTGGTTCCACTCCCGCCACTGACCAAACTCGTCTCCCATGAAGAGCAGCTTCTTGCCCGGCTGCGCGTACATGTAGGCGAAGAGCAGGCGCAGGTTGGCGAACTTCTGCCAGGTATCGCCGGGCATCTTGCCCAGCAGTGATCCCTTGCCGTGGACCACCTCGTCGTGTGAGAGCGGGAGCATGTAGCTCTCACTGAAGGCGTAGAGCATGCGGAAGGTCAGGTTGTTGTGATGGAATTTGCGATACACCGGGTCCTGCGACATGTAGTGGAGGGTGTCGTGCATCCAGCCCATGTCCCATTTCATGCCAAACCCGAGTCCACCCAGGTAGGTGGGTTTGGACACCATGGGCCAGGCGGTCGATTCCTCGGCCACGGTCTGAATGTCCCCGTGCTCACCGTAGGCCGCCGTGTTGAGCTGGCGCAGGAACTCCACCGCATCCAGGTTTTCGCGGCCCCCAAACTTGTTGGGGATCCACTCGCCTGGTTTGCGGGAGTAATCCAGGTAAAGCATGGACGCCACCGCATCGACCCGAAGCCCGTCCACGTGGTAGTTGTCGAGCCAGAAGAGGGCGCTGCTCAGGAGAAAGCTGCGCACCTCATTGCGCCCGTAGTTGAAGATCGAGCTTCCCCAGTCGGGGTGGAGGCCGAGCCGGGGGTCGGCATGTTCGAAGAGATGGGTGCCGTCGAAATACTGCAGCCCGTGCTCATCGGTGGGAAAGTGCGAGGGCACCCAGTCCAGGATCACGCCAATCCCGTTCTGATGCAGATGGTCGACCAGGAACATGAAGTCCTGCGGCGTGCCGTAGCGACTCGTCGGGGCAAAGTAGCCAGTCGTCTGGTATCCCCAGGAGCCATAGAGAGGGTGCTCCATCACCGGCAGCAGCTCGACGTGGGTGAACCCCATCCGCTTCACGTAAGCAGCGAGCAGCGGAGCGAGCTCGCGGTAAGTCAGCCAGCGATTCTCTTCCTCCACCACCCTGCGCCACGACCCCAGGTGCATCTCGTAAACAGCCCAGGGCACCTCCCGGCCGTTGGGCTTGGCCCGGCCAGTCATCCAATCCTGGTCGTGCCACTCATAAGCCAGGTCCCAGATGACCGAGGCGGTCTTCGGTGGCACTTCCGCGAAGAAGGCGAACGGATCCGCTTTGTCCGCCTGGTAGTTGCGGACCCGGGACCGGACCCGGTACTTGTAGACGGCTCCTCGACCGACCGCGGGGACGAATCCTTCCCAGATCCCCGATTGCTCGCGCGGTGAGAGTGGGTTGGCGGAAGTATCCCAGCGGTTGAAGTCCCCGATCACGCTGACCGACCGCGCGTCCGGGGCCCAGACAGCAAACGACGTCCCGGGCTGTTTCGGGTTGTCCTGGATGTGGGCGCCCATTTTCTGGTGGAGATGGGCGTGGGTCCCCTCATTGAAGTAATGGAGGTCGTCCGCGGTCAGCAAGGAGGTCGTCATCCGCTGACGGGTGCCTCCCGTGGAGCCGGAGCGGGAACCAGATCCAGGATGCCCTGCAGCGGAGTCAGTACCCAGTCCGGTCGATTGTTGAGCTCGTAGCCGAGCTCGTAGAGCGCCTTCTCCAGGAGGAAGGTGCGCAGCTCGATGTCGAGCCCCTCAGGCGACTGGGGAATGAATGATGCGGCCCGGGCGGTCTCGAGATACGCGTGCAGGAAGGCGGTCGACACGGCTGCCACCCAGAAACGGACCCAGGGCTCGAGCGCAAGACTCAGCTCGGGCGGGCCGGGCTGCTGTCGCAGAGCCATCCTGCCGGCATAGTGGAACGAGCGCATCATGCTGGCCACGTCGCGGAGGGCCGGGCGCTTCGCGCGCCGCTCACCTAGACGACGACCCGGCTCACCTTCGAAGTCGATGATGATGAAATCGGCGCCCGTATACAGAACCTGGCCCAGGTGATAGTCGCCGTGGACTCGGATCCGGCTCGCCGACGACCGGTATTTCAGGTAGCCGCGCAGCTGGATGTTGATCTGGTCTTCGCGCTCCAGTACCCGGCGCCCCTCCTCACGGGCATCGGCGGGCAGCTTCGGCATCTGTGACCGCAACAGATGGAGGATGCGTCCCGAGAGGCTCCGCATCGACTGGTAGATCGACTGCTGGTCGAGAACAGAGATCCGCTCCGGCGCAAACGCGGGGTCTGAAGGGACCGATAACAATGCCTGGTGCATTTCCCCGGTGCGCCGTCCGAGCAGAGTGGCCGACTCGAAATAGCTGCCAAGCGCCTCTGCCGCCGCGGGAGGCAGGTCGCGCGGGGGCAAACCCGGAACCCCGGTCCCCAGATCCGGAATGCCGGTTGCCTGGAGGGCCTCGACTCGCCGGAAGAATTCGGCCAGCTGGCCGAGTGTGTACTGCCAGGCGTCGCCCTGGTTGGGGACGTAGCCCTGGAGAACCGCCAGCGTGATCGGCTCGCCGCGTTCGGGGCGGTACTCGAGACTGCCCGCCAGGGGCGCAACATGGGCGAAAGTCGTTTTTTCGGTCAGGAAGCGACCCACCTCGAGCTCCGGGTTGAGGCCCTCGCCCAGGCGCCGAAAGGCCTTCAGGATCACCCGCTCCCCGAAGGTAACCGAGTTGTTGCTCTGCTCGACCTGGAGGACGGAGGGCTCGAGATTGGCCCCCTCGGGGCCAACCATCTGGCGGAACGCCCGCGTGTTCGAAGCCAGGAGCGTGCCCCTCAATCCGCTGACCCGCCGGCGGCCGGCGATCCATTCGAGCAGGGCCTGGCAGAAGCCCGCATCCGAGAGGGCGTCATACAGAAGGCGCGGACTGGGCTCCCCCTCATCGACCCAGGCTACGGCGGCGTGGGGCACGCGTTGCCGGATCCGGTCCGCATCCTCCGCCGAGCTGCAGGCGAGCGGCACCAGGTAGGTCTCCGGGTCCCCTTCCGCATAGCTCACCTCGATGAAGGTCAGGTAGGCCAGGGTCTGGCCCCGCACCGGGATGGTCTCGGTCACCGCCACTCCCTTGATCCGGCGGGCTTTTCCGCCAAACCAGCGTCGCTCCCGGATGTAGTCGGGGAGTACGGGCAGCAGGGCAGCGACCTCCTCCCGGCTGAACAACCGCTCCCAGCCACCCGGCACCTCGATCAGCGGAAGATGCCTCTCCGAGGGCGCGCTGGGTGTGGTCGCGACCGCGGCCTTCTGGGGCTGGAGCGAAAACCAGTAGAAGGCGTGCGGTCCCAGGGTCACGAAATAGGGCAGCTCGCCGATGGACGGAAAGGCGGTCTCGCCGAACATCTCGACCGGGACTGACCCGCGCCAGGCGCTGAGGTCGAGCTCGGCGGCCTGTACGAAGCGCGAGAGGTTGACCACGCAGAGGATCTGCTCGTCCTGGTAGCGCCGGATGAAGGCGAGCACCTTGCGGTTCTCGGGGTGCAGAAACTCCAGGCTGCCGCGTCCGAATGCGCGGTAGCGCTTGCGCAGCAGGATCAGCCGTTTCATCCACCAGAGCAGCGAGTGCTGGTTGGCCTGCTGGGTTTCGACATTCACCGTCTCGTAGTGGTACTCGGGGTCGGTGATCACAGGGAGAAACAGCCGCTGGCGATTGGCCTCGGAGAAGCCGGCGTTACGGTCGGGGCTCCATTGCATGGGTGTGCGCACCCCATTCCGATCTCCGAGGAACACGTTGTCTCCCATCCCGATCTCGTCGCCGTAGTAGACGACCGGCGTTCCCGGGAGGGAGAAGAGCAGGCCATTCATCAGCTCGATCCGCCGTCGGTTGTTGCTCAGCAGTGGCGCCAGCCGGCGCCGGATGCCAAGGTTGATCCGCGCCTCGGGGTCCTGCGTGTAGGCGCGATACATGTAATCGCGTTCCTCGTCGGTGACCATCTCCAGGGTCAGCTCGTCGTGGTTTCGGAGGAAGAGAGCCCACTGCGCCGACTCGGGGATCGGCGGCGTCTGGGCCAGGATGTCCACGATCGGAAAGCGGTCCTCCATCCGGATCGACATGAAGAGGCGGGGCATCAGCGGGAAGTGAAAAGCCATCTGGCATTCATCGCCGTTGCCAAAGTAGGTGACGGCGTCCTCCGGCCACTGGTTGGCCTCGGCCAGCAGCATCCGGTTGCGGAACTGGCTGTCCAGGTGGCGGCGCAGGTCCTTGAGGAACTGGTGTGTCTCGGGCAGGTTCTCGCAGTTGGTGCCCTCCCGCTCGTAGAGGTAGGGAATGGCATCCAGCCGCAGCCCGTCGATCCCCATGCTGAGCCAGAACTCCATCACCCGCTGGATCTCCTGCCGGACCCTGGGGTTATCGAAATTGAGGTCTGGCTGGTGACTGTAGAAGCGGTGCCAGTAATAAGCGCCGGCAGTGTGGTCCCAGGTCCAATTGGAGACCTCGAAGTCTTTGAATATGACCCGGGCGTCCTCGTACTTCTTGTTGGTCTCGGACCAGACGTAGAAGTCGCGCGCGGCGCTCTTCGGTCGGGCCGCCCGCGCCCGCTGAAACCAGGGATGCTGGTCCGATGTGTGGTTGCAGACCAGCTCGGTGATCACCCGAAGTCCCCGCCGGTGTGCCTCTTTGACCAGGAGCCGGACGTCGCTCAGCTTCCCGTAGATCCGGTTGACGTCGGTGTAGTCGGCGATGTCGTAGCCATCGTCACGAAGAGGTGACGGGTAAAAGGGCAGCAGCCAGAGTGCGGTGACTCCCAGGTCCTTGAGGTAATCCAGCTTCTGGATCAGCCCGGGGAAGTCGCCGAAGCCATCCGCGTTGCTGTCAAAGAAGGAACGGACGTGCAGCTCATAGATGATGGCGTCCTGGTACCAGAGCGGATCGCCCGCGAGCATCTGTCCGTCAGGTTCGTTGCGCATAGCTGCCTCTACAAAAAGTACTCGAAATCATGCTCCCGTCTGACCCGGCGTCGAAGCTGAAGGATATGCGCCGGGATCGCACGCGGGTCGAGCTCAACATAGTTGCGCGGGCCCTGCCAGAAATATCGCGCCCCGCTGAGCAGGTCGTGGGCCTGAAAGGGCTGATCCGGATCGATGCCCAGCTCGGCCAGCGAGAGCGTGAGCCACCCGGAATGCGTGTGATGGGGATCCATGTTTACCACGCTCACGATTACGTTGCTCCGGTCGGGGGTGCTCTTTGAGTAGGCGACCAGCTGGTCGTTGTCGATCGCATGGAACCGCAGGCTGTGGTCGCCCTGGAGAGCAGGGTTGTCCTGGCGGATGTGGTTGACCAGCGTGATCAGCTCGCGCAGGCTGTCGGGGCGCTCCAGGTCCCAGCTTCTGAGCTGATACTTCTCCGAATCGAGGTATTCCTCGGAGCCTTGCTCGCGCGCCTGGTTCTCACAGAGCTCGAAGGCCGGTCCATAGATGCCGTAGCTCGCACCCAGGGTGGCAGCCAGGACCAGCCTGGCGATGAACGCCGGTCGGCCGCCGGCCTGGAGGTACTCGGTCAGGATGTCCGGGGTGTTGGGCCACAGGCTGGGGCGAAAAAACTCGCGCACGGGCGCCTGGGTCAGCTCGGTGAAGTACTCACGCAACTCCCAGCTGCTGTTGCGCCAGGCGAAATAGGTATAGGACTGGCTGAAGCCCAGCTTGGCCAGCCGGTACATGATCTTCGGCCGCGTGAACGCCTCGGCCAGGAAGACGACGTCAGGCTGGCGCTGTTTCACTTCCGCGATCAGCCACTCCCAGAAGTGGAGAGGCTTGGTATGCGGGTTGTCCACCCGGAAGGTGCGCACCCCCTGATCCATCCAGAACACGAAGATGCTCAAGAGCTCCTGCCAGAGCTCGCGCCAGTGCTCGGTCTCGAAGTCAAAAGGGTAGATATCCTCGTATTTCTTCGGCGGGTTCTCCGCGTACTGGATCGAGCCGTCCGGCCGTCGGGCAAACCATTCCGGGTGCTCACGCAGATAGGGATGATCCGGGGAACACTGGAGCGCGATGTCGAGTGCAATCTCCAACCCACGCTTGCGAGCGGACTGAACCAGGTGTTTGAAGTCAGCCAGGGTTCCGAGCTCGGGATGGATCGACTTATGCCCACCCTCCCGGGCCCCGATCGCCCACGGGCTGCCGGGGTCCTTAGGACCGGCCTGGAGGCTGTTATTCCGACCCTTTCGATGGGTTCGACCGATCGGGTGAATCGGAGCCAGGTACAGGACATCGAAGCCCATCCCGGCGACATACTCCAGCCTGGCTTCGACATCCTTGAAGGTCCCGTGCTTACCGCCTGACCCCCAGGACCGCGGAAACAGTTCATACCAGGCGGAGAACCGCGTCCGCTCCGGCTCGACAACGACCTCGAGCTCACGCGAGGTTGTGACTACCCCGCGGTCGGCATGCTGCTGCATCAGATCCAGGACCCCCTTCGCCACCTCGGGAAGAGAGAAGATCGGCCCGCTTCGGATCGCCCTGGCCCCTTCCAGCAGCCGGCGCGACGCCGTCCCGCTTCTAAGCCGCCGACCGGTGGCTTCCACCATTGCGGCGCCCCTGAGCCGGTCGACCGAGACGTCCTGCCCGGCCTCAAGCCTTTTACTCAGGTCACGGGCCCACGACTTGTAGGGGTCTGCCCAGGCCTGCACGCCGTACTGATACCTGCCGAGCTCGGTTACCGGAAACTCACCGCGCCACCGGTCGTTGACGAGCGGCGACATGGGCGCCTCCGTCCAGTCCCCTCCAACGGCCTGCCGGTAGCGAAGGACGCACGATACCTCGTCGTGGCCCTCGGCAAAGACGTCGGCTTCGACCACCACCGTCTCTCCCACAGCACGCTTCGCCGGAAAGCGCCCCCCGTCGACCTCCGGGGTGATGCCCTCGATGGCCACCCGCGGTGAGACGGGCATCTCCATCTGGGGTTTTGCAGAGTTCACGACCGGTGCTCGTTTCGCCATCGACGCCACATAGTATGAGGGCGACGCCCGCCGTTTCCTGCCTGGTGAAGGGAGCGGGAAGGGATCGCCTCAGCTGAGGCGGCGGAGCACGACCAGGGACCGCGAGACCAGGCTGAGGCTCGCGCCCGGCGGATATTCCTCGGTGCTCAAGCCAAGCAGCGGCTCGGCTGTGTCGATCACCTTCGACCATTGGGTCCCCCACTGACGGTCGGCCAGGGTGAACGTCAGCGACTCATCGTTGGCATTGAAGAGCAAAAGAAAGCTGTCATCGGTGACTCGCCGGCCATGGGCATCGTTTGGAAGAGCGGCACCGTTGAGGAAGACCATCATCGATCGGGCCGCCCCCAGTGCCCAATCCTGCTCGGACATCTCGACGCCCTGCGGCGTGAACCAGCCGACGTCCTTGGTTTCCGAGCCATGGATGGGCCGGCCCTGGAACCAGCCCCGCCGGCGAAATGTGGGATGCCTGCGCCGGAAGTCCATCAGGCGACGCGTGAACTCGAGCTGGATCCGGTCGAGGCGGCTCCAGTCGTACCAGGACGTCTCGCTGTCCTGGCAGTAAGCGTTGTTGTTGCCGCCCTGGGACCGTCCGATCTCGTCGCCTCCGAGCAGCATCGGCACCCCCTGAGACAGGAGCATCGTTGCCAGGAAATTGCGCTGCTGTCGCGCCCGGAGCGCAGCCACCTCGGGCGAGCTGGTGGGGCCCTCCTCGCCGCAGTTCCAGGAACGATTGTGGTTCTCACCGTCCCGGTTGTCCTCGCCGTTGGCCTCGTTGTGTTTCTGGTTGTACGAGACCAGGTCGCGCAGGGTGAATCCGTCGTGGGCGGTGACGAAGTCGATGCTCGCCGATGGTCGCCGCCCGCTGGACTCGTAGAGGTCGGGACTCCCCGTGAAGCGCAGGGCGAACTCCGCCAGCGTACCCGGCTCGCTCCGCCAGTAGTCGCGCACGCAATCCCGGTACTTGCCGTTCCACTCCGACCAGAGGACCGGGAAATTCCCCACCTGGTAACCCCCCTCCCCCACGTCCCACGGCTCGGCGATCAGCTTCACCTGGCTGATCACCGGGTCCTGGTGAATCAGGTCGAAGAAAGCGGACAACCGGTCCACGTCGTGGAGGACCCGGGCCAGCGCCGAAGCCAGGTCGAAGCGGAAGCCGTCCACGTGCATCTCCTGCACCCAGTACCGCAGGCTGTCCATGACCAGCTGCAGGACCTGGGGGTGCCGCATGTTGAGGCTGTTGCCGGTGCCGGTGTAGTCCATGTAGTAGCGGGGATCCTGCGCCACCAGCCGGTAGTAGGCGGCATTGTCAATCCCGCGAAAGGAGAGCATGGGACCGAGCTGATTGCCTTCGGCGGTGTGGTTGTAGACGACGTCGAGGATCACCTCGATGCCGGCGGCGTGGAGCGCCTTGACCATCTGCTTGAACTCCAGCACCTGCTCCCCGCGCTGCCCGCTCGAGCTGTATCCGTTGTGGGGGGCGAAGAATCCGATCGAGTTGTAGCCCCAGTAATTGCGCAGCCCTCGTTGGGCCAGGGCGTGGTCGTTCACGAACTGGTGGACCGGCATCAGCTCGACCGCGGTCACCCCCAGCCGGCTGAGGTGCTCGATGGCCACCGGGTGGGCCAGGCCGCTGTACGTCCCACGGAGCCTGGGCGGGATGTCCGGGTGGCAGAAGGTGAGGCCCTTGACGTGCGTCTCGTAGATCACGGTTTCGTGCCAGGGCCGGCGGGGCGGGCGGTCGCGTCCCCAGTTGAACTTCGGGTCGGTGATCACGGCCCGGGGGACGAACGGCGCGCTGTCACGGTCGTCGGCTGCTCCGTCTCCATCGGCGTGTCCCAGCGGGTATGGAAAAACGGCAGGGTCCCAGGTGACGTCTCCCTCGACTGCTCGCGCGTACGGATCGAGGAGCAGCTTGGCGGGGTTACACCGCGGTCCGTGGACCGGGTCGTAGGCGCCGTGGACCCGAAATCCGTAGCGCTGGCCCGGCCGGATCCGGGGTAGATAACCGTGCCAGCAGTGGGCCGTCTGCTCGGGCAGATCGACGCGGGTCTGTTCGCCTTCTGCGTCGAACAGGCAGAGCTCGACCCGCTCAGCGACTTCGGAAAAGATGGAGAAATTCGTACCCCGGCCGTCGTAGGTCGCGCCCAGAGGAAAGGGTTGTCCGAGCCAGACGTCTACGCGCGTCCCTCCTCACCAGCGGCAGGTGCTGGAAGCGATAAGGTCTAATCTGACCATAACCGCACGCATGGCCAAAGCCGCCCGTTGATGCGCCTCGCCCTCCTGACCCGAGAATTCCCGCCCGAGGTGTACGGGGGAGCCGGCGTGCACGTCGAGTACCTGGCCCGGGAGCTTGCCCGCTCAATCGACGTGCGAGTGCACTGCTTTGGCAACCCGCGCGAGGCCAAAGAGGTGACCGCCTACAAACCCTGGCCGGCGCTGAGTGGGGAAGCGCGCTTCACCGCCGCGCTCCAGGCGATGTCGGTGGACCTGGCGATGGCCGCCGGCGTCGGGGACGCCGACCTGGTCCACAGCCACACCTGGTATACCAACCTCGCCGGTCACCTCGCGAAGCTGCTCCACGGCATTCCGCACGTGGCCACCACCCATAGCCTGGAACCGCTGCGGCCGTGGAAGGCCGAGCAGCTGGGCGGCGGCTACAGGCTCTCCAGCTTCTGCGAGCGGGTCGGCCTGGAGAGCGCGGACGCCGTGGTGGCCGTGTCCGACGGCATGCGGCGCGATGTGCTCGCCTGCTATCCCGCAATCGATCCGGGGAGGGTCTCTGTGATCCACAACGGCATCGACCCGCAAGAGTACCGGCCGGATCCGTCGACCGACGTGGTCCTGCGCCGCGGCATCGACCCGAAGCGTCCGTACGTTCTGTTCGTAGGCAGGGTCACGCGCCAGAAGGGGATCGTTCACCTGCTCGACGCCGCCGCCAAGATCGACCGGTCCGCGCAGCTCGTCTTCTGCGCGGGCTCCGCCGACACCCCGGAGCTTGCGAACGAGGTCCACCAGAAGGTGAGCCGGCTCGAAGAGAAGCGAGGCGGGATCGTGTGGATCGAGGAGATGCTGCCTCGGGTCGAGGTCATCCAGCTGCTGAGCCACGCCTCCGTGTTCGTCTGCCCGTCGATCTACGAGCCGTTCGGCCTGGTCAACGTCGAAGCCATGGCCTGCGAAACGCCGGTCGTTGCCAGCCACGTGGGCGGGATCCCCGAGGTGGTCGATCATGGCGTGACCGGCTACCTGGTACCGCTGGAGCAGGGTCCGGATGGCATACCGCTCAACCCGCAACGGTTCGCCGCCGACCTGGCGGCTGCCATCAACCTGGTGCTGCAGGATCCAGCCCACGGTCGTACCCTGGGTCAGGCGGGCCGGCGGCGCGTTGTCGAGCAGTTCAGCTGGTCCGCGGTGGCCGGACGGACCGTGGAGCTATACCGAACCCTTGCTTCGCTGGCCGGCTGAACGGGTAAGACGTGTCTCACATGGTCCATATGTGGGGGTGGCGCGGAGGGTTTGACCAGCCGCCGGAAAATGTCCGGCTGGAATGGCCGTTGCTGCGCCGCGTCTTCGCCTATTTCGTCCCATACTGGCCGCTCTCCCTGGTGGTGCTGGCCTGTATTGCTGTGACTTCAGCCCTCGGCCTGGTGCCGGCGTTGGTGACCAAGACCCTGATCGACTACCTGACCGGGCGCGGCGGACAGTTCTCTTTCATCGGCCTGCTGATCGGCATCCTGGTGGCGTCCTCGCTGATCAGCGGACTGGTAGGCGTGCTGCAGTCGTACGTCAGCACCCGGATCAGCCAGAGCATCATGTACGACCTGCGCAACCAGCTGTTCGACCGCGTGATCAGGCAGTCGGTCGCGTTCTTCACCCGGACCCGAACCGGAGACGTGATGTCCCGCCTGAGCAACGACGTAAACGGCGTCCAGAGCGTGGTCTCGGACACCATCTTCAGCCTGGTGAGCAATGTCGTGATCCTGGCCAGCACCCTGGTCCTGATGGTCACCCTCAGCTGGAAGATGACCATCGTCGCCCTCCTGGTGCTGCCGGCGTTTGTCCTTCCCACCCTCAGGGTGGGCAAGGCCACCTTCAGCGCCCGCAAGCAAACTCAGGGCAAACTCGCCGAGATGACCGCTTTCATGCAGGAGGTGCTCGGCATCTCCGGCATCCTGCTGGTAAAGGCGTTCGTCACCCAGTCGCGCGAGGACGCGCGCTTCGAGCGCCTCAATCACGAGCTGCGCGGCCTCAACATCCGGCAGGCCATGATCGGACGCTGGTTCTTCATGCTGATGGGGGTACTGGGGACCGCCGGCCCCGCCGTCCTCTGGCTTTTCGGCGGCTACCTTGTGATCACCGGCGGCGCTTCCCTGGGCACGGTAGTCACCTTTGCCACCCTGCTGCTCGCCCGCCTGTACGGACCGGTGGGGTCGCTTGCCAACCTCCAGGTGAACGTGGTCGGGTCTCTGGCCCTCTTTCAGCGGTTGTTCGAATACCTGGACCTGAAGCTCGAGATCGAGGAAAAACCCGACGCGCGCGAGCTGGATCGGGCATTGGGAGCCGTTGCGTTCGAGCACGTTACCTTCTCCTATGAAGGCGGTGCCCGGCCGGCACTCGATGACCTGTCGTTCGAGGTGAGCCCCGGGCAGCTGGTGGCCCTGGTCGGCCACAGCGGCGCTGGCAAGACCACCATCACCAACCTGCTGCCCCGCTTCTACGACCCGCAGATCGGCTCGGTGCGGGTCGACGGCCATGACATCCGGGATCTGACCCTGGAATCGCTCGGAAAGCAGATCGGCATGGTGTTCCAGGACACCTTCCTGTTCCATGCCACCGTCCGCGAAAACCTTCTATACGCCCGACCCGATGCCACCGAGCAAGAGATGGTGGCGGCAGCCAGGGCAGCGCACATCCACGAATTCGTCGAGTCGCTCCCGCTCGGCTACGACACAATCGTGGGCGAGCGCGGGCATCGCCTGAGCGGCGGAGAGAAGCAGCGGGTGGCGATCGCGCGGGTGGTCCTCAAAGACCCCCGAATCCTGATCCTCGATGAGGCGACCTCGAACCTGGACTCCGAGTCCGAGCATTTGATCCAGGTTGCGCTCGCCGGGCTGCTGGCCGGTCGGACGTCGCTGGTAATCGCTCATCGGCTCTCCACCATCCTGGCCGCGGATACCATCCTGGTTCTCGACCGCGGCCGCCTGGTTGAACAGGGCCGGCACCTCGACCTGCTGGGCCGGGGCGGCATCTACGCCCGCCTCTACCAGCAACAGTTTTTGCCGGAAGCTGTCGAAGCTGCACGGAGCATTGCCTAGGAGGGGTTGATGGATAAGAACATTCAAAAGGCACTCGCACGCGGTGGGTTGATCAACATCACGACGGTCGGGGCGCAATCCGGCAAGCCGCGGCGAATCGAAATTGTCTTTCACAACATCGGCGGCCGCATCTACATCAGCGGCATGCCATCGCGGCAACGGCGAAGCTGGATCGCCAACCTGTCATCAAACCCGACACTTACGTTCCATCTTGTGAGACCGGTACGAGCAGACCTTCCGGCGCGCGCCAGGATCATCGACGACGCCGGTGAGCGGCGGCAGGTTCTGACTCAGGTGGCCAAGAACTGGAAGCGCAACGACGTCGACACCATGGTTGAGTACAGCCCTCTGATCGAGGTCACCCTGGAGAATCAGGCCGCGTAGCCGACCGGTCCAGGAGGAAGCGTTCGTGCGCAAGCAGCCGGTCCATGTCGGCGCGCTGCACCTTCGCGGCCACCAGGCGCATCTCGGCGTCCATCACGTCGAGCTCCTTAAGGAGCACATCGATGGCGGGCCGGCCGCGGCTGCCAGGACCGGACGAGACGTACCCCTGGGGTAGCCGCAGATACGCGTCGAGGGCGGTCGGCAGGTCTTCAAAGGCGGTTCGCTCCACCAGGTAGAGCTCGCGCGAGCCGACCGGAAGACAGTCGAGCCGGGGCAGGATCTGGGTTCGGACGGTGAGCTCGATCAGCTGGACCCTTCTGATGACTTCGGGCGGGACCCTGCCGCTGACCGCGCCAATCTCGTCTGCCAGGGCCTGCTGCGCCCGACTCGGGCTGAACCCATAGCGGCTGAGCTCCCGCTTTGCCGGCAGCAGCGCGGCACCGATGGCATAAAAGACCGGTACCAGGATGAAGCCCTGCGGCCCGACCGGGTCCACCACGGCAAGCAGCAGCCCAAGCAGGGCAAGGAATGATCCAGCGAGGTTCCGGCGGCTGGTCAGATAGTTGGCCACCACCATCCTCACCACCTGGTTTTTTCCCGGAAACGCCCCCGTTTACACCCTGAATTTGGACTCTTGGACGTCCTGCGAGCGGCGTCTAAAAATCCCGCCGCCCGTTGAAGTGGCCGGCGGCTTCCGGGCGGGTCAGCTGATAGATCGCGATCCGCTGACCGCCGGGCGTGCGAAACGAGCAGCACGGTCCGTGCGGGATCTCGAAGGTCGTCTCAGGTTGCCAGCCCTGCTGCTCGAGCCGCGCCATCGCAGACCGGAGATCCTTGACCCGATAGACAAGGATCGGAGACTCTCCCTCGACGTGGTCGGCAAGCAGCAGCAGAGGCGAGGCCGGAGCCAGCTCGATCGCTGCCACTCGGGTTCCCATAGCGTCGACGGCGAAGACGAGCCTGCCGCCGAGCACCCGGGTGAAGTAGTCCATGTCCCGCTGCACGTCGGAGCTGGGGCTGTACAGGAAATCGAGCTGCTCGAAGAGGGTCATGGCGTCACGCGCAGGATATCGCGGCCAGGCAACGTTGCAATTTGCATGACGTTCCTTCGCATCGTCCTGGGGATTTTCTCGATTCTGAATGTCGTCTTTTGGGCAGTCCTCGCCTGGGTCTGGGCGGTCAAACCGTCCTGGGCGGGCCGTCTTCCGTTGCAGCTTGGCACTACCGACCGATACCGGCTGGTGCCGGCCTGGGCCCGCCTGGCGGCTGCGGTGGCGGCGTTCTGGAGCGTCGCAGGCGTGGTCTACCTGGTCAGTGTGGATGCCAACCCGCTGGCTCTGGTCGCCCTGATAGTGCTGGCCGCCATTCTCTTGATCCTTGGGATCGGCGCGGCGGCTCGCGTCTACCACGTGCTCCAACTCCCGGAGCAGACCTCGTTTCCGAAGCGCAAGCAACCCGCCGCTTAGCCCCCGGAGGCGAGGGCCAATACAGCCCGAGCCGACGGCACAAAGCGCGCGCCGTATCGCGCGCAATAGAGGCGTTATTGCTGGAAGACGATGTCGAACTCCATCGTCGCGTTGTTCTGCACAGTGACGAAGCCTCCGATGCTGGGCGGGGTCATCCCGAACTCACTGAAGGGGAAGGTGGTGGCGCCGGCGACCTCGATCTTGGTGCCGTTGACGCGCGCATCCAACGGGATGCTGACCGACCTCGTGGTTCCGTGAATCGTGAGGTCCCCGACCGCCTGGACCCGAAACGCCTGGCCGTTTGCTCCGGTTGACGGCAGCGCGATCGGGCTCGTCAGGGTAAAGGTGGCCGTCGGGTAGCGATCACTTTCGAGCCCCATGCTGTGGATCCGTTGATCCCGCATGGACCGGTCGCTGGTCAGGGTCGAGACGTCGACGCTGAATGAAGCCGCCGCCACGCTGTACGCAGCCACCGACTGGGTAATGGTTATCGAGCCGCTTACGGCTGAGGTCCGGCCGACCGCGTCGCTCGGCGCGGGAGCGAACCCGAGCTGCTCGCGAACGCGATAGCCGGCCACGGAGCCGCTGGCCACCTTCCAGGTACCCGTTCCAGAGCCGGCAGCCGGCGACGCGCTGGCTGAGGCCGAGGTAGTCCCGGATGAGGTGGGCGTCGCGGCGCTGAGCGCGAGCCGGGCGGGCGCCGTTCCACCCATGAGTCCGAAATACACGAAGCCGAGGGCTCCGGCCCCGAGTACCGCGGCCACGCCTGTACCGGCGAGCACCATCCGACCCGTGATCCACCCTCGAAAACCCTGACCCGCCATGGCTCCATGATGCCTGGAGTTTTCTTTCGGTTCCATTACGGGGTCGGTCCGAAAGGTGCCTGCGCCGATTAGCCCGAGGCCGAGAACGCTAATGAGCGCCGGAGCGCTGGCGTTGCCGCCGTCGGTGTAGGAGACCCGACTAAGACAGCAGGGCGCGCAGCTTCCGAGGTGTACGCTCTTGACGATGTATCAGGCGGCGGTCTGGCACGACTATTTCATGATGGTTGGCGGCGGGGCGGCGGCCCTCACG
>Ga0209806_1001460_pt1 | contig 15558 bp, 14 predicted proteins | sample GraSoiAngelo_152_FD_186166 | JGI IMG/M metagenome (GOLD analysis project Ga0209806, IMG submission 186166) | Grasslands soil microbial communities from the Angelo Coastal Reserve, California, USA - 14_1009_12_30cm (SPAdes) (version 2) | ecosystem: Environmental > Terrestrial > Soil > Grasslands ... | reverse complement strand
ATCGGGCTATTCGTTGTCCTCATCGCAATTGGCGTCGCCGTGGCGCTGCTGGGTCCGGTGATGAGGGGGCCGACGGCGTTTTTCGACGAGCTCGGGAGGACGGTCAACCGGATCGCCCCGCAAGCCCAGGCGGACATACGCACCGACGAACAGCTCAAGACGGTGATCAAGGCGATGCCTGAGGGAAAGCTTCGCGTCGGCACGATCGTCGAGGAGCAGAACCGCGTTATCTTCACCATCACGGCGGATCGCTCGGCGGTGAAGGCGGCCGTACGGCCCGGGGACGAGCTCCGCATCGCGCGCGACGGCAGCGTCGAGATCGTGCCTACCGGGATCCCGGGTGTCATCGACTCGCTGCAGCGCGCCATCGAAGACCTGAAGCGGAAGTTCTTCGGGCCCTAAATAGACGAAAGGGCCGCCCTTCGGCGGCCCCTTTCGACCAAATTTGGGCGGGTTAGCTCGCTTTGCGAGCCGAGACGAGCGCCCGCGTTCCAACGAGGGTCCGTGCCACGAGCTCGGTCCGCCACGCCTTGCGGCGCTCGAGGGCCTCGCTGTAGCCCCGCTCGTACGCGCCGATCGCGAGGAAGCCGACGATGATCATCCCGAGCGCAATACCCGCCATGAGACCGATCGCGAAGAGCACCACCGTGTTTCCTCTTTCTTTTCGTTCGCCTTTGGGCGACCCGTCTGGCGGCGCTTGAGCAAACCTCGTGCCACGGCGCTCGCTTCCCCGCCGACGCCACATCACCACCCGCGCGAGCCGTATCGCATGTCCGCAGGCAACCTTCCGTGTTTGGAGTTGCGCCACGCGTCGCGGCAGATCACCGGAGCGCGGGACACCGACGCTAAAGAGCCGCGCCGAGCGCGGAACCCACCCCCCACCTTTTACCGTCCGTCGACTCGCCCCAAGACTTGTCGCTTCGAGAGTCGCGGAGTCCCCCAGCGACTTATACAGGAACTCGTTACCGACTGTTCACATTCCCGCAGAGGCCCCTTCTTGCCCGTCGCGACGGTGCCAGCGCGGGGGGAGCTCGGTGCCGGAAAAGCGCGTGGCCTCCTGTGCCGACGCCGCCTCCGATCACCGGCGGCGGCGCTGCCGCAGGATATGGCGCCAAAGGAGAACGCCCATGCGGTTTTCGCTCCTCCCCAGGAAGAGCGAGTTCTTCGTCCTCTTCGAGCAGCATGCCCAGAACGCCGTCGAGGCGGCGGAGGCGCTCGCCAAGCTCTTTGGCGACTTCACCGAGGTCGAGAACAAGGTGCGCGACATCCACGCGATCGAGCACTACGGGGACAAGCTCAATCACGAGATCGTCCGCCATCTCAACGAGACCTTCGTCACGCCGCTCGATCGCGAGGACATCGTCGGGCTCGCAAGCAAGGTCGACGACATCACCGACGTTTGCTATGACGTCTCAGAGCTCGTGCAGCTCTTCAAGGTGAAGAGCATTCGACCCCCGGCTGTGCGTCAGGTGAAGGTGCTCGTGACGGCCGCGAGCGAGGTGCTCCTGATGCTCAAGAACCTGGAGGGCCTCAAGAACCTGGAGCCGCATTGGATCAAGATCCATACGCTCGAGAACGAGGGAGACCAGATCTGGCGCGAGGCGGTCGCGGAGCTCTTCGCGGGAACTGACGACGCTATCGAGATCGTCAAATGGAAGGACATCTACTCCCTGGTCGAGATTGCCATCGACCGGTGCGAGGACGTCGCCAATATTGTCGAGACCATTCGGGTGAAGCACAGCTAGTTGGACTACGCGACCGCTCTCCTTGTCGTCGTGGTCCTTCTCGGGATCGCCTTCGAGTTCGTGAATGGATTCCACGACGCCGCGAATGCGGTCGCCACGGTGATCGCCACTCGCGTGCTCTCTCCACTTCAGGCGATCCTCATGGCCGGGGTGCTCAACTTCGTCGGCGCACTCACCGGTGAAGCGGTCGCGAAGACTGTCGGCGCCGGGATCGTTGACTCGAAAGTCGTCACGCAGGACATCGTCATCGCCGCCCTCGTAGCCGCGATCATTTGGGATTTGATCACGTTCGTGGCCGCGCTCCCGACGTCATCGAGCCACGCGCTGATCTTCGGGGTTATCGGCGCGGCGCTCTCGGCTCACGGCCCCGAGGTCATCATTGTCGGTGGCCTTCAGAAGACCTCGCTCGGCATCGTGTATTCCCCGACACTCGCGTTCATCGGTGGTTACTTGCTGATGCTCGGGATCTACTGGCTCCTGCGGAACGTCAGCTATCGCTTCGTGAACCGCTTCTTCGGCCGGGCACAGATCCTCTCGAGCGCCTACATGGCGTTCAGCCACGGCGGGAACGACGGCCAGAAGACGATGGGCATCATCGCGCTCGCGATTTACGCCTTCCATGGGAATAGCGGGACGTTCGAAATCGACACGTGGGTCAAGATCGTCTGCGCAATCGCGATCGGCTTTGGCACCGCGACGGGTGGCTGGCGGATCATCCGGACCATGGGCATGCGCATCACGGCGTTGAAGCCAGTCAACGGGTTCGCGGCCGAGACCGCGGCGGCGACGGTCATCGAGATCGCCACGCGGCTTGGCATTCCGATCTCCACGACGCACGCGATCTCGGGCGCCATCCTCGGAGTTGGGGCGACGCGGCGGCTTTCTGCGGTGCGGTGGGGTATCGCCGGGCGGATCGTCACGGCCTGGGTCCTTACGATCCCCGGCTGTTTGGTTCTTGGCTACGGGACCGCCACCCTCTTACGCGCGGTCGGAGTGCATCCTTAGCGTCGCTTTGACCGTCACGCAGCGCGGGCCTGACCGCACGCGCTATTCGCCTCCGTCGCTACCGCTTCCGCTTCTCCGGCGGCAGCGCCTGCTCGACCGGTTGGCCGGCGCGGAGCGGCACCGCTTGACCCTCGTCCAGGCAGCCGCGGGCTACGGCAAGACGACGGTCATCGCGCAATATGCCGACCTCCTGCGCGCGTCGGGCCGGCACACCGCATGGCTCACCCTCCAGCGCGGCGACGAGGATCCGCTCGTCCTCTTTTCGAATCTCGTCGGCGCCCTGCGGCGCGACACCGCCGAGTTCGGCGGGCAGCTCACGTCGTTCCTCGATCGGGGCCGCCGCCTCGAGCGACGCCTTTCCCAGCTCGCGCAAGCGCTGGCGGAAGAGCTCGCGCCTCTCGGCGAGCTCATCTTCTTTCTCGACGATCATCCGAGCGTCCGTGGCGCCCCGCTCGCCTCATTCGGCAACGAGCTCGCCGAAGTGCTCCCCGACAACACCCACCTCGTCCTCGCCACGCGACGGACGCCGCAGCTCGCCGGCCTCCCGCGGTGGCGGATGGCGGGATCGGTCCTCGACATCTCGGCGGCCGAGCTCGCATTCACGCGGTCCGAAGCGGTCGACCTCCTGCGGGGCGAGTTCGCTCTCGATCTGCCCGAGCATGCGATCGACGCGATGTACTCACGCACTGGCGGCTGGCCCGCCGGGCTGCGCCTCGCCGCCGCGTTCGTGAGCGAGCGCGGGTGGAAGCAGCTCGGCGAGTTCCAGGGGGGCGGAGCGGAGCTCTACGCCTACTTCAATACCGAGGTCTTGAGGCGCGCCTCGCGCCGCGATCAGAACACAGTTTTGAGATGGTCGCTGCTCGAGCGCATCGAAGACGACGAGGAGGTGAGCGCGGGCGGTGCGTCCCGCGAGCTCCTCGCCGGACTGGAGCAGGCGGGCCTGGTGGTGCGCGACGGCGCGGAGGGAAGCCATCGCTTCCAGCCACTCTTCGCGGAGTTCCTGCGCTCGCGCGCGCGAGAGCTTCTCCCTGCGGCCGAGATCGTCGATCTGCACCGCGGCCACGCCGAGCGCGCCGCGGCACGCGGCGACGTGGACCGCGCGATCCATCACTTCCAGCAGGCCGGAGATCATCGGCGCGCGGCGCAGCTGGTGCGCGAGAACGGCGAGCGCGCCCTTCACGGCAGCGAGGTCGCCACGTTGCAGCGCTGGCTCGACGGGTTCCCGCCCGGCGCGGAGCGGCGGCTGCCGTGGGTCATCCTGCTGCGCGGCGTTCTGCATCGCGTCCGCGGCGACTACGAGCGCGCCCTCGCGAACTACCGCGACGCGGCCGAAGAGCTTCGCCGCGGACGCGACACCGAGGGGCTCGCGCGCGCACTCACCTGGTCGGCCCAAGCCCTCCGCTATCTCCGCCGCCCGCGCGAAGCGTTGGCGCAGGCGCACGAGGCGCTCGGCCTTCTTGGGGAAGGCGCATCGTCGCAAGGCGCCTGGCTCTGGCACGTCATCGGCGGGTCGCACGCGGATCTCGGGGAGATCGAAGAGGCCGCGCGCGCGCACCTCAAGGCTGAGTCCATGTTCGCGCTCCTCACCGATCGCGCCGGCGAGCTCGCCGAAGCGCTCGCGCTCGCGCAGCTACACCACCTCCTTGGCGAGCTCGATGCGGCGCAGCGCACTTATTTAAGAGCCCTCGCGCTTCAGCAGAAGAGCGCAGACGTCGTCGCGCTCTGCTGGGCGGAGGGTGGACTGGTGGACGTACGGACGCGCCGCGGCGATACCGCGGAGGCCCTCGACACGCTTCGCCAGACGCTCGAGATCGCGAGCGCGAACGATCTCCGCCTCGCGCAGGCCGCGATGTGCTCGACACTCATGACGGTCCACGCGCTCACCGGCGAGCGCGGTGCGGTCGAGGAGGTCTACCGCGCGGGAGTGGAGCTCTGTCGCGAGCAGGGTGACGACCACGTCGTGGCCGAGCTTCATGCGACCGCTGCCGAGCTCCGCGCGCTCCGCGGCGACGCCGAGTCGGCGCACGACGCGCTGCGGGCGGCGGACGCGCTGGCGGGATCAGCGGCGGGCCCTGTCCCGGGGATCCGCGCCGCGATCGCGCGCGGGGCGGTCGCGGAAGCCGAAGGCGATCGCGACGGTGCCCTTCGCGCCTATCGGGAGGCGCGCGTCTCCGCGCACGCGATCCACGCGCGCTACCTCGAAGCGAAGGCGACGTTGCTTGCCGTGCCGATCGACGACGACCCGGCGGCGACGAGAGGCGCGCTTCGCGCCGTGGCCGCGGAGCGCTACCGGGACTTCCTTCTCCTGCGGCCGACGCTCACCGACGCTCTGCGGCTACGGCTCGGCGACCTCGAGCTCAACCCCGACGACATGCGCATCCTCGTGACGCTCTTGCAGCCCGCGGCCCCGACACCCGCGCACGCGATCTCCTCCTCGGTCGCCGAGAGCATTCAAGCTTTCGTCCTCGGTCCGTTCGAGCTCCGGGCAGGCGGCGCGCGCATCAGCGACCGGGGATGGCGCACAAGCAAGGCCAAGGAGCTCTTCGCCTTGTTGCTGCTCGATCGGCAGCGGGCGGTGTCGCGTGAGGAGCTCGTCGCGCAGCTATGGCCGGAGACCGATGCGGCATCGGCTCTTTCGAACTTTCACTTCACGCTGCACGCGCTCCGCAAGGCACTCGCGTCGGCAGGAGCGTCCGAGGCCACGAGTGTCGTCCGCACCGATATCGGGTATCGGCTCGCGCTTCCGATCTCGATCCACGTGGACCTCGAGGTCTTCCAGAGATCGCTCCGCCGGGGCCGCGAAGCGCAGGACGCGGGGCGATCGCGCGAGGCGATCCAATACCTGCGCGCGGCGGTCGCCGTTCATCGCGGACAATTTCTCGCGGATCTGAACGCGCCGTGGATCGACCGGCAGCGCGAGGAGACGGATCGCCAACTTGTCGCGGCCGCGAAGGAGCTCGCGACCCTCGAGCTCGAGTGGAAGGAGCCGAAAGCGGCCGTTCGCCCGCTCGAAAAGCTCCTCGAGCTCGAGCCGTACGACGAGGAGGCGCACCGACTGTTGATGCGCGCGCATCACGAGTCCGGCGATCAGGCGCTCGCCGTCCGTCACTACCAGGCGCTCGAGGCGATGCTGCACCGAGACCTCGGCGCCGAGCCCGAGCCGGCCACGCGAGAGCTCTACCAGCGCATCCGGCGCGCCGGCTAATCAACCTGGACTAAGCCCCTTCGCGCGCGGCGGTCGCGACTTCATGCATCTGGCGGAGAAGCCGCGACCGGACGTTTCGCATGCGTGTCGACCGTCGTTCGGATGCCCCCCAAACCATTGCGCGGTCGCTTGCTGCAACGAACATCACCCGCACAGGGGATGACCACCGCCGGGGTGAGCGGTAGTACTCGGGCTGGGAGTAACGGGGGAAATGACGGGGCAGATGGGTGACACCGCGAGGCGCCTACAGGCGGCCTTCCTTGCGTTCGCGCTCCTCTTCACCGCCCTCCCGGGCACGAGCTGGACAGCCCCCACCGATTCCGATCTCGTCGACGGCGATTACGCGTTGGTGCAAGTAGCGCACGGGACGGCTGCCGCCGTCGCAGCCAGGGCGAAAGACGCCGGAGCGACCGATGTCGCGGCTCTCGACACCATCGACATGGTCACGGCGCGCGTCTCGAGCGACGCCATCCGAGCGCTCCAGCACGACTCGCGGGTTGCTGCGCTGGCGAGCGACGCCGTCGTGACCGCCGCAGGCAGCGAAGACCACTACGAGAGGCCGAACGGAAGGCCGAGCCCGGGCATCCCGGTCGTCGACGCGGATCAGGCGTGGCGCAACGCGACCGGCCGGGGCGTCACCGTCGCCCTGATGGATACAGGCATCGCGCCGCATCCCGATCTCGATGGTTCTGTGATTGGCCGGTTGGACTTCGTGAACGACGGGACGACTCTCCAGGATCCCTCGGGACACGGGACGTTCATCGCTGGACTCATCGCTGCGCACGGCCGCACCTTCAAGGGCGTCGCGCCGGACGCGAAGCTGATCTCTCTCCGGGTGCTCGATCAGAAGGGCAACGGCACCATGCACGCGGTGCTCGCGGCGTGCGATTGGCTTCTTCAGAACCGAGCGACGATGCACATCAAAGTGCTGAACCTCTCATTTGGAGCGCCGCAGAAATCGAGCTACCACCGCTCGTTGCTTGCCGCCGTCGTCGAGTCGCTGTGGTTCGCAGGCGTGACCGTCGTCGCCGCGGCCGGCAACGATGGGCCGGCGGCGGGCACGGTCGCGATGCCGGGCGCGGATCCGTTCGTCATCACCGTCGGCTCGTTCGCCGATCAGGGGACCGTCGCGACGAACGACGACCGTGAGTCGCTCTTCAGCGGCCGCGGCCCGACGCGCGACGGGTTCGCCAAGCCCGACGTTCTCGCACCCGGTGAGCACGTCGTCTCGCTGCGTGTTCCAGGTATGGCCCTGGACCGTGAGGAGGGGAAGGGCGCTCCCGCCGGAGCGTACGCGCGCTTGACCGGCACCTCCGCGTCGACCGCGATGGTGGCGGGCGCGGCAGCGGTCATCCTCGAGGCGCACCGGACATACAGCGCGACACAGGTCAAGGGCGCGCTCGTCGCGGGCGGACGCCACATCGTCGGCACGCGGAGGCCGGGCCTGGACGTCGACGATTCGCTGACCGTTCAGCCCGCGCGCGTGAACGCGGGTCTCCTGCCGTCGCGCGTGCTGATGAAGCTTCTCGCGGCGAGCGGAAATGTGTTCGGTCCTGGCATCGCGTGGGACGGGATCTCCTGGGAGGGCATCTCGTGGGAGGCCGTGAGTTGGGAGGGCGTGGCATGGGAGGCCGTGTCATGGGAGGGCGTGACGTGGGATGGCGTGACCTGGGACAGCGTGACCTGGGAGCTTCGCTGATGAAGGGGCGGATCGATCTCTACGTCGGCTCCATAACTTTTGCCGGCTTCATCGCGCTCGTGGCCGCATCGAGCAGACAGAGGACGGACTTGCTCGATCCGATCATGCTGGTGGTGCTCGTCGGCCTCGCGTGTCTCGCGCAGCGCGTGCCCGTCTTCCTCTTCCGATCGAGCGCGATCTCAGTCTCCTTTGCCGCCGTCATCGCCGCCTACGTGCTCTACGGCACCGGCGCGGCGGTCTGGGTTAGCCTCGCGCAGGCGCTCGTGAACTCGGTGACGCCGCGCCGCAAGCCGCTCCGCAAAGCCGCGTTCAACTTCGGCTCGTTCGCGCTCTCGGCGTTCGCCGCCGGCGAGCTCTATCGCCTCACCGGCGGTATGACCCCGCCGAGCGCGATCGCGCCGACACTGGTGTCGGTCGGTCTCTCGGCCGCCGCGTACTTCCTGGTGAACACCTCGCTCACCTCCGTCGCGATCGCGATGTCGGAGGGTCAGAACGTGGCCGCGGTGTGGCGTACCAACTACAGCTGGATGCCGGTGAACTTCGGCGCCACAGCCGTGCAGGGTGCCGCGCTCGCCCTGGCGTACCAGGCGCTCGGGCTCTTCGGGGTCTTCGTCTTCACCGTGCCGCTCGGTGTGGCGTGGTTCTCCTTCCGCCTCTACATGGCGAAGTCGACTGAGGTGCGCCAGCGCAACGAGGAGCTGAGCACGGTCAACGAGCTTCTGCGCCAGACGAACGACCGTCTCGAGCAGTCGCACGTCTCCGTGATCGGCGCGCTCATCGGCGCTCTCGAGGCGAAGGAGTCGCACCTCTCCGGTCACGCCGCGACGACCATGCACTACTCGGTCGAGGTCGCGCGGAAGCTCGGCCTCGGCCCTGAGGAGATCGCGGGAATCAAGCTGGGCGCGCTCTTCCACGACGTCGGCAAGATCGGCGTTCCCGAGTCACTGCTATCGAAGCCCGCCGAGCTCACCGATGAAGAGTGGGTCGAGATGCGTGCCCACCCCACGATCGGCGCGAGCCTCCTCGGAAACGTGCCGATGCTCGAGCGGATCCGCCCGCTCGTCCTCGCGCACCACGAGAACTTCGACGGCACCGGCTACCCGCACGGGCTCAAGGGCAGCGAGATCCCGCTCGCCGCGCAGATCATCTCGGTCGCCGACGCGTACGACGCGATGACCAGCGAACGGCCGTACCGCGTGGCGCTCCGACCGAAGCACGCGCTCCGCGAGCTCCGCGCGAACGCCGGAACCCAGTTCAACCCCGTCGTCGTTGAAGCGTTCATCCAGGTCTGCATCGAGGAGCGCCGTCGCGCGGCGCGCGGCAAGACGGTGGTTCAGCCGCACCAGCACGAGCACATGTACCAGCAGGCGCTCGAGGCCGTAAAGGTCGCGAGCTAGACGGGAGCGAGAGATGCGCAAGCTGAAGACGATCCTGTTCGCGTTCATGGTGGCGGCGTCGCTCTTCGCGACTGCCGGCACCGCCTGGGCGAGGAGCGACGGGCTCCAACGGGGTACGGCGTGGACGGATGAGACAGATCCGGTGGCGCCGGTGCCGGCATTCACCATAAGCGGAATCAGCTGGGAGTGACCCTGCCTTCGTCTTTCTAGCTACCGGCGAACTCCGGGAGCGCGAACAGCTCTTCGAGGGAATGGACCACGCGGTCGGGGACCGCATCGCCAGATGCCTCTGCCAGCGCACCCTTCTCTGTCAAGCCCGTCGTGATGAGCACGCCCGTCGCACCGACGCGGTGCGCGGCCACCATGTCGTAGTCGGTCGAGTCCCCCACCACCACGATGCGGTCGCCGCCGTCCCGCTTCCCGGCCCTTCGGATCGCCTCCTGAAAGAGGAATGGTTCGGGCTTGCCGATGCACAGGGCCTTCGCGCCGGTCGCGACCTCGACCGCCGCGACGATCGTTCCCGCACCCGGCAGGAGCCGTCCTTCGACCGGGTAGGCCCGGTCACGGTTGGAGCAGACGAAGTCCGCGCCCGCGAGGATGGCCCGCTGGGCTTCCGCGATCTTGGCGTAGGTGAGGTGCAGGTCGAGACCGACGACGACCGTGTCGGGCGCAGGCGGCAAATCCAGCGACACGAGGTAGCGCCGCATCGCGCCCGGGTCGACCCCGTCGGCAGCGGCGTCGGGCGGAGGGTCATGACCCGGAAGGGTGTCGGCGTCGCGGACGGCGATGCCGACGGCGCGTATCTCCTGCCGCAGGCCGTCCGCCCCGATCACCAGAACGTCCTTCGGCTTCGGACGGCGACGCTCTAAGTAGTGGGCGGTCGCGTAGCCGCTCGTGACGATGTGGTCGAGGTCGCCGCCCAGACCGAGCGTCTCAAGACGGCGGAGGTAATCGAGCCTCGTCGCCGTCGAATTGTTCGTCGCAAAGAAGACTTCCCACCTCGCGCGCCGTAGGCGCTCGAGAGCGTCACGGGCGTACGGCATGACGTGCGCACCGCGATACAGCACGCCGTCCATATCGAAGATCGCGATCGGCATTCCGCGAGAGGTTATTCGCTCGCGGACGCTCGCGCGGCGCGGGCCGTGGGCTAGAGCGCGGCTCGATAGAGCGCGTCGATGTCCTCGAGCTTCGTCTCGCGGGGATTTACCAGAATGTTCCCCGATTGCATCGCGTCCTTGGACATGCTCGGAATCGCGTCCTCGGTCGCGCCGTACTCGGAGAGCTTCGGCTTGACGCCGATCTCCTCGTTGAGCGCGATCACCCGCTTGGTGGCCGCCTGCGCGTCTTTCTTCGCGCCGAGCGCTTCGCCGATCGCCGCGTAGGCCTCCGGCGCGGCGGTGCGGTTGAAGTCCATCACGTGCGGCAAGAGCACAGCGACGGCCGTGCCGTGCGCGATGTGGCACCAGCCGCCAAGCGGGAGCGCCATAGCGTGCACGTTGCCAAGCCGGGTGTTGGAGAACGCGAGGCTCGCGGAGACGACAGCCCGCATCATCCGTTCGCGCGCGTCCAAATCGGAGCCGTCCTTGACCGCCGCTGCGAGCGACCGCCCGACGTCCCGGATCGCTTCAAGGCAGAGGCCCTGCGTCAGCGGATACGCGTTCTTGCACACGAACGACTCGATCGCGTGAACAAGCGTGTCCATCCCGGTGATCGCGGTCACGAAAGGCGGGCACGTGCGCGTCATTTCCGGGTCCTCGAGGGCGTAGAGGGCGGTGGCGTTCGGGCTGATGATCACGAGCTTCTTGTTCTGCGCCGGGTCAGCGATGACGCTGTTGATCGTGATCTCGGCACCCGTGCCCGCCGTGGTCGGAATTGCCACGACCGGTACCGCGGGCTTGGGGACCTTATCGATGCCGACGTAATCGAGGACGTTGCCTCCGTTCGCCAGGAGCGTGGCCGCCATCTTCGCCGTGTCGATCGAAGAGCCGCCGCCCACAGCGACGAAGGCATCCGCTTCCATCTCTCGCGCACGCTCCAGGCAGCGCTGCACCTCACCGACGCCCGGGTCGGGCACGACCTCGTCGTAAACCTCGAACGCGAACCCGGCATCGCGCAACCGGTCCTCGATCGGAGCGACCAGGCCGGCCTCGCGCACGCCTCTGTCGGTCACCACGAGCACGCGTTTCGCGCCGACCTGCTGAAGCGGAGTCGCAACGGTGAGTGCCACGCCTCTGCCAAAACTGATGCGCGTGGGGATGCGAAAGACATCGACCCGGGTCGGGGTCACGCGCCGGAGTTTAGGCGTGGCTGAACGTCGCTCGGGTCTCCGCGAGAGGGGCTAGGGTCGCGGGCGGCCGCTCGTGTCAATAGCGCCGCTCGCGTCCGGCGGTGTCCCGCGGCGCACGCCCGTCTTGCCCTGACCGCGGTACGCGCGCCACGCCCGGCCCGGGAGCGATTCACCATGGCGGCCTTCGATGTAGGCGTCGATCCGCGCGAGGATGATCGCGATGAGCGCGGCGAAGATCGCGCGCCAGAGCGCGAACACCAGAAGGCGTACACAGCCCACGAGGCAGCAGCCCACGTCCGGACTCTAGCGAGTGCCATGCCGGACGCGGGCTGCCACCGTAACGTCAGCGCTTCTTGTAGGCAGCCTCGAGCGTCTTCAGGTCGAGTTTGCCCATCTGGAGCAGGGCGTCCATGACGGCCTTCGTGTTGCCGCCCTTCGGATTCGCCATCATCTCCTCGAGCGCGGCGGGGACGACCTGCCAGGACACGCCGAAGCGGTCCGTCACCCAGCCGCACGGACCTTCCTGCCCGCCTCCCGAGGCGAGCTTGTCCCAGACCTCGTCCAGCTCGCGCTGCGTCTCGCAGATCGCGACGAGGGAGAACGCGTCGGTGAAGGTGAAGTGCTCACCGCCATCGAAGGCACGGTACTCACGACCGTTCAGCTCGAATGTCGCATTCAAGACCTTACCCTCGGGGATGGGAGCGTTTGCGGGCCAGCGATCGATGCTCACGATCCGTGAGTTCTTGAATACCGAGACGTAGAAGTTCACCGCTTCCTCGGCCCGGTCCTTGAAGGACAAGCTGGGGACGATGTTCCGCACCGCCACCTTTCCTTCGTGTGTCGCGACGTCCGTCGTGATGCTTGCCATCTGGATAACTCCTTTCACGATTGGCCACCCGTTTAGTCGCCAAGCGCTTAGGCGGAACCGGCGGCCCCAATTCATCGCCCGATCGCCCTCGGGACCCTCCCCGTCCAGCCCGCGAGCTCGGTCCGATGCTCATGGTAGGCGCGGGAGTCAGGCCAGCGGCGAGCCAGCCACTCCGGATCCGACCACCGGCAGCGTGTGCAGCGCACGCGGGACGAGGAGCACGCTCGCTCTGGGCGGGCGGCCGATGTGCTCGTACGCGATGTCGAGCGCCTCCTCGACGTCGACCGCCGCCCGCAGCTTCGCGAGGCGCACTGTCTCCGGCGCCTCCGACGCAGCGACGATGATCTGGCACCACTGAAGCGTCAGCGCGACCATCACCGCACGCTGCTCTCCGCCAGCAAAGTGGCGTCGCGCCTCCTCGATCACCGCGGCCGGCGACTCCGCGCGTTCGAGGGCCGCGAGGAACCGCTGTTCACCTGGGCCTTCGCCCGCGCCCTCTTCGAGGCGCGCCGGGATCACGATCGCGCCGCCCTCGCGCACCACCGGCGTGGGTGCGAATCTCAGATATGTGGCGGCGCGCGAGGCCTGATAGAGATTGGTGTCCTTCGGATGTCCCACGCCGGCGATCACGATGTCGTACTGCTTCGCGATCGGCCGGGTGTAGAGCGCCGCGGCCTTCGCGACGAGTTCCGCGAGGACGGCGTCGGGATCGCCCGCCGCGACGGCGACGACGCGCTCTTGATCATCGGTCACCACGTTGAGACAGAAATCCAGTCCGGCTCGCCGCGCGATCTCGCGAACGGTCTCGTGGAATGGATTGCCTTCGATCTTGGCGAGCCGCACGCCCGGATCCTCAAGGAACCGCATGCCGTGCGTGGCCGTGATCGTAGGCTCACCGGCGCACCCGATCGCGACCGTCTTTCTGCCGCCCGAGTACCCCGCGTACTGGTGTGGCTCGACGATTCCCGTGGCCACAACGAGGTCGGCCTCCTTCACGAGCTTCTGCGTGAAGCCGGGGACGCCGTAGGGCGGGATCGTCCCCAGATCTGCCCACATCGCCGGGTCGCGCCCGTTTGAGTCGACGACGCGCACGCGATCCACGACCGAGCCGAGCTTCTCGCGCTTCTCGTCATCCGTCGTCGGCCGATGCAGGCCTACGCCGACGACCACGGTGATGCGCTCGTCAGGGATACCGACGTTGAGTTCATCCAGAAGCGCCGGCACGAGGACGGCATCGGGGGAAGCGCGCGTGAGATCGGTGACCGCTATGACCGCCCGCGCCTCGCGTCCCCGTCCTTTCGCGACCGCCGCGACATCGTCGGCCATCTCGGCTAGTACCACGACGCGCTTCAGCCAACGGGCCGCGCCGCGTGGCCGGAGGGGACCGCCCAGCGCCGCCTGGACCGCCGCGGACAGGTCGGTGATCGGTGTCGCCGTTCCCGACTCGACGATGTCGAGGTCGAACCACGGCTGCAGCATGAATTCAAGCTCCTCCTGGCCGTAGGGAACGCGGTAATACGGCGCGCCACCCGGTGGGGCGTTGCGCACTAAAGCAGCCGAAGGACGAGCAGAACGAGCGCGATGATGAGCAGGAGATGGATCAGGTTGCCCGATCGCGGAATGCTCGGAATGCGGGCCGGGCCGAAGTAGCCCAGGAGCCACAGGATGAGCAGGACGACGATGATGAGTTCGAGCATGCCGGTATGAAAGCACTATTCGGGGACTGGGTGGCGACGGCCGATGCCGTTCGGTCGACCCCCAAGAAGCTCGAAAAGCACGCCGCCCTCGCGCGGTATCTGGGTGCGCTCGATGACGCCGATCTGCAGATCGCGGCGCGCCTTTTCGCCGGAGCGCCGTTCCCCCGCCGAGACGAGCGCGTTCTCTCCGTGGGTTGGAGCGCGCTCTCCGACGCGCTGCTCGAGCGGTCCGGAAGGAGCGGCACTGACATGGCGGAGTCGTACCAGCGGCACGCCGATCTCGGCGACGTCGCGGCCGACCTCATCAGCGAACGGCCCGCGGCGGGAGACCCACTCACCCTCGCCGACGTCGCGCAGACGTTCGACGCCATCGCGGCCGCGCGCGGCGTCGCCCCGAAGCGCGACCTCTTGCGCGCTACCCTCGCGCGCGCCTCCGCTGGCGAGGCGCGCTACCTCGTGAAGATCGTGAGCGGCGAGACCAGAATCGGACTGCGAGAGGGATTGCTCGAGGAGGCGATCGCGCGCGCGTTCGGGCGCGATCGCGAAGCGGTGGGGCGCGCGAACATGCTCACCGGCGACGTCGGCGAGACCGCGCTGCGCGCGAAGCACGGGACGCTCACCGAGCCGACGCTCGCGCACTTCCTGCCGATCGGGATGATGCTCGCCACGCCGGTCCTGCAGCTCGAGGAAGTCGGAAAACGATTCCCGCCGCCCTACGTCGTCGAGGACAAGTACGACGGCATCCGCGCTCAGGTGCACAAAGCCGGAGATCGCGTCGAGCTCTACTCCCGAACGTTCGACCGCATCACCAATCGCTATCCCGAGCTCGTGCCGCCGCTCCTCGGGATCCCCGGAAGCTACGTCATCGACGGTGAGGTGCTCGCCTTTGCCGAGGGCCGGGCCGTTCCCTTCACCGACTTCCAAACGCGGCTCGGCCGCAAGAACGTGGCCGACGAGCTCCGCACGAAGATGCCGTCCACTCTCGTCGCCTTCGACATCCTGGAGCGCGACGGCCGCGCGTTGCTCGATGTGCCCCTCGACGAACGGCAGGAGATCTTGCGGGCGATGCCGATCGCCCCGCCGGTGATCTTCACGGAGCGTCAGCGTGTCGAGTCATCCGGCGAGGCGTTGACCAGCATTCTCGAGCGCGAGTTCGCCGCGGCGCGCGCGCGCGGGAACGAGGGGCTCATGGTCAAGGATCCGCGCTCGCCGTATCGCCCGGGTCGTCGCGGTATGGAGTGGCTCAAGGTGAAGCGGCCGCTGCGAACCCTCGACGTGGTCGTGACCGCCGTCGAGTGGGGCCACGGAAAGCGCCGCGGCGTGCTCTCCGATTACACCTTCGCGATCCGCGACGGCGAGCGGCTTCTCAATATCGGCAAGGCCTACTCGGGTCTGACCGACAAGGAGATCGCGGAGATGACGAAGTATTTTCTCGAGCACACCGTCCAGGACTACGGACGCGTGCGGACCGTCGTGCCCGACACCGTGATCGAGGTCGCCTTCGACCAGATCCAGCCGAGCGATCGCCACGAATCGGGATATGCGATGCGGTTCCCCCGGATCGCGCGACTACGCCCGGACAAGCCGGTGAGCGAGATCGATACCTTGGAGACCGTGCGGCAGATCGCGGGCCGCTAGATGATCGGCCTGTGGCC
>Ga0209806_1001457_pt1 | contig 15564 bp, 19 predicted proteins | sample GraSoiAngelo_152_FD_186166 | JGI IMG/M metagenome (GOLD analysis project Ga0209806, IMG submission 186166) | Grasslands soil microbial communities from the Angelo Coastal Reserve, California, USA - 14_1009_12_30cm (SPAdes) (version 2) | ecosystem: Environmental > Terrestrial > Soil > Grasslands ... | reverse complement strand
GCTGGCCCTGAGTTAGAACAGGCCCCGATACTCCCCGCCGTCGACCGCCAGTGTCGTTCCGGTGATAAAGCTGGCCGCGTCGCCGGCCAGGAAGACCACCGCGGCCGCCAGCTCTTCCGGCCGTCCGTGGCGGCCGAGCGGGATGTTGCCGATGCTGCGCGCCGTGTACTCGGTTGGGTCAACACCGAGCGTGATCGCCTGGTGGCGGTTCTCCTCCCGGATGCGATCGGTCTCGAAGCGCCCTGTGAGGATCGAATTCACCCGAACCTGGGGGGCGGCCTCCTTGGCGAGGGTTTTGCCCATCGCGACCACCGCCGGACGCAGGGCGTTGGAGAGCACGAGATTGTCGACGGGCTGGTGCGCCGCGATCGAGGTGAGGTTGACGACGGCGCCTCCCTTCAGCCGCAGGGCCGGTAGAGAGGCGCGCGTCAGGCGAACGGCGCTCATCAACACCAGGTTGAAGGCCTCGACCCACGCCTGGTCGTCGAGCTCCGCGACGGTGCCGAGGATGGGCCCGCGGGTGTTGTTGACGAGCACCTCGAGCCCACCCAGCGAGCTAACCGCCCACGCGACCAGGTCGCGGCACTGGTCCGGCTGCCGGATATCGGCGACCCGCGCTACGACGTCATGGCCCTCGTCGCGGAGGGTCCCGGCTGCGGCCTCAATGCGGGGAGCATCGCTGGAGGAGATAACCACCCGGCAGCCTTCCGCGGCGAGCGCTCGAGCCGAGGCGAACCCGAGACCACGGCTGCCGGCGGTCACCAGGGCGCGCCGTCCTCGAAGCCCGGTTTCCACGCGCAAATACTAGGAGGACGCCAGGGTGTTCAGGCGGCCATGCGCGGTTGCTTGCCGCAGGCGGGGCAGGGCGTCCCCGCCTTGAGTTCGGCTCGCTTGAAGGCGTGACCGCCACAGTGGGGGCAGAGCGCGCCCGGCCGTAGCGGGGCGGCTTGCTCGGCCTTCTGCATCCGCTCGCGCAGGTGACTGTCGTCTTCTTTCTCGATGAAGCGCGGATCGGTGGGCGTCTGCGTGCTCATGCGGCCTTCAACTCTAGCGGTTGGAACTGCTCGGGCTTCAGGCGGTCGCCGATGGCGCGCCCAATGACCTCCGGGTGGAGTTCGACGCCGCGCTGGAAGGGGTGCACGCTCAGGATGGCGGGCACCGTCCGATTGCCCAGCTTCACGTCGAGCACGCGGCCGTGCAGCGTGGTCATGGAGCCCCATCCATCCCAGGTCTGCATCGTCCGCCACCAGAGATGGCGGGCCAGCGGACCGCCCATGGCGACGACCAGTTGCGGATTGATGCTGGCGAGCAGGCTCTGCAGGTGGCGGTCGACGCACTGGTTCAACGCGTCATCGGTCACCAGGTCCGGGTTTGCCGTTGGACAGCGGACCGCCCAGGTGTGGAAGGCGAGATCCATCACGTCGTGCTTCTCGGATTTCTGGCCAAGCCGCCGCCGCGCGCTCAGCAGCACGGCACGCGCGTATTGGTAGTAAGGCTGTGGGGCAGCCGACGTCATGTGGTGCTCGAGCCCAGCTTCGTGATCGAGCCACTCGGTGAACGCCTCGTTGCTGGCACTCGCGGCATCCAGCGGGCTCGGGCTGATAAAGACGATGGGTGCCTGCGGGTTTCCGAAGCCGACTTCCGGCCGGCGGAGTGGCAGTGCGAGGCGTTCGCAGGGGCTGTCGGCGGCCCGGCCGGCTTCGGCGACCGCGCAGCCGTGCAGCCGCTTGAGCGCGTCCGAGCCGAAGAATTGCAGGTATTGCTGGCCCTTGCTCACGCTGTCAAAACGACGCGGGGTGGCCGGTGAAGCTTGCGCCCCGGCGGCTAAGATTTCTGGGTGGCCCAGGTTCCGGGGATCGACGTCGCCCAGCTGCGGCAACGACTGAAGGCCGAGCCAGCGCCCTTCCTGCTGGACGTCCGCGAGCCGTGGGAATATCGGGACGGTCACGTGCCGGGCGCCCAGCTGATTCCGCTGGGGGAACTGGAGCAACGCGTCAACGAAGTGCCCCGTGATCGGCCGATCCTGGCCATCTGCCACAGCGGCCAGCGGAGTCTCGCAGCGGCCGGCTACCTCCAGAAACTCGGCTATGACTCGGTGAGCAACGTCGACGGCGGCACCGCCGCCTGGATCGAGCGCGGCTACCCCATCGACAAATAGCCCTCCCCGGCGTGCGACAGACAGCTGTCAAAACGGGCTGCTTGACTTTGCCTATGCACCCAACCACCATTGACACGACCAACCGTCCTTTTCACATCCTCAAGGAGTCCAAGTGAGCGTCCTCGAACTGGTCCTCGTGATCTTGCTGGTGGCCGCCCTGCTTTGTCTTTTCGGCTTGCTCGTCCGGCGGCCAGCTGCTGCCAGCCCATCCGATGCCGTCCTGGCAGCGCTGAGTGACCTGGGTGCGCTCAAGTCCCACGTCGAGACCGTGAGCAATCAGCAGAGCGCGTTGAACCAATCGCTCAGCATGGTGCAGACGGCGGTCCAGGGCGTCGAGACCAAGGTGCTGGAGAGCTCCGCCGGCGTTCGTGACGCGATCGGGAAGGACCTGTCCGATGCGCGCGTCGCCATGGAGCGCCTCAAAGCCGACGCCGAGGAGCGCCGCCGCATGGAAGAGGACGTGCAGGCCTCGGCCCGCCGAATCGAGACCGTCCTGCTCGGCAGCCGCACCCGCGGCGCCGCCGGCGAGAACATCCTGCAGGACGCCTTTCGGCAGTTCCCCGCCGAGATGATCGACATGAACTTCCGGGTCAACGGCAAGGTCGTCGAGTACGCGCTCGTCCTCGCCAACGGCAAACGGCTGCCGATCGACAGCAAGTGGCCGTCCCCCGAGTTGCTCGACCGGCTGAGCGACGGCCTACAGGAGCCGGGGAAAGAGACGATCCTCGTCCAGGAGATCGAGCGAGTCCTGCGACTGAAGGTCCGGGAGGTCAAGCAGTACATCGACCCGGCGGCGACGCTCGGCTTCGCGGTTGCCGCCGTTCCCGATCCAGTGTTCAACGCTTGCCGCCGCGCGCACCTCGAGGCCTACCGCGAAGGCGTCATCCTGATGCCCTACAGCATGACGATCCCCTACGTGCTGGCCCTCTTCCGCCTGCATCTGCAGTACGCGAAGTCGATCGACCTCGAGAACCTCGAAGGCTACCTGCAGCAGATCGACGACAACGTCGCGTCGCTCGATCGCCTGCTCGAGAACAGCATTGCGCGCGGCAGCACCATGATTCAGAACGCGTTCACCGACGCCAAGCGCAATCTGGGGCAGATGCGGGGTGCGCTGGCCGCCATGCGCGCGGTGCCGCAGGCGGCACTCGGCCAGGAACCCGAGATCGACCCGGTGGAGGAGCAGCCGGACCTGCAGTTGCTGATCTCCCGCCACTAGGTGGAGGGATTCTCCCTCTCCCGCTTGCGGGGGAGGGTCGGGGTGGGGGCTACGCGAGACCCGGCGTGCGGGCGAGGCGCATGACGAGCATCAGCAGGAGGAGGACGCCGCCGCCGACGAGCATCATCAGGTTGCTCGGCTGCGTCCCCGTGTCGTCGATCACGAGCTGGTCACTCGCCAGGGCGGTGCCGGCCTCGTTGGTCACGAGGACCGAGTAGGAGCCCTGCGCCAGGTTCTCGGGCAGCTTCATCAGCAGGTGATTGGCATCGGGAACCTGCACCGTCGTCGCCGGCCGCCCGCCGACCTGCACGGTGGTCGCCGGGGTCAGGTGCTGGCCGAGGATCATGATGTTGGGAAGCACGGCCGGATTGACCTTGACCGGGTTGAGCTGGTAGATCTGGGGCGGTAAGGCCGCGCTCGCCCGCGCCGGCGCCGCTGGAGTGGCGGGACGCGCGGGTGCCGCGGGCTTGGTGGCCGCCATCGCCGGCACGGTCATCAGGACGAGTGCCGTCAGGCTCGCCAGCCCAGCTGCCGCCATGCGCCGCACTGCTGTCATGAAACTCCTCTACTACATCAAACGGGTGTGGCGTGGCCGGGCGTCTGGCGAATCGGCCCATTCGGTCTGCGCAGACGGACGTAGCTGTAACCCGAAGCGCAACAAAAAGCCCCTGCTCTTGTGAGCAGGGGCTGACGAGCGACTGGTCTAGCGGTTTCCGCCTCCGGGCCAGGTCTGTTCCGGCGGCCGCTCACCGATCTTGATCCGCTCGGCGCCGCCGCCCGAAGAGCCGGACTCGGACTCGCTGCCCATCCCGGACTCACTGCCGAATCCACCGAACGATGGCATGCTCGGCGGCTCGGCCGGACGGGCCACCGGACGTCCACCGCCGACGAACGAGCTCGAGGGTTTGGGGGCCGCCGCGGGCGCCGGGGTTGCGGCGCGGACCGCCGGCCTGGGGGCGGCTTTCGGGGCCGCAGCCTTGACGGGTGCGGCCTTCCGCTTGGCCGGGGCGCTTCGCCTCGCCGTGGCTCGCTTCGCTGTGGTCTTTTTCGTACCGGACCGCTTCGCCGTGCTCTTCTTTGCCGTGCTGCGCTTGGCGGTCGACTTCTTGCCCCCGGCCCGCTTGGCCGTCGAGCGCTTCGCGGTCGACTTCTTCTTAGTCGAGGATTTCTTCTTCGCTGGCATTTTTCCTCCCTCGGATGCGCGACGCAGAGTTCGCGCGTGGTTCATGCGGATGAGGACCCGCTGCTGTTACCTGCGATTTATAGCATCGGCTCTCCGCAAAGACAAGCACTTCCCCACGCGCTGGACTAGTAGCCGATGACGCTGCTGGTGCCCGGTCGCGGATCGCCGCCTCCCGTCAGCATCTCACCCTCGATTCGGATGACTTGGGCGGCGCCGCCGGCGGCCCAGTCGCCGATGGGCTCCACGGTGTGACCGCGCTCGCGCAGCGACCGAACGACCGTCTCGCCGAAACGAGCCTCGACGTTCAGGCTCGAGTCCGACCAGGAGGTCTGGCCGCCCATCGTCCAGCGCGGTGCATCGATCGCGGCCTGAACCGGCATGCCAAGGTCGACGAGGTTGCTGATCAGCTGCAGGTTGGTCTGGACCTGCCAGAACGACCCAGGCGTCCCGCCGACGATGTGCGGTAGGCCGTTCTGCAACAGCATCCAGGAGTTCAGCGTGTGTACCGGCCGCTTGCCGGGCGCCAGCAGGTTGGGGCTGTCCGGATCCAGGCTGAAGCAGCCCATCCGATTGTTGAGCAGGATGCCCGTGTCTCCAGCCACGACGCCGTTCCCGGCGTACAGGCTGTGGATGTACGAAACCACGTTGCGTGCTTCGTCGACCACGCAGAGATATGTCGTGTCGGGATGGGAGGCCGGTTCGTGCGGCAGGGCGACCGCGCGGTGGAGGTCGATCCGCTGCGCGAGCGCGCGGCCCCGTTCCGCCGCGATCATATGGTCGACGACGGTGGGGGAGAACGCGGGATCCCCGACGTGGGTGAGCCGCTCGGTCAGGGCCAGCTTGTGGGCCTCCACTTGCAGGTGAACGCGATCGGCCGGATCGCTCGCGGAATCGAGCGCCTCGAGGATCTTCAGCGCGATCAGCACGATCAGTCCCTGCGAAACGGGCGGCTGCTCCAGCACGGTCCAACCCCGGTAGCTGGCCTGGATCGGTTCGAGGACCTCGGTTCGATGCTCGGCCAGGTCGCGTTCCGCAAAGAGGCCACCCCCCCGGTCGGACGCCGCCACGATCGCCCGGGCGATGGAGCCGCGATAGAACGACGCTGCCCCCTCGGCCTGGATGGTCCGCAGGGTGCGGGCAAGGTCCGGCTGCCGGAGCCGGAACCCCGGCTGGGGCGGTCGCCCGTCGGGAAAGAAGACCGCCCTCGTGTCCGGAAACTCCGCCGCGATCGTCGCCATGGCGGCGTTGTTGCGCGCCTGGCGGGCCGTCAGCGGAAAGCCCGCCTCGGCATAGGTGATCGCTTCGGCGAGCAGGGTGCCCAGGGGCCGCGTGCCAAAGCGCGCGGCGGCAACCTGCCAGGCGTCGACGATGCCGGGGACACTGGCCGCCAGCCAGCCGTATTCGGGAATTCGACCGAGGGGCAGGTAGCGGTCGATGGTGCAGTCCTGCGGGGCCGCGCCGCTGCCGTTGATCGCCGTCACCGTCCGCGAGTCGGCCGACGCCACCAGCATGAAGGCGTCGCCGCCCAGCTGGCCGCTCCATGGCTCGACCACGGTGAGCACCGCCCCGGCCGCGATCGCCGCGTCCATCGCGTTCCCCCCGTCACGCAGCACCCGGAGCCCGGCCGCGCTCGCGAGCGGGTTGACACTCGCGATCATGCCGTGCGGTGCGCGCCGCGCTTCCTGGGCCGGCCAGCCTCGGTCCATCAGTGTGCGTTGAGCCAGTCCAGCACGGTGGCGAACAGGGCATCGTGCTCGAGGTCGACGGTGATCGCATGGCCGGAGCGCTCGAACCAGACGAGCTGCTTGTCGGTCGATGCGATGCCGTCCATGATATGGGGCGCGTTGGCGACATCGACCGTCCGGTCGTGGCGGCCATGAGTGATCAGCGCCGGAGCCGTGATCCTCGACAGCTCGTGGTCGACGACGCGTAGCAGCCTCATCAGGCTCTCGATGCAGACGGTGGGACGGCGGGCGTAGCTGTGGAGCAGGCGCAGCGCGCTGGGGTCGCCGAGGTCGACGTCGTCCCCGCCCGGCACATGCCAGCGCGATACGTACTTGAGTCCGCGAATCACCTTGAGGCGCCAATCCCGGAAGTAAGCCGGCGAGCTCATCGCCCCCATGGTGACGATGCCGCGCACCTCGGGATGGGTGGCCGCCAGGTGGAGCGCCAGGGTCCCGCCCAGCGACTGCCCCCCGACGAATACCTCGGTGCAGTCGCGCGCAAGCTCGGCCAGGGCATCCTCGGCGGAGCGCACCCAATCGGGCCAGCGGGTGGTGGCCATCGCCTCCGGGGTCAACCCGTGCCCGGCGAGTAACGGTCCCATGACGTCATAGCCGCGCGCGGCGAGGAACTGCCCCATGCCGCGCATCTCCGGGGGAGTCCCGGCAAAGCCGTGGATCAGCAGGACACCCCGCGTCCCACCGCGAAAACGGAATGGCTGCAGTTGCGCCGGCTCAGCCGGGCTGCTCCAGACGGATTTCGTGCTGACTGCCATCAAGGTCGCAGTGTATCGGCCCGCAAGTTCGCGCCGCCGCGTCCGGTTATACGGGCCGGGCGAAGACTCGCCCGTCGGTGCGAAACCACTGACCGAAGCTGGGGGTGTACAGGGCGGATGGCAATCGTCGGGTGGCTCGTGGCGTTGGCGCTGGGTATCGTGCTCGCCCTCTTTTCCGTGGGAAACCAGCAGCCGGCCGTGATCAATGTACTCGGCGCCACCTACCAGGACATTCCCACCTGGGTCGTCATGCTCGCCTGCGCCGCGATCGGTGCCTTGATGGTGCTCGTCATCAGCCTCGTCGATCGGGTGCGCTGGTTCATGGCCAGTCGCTTCACCAAGAAAGTTCTCACCGAGCACAAGAAGATGATCATCCAGCGGGACAATCGGATCAGCGAGTTGGAGCAGGAAGTGCTTCGGCTCCGCGGAGCTGCCTGAGGCAACGATGACGCTCAAGGCCTGCCCGCAGTGCGGGTATCGCTACAACGCGCCCGAGAACCAGACGTGCGGGAAGTGCAAGGGCTGGCTCGGTGGCCCGGTGGCGGCGACCGCTGTCCTGGCGCCACCGCGGCGTTCGCTGATCCCTCGCACGCTGCCCGAGTTTGCCTGCTACCTCCCGGTTCCCATCGGTGCGTTGCTCGGCTTTCCCAACCCGATCGGCGCGGTCTTCGGCCTGCTGATGTCCGCGCTGCTGATCAAGGTCGTGCGGCTCGACATGGAGCGCTTCTCGAAGGGGCTGCTCATCGGCATCGTCATCGCGGGCATCTTCTTCGTCTACTTGATCTTCCTGCTGATCTTCAGCATCCTGTTCAGTCTGCTTGAACCCGTCCTTCAACCGCTGGTAGGGCGAACCTTCAAGCAGTAGCGGCCGGGCCGCCGACCTTCGAGCTCATCCTAAGCCGTCGCTGAGCTAGCTGGCGCCAACCGGCACTTTTCCCTCGCCCGCTTGCGGGTGGGGGTCGCGTACCAACCAGTTCAGCGCGTTCACGTAGGCGTTCGCCGCCGCCTCGATGACGTCCAGTGCCATCGCTCTCCCGACGACCACGTGTGATCCCTGGCTCAGCGTCACGACGGCCTCACCGAGCGCGTCGCTCCCCTGGGTTGCCGCTGCCAGGCTGAAGTCCTCCAGCTCCGCCGTCACGCCGGTCACGCCCTGGATGGCGCGGAAGACGGCGTCGAGCGTGCCGGTGCCGCTGGAGCTACCCGTCTTGACGGCCCCTTCGTCGATGAGCGACACCTCCGCGCTGCTCGAGAGTCCGCTTTGCGAATGCACCTGGACGTCCTTGAGGGCGTACCGTCCCGGCGTGGCTCGCCCCAGGGCCTCGTCGACCGCCAGCTTCAGATCCTCGGCATACAGGACGCGCTTGCGCTCGGCAAGGCTCATGACGAGCGAGTAGACGGACCCAAGCTGCTGCTCCTCCAGCTGGATGCCCATCGTCTCCAGCTCCTCCGCCAGCCGCCGGCGACCCGCCGTGGTGCCGACCTGCCCGTGCTGGGGCGCATAGCCGATGTCCTCTGGATCGATGAAGGCGGGAACCACCGACTTCGGGCGGCGGGGCGGACTGAAGACGGATGTCGGGAAGGCCGCGCGCACCTCTTCAATCCAGCGCTCCCACCCGGAGTAATCCATGGTGGCGAGCATGGCAACATAAGCGTCGAACCGGACCAGCAGCGCGGCGGGCTGGTCGTGATGTTTGATGATCAGCGTCGTACCGCTTTCCTCGAGCGCCTGAAGAATGGGATCGAGGTTGCGAGCGAGTTCGGGAGCCGAAATGACTTTGAGCACGAGGCCATCGTAGACCGGCGCTTCATCCGGGTCAAACGCCATCGCTGGTGGTTGTCGCTGATCGCCATGACGATGCTGGCCGCCTGTCAGCAGGCGCCCGTCATAGCGTCGCCCAAGCCCGCGGCGGCGCCGAGCCCGTCCACGTCCCCGCTGGCCGCCTGCCCGTCGACGGCGGCACTCGGTGGTCCGCAGCTTGTCGTCAGGAATCTGCCGGCACCCGATGACCTGGCCTTGGGCCTCGATGCACGCCTGTACTTCAGCGACATCACCGCAGGCACCGTCTTTATCCTCAATTCGGACGGATTGGTGGAACGCCTCGCCGCGGGCCTGAAGGAACCCGAGGGAATCGTGCAGCAGGGCCGGCAGTACGGGTCTGGCCCCCTTCTGGTTGCCGAGCAGGGCCGCAACCGCGTGGTCCGGATCGCGATGGATTTCCAGTCGCACGCTGTCAGCGTCTGGCGTGCGTTTCCGAATGCCAGCGGAGGGGCCGGTATCGACGGCATCGGGCCCGAGTTGTCGAACGGCGACATCCTCATACCGGACAGTCCGAACGGCGTGCTGTGGCGCGTGAGCGGCGACGGTAAGACGGCGACCAGGATCGCGAGTGGCATGGTGCGGCCGGTCGGAGCGGCGGTCGACGCGTCCGATCGGATCTTCATCGCGGACGAGGGAGGAGCGTTGTGGGTGCTCGATCCAACCCGCCGCCGCTTCGCGACCCTACCGACGCCGGACGACGTCGTTGTCGGCCGCGACGGACACGTCTTCGTCAACACCCTGGGCGACAACGCCATCCATGAGCTCGATGCCCAGGGGAAACAAGTGCGCGTCATTACCGGGATCCCGCAGCCGCAGGGCATTGCGCTCGATTCGGCGGACAACCTCTACTACACAGCGTTCACGTCAGGCGGCATCGGCCGCGTCGTTCGCTCGTTCGTCATCGATCCGGCGAAGGTGACGCGCACCACTCAGGGGACGTACGTCATCTGTCCGGTCATCCATCGCGCACCCGGATTTACCGCCGCGCTCGAGATTCAGGTCGAGGCGAGCTCAAAGACCCAGGTCCTTCAACTCGTGCAGCCGGGGCCTGATTCATCGGGCGCGATCGAGGTTCGAAGCACCGCGCCGTCGATCGCCATCAGTCTCGGCGCCGGCGCCGGTAGCAACCGCCTTGGTCTCGGGCAAACCATTCCGCTGACGCCGTGATTTACTCCCCGCCCTTGATCGACGCCAGCGGCACCAGCTCGTGCTCGATCGTCGCCAGCCCGGCGCGGGTCACCGCCTCGACGACCTCGCGTGATGATTTGTAGCAGTCCTTCGATTCGTCGATGGGCACCACGCCGTTGGTGTTCACGACAATGCCGGCCTCCCGGTAGGCGGCATTGACTTCATCCTGCTTGAGGCCCTTCCTGGCGGCATTGCGCGACATCCTGCGGCCCGACCCGTGGTTGACGCTGTAGCCGCTCAGATGGGCCTGGTCGGCCGCCCGGAGGATGAAGCTCGAGTCCCGGTTACTACCCGGGATGAGAATCGGATGTCCGGCCTGCGGGTCGTCGTAGCCGGCTGGGAAGGCGCGCGTGGCGCCCTTGCGGTGGACGTGGACCCAGCCGAACTCCGGGTGATGTTCGCGCTGGACAAGGTTGTGGCTGATTTCGTAGACCAGCGAAAGTGGTTTACCGAAGACATCCTCGAAAGCCATCGAGATCTGCTCGAACATGGCGAGCCGGTTCACGATGGCGAAGTTCCCGCCGGCCGCGACGGCATTCAGATAGTCGCGATAGTGCGCCGACTCGGGGGTGAAGTAGCCGAGGTCGAGCGCCTTGATGGCCGGGTTCTCTTCTCGGGCAAGTTGAAAATAATTCGTCGCCAGCCCGTGGCCGAAACCGCGGCTGCCGGAGTGCAGCTGCACGTACAGCGTGTCGCTGCCCACGTTGCCCTGCAGCTCGATGAAGTGGTTGCCACCGCCCAGCGTGCCGAGCTGGGGGATGCCGCGCTCCGGGCGTCCCTGACCGCCCCAGGGCGGCTGCCACGCGTCATCGACCGGGAGGCGGTCGCGTTCCGTGCGCGTCCGGTCCACCCGCTCGCCATAGTGCTGGGCGTAGTAGGCGGCACCGCCGCGGATGATCGCCTCGAACTGCTTCTGCGTCAGGTGCTTGAGCCGCGTGTGGCTGACTTTCCCTGGTCCGAGCGCGACACGCCGCGTCACCTCCCGGTTGAACCGCAGGCGATTGTCGGGCGTCGCCGCACTGACGGGGACATCGCTGGAGGCTGACATCATCCCGCAGCAAATATCGAAGCCCACAGGGCCCATGGCCACGGCACCGGTGTCAGCATCGGTCAGGAGAACCGTGCCGATGGGCACGCCGTAGCCGTGGTGGACGTCGGGCGTGATCGCCACCAGTTTGACGCCGGGAAAGCTGGCCGCGTTCACGATCTGCGGATAGATGGGCTCTTCGACCTGGTCCAGCAGGTCGGGCGTCAGGAACAGTCGCACCGGGACGGAGCCGATCTCCTCCGTATGCAGCGTGTAGTAGCCCTTCCCCGAATCCTTGGCCGCTGACTTCCACGTCACGTCCGTCACCGCGCAGTAAGTCTAGGAGCGGTTTCTATACTTGGCTCGTATGGCGACCACCAAGGCGGGCCTCGAAGACGTCATCGCGGCGAATTCCGCGATCTGCGACATCATCGGCGCGCAGGGCAAGCTGACCTACCGGGGCATCGACATCCACGACCTTGCCCGCAACTCGTCGTTCGAGGAGACCACCTACCTGCTCTGGTTCGGGTCGCTGCCGACCCGAGAAGCGCTGCACCAGTTCAGCGCCGAGCTGGCTTCGCACCGTGTGCTCCCCACCCAGGTGCTGACGCTGATGAAGGACTTTCCGCGTACCGCGACGCCCATGGACGCGCTGCGGACAGCGCTCTCCGCACTTGCCTTCTACGATCCGCAGGCGCACGACCCTGCGCGCGAGGCGAATATCGCCAAGGCCATGCGGGTAACCGCGCAAACAGCGACCATCGTCGCCGCCTACGAGCAGATCCGGCGCGGCCGCCGGCCGGTCGATCCCGAACCGGACGGGAGCCACGCGGAGAATTTTCTTCACATGCTCTTCGGGGCCGAGCCTGACCCGCTGTTCATTCGGGCCATGGACCTGGCCCTGATCCTTCACGCGGACCACGAGCTCAACGCCTCGACGTTTGCGGCGCGGGTGACGGCGGCGACGCTGGCCGACATGTACTCCGCGATCGTCTCCGCGATCGGCGCGCTGGCCGGTCCCCTCCACGGGGGCGCGAACGAGCAGGTGATGAAGATGCTGCAAAAGATCGGCGAGCCATCACGCGCCGAGGCCTATGTCACCGAGCGCCTCGCCGCCCATCAAAAAATCTCAGGCTTCGGCCACCGCGTCTACCGGACGGAGGACCCGCGGGCGACGCATTTGCGAGAGATGTCGCGTGAGCTCGGCGAGCACATCAGCAACCTTCGCTGGTACGAGATTTCACGCAAGCTGGAAGAGGTCGTCATGCAGCAGAAGCACCTCTACGCCAACGTGGACTTCTACTCGGCCTCCTGCTACTTCACGATGGGCATCCCGATCGACATGTTCACGCCGGTCTTCGCGGTCAGCCGGATTGCCGGCTGGGCGGCGCACGTGCTCGAGCAGTACGGTGATAACCGGCTGATCCGGCCGCGCGCCGAGTACGTGGGGGAGAAGGACGTTGCTTACGTCCCGATCGACCGCCGGGTCCAGGCCGCCAGCTAGGCGAAAACTGTCCGAACGAACTCCGTTATATTATTGGCGCCCACGGGCGGAGACTCGACAACAGGAGGTCGTTCGAACTCGTCCTACTACTAAACGCCTCACTTCAGCCGCTGAACGTCATCAGTAAGCGGCGGCTGGTCGTCCTGCTGACCAAGCAGCGCGTCACCTTCATTGACGAGGTTGCCCGGCAGGCGGTCGAGCAAGCAATGGCACGGCGTTGCTTTGGTTCGGACGTTGTCATCGTCCGGCTCCTGGCCAACATCCAGATCCCGCGCCGCCTCCTCCGGGCGAACCGCCGCAACCTCCTCCTTCGGGATGACGGCACCTGCCAGTACTGCGGCAAGGGGATGCCCTCCGCCCAGCTCTCGGTCGACCACGTCGTTCCCACATCCCGTGGTGGGGCCGCCAACAGCTGGGAGAACCAGGTGATCGCCTGCCGGCGCTGCAACGGCCGGAAGGGCAATCGCTTACTCAGCGAGGCCGGTATGCGCCTCGTCCGGCCGCCGCGCGCCCTCACCCAGGAGTTTGCCCACCTGATCTTCCTGCGCTACCCGCAGCTGAAGCACGCCTACGACCGGCTGCTCTCCAGCGCGCGCGCCGCCGTCTAAACAGACAGGCAGAAAGAATCGGCGCGTGCGCTCGATTATCCGATGTGCCCTTTCGACTGCTGGGCGTCGTGGCGGACCCTAACCAGGCCGCCGACCTCACCGGACACGCCTTCGCCCACTATGCCGCCTCGGGCACCGATATCACGTTGCTCTGTGCCGGCGGTCGGGACTGGCGCGGCGCCGAGCAGCTGCCTGCGGTGGGCCGCCTCGGCGTGCGTGACCTCGTGCTCCTCGACTACGAGGTACGCGAGCTGACCGCCGAGGTGCTCGGCGCCGTCTTTACCGATGTCATGGCCGGCGTCCGTCCCCACGTGGTGGTGGCCGACGGCGAGGCCCCCATCCGGGAGGCCGTGGCCACCGCCTTCTCGCGCGTTCGCCGCGCGGCAGGCGGCACCTCCGCGTTGCCGGCCAAACTCTACTACCGGTTGGCGGGCTCGAGCCCGCTGGTCAGCGTCACGACCGCGATCGCCATCGCCGGGAAGCCATCGGAAATGTTTGTTCGGGCCTTTCCCGACCCCTGGGTGACCGGCGTCCTGGAGCGCGATCTCTTTGCCGGCGTGAGACCTGACCGCGCGGCTCCACCAAGCGTCGAGCAACAGCTCGCTGGCTAGCTCGCCCGAAGGCGATTGTGATAGCCGGGTTGACACCTTAGATAGAAACCGGGTACAAGTATCTCAGTACCAAGTCTCGTTCGCAGGAGGAAGTACGTATGCAATTCATCGTGTTCTTGATCATCGGCGGTATCGCGGGCGCCCTGGCCGGGCGGGTCGTGAGCGGTCACGGGTACGGAGTCTTCATGGATATCGTTGTCGGCGTCATCGGCGCGTTCATCGGCGGCTGGCTGCTCTCGACGGTGCTCGGCGTGAGCGGCGGCGGGTTGCTGATCAGTTTCATCGCCGCGTTCGTTGGTGCGGTGATCCTGCTCTGGGTCGTGCGCCTCGTCACCGGCAATCGCGCCGCGGCCTAGACCCAACCTGGTCATCGAGAGAGCGGGCGCCGCGCGCCCGCTAATTTTTTGATGCGCCGCGGCCGCGGCGCCATCATCGCCATCGTCGCGCTCGCCTTGCTCGCGCTGGTGGCCTACACCGGCTATGCGGCCACGACTGTCTACCAGCAGCTCGACGGCGGCCGGCAGGAGCTGGTCGCGGCGAAGGCGGGCATGAGTGCCGCCAAGCTGTCGATCGATCCCGCCCAACTTCGAGCATCGGCAGCCCACCTCAGGCAGGCGGAGCGCGACTTCAGCGAGGCCGGCCGGCGAGCCCGCAACGACCCGGCGCTTCGAGCGCTGGCTGGGTTACCGGCGGCCGGCCGCAACCTCGATGCCGTGACTCACCTGGCGACCATTGGTGCCGACATGAGCCGGGCCGGCGAGGCAGCCACCGCCGTGGCGATCCAGGTGGCGGGGCTCAAGCAGCAATACGCCGGCCGAGCGCTTACGCCGGACGATCTTCAAGTCGTCCTGCAGCAGGCGCAGGGTATTGCCAAGGACTACAGCGCGTCGACGCAGGCGATCGGCCAGCAGCTCCGTGACGCCCATGCGAAGCGGGCCGAGGTCACGACCACCGACCTCGTGGGTCCGCTCAAGGATGCCTACGATGCGGTTGACGCGGCCCTGGCCCAGGCCGACACCGCCTTCCTCCGCTTCCAGGACGTCCGGCAGGTGCTGTCAGATTTTCTTGGCGTCCGTCTGCCGACTTAGGCCGCGTTCATCCGCGACATGGAATGCGACCGGTTTGTAACGCTCGTCGTCACAGAGCGGCCCGATAATTTCGGCAATGGCCGTCGCCCGCAATGCGTCGCGCAAGGCCCGGCAGCGCTCCCAGGACCCCGCCGAGAGTCTGATCAATCTCAGCAATGAGCGGCTCACCGGCCTGTTTCGCTGGACGCTGCTGATCTTCGCCGTCATCCTCAACAACCTCAATCCGGCGGCCGGCTATGACCAGGGCCGGATCAACGCCATCCTGGCGGCCTGGGGCGTCGTCTGCTTGACGACCCTGTTCTTGCTCTTCCTGCATCAACGTCCGGGGAGAGCCTTCAGCTATACGACGACCGCGGTCGACATGCTGGTGGCGACCATGGTCACCTATGCGTCGGGGGGCTATGAGAGCCCCTTCGCCGTGCTGTTCTTCCTCGTCATCACGGTCTCCGCGCTGCGCTTCGGCGCCGGCGGCTCCGTGCTCTGCGCCCTGCTGGTTGCCGTGCTCTACCTGACGGCGGGCGCCGTCGCACCGCTGCAGGCCGGCACCTATCTCGCCACCGTGACAGATGAGCGCTCGATCATCCTGCAGCGCCTCTTTCTCTTCGTGGTCGTTGCCGTGGTCGGCTCGGTGATGGCGCGCGCGGTGTCGGCCCACCAGG
>Ga0209806_1001454_pt1 | contig 15574 bp, 12 predicted proteins | sample GraSoiAngelo_152_FD_186166 | JGI IMG/M metagenome (GOLD analysis project Ga0209806, IMG submission 186166) | Grasslands soil microbial communities from the Angelo Coastal Reserve, California, USA - 14_1009_12_30cm (SPAdes) (version 2) | ecosystem: Environmental > Terrestrial > Soil > Grasslands ... | reverse complement strand
GGATGCGCCAAAGCTACGGAGGATCTCGATAATCTTCCGATCGCCGAGCGGCCCGTCGACGTCCAGGCCCGTCACGGTCACGTCTCCGTCCGTGATCGCGGATCCGACGAGCGGGAAGGCCGCTGCTGAGAAATCGCCGGGCACGTCGGTGTCCGTCGCCCGATACCGTTGACCGCCCGACATCTTGTACAACCCGTCGTCGGCCGTCACGTCCACGCCGAACCGACGCATCATTTGGCGGGTCAACTCGACGTACGGCTCGGATCGTACCGGAGGCATGACGCGAATCTCCACCCCCTGCGCGGCGAGGGGGCCGGCGATGAGGAGGCTGGACAGGAACTGGGAGCTGACGTCCCCTGGAAGGCTCGTGGAACCGCCTCGAAGGATCCCGCGAATCTGGACGGGTGGCCGGCCCCCTCCCCCGAGTGAGATGGCGTCCGCCCCCAGGGCGCGTAGCGCATCGAGGAGCGGACCCATCGGCCGTTTCTGGAGGCTCGAGTCTCCCGTCAACGTCGTCGCCCCGGGAAGCAAAGACGCGACTCCCGCGAGGAGGCGAAGGGTGGTCCCCGAGTTTCGTGCGTCGATGGGGCCGTTGGGGACCCGCAACGAATCGCAGTCGACCCGGACACTCCCATCGTCCCGGTCGACATGAGCGCCAAACGCCACCACTCCGTCCAGGGTCGCGTCGGTGTCTTCCGATCGCAGCGGTCGGCGGATCTCCGAAGTGCCACTCGACAACGCCCCGAGGACCATCGCTCGGTGCGTGACGCTCTTCGACGGTGGGGCTCGAAGGGTCCCGGAGACCCGCGAGGGCAGGGAGCGGTACTTCATCGAATCACCGCCGAGGGCTCGATCGGGCTCAGTTCGACGATGCGGATCTCGGATTCGCCGTCCTCCATCGCCTCCCGGACACGCTGCGCGCGGTCTCGTTTCGCGAGGGCGAGGATGGCGGGTCCGGTGCCCGTGATCCCCGCGGCCAGGGCACCGGCGGCCCGGGCTCGATGGGCCGGAGTCTCGTCGACCCCGAGGACCGGCGCGTACGCCGCGCTGTTGGCCTCGATCGCATGGAAGTAGTCGCCCCGAAGGGCGAGATGGAAGGCGGCCTCCACCGCCGGACGGATTCCCGCGAAATCGATTCCCTTCAGGTCCGACTTACGAATCCGGCGGCGCGGGATGTGGACGATTGCGAGGAGGTCCATCGGGAAACGGTCCACGGCAAGGATTCGCCGGGTGCGGTTGTCCGTGAGGCAGATTCCGCCGTAGAGGGAGGCGCAGGCGTCGTCGAACGCGCCCGTGATCGTCACCCCCGCCTCGATGGCCGCAGCGACACTCGCCAGGAGAATCTCTTGCGGATCCAAGTCCAAGCCGAGGGCCCGGGCGCTCGCTTGCACGACGGCATTCGCGACGGCGGAACTGCTCTTCAGGCCCCGCGAGATGGGGATCTCCGAATCGATGAACACCTCGAGGCCGACGTCGCGATTCGCCCGATCGAGAATCCGTCGGGCCGCGGAGACGGCGAGGACCGGGTCTACGTCCGCGGGGACGCGGGCCTGGACCCCGAACGCATCCGGTCGAATCTCCGCGGTCGCCGTGGCACGGAGCGCGAGTCCGAACGCGCCGCCCTGACCCGTCGCAATCGCGTTGACGATCGTCCCCGCGCCATGACAGGTCGCCTGCGCCTTCATGAAAGGGCCTCCTTCGCGGCGCGACGCATCGCCTCGATCGGTGGCGCCCGGCCCGTCCACAGCTCGAACGATTTCGCGGCTTGGTGCAACAACATCTCGAGGCCCGAGGTCGTGGGTTTCCCGAGGCGCTTCGCCTCCGCGACGAGTCGCGTCGTGGGCGGGTTGTAGACGAGATCGTAGACAAAGCCGGCCTTCGCGAGGATCGATTCGGGGACGGGAAGCCCGTCGGAGAAGCCCTGGGCGCCGACGGGCGTCGCATTCACGAGGAGATCCCACGGCCCGCTTCGCGCGAGCTTTTCCATGGGGACCACTTCCACAGGCTGGTCGAACGCCTCCGCCAAGGACTCCGACCGCTTCACGTTTCGGCTGGCGACTTGGACCTTCGCGCCCTCTCGCAGCAACACGTCGACGACGGCCCTCGCGGCGCCTCCCGCTCCGACCACAAGGGCCGCCCGATCTCCGACCCGCAGACCGAGGGACCGCAGAGAAAGTCGGAAACCGAACACGTCCGTATTGTGGCCTTTCGTCCATCCGTCTCCGATGAGCACGGTGTTGACCGCCCCAAGACGTTCCGCATCGCCGTCGAGTTCGTCGAGCCGTTCGACAATCGACTCCTTGTGGGGAATCGTGACGTTCAGGCCCCGGATCCGCAGTCGGTCTGCGCTCTGGAGGAGGGCATCCAGGGAATCCCGCTCGACGTCGAATGGAAGATAGACTCCCGGGAGGTCGAGCGCGGCGAGGGCAGCCTCGTGGATGGCCGGGGAAAGGGAGTGACCGATCGGATGGCCGACGATGCCCAGGACGATCGGCGTACGACCCCGAAGCCGCTTCGCGGCGGCGAGCGTCAGCTGCCCCGCGACGACGCTGCGGCCCCACGACGCGTACTGGATCTCCTGGCCGCAATCGTCCGCAAGGGCCCGGGTCATCGTTCCCGGGATTCCGGTCCCGATGACGACCGTGCGAGCTTTTCGCGATGCGCGCGACCGCATGAGGTCCACGAGCTGGATGACGGATTCGATGGTTGCGACGGGCACGGCGACCTTCGCGACATCGCCAATGGCCGAGCACGATTCCAGGGCATCCTGCACGTCGGATAGGTCCGCCGGCTTCGCAAAGTGATGGGACGCGATGACCCCGGTGCGATGCCGTTTCGCGGCCTTCGTGAGTTCCTCGGCGCGAGCTCCGTCCGCTTCGAGCTCGATGTCGATATAGGAGAAGCGCTGGGCGGCGATGTCTCGCATCAGGTCGTTCCGATTCGTCATCGAGGCCCCTCCTCCTTGACTCGGAGAGCGCAACGTAGCGATCGCCCTGGGACCGACGGCGGCGGAGAGACTCCGGACGACGCTGGAATTGAGTGAGTCCAATTGATCGAGTCGCAGTTCCGCCAAGTCGGCTCCGCCCGACAAGGCGGCCCGCGCGTCGCGCTCCGCATCGCGCGCATTGCTCGCCACGATGACCGCCGCGATTTTCGTCACGTCATCGCTCCGCAATCGTCTCCTGAATTCGCATGCCGAAATGCCGTCCCCCCTCTTCGGTCCGAAGGAGGACCTCGTCGTCCGCCTTCAGTTCGCCAACGGATAGGGCGCCCCCGTCCGGCGTCACGAACCGGATCGTTTCGGCGTTCTGGACAATCGTCGTGAAGCGCCGGCCGGCGACCTCCGCCTCGACAAGGAGTAACGGCCGACGTTCAATTTTGAGGCGGCCCACAATCACGGAACGCGCGCGGCCTTCCGCGTCGACGGCGAGGACCTCGTCTCCCGCGCGCAACTCGCTCAGGTACTTCGTCGCCCCATCGGGCAGGTAGACGTAGGCGTGCACGGGTCCCGCGTTCACCCGGAACGGACGCGCGGCCACGTAGCCCGACTCGATCGTCTCCGCGTGGATGAGGAAAAGGCCCGAGGAGCTGTTCCCGACGAGCAAGCCTTCCCCGGTCCGCAGCAGCGAGCACGTGTCGACGCACACGCGGTCCCCGAGGCCGAGCGGCCGGATCGCGGTGACCTTCGCCCGGGTGAGGGTCACCGCCAGGCGGCCCGATTCCAGGAGGGCGCGGACCGCCGGAATCTCCCGCGGCGAGGACGGCGTCAGAAAGAGCCCGTCCACCCCGACCTCCATCGTCTCGAGGAACAACTTCGCTTCCGCGGCATCATGGACCTCGACGAGAAGCCGCGTCCCACTTCCCTGGAAATGCGCAATCAGGTTCTCGATCGGGATGACCTTCCAGTCTTCCGTTCGGACAACGACATGCTTCGTCGTCCCCCGCAACGCGCGGACCGCGGGCTCATCCTTCGCGGACCGGATCGTCGCGAGTCGACCGATCGCTTCGTCGTCGAACATGAAGACGTCCTCCGTCAGGAGAATCGGAGAGAAGTGGCCGAGGCGTTGGAGGGACGCATCCGCCTCCGACAGGACGATCTGATCGAATCCCGCTTCCAATGCGGTCGAGATGAGCGACCGAACCACTCCTTTGTCCTTGCGGGGAAAGGCCCCCACCCATACCGGGCGATCCAAGGGGCCTCACCCGCGATAGACGTCGTCCGCCGATGCGCCTTCGAAGAGGACACGGGCGATCGCCCGCGTCATGCCGATCGGATCCTTCGACTGGAAGACGTTCCGGCCGATCGAGACGCCCGCAGCCCCGCCCGCGATCGCACCCTCGACCATCCCGAGGGCCGCCCGATCCGAATCGAGCTTGGGCCCGCCGGCGACGAGGACCGGCACCGGGCAACCGCGAATGACCTCCCGGAACGTGTCGCTCGAACCCGTGTAAACCGTCTTGACGACGTCGGCGCCGAGTTCCGCGCCGACCCGGGCCACGTGCTTGACGACGTCGACATCGTAGGGATTCTTCACGTTCGATCCACGGGGATACATCATCGCCAGGAGCGGCAGGCCAAATCGGCTGCACCCCCGCGCGGTCGCCCCCAAGTCCGCGAGCATCCGGTCATCGTCGTCCCCGCCGAGATTCACGTGGACGCTGATCGCGTCGGCCCCATGTGCAATCGCCTCTTCGACCTCCGTGACCAGGACCTTGCGGTCCGCCTGCGTGCTCAGGGAGGTCGACGCACTCAGGTGGAGGATCAACGCGAGGCGTTCGTCGAAATAGTCCTTCGCGAATCGGACGACCCCTTTGTGCAAGACGACGCCGGTCGCGCCGCCCTTCGCGACATTGGCCACGGCCTTGCGGATGTCCTCGAGGCCCGCGACGGGGCCCGACGAAACCCCGTGGTCCATCGCGACCACGAGGGCCTTCCCGCCGCTGAAGAGGCGGCGAAGACGAATCTCCTTCCCGGTCGAAGACATCCGGTCCCCCATGCGAGTGCGTAGCACGGGCCTTAAGAGCACGAGATATTTCAACCCTGCGCTGTCGAGGCTCAGAAATCGACGCCGGGTCACATCCCACCGAAGACTTGGACCACGGCCCGATCGTCTTCGGGCGGGGGCGGCAAGCGGGCCCACGCGAGGACCGCGCGGGGGGACCGTCGGCGGATCTCATGGAGGACCTCCGCTTCGTCCTCGGCGGGTTCCGGGACGGACATCAGGACGATCGCATGGCGGATCTCCTCCGGGAGCGGGGTGAACCAGGGGGACGAGTACGCCTCCTCGACCGCGACGAAACAGCGATGCTTCTCCCGTCCGACGCCCATCCCGTACCGCCATTCGCGCACGTCGACGAGCATCCGGCGAAGGGGCGTCGCGTCGGAACGGGCCAGAGCCATCGCCAGATTCGAAACGGGTCTCGCAATAATCGCGCTCAGCGCCGCGAAGGCCTTGACCATCGGGAGATCCTTCGCGACCTGCAACAGGGGATCGTTTCCGAAGGTGACGATGCCGTCGACCCGTTTCTGGAGCAGGCGGAGCTGGGTCTCCGCGAGCCGACGGCGGATCGGTCCTTCGAGCCCGAACGGGATCGTGGCTAGGGCCATGGTTGTGTCGCCGAGGATCCGCGCGACCCGGCCGACAAGGCCCATCCCCCAGCCGCCGAGCTCTCCGCCGAGGCCGCCGACGATCAGGACCACATCGCGATCGAGGAGCGCCGCGGAGATCTGCTTCTCCTCGTCCGTCTCCATCTGCGGGACGCTTTTCTCGTCCATCGACGCGTACCCCTCGAGGGAGGCGCCGGAGACCAGGATCCGCGTCGGGACGTCCGCGATCGATTGCGGGAAGGCATCGTTGATCGCGATGCGCAGCGCATTCGGCGGCGCGACGACGCGGCGGAGGACATTGGCGCCGGCGCCGCCGCATCCGACGATCGCGACCCGGGCCCGCTCCTCGCCCGTGCCGAGCTGCCACATGTCCGGCACGATCCGCCTATCGGAAGTTCGGTGAGATAAAGGATTGTCTCGCGGCTATATCTATTCATCATCAAGAATAGAAATGTGGAAACGGCGATAAGGCGATACGCCATCGGGGACGCGGTGGCCGCTCCGAGCCTCCCGAAGGAAACCGAGGTCGTCGTGGTGGGCGGAGGATGCATGGGGGCGAGCATCGCCTTCCACCTGGCCCGCCGCGACGTCGACGTCGTCCTCCTCGAGAAGGACCATATCGCCTCCGGGGCGACGGGACACAGCGGCGCCCTCGTCCGGCAACACTACGAATCCCGGATCGGCATTCGACTCGCGCGGGAGAGCCTCGCGTTCTTCCAGCGGTTCGAGAAGGAAACGGGCTTCCATTGCGACTTCCGTCGGACCGGGTTCCTCTCCGGAACCCGCGCGCGGGACCAGCCGGCCTTCGACGCCCTGTTCGACTTGCTGCAATCGGAGGGAGTGCGGGTCGAGCGGCTCTCGCCTTCCGACGCGAAGACCGTGGAACCGCAGCTCGAGGTGTCCGACTATGCCGCCGTGGTGTACGATCCGAATGCAGGATATGCGGACCCGATTGCCACGGCCCATGGCTTCGCGGCCGCGGCGGCGGTAGAAGGGGCGAAGATCTTCGCCGGACACGCCGTGGCGGCCCTCGCTACGCGAACCGGGCATGTGACCGGCATCAAGCTCCGCGGAGGAAAATCGCTCGCATGCGAACGCGTCGTGGTCGCCGCCGGCAATTGGACGCCTCGATTGGTCGCGAACGCCGGACCGAGGCTTCCGGTCCGATTCGTCCGGGGGGACGTGGCGATCCTGCGGCGCCCCGTCGACTTCGGTCCGCCTCCGAAGATCCATTTCGATTTCTACGGGAACACGTACTCGCGGCCGGAGGGGGACAAGGACACTCTCTGCGGCTACATGGACACGGACCCGCGGAAGACGACGCGGAACCACGAGCTGGTGGAGACGCTTCCCTCGGCGACCGTCCGCGACCTGCGGGGGCGCCTCGCGAAGCGGTTCCCGCGAATGGCCGACGCGCAGCCGCGCGGGGGATGGTCGGGGGCCTACGACGTCACGCCGGATTCCTATCCGATCCTCGACCGCTTCGGTCCCGACGGCCTGTTCGTCGCGGTCGGCTTCAGCGGCCATGGATTCAAGCTCTCTCCCGAAGTGGGCCGGCTCCTGGCCGAGTTCGTCGCGACGGGACGTCGGCCGGAGGGATTGGAGGCGTTGCAAGCGTCGCGGTTCGAAGAAGGCCGGCCGGTCCGGCCCGATGCGCCGTTCCCCCGACGGGGCCGACGACTCCCGTAGTCCCGACTAACCTGGCCCGCCGCGGCCGAGCGGCGAAACGTCGCACCGATGAAGAACACGAACGAAACCCAAGGATTATTCCGGCGTCGTCCGTTGACCGGACCGGATGCTTGTACAGGCCTCAGGGCTCGTCAAACAGTATCCGCGGGTCCGCGCCCTCGATCAAGTCTCGCTGGAAATCAAGGAAGGCGAGGTCTTCGGCTTGTTCGGGCCGAACGGCGCGGGCAAGACGACTTGCCTGCGGGTCCTCTCGGGGCTCACCCAACCCGACGCCGGGTCGGCTACGGTCTGCGGCATCGATGTCCGGGCCGCCCCCAACGAGGTGCGCCGGGAGCTGGGGATCCTCATCGACATTCCCTTCCCGTACGAGGAGGTCACCGTCCGAAGGTACCTCTCGTTCTTCGCCGAGATGGCCGGCGTCCCGGCCTACGACATCCCGATGAAGGTTGAATGGGCCTTGACGTTGCTCGGGATCACGCACCACAGGGAGAGTCGGATCGGCAAGCTTTCGATGGGCGAGCGGCAGCGCACGGAACTCGCGCGGGTGATGCTCGGCAACGCCCGGATGTTGTTCCTCGACGAGCCCTTCTCCAACGTCGACGTGAGCATGCGCATCGGGCTTCGCTCGATCCTCCGGGACTGGGTGTCCCGCGGCGGCTCGATCCTGTTCACGTCCCACAATCTGCTCGAGAGCGAGGCGATCGTCGACCGCTACGCCTTCCTGCACCTCGGGCGGATCATCGCCCTCGGGACCGCCCGGGAACTCAAGTCGACGCTCCTCGCGCCGGCCTACGAACTGGAGGTGGGCGACGTGGACCGGGGCCTCGCGGCCCTCCGAGCCATCCCCCATCAGAGCCTCGAACGGGCCGGCCGCGGGCTCGTGCGCATCGGCCTCTTGTCGCGAGATGACGCACCGCGGATCGCCCGGACCCTCGTCGAGGCGAACGTCGACTTGCTGGAGATGCGAGGCCTCGGGACGATGGAAGACGTCTACTCGCGCCTCACGTTGCCGACCCCGCAGCCGCCGCAGGGGCTGACCCGATGATCTCGTGGGAAGAGCGCCTCCGGCACATCGTCGCCATCGTCGACAAGGACCGCCGGCTCCCGCTGTGGATGTGGCTGACGACGTTCCTCATCGCGACCCTTGGTTTCGTCTTCCTTCTTGGGCCGGCCCTGAGCTCCGCGCGGTATTACTCCCAATACTCCTGGAGATGGTACGACTTCTCGCTCCGGCTCTACTACGCCATCTCGGCCGGCCTCACGTCCTTGATCCTCGGCCTCACCTTCGCCCGCGTCCATTACGGCGAGGTCCACCGTGGCACGATCCGGTCCATCATCCTCTATCCGGTCGACATGAACGACATCGCGATCGCGAAGCTCCTCTCGACCCTCATCGTCTCCGCGGCCCTGTCGACGATCCTGTTCTTCGGCATCTTCGGCGCCTTCTTCCTGGTCGGGGAGTGGCCGATCGCGGACTTTCTGGTCATCCACGTGACGGCCCTTGCGATGAGCTTCCTCGCCCTCGCGGTCGGCGTGTTCCTCGCCCAAGCCATCGCCCACGTATCCGGCCGAATGGTCGTCTCCCCGACGGCCCTCGGCGGGATCTTCCTCCTCCTGTCCGTCCTGTTCACGGAGACCGGACTGACGGTGATCGGGACGCAGGTCGCCTATCTCCTGCGGCCCTCGACGGGCGGCCTCACGCAACCGACCTATGAGGCGATCGTGGCGGTCGCGAAGGCGCTGAGCGTCTTGTCACCCCATCATGTGGGAGCGAGAGTCGTTGGAATCGCTTTTGGCCTCACGAATTTCTGGGCGGACTTCCACGTCGTCGTGCCGGCCGCCGTCCTCGTTTTCGCGGGAGGTTACCTGATGGGCAAGAAGCTGTATCTCGACATCTTCATCCGATGATGTAAAATGTGAATCCCGGGGGGAATCTTGCGAATTCGAGTTTACCCGTACCCGTCGCACATCCCACACCTGTGCTGGGCTATCGGATGGCGGGGCCCCTCGGCTCCCGAATTTTCCTGGGCGTCCTCGTCGCAACGATCGGCGTCGTGCTCCAAGCAGCCGGATCAGCCATTCCCTTTCTGTCCTCGTACGGCTCGAACTTGAGCCTGCCGGATTTCATCCGGAGGATGTGGATCGAAGCCATCATTGGGGCCTTTGGAATCGCAATCTTCGCGACCGGCCTGTTTCTCGCCTTCTGGAGTATCGCGCGGGCCCGACCGGTGACGAGGCCTTGGACCGCGGCGGCCGCCTTTGTTGTCCTCCCGAGCGGCCTCGTGGGAGCCGTGTTCAGGGTCCTGTACGTCCAAGTCTGGTGGATGATGTTTTCCGGGCCGATCGCGCAGATCGCGCCCCTCTTCTCGGCCGTCGGCTTGACTCAGCTTGCCGCGGGTTTTGCCTTGACGCTCGCTATCTTGGTAGGTCTCTTCGGGGTGGCGCGGCCGTTCGTGTCCCTGTGACCTCGGCACCGTCGATCGTTCGATACTTTCGCCGACCGTCTCGTAGACATTATAAGTAGAATGGCACCCTTGGCCCGGCCAGGATGCACGAAATCGTCTGCGTGGGCGATGTCCACGAAGGCTTGAGCTTCGATTTCCGAATCGATCCGGAGACGGGCATCTCCGAGCGGGCCCTCGACCTGCACCGGAACTTCGCCAAGACGGCGGCGTGGGCCATCGAGCACCGCGCGTCCTTGTTCTGCATCCTCGGCGACTTGTTCGACCGCGCGCACGTGGCGCCCGTGTTCCGGGAAATGGTCCGCAAAGACGTGATCGAGCCGCTCGGCGCCGCGGGGATCGAGGTGTGGATCCTGGCGGGGAACCACGACGAGCCACGGAGGACGGCGCGGTCCACGTCCCTCGACGACTACCGCGGGTACGCCCACGTCAAGGTGTTCCGCACCCCCAAGGTGGAGATCCGAGAGATCGAGGGCCGGAAGATCGGCTTCATCCTGATCCCGTACATGCATCCGGAGCAAGTCGTCGAGCAGGTGCGGCAGACCCTGGGGAAGGAGGTCCCGCGGGAGCTGGCCTACGAGACGGCCCGGGCCACCTGGCGCGAGTGGATCCACAATCGGGCCACGGACCTCAGCGCCGTCGACTTGCGGATCCTCTTCGGCCACTTCGAGTTTCAGGGCGTCCGGTATGCCAGCACCGCGCCTTCGGAGGTCGTCCCGAACGATTTCACCTTCACGCCGGAGATGATCCCGGACGCGGTCGACCTCGTCGTGTTCGGCCACATCCACATGCACCAGACGGTCGGCGGGAAGATCGTCTACGCGGGCGCCCCGGAGCGGATCGACTGGGGCGAACGGCTCGATCCGAAAGGATTCCTCTCGATCCGTCCGGAGGGCGGTTGGTCCTTCATCGAGCTCCCCGCGAGGCCGATGGACAAGGTCGAGACCGCGGTCGGCATGGGGGACGACGTCACCGAGAAGGTCCTCGCGGCAATCCCGCCCGACGTCGCGGGACACCTCGTGAGGATCGAGATCACCCTCCCCGACGAACTCCGGAACCGCCTGGACGAGAAACGGCTCGCGGACCGGCTCCACGACGCCTTCCATTATGAGGTCAAGTTCGTCTCGACGAGCCGCCCCCGCGTCGTGACCGAGGAGTTCACGTTGGATCCGGGCCGGCTCCTCTCCGACTACGTCGACAAAGTCCTCGCGGACCACCCGAAGCGGGAGGCGATCAAGGTCGAGGCCCGACGGCTGCTCAAGGAGACCCTCACGTGAGAGACGACGCGGACGTGGAGACCGCGGCGGTCGTGACCCTCGAGCCGTCGGCGGGTCCGGAAGGCTTCATCCTCGAGGAGATCGAGATGCGCGGCTTCATGCGCTACCTCGAGAAGACGGTGCCGCCGCTTCGATTCCCGGAGAAGTACACGGTGATCACGGGCCGGACCGGGGCGGGGAAGTCGTCGATCCTCGACGCGATCACGTTCGCCTTGTACGGCAAGACGACCCGGACGGACATCCAGAGCGTGAAGCTGGCCGACATCTGCCGGCCGAATGGCTATGTCCGGGTCGCGTTCCACCAGGGCGACGAGCGGTGGGAGGTCACCCGCGGCTTCACCACGAAGAAAGAGTCGTACCTGGAAGTAAGCCGAGACGGGGAAGCGATCCAGGGGACGATCCCGGACAAGGAGCGCACGATCCGCGACGTCGTCGGCCTGGACTATGATGGGTTCCGGAACTCGACCTTCGTCCGGCAGGAGGAGATGAAGGAGCTCGGGGCCGCGAGTGGCTCGGAACGCCTCGCGGTGTTCCAGAAACTCTTCCGATTGGAAATCTTCGAACAGGCCCTCGAGAGGGCGAAGGAACGATTCACGACCGTGAAAGGCGACATCCAAGCGAAAGATGCCGAGATTGCTGCCCGCGAGGAAGCGCTCGGTCGCCTGCCGGGATTGCAGACGCAACTGGTAGGCTTGGACCAGGAACGAAAGGAACGGGGAGCCCGAGTGGCGAAACTGCAAACCGAATTCGAGTTCGGTTCGAAGGAGATGAAAATCCTCGAAACGAAGCATGAGCGGTGGGTGCGTTCATCGGCCGCCTTCGAGGACCGCACGACGCGCCTCAAGTCGTTGGAAGCTCGCGTCACGGAAGTCCGCGAGCAAGGCCAAATCGCCGCGAAGCTCGAACCTGAACGGGCCCTCCTGCAGAAGGACACGGAAGATCTCGACCGCTCGCGCGAAGATCTCGATCGGCTGAAGGAGACGAAGGCAGCGCGCGCGCAACGTGAGACCGCGGCGCGCGCATCGGAGCGGGAGTTCGATCTCGCGAAGCGAGAGCACGAAAAGCGCCGCGACGCGATCAAAGACCGCATCGACGAACTGCATCACAAGATTGCGTCGCTTCGGACCGACATCGATCGCGAGACGGCGTTCAATTCCCTCCGGGACGAGGGACGTCTGGAGGAGCGGGTCACGCGAATCGCCCGCGAGCTGGGATGGTTGGCCGATCGCGCCGAGCTCGTCCGCGAATTGAGCGAGGAGCAGGCACGCGCGGAAAAAGCCCTCGCCCGAGTCCACGAGAAGGTCGCCTCGATCGATCAGGATTCGTTCGTCTTGACGGAGTACAAGCGGCAACTCGAACAATTGAAGGATGATCTTCGACAGGAAACGGACGACAGCCATCGACTGATCCAGCCCCTGGACGACGCGAAGATCGAGGCGCTACGGCAACTGGACGCGGTTCCCTTCGCGGAGGAGGACGAGAAGCGTCTCGAATTCTTGGGCCAATCCGTCCTCGAGAAAACCGCGAAACGGAAGCGGCTCGATGAACTCAATGTCCTCCTGCGTCAGGTCGGCGAGGTCGGCGCACGGCTAGGCGACCTGGACGCGCAGCGAAAGACCCTCGAGAGGGAACGAGCGGAACTCGAGACAGAACTCGAGGGTCTCCGGGCTTCGGAAGAGACCTTCACGGCCGGGAAGGCTAAGCTTGAGGCCCTCCAGGGAGAACTCGATGCGGAACGGAAAGCCTGGCACCTGCTCGAGGGACAGGCGAAGGCCCTGAAGGAACAGATCGCGTCCCTGGAAGTAGACTCGAAGAAATTGAAGGAATCGCAGCGACAACGGGAGGCGCTCCGCGGAGAACTCGAGATCTACGACGTCCTGGTCAACCGCGTGTTCCACAAACGCGGCGTGGTCATGTATGCCGTGGACCAGCTCCTGCCGGAACTCGAAATCGAGGCCTCGAAGAATCTGTCCGAGCTCACGGACGGCCGATTCGGGCGGATCCGGCTCGAGACGTACGAGGAAGGTCGGGGCCACGGCATCCGGATCCTCGTGCAGGGCGTCGACAGTCAATGGCATGATGTCGCCGAGTTCAGCGGCGGCGAGAAGACGCAGATCAACGCGGCCTTGCGCTTCGCGATCGCGCGGGAGCTCGCCTCGATGCCGCAGATCGGTCGCACGTTCGGGCGGATGAAGACGCTCTTCATCGACGAAGGAGACCTCGGCTCCTTGGACACGGAAGTCTCGCGGGAGCTCTTCGTGCAGAAGCTCCTGCGGATGGGGGAGGTCTTCGAGAAGGTGATCCTGATCACGCACCTCGCGGAGGTCGCCGACCGATTCCCCGGCCGCATCCGGGTGACGATGACGCCGAACCAGGAGTCGCGGGCGGAAGTCCTCGCATGAGCTACGTCGACGACATGCGCCGGGAGCTCGAGCTCCTCGTGAAGCACCATCGGGACGTCCCGTTGCCTCCGGAGGACGTGCCCGACTTCCGCACGTTCCGCGGTGCGGACCCCGCGAAGGACATGATCGCCGTCGATGGCTCGTACTCCTTCCTGCTCAACCTGTCGAGCTGGTGGCTCGCGCTGATCTCCGTCGGCCTCCTGCGGTATGCGTTCGACGGCCACGCGTTCCGGCGGAAGGATTGGCGGCTCGTCCAGCGGATGGTCGGCGTCTCGACGTTCGAGGAGTTCGTCCGGACCCAGGACGAGTTGCACAAGTCCCTGTTCGAGTTCACGAAAGAGCGGAGGGAGGAGCAGCCGCGGGACATGGTCAACGAATACCGCCGGCTTATCGAAGGGCAGACGGCGGTCAACTTCGCGGACGACCTCGAGGGCGGCATCGTCGCGGTCGACGGCACCCTGTCCGAGTTCCCGAAACAATTCTCCGTCATGGAGCGACTCGTGCAGGTGTGCGAGAAGCGAGGGCATCTCCTCGTCGGGATCTCCAAGGACAGCCAGCTTCACGCGTTCGGTCACACCCTGACGGACGAGGAACTCATGGCTCGATGCCAGGACCGCCTGCCGCACGACGCGCTCGCGTACGCCCGCGCGCCGAAGGCCGCCGAGGCGGTGAAGGAGGGACTCCTCTACGGGGACATCTATTACGTCCGGCTCCATCCGCGAGCGAGGAAGTGGTTCCGGGTGGACCTCGGGACGTTCCGCGATCGGCCGGACGAGGCGTTCGGACAGCTGGCCGCGTACGCGAAGAGCCTCGTCTCCGTAGGATATCCGTGGCCGCTGATCGAGGCGCATCGCATGGCGGTGACAGTGCGGCAGCTCAAGCCGGTGTACCAGGAGAGCGTGATGAAGATGGCCCTCCGCATGGGCCTCGACGTGCGGACGGTCCTCGACGGGCTGACGCAGGTCGAAGGTCGCAAGAGGAGCGCGTTCCACGAATATCTGGACAAGGTCGCGAGGGACCTCCGATGAAGATCGGGGAGATCGTCGCGGCCTCCGTCATCGAGGGACTGGTGGCGAAGCTCCAGCTCGGGAACCCCGAGGAACTGAAGATCGCTTTCCCGGTCATCGTCGAGGGGGCGCGATACGACTTCTATTGTCTCGTCGAGGACGTGTTGAACGAGGAGAGCGACATCGCGGACCAGTTGGCCGGCTCGCCTATCGCCGACGTCATCGTGCCGCGGCCGGAGACGCACGAGGGATACGGAGGACCGATCTTCTACAGCAAGGCCAAGCTCCGCATGATTCAACTCGTGGACCGAGAGACGAAGAAGCTGGGCGAGCCGCAGACGATCCCGCCCTACTTCTCTCCCTGTCGCCACGCGACCCGCGACGACGTCGAGCGGATCTACGAGGTCACGGACACCTCGGCGACCCTCGGGACCATCACGGGCGTCGAGCCGTTCTTCGTGCAGCTCGACATGAACAAGCTGGTCGAGAAGCCCTTCGCCATCTTCGGGCGGACGGGGACGGGCAAGTCAATCCTGAACAAGCTCGTCTGCGCGGGCATCCTCTCTCGGGACGTCGGATCCGTCCTCATCTTCGACATGCACGGCGAATACGGCGTCTTCAGCGCGACGGACAACACGGAAGGCCTGAAGTTCTTCTTCCCGGGGAAGGTCGAGATCCTCTCCCTGGACCCGAAAAACAAGGAGGCACGGCCGTTCGTCCTCGACCCGCGGGAGATTACGCCGGAGGACCTCATCGTCGCCCTCCAGGACCTCACGTCGCCGATGGTCGACACGCTCTATGAAATCGCGAAGGGACGCGCGGGCCGGGACCTGATCTCGACCGTCAAGGAGGCCTCCATGGAGGTCCTCGGATCGGAGCGGGCTCACGAGATGTCCCTCCAAGGGCTCAAGCGTCGGATCGGGCGACTCGACCGCCTGCCCTTCCTGAAGGAGACGAAGGAGGGCAAGGACGCGTTCCACCACATCCTCGCGGCGATCCGCGAAGGCAAGAGCGTCGTCCTCGACTTCGGCGACTACGGTACCGACCAGATGGTGTACCTGTTCGTCGCGAACCTCCTGTCCCGGCGGCTCTTCGATCTATATACGGAGAAGAACGAGGACTACCCGCG
>Ga0209806_1001453_pt1 | contig 15583 bp, 16 predicted proteins | sample GraSoiAngelo_152_FD_186166 | JGI IMG/M metagenome (GOLD analysis project Ga0209806, IMG submission 186166) | Grasslands soil microbial communities from the Angelo Coastal Reserve, California, USA - 14_1009_12_30cm (SPAdes) (version 2) | ecosystem: Environmental > Terrestrial > Soil > Grasslands ... | reverse complement strand
GGCCACAGCGCGGAGCTCATCGGGCTCGCGGCGGAGAACAAGCGGAGCTGGGGTCTCGGTCTCTCCGATTTCGTGAGCCGAGGCACGTCGCCGTACAGCCTCCGCCTCGCCGAGGGCCCCGTCGATTGGGTCAATTTCCACCTGGACGGGGACCGCGTGCTGCAGGTCGTGCAGTTCGGTCTGTACCTCATCCGGGTCGACGGCGCGCCGCTCATCGCGTTCGTCAGCGGGCCGAACGACAACATGGGCCCGGGGCGAGCTCGCGCACGCATCGAGGTGATGGCCGCGGACCGCACGCTCGCGCAGCGCTTCATCTCGGACATCACAAACCTCATGGGGGAGCGCAACGTCTATCGCGGCAAGACCGTCTCGCTCGGTCCGCAGCAGTTCGGTTTCGGACCGCAGACGATCATCACGTTCCACCGCCTGCCCGCGGTCGCGCGGGACGACGTGATCCTGCCGAGCGGCGTCCTCGAGCGGATCGACCGGCACGCGATCTCCTTCAGCGAACACGCGCAACAGCTCACCGCCGCGGGTCGGCCCGTGAAGCGCGGCCTGCTCCTCTACGGAGCTCCCGGCACGGGCAAGACGCTGACGATCATGTACCTCGCCGGACGCATGAAAGGACGCACCGTCCTTCTCACGACCGGTCGCGGCCTCGGGTTCATCAGCTCGGTCGCGCAGATGGCGCGCATCCTCGCGCCGAGCACGGTCGTCGTGGAGGACGTCGATCTGATCGCGCAGGAGCGCGGGATGCCCGGCGTGCAGACGCAGCCGCTTCTCTTCGAGCTCCTCAACGAGATGGACGGACTGCGCGACGACGTCGACGTGCTCTTCGTGCTCACGACGAACCGTCCGGACATCCTCGAGCCGGCGCTCGCCGCGCGGCCCGGACGCGTCGATCTCGCGATACCGCTGCCCCTTCCCGACGCCGACGCCCGCCGGCGGCTCTTCGCGCTCTACGCGCGCGGGCTGGACTTCCGCGTCAACGACCTCGACAAATTCATCGTCCGCACCGAGGGCGCGAGCCCGGCATACATCAAGGAGCTCCTGCGCAAGGCCGCGGTCTTCGGCGCGATCGAGGGCGACGGCGCGTCCGAGACGGTTCGCGTCACGGACAAGCATCTCGATCTGGCCATGGACGAGCTGACCGAGGGCGGGCGGCTCGCGGAGCGGATCGCGGGATTCACCCGACCTGGTGACGAGCCTGGGCCGCCGCCCGGTGCCATGGGGCCGAGCGGCTTCCCGACCGCCGTCACGCGGAGGCTCGGCTAGACGTACTCGGGACGCGCAGTGAGAAGACCGTTCTCGCGGTGCACCGGCAGAGCGAACGAGAAGCGGTCGACTTCGAGCGCGAGCTCCGCATCGCGTCGCGGGAACCAATCGGCCCAACCCACCGCGGGATCGTCGCCGAGAAGGGTGACCTGCGTCGACGGGAGCGGCTCCTGGCGGAGCGCCGCGGCCAGATAGCGCGCGCACAGCAGATCCTCGTCCGCATCCTCCTTCGCGTTCTGCCCCATGGCCACGATCGTGATCTCGGGAGCGCGCTCGCGCAGGTACCGCACGGTCGCGGCGGCGATCACGAAGCTTCCGAGCACGATCCTGTCCGCGCCGCTCGCCGCGACGGCGCCCTGCGTGCCCGAGCTCGTGCGCTGCACGACCCGCCTTCCCTCCAGGTCCATCCCGAGGATCCGCGACGGCGAATTGCCGACATCAAACCCCGGAATCGGGCGGCCGTCGATCTCGCCTGTGAGGAACAGCTTCGGGTCCGCGCGCTTCATCGCGAGCGCCAGCTGGTGATCGTTGACGAGCACGATCTCGCGCGCGCCCGCGGCGACGCAGAACGCCGCAGTCGTGAACGCGCGAAAAACATCGACGATCACGACGTGACCGGTCGCCGTGCGAGCGCCTTCGAGGAGCGATGTGACCCGGACCTTCAAAGCACGGTGGCCTTGAACGGGCGGCGGCCGCTCTGGAATCGCTCGAGCGAGAGGTCGCGGATGTCGATGGTGCGCGCTCGGCCGTCGAGCATCTCCTCGACGACCAGCTGGGCCGTCGCCGGCGCGTGCATGAAGCCGTGCCCGCTGAACCCGGCCGCGAGATAGAGCCCGGCCACGCCGGGCGCTGCGCCGACGATGGGATGGTCGTCGGGCGTCATCTCGTAGTAGCAGGACCACGAATCGACGACGTGCATATCCGCGAACGCGGGATGCCGCCACGCGGCGCGGGCCCGCACCCACGGTTCGAGCGAAGCCGGAACCTCGAGCGCCGGGAATTCCCCCGGAAAGACCGATGGCGTCCCGGCCGGTCCCTTCTCCTCCGTCCCATCCGGCGTGAGGTTCGGCATCGCGAACCGCTGGGCCGGGCCCTTCGGCCGGAAGTGGAACCCGGACTCCCACTCGATCGTGAGCGGGATGTGCGCGAGCTCCGGCAGCGGACCGGACTGCATGATCGAGCGGCGGTACGGCCATATCGGAACCAGGACCGCGGCGGTCGCGGCGAGCGCCGCCGTCCAGCACCCCGTGGCGAGAAGGACCCGGTCCGCGCGCACCTCGCCGCGAGCGGTGCGCACGCCGATGACGCGATCGCCTTCGCGGAGCAGCGACTCGACCGCGACGCCTTCCCGAAAGGACGCGCCTTTGAGCTGCGCGGCGGCGGCGAACCCCGCGAGCGCGACGAGCGGGTCTCCGTATCCGTCGCGCGCGCCGAACCGACCGCCGAAGACGTCGTTCACACGCATCCCGGGAACGAGCTCCGCGATCTCGACGCGGCTCACCATGCGCACGCCGGCGCGCATCCGTTCGTACAGCGGCAGGGCCTGGCGCAGCTCGGCGACGCCGACCTCGGTGTTGGCGATAAAGAGATAGCCGCGCTCCTCGAATTCGTGCCGCGAGCCGGTGCGGTCTTCGAAATTTCGCCAGAACGCGGTCGCCAGCTGCGACAGCCGGATGTCAAGCTCGTCGACGAACTGATGGCGGATGCCGCCGAGTCCGCCCTTCGTCGTGCCCGCTCCGAGCTGGTCGCGCTCAAGAACGAGCACGTCTCGCTCGCCGCGGTCGCAGAGGAAAAACGCGACCGCGGCGCCGACGACGCCACCGCCGACGACCACCGTCGACGCCGTTCGCGGCAGGTCGGTCACTCGACACCCGCCAACTCATCGAACCGGAGCTTGCCCTCGGTCTCGACGATGCGACCGAATCGCGGCAGATCGTGCGTGAAGCCGACGATCCAGCGCTCGTCGATCGCGCGACGCAGGATCAGCTTCTTCGCCGCGAGCGTGTCGAGCGGAAAAAGGTCGAACGCGGGGATCCACGGCAGCGGCAGATGGTGGCGGTCCGGCATGAAGTCGCTCGAGAAAAAGAGCGTCGTGTCGCGGTCGGTGACCCGGACGGTCTGTGTGCCGCGGGTGTGCCCCTGGACCCGGTCGAGCCGCACTCCGGGAATGATCTCGACGGACTCGTCGATGAGGTCGAGTTTGCCCGCGGCCTCGAGGGGGGCGTAGTCGTCGGGAAAGTAGCTGCCCCGCGTGCGCTCGTTCGGCGCGATCGCGTCCTCCCACTCGCGACGCTGGAACACGTAGCTCGCCCGCGGGAAAGTCGGAACGATCCGCCCGTCCTCGCGATACGTGTTGCCGCCCGAGTGATCGAAGTGCAGGTGCGTGTTGATCACGAGCGTCACGTCCTCGCGGCGCACACCGAGGGTGCGGAGCTCGTCGAGGAGGCGCGGCGGATCCTCGATCCCGAATATCTCCTTCTGGCGATCGGTGAGCTTCGGACCGGCGCCCGTCTCGACCACCACGACGTTGTCGGCATCGCGGATGAGGAGGCAGTTCATGTCCATGGCAACGCGATTGCGCTCGTCCGCGGGCTTCGTCTTCTGCCAGAGCACCTTCGGGACGATGCCGAACATCGCACCGCCATCGAGGCGGAGTACTCCGTCGCTGAAGATTCGCACGTCGAAACGCCCGATGCGCACGAGGCGTCAGTATGGGCGGCGGTGGAGATCCGCGACCTTCGCCGCAGCGACGGCGACGAGCTTCGCGCGCTCTGGCGCGCGTGCGGCATCCGCGATCGGCCCGGGGATGATGACGAATCGCTCGCCGCGATGGCGTCGCGAAATCCAGGGCTCTGCATCGTCGGACGCGAAGGTGACCGCATCGTGGCGTCCGCCCTCGCCGGCTTCGACGGCCGTCGCGGGTGGCTGTATCACGTCGCGACACATCCCGCGGCGCGGCGCCGCGGCATCGCGACGCGTCTCGTGCGGACGATCGAGGACCGTCTCCGCGCGATCGGCTGCCGGAAACTCAACCTCATCGTCTGGGAGGGCGAAGAAGAGGCGATGGCGTTCTGGTCCCGCATCGGGTACCGCCGCGAGAAGACCGTCGAATACGCGAAGGAGCTTGCGGACTGAGCGGGATCGACCCTGTCCAGAAGCAGTTCGGCCGCACCGCGGCCGCGTACGTCGACAGCCCGACTCACGCGCGCGGCGAGGATCTCGACCGGATCGTCGCGCTCGCGACCGAGCACGGTGGAGATCGCATTGTCGACGTGGGGACGGGCGTGGGGCATACGCTCCGCCGGCTGGCGCCGAGCTTCCGCAGCGCGGTCGGAGTGGATGCGACCCGCGAGATGCTCGCGGCGGGCCGAGGCGTCCTCGCGGGCGCCGGGGTGGCGAACGCGCTTCTCGTGCAGGCGAACGCGATCGCGCTGCCGATCCGCTCACAATCCGCGGACGTGGTGACCTCGCGGCTCGCCGCGCATCACTTCGCCGATGCGCACGGCGCGTTCCGCGAGATCGCGCGGATCCTTCGGCGTGGCGGCCTGTTCCTCCTCGTGGACAACTACGCTCCGGACGACCCCGTCCTCGATCGCTTCATCAACGAGCTCGAGACGCTCCGCGATCCATCCCACGTGCGCAATCACACGGTCGCGGGGTGGCGCCGCCTTCTCGAGGGCGCCGGGCTGCGGACGACCGTGGACTCGGATGCCGCGGTGACGAAGCTCACGACGGAGAACTGGCTCGAGCGCTCGCAGACCGCACCGAATCGAGCCGACGAGGTCCGGCGACGTTTGCGAGGTGCGCCGCCGGCCGCGATCGAGGCGTTCCAGATCACACCCGACACCTTCGCCGTGCGCAAGCTGATCCTCACCGGACGCAGGTGACACTCGAGGCGCTACCAGCGGTGCGCGGCGTCCCGAGCGTAACCGCGGAGCAGATGGCGGAGATCGACCGGATCACGACCCTGGACTTCCAGATCCCGGTCGACGTCCTCATGGAGAACGCGTCGCGCCAGATCGCCGCCGCCGCCCGCGCGTTACTTGGCGGCAGCCTCGCGGGCAAGCGTGTGATCGCGCTTGTCGGCAGCGGGAACAACGGCGGCGACGCGGCCGGAGCACTGCGGCATCTCCTGAATTGGGGTGCTCGTGTCTCCGCCGAGGTCACCGGGCCCCAGGACCGCATGCGCGACACCGCGCGACGTCAGTTGATGCGCATTCTTCTCGCGACAACGGCGGACATCGCGATCGTGCATGACGCGTCGCAAAACGGACCGCGCGATCTGGGCGCCGATCTCCTCATCGACGGACTTCTCGGCTACAGCGCGCACGGTGCGCCTCGCGAACCAGTGGCAGCTCTGATCGATGCGGCAAACGCGTCGTACGTGCCCATCCTGGCGGTCGACCTCCCGTCGGGAATCGATCCCGACAGCGGCGCCGTCCCGGGGACGGCGATCCGTGCCGCGGCGACGGTGACCCTCGCACTCCCGAAGCCAGGCCTCCTCGCACCCGAGGCACACGCGTACGTCGGCGACCTTCTTCTCGCCGACATCGCCGTCCCGCACGCCGCGTTCTGGCGGATCGGCCTCGACACGGGGAGCCTCTTCGTCGATGGCGATCTGGTCCGCATACTTCGCTAAATGACACTCACCGGGAAGCGCCTGGCCTTCATCGGGGGCGGCACGATGGCCGAGGCGATGGTCCGCGGTCTCCTCGACCGGCACCTTGTGCCTCCGTCCCACGTGCTCGTCACCGGGCCCCGGCGCGAGCGCCGCGCCGAGCTCGTCAAGACCTACGGGGTGAAGGCGCTCGCGTCCAACACCGAAGCCGCGGCCGACGCGCATGTGGTCGTGCTCTCGGTGAAACCGCAGGTCCTCGCGACGGTGATGCGCGAGCTTCGCGGCAAGCTCGACGAGGAGAAGCTCGTGATCTCCATCGTGGCGGGCGCCACGCTGCGGTCGCTCCGCGACGGCCTCGATCACGCGGCGATCGTTCGCGCGATGCCGAACACACCGGCGCAGGTTGGAATGGGGATCACCGCGTGGACGCCGACGACCGCGGTCGACTCGGAGCAGCGCGAGCGCGCGAAGGCGATCCTCGGCGCGCTCGGCGAAGAGCTGATGGTCGATGACGAAAACCTGGTGGACATGGCGACGGCGCTCTCGGGAACCGGGCCCACCTATGTGTTCCTCTTGATGGAAGCGCTCGTTGACGCGGGCGTGCACCTCGGTTTCTCGCGCCGCGTCGCGGAGGAGCTCGTGCTCCGCACCGTCGAGGGCTCGGCCCTCTTCGCGCGCAAGAGCGGGCGCCACCTCGCGGAGCTCCGGAACATGGTCACCTCTCCCGGCGGGACGAGCGCCGCCGCGATCTACCAGCTCGAGAAAGGCGCGCTTCGGACGGTGCTGTCGAAGGCCGTGTACGCGGCGTACCAGCGGACGCGCGAGCTCGGTGCAGAGGCCGAGCGGCGTTTGGAGGAACGGCCGTGAGGAACGTGGTGACAGCGATCGCGATCGGCCTCGCCTGCCTCGCGGGTCTCTGGCTCGTCTCGGTCGACGCGCGAACGGACGACACCGGAATCGAGGCCGGTCTCATTTTCCTCATCGCCGCGGCGCTCTCCGCGGTGCGGCCGCGCGCCGCGATCATCGTCGCCCTTCTCGTCGGCGGCCCGATCCCGATCGTCGAGGCCATGCGGAGCGGCGGCTTCCCCGCGGGCATCGCCGCGCTCGGGTTCAGCGTCGCGGGAGCGCTGGTCGGGGCTTACGTGGGGATCATCGCGCGAAGGAGCGCGTCCGCGACGACCTGAGCCTCAGGCGACCTCTCTGCGCGGACCGGCTTGAATCAGGCTGACGACTCCCGCGACCAGAGGCGGGAGAGCGGTGATGACCAGAATGCTGCCAAGACCGCGGCCCGATGCCGCCGCGAGCTCGATCCACAGCGCGACGACGATCAGGGCCACACCGATTCCGATCAGCTTCACGCCGGCCCGACGCGGCGCCGAAGTCGGACGGCGGACGGTCCGGATGCCGGCGGCTGCCGCGCCGACAACGACGAAACCGGAGAGCGGCAGCAGCTGCACGACCCACGATGAGGAGGCCGACGGGCCGGGGTCGCCAATGCCGGCGAGAAGGAGGAGCAGACCCATCACCAGGTTGCAGCCCAGCGCGAATTCGGTGACGGTCGACAGCACCTCAGCCCTGGACCGAGTGGACTTCGAAGACCTCGCCCGCCCGCTGGATCGACGCGTGAGCGTCGACCGTCTTGAGCCAGGCGCTCGGGGCTCCGTTCAGACCCTCGAACGTCTTCGATTCGGACGATCGCGGCCAGAGGAGCATGGTGTGCTCATGGGGCGCTCCTTCCGAGAGGAAGCGTTCGAGGTCCGCACGGTTCGCGAGGACGACCGCCACGCCGGTCGATGCACCCTCCGGCGCGAATCGGACTCCACGCGATTTCCATGGTGTGAGCCAGCTCGGAGCGGCTTTGTCGACGCCGACCACCGCGATGAGCGGCTTCGGGCCAAAGTCCCAGAGCCACGCGGCCGTCTCGGCAAGGGTCTCGGGGTCCGCGAGGGGACGCCACGTGGCGTCGGCGGCCGGGAGCTCCAGCCGGAACCGGTCATATGCGACCTGGCTCACCTGCATGTTTTGGCGATGATGGCTAGCGGAACGGCGTCGCGGGTGACAGTCCGCGATCGGGACGAGCGTGGCCTAGTACGGAAGTACCGGTCTACCCAGAGCGCCGGAGCCGCGGGTCGAGCGCGTCCCGCAGCGCGTCGCCGAGGAAGTTAAAGGCGAAGACGGCCAGGAAGATGGCCGTCCCGGGTCCAACGCTCATCCACCACTTGAGGTTCGAGAGGTAGCGCGCGTTGTAGTTGATGTCCTGGCCCCAGGACGGCTCTGGCGGCTGTGCGCCTAGGCCGAGGAAGCTGAGAGCCGCCTCAGCCAGGATCGCTGTGGCGATGCCGAGAGTGGCTTGAACGACGAGGGCGTTCGTCGCGTTGGGGAACAGATGGCGGAGCAGCACACGGAGGGGCGTCGCGCCGATCGTCCGCGCGGCGAGTACGAACTCGCGCTCGCGGAGCGACAGGACCTGAGCCCTTGTGAGGCGCGTGTACGCCGGCACGGCGACGATCCCGATCGCGATCATCGCGTTCTGGATCTGCGGGCCGAGCGCGGCCGTGATGGAGATCGCGAGCAGTAGGGCCGGAAAGGCGAGGAGCGTGTCGATCGCGCGCATCGCAACGAGATCGAGAAGGCCGCCGACGTAGCCCGCGAGAAGTCCCAGCGACACCCCGACGAGGAATCCGATGCCCACCGCTATGAGCCCGACCGAGAGTGAGATCCGAGAGCCCCAGATCACACGCGAGAGCACGTCGCGCCCGAGGTCGTCGGTTCCGAGGGGGTGCTCGGGGCTCGGTGGCAGGAGCGCGGTCGTGACGTCGACGAGCTTCGGGTCATAAGGCGCGACCAGCGGGGCGGCGATCGCGACGAAGAGCAGCAACGCGATGATCACACCGCCGACGAGGATCCGCGGATTGCGCCGCAGGACTTCGATCATCCCGTCCGCCGCCCGTAGGAGATCCGCGGATCGAGCCACACATAGAGGATGTCGACTGCCAGCGTGCTCACCATGAACGCGAGCGCCGACATCAGCACGATCGCCTGGACGACGGGGTAGTCGCGACCGCCGATGCTGTCGACGGCGAGTCGACCGACTCCCGGCCAGAAGTAGATCGTCTCCGTGATGATCGCGCCGTCGAGGAGCGCGCCGATCTGCAGTCCGAAGATTGTGACCACCGGGATGAGGCTGTTCTTCATCGCGTGACGAAGGACCACGGCTCGTTCGCCAAGGCCCTTGGCGCGTGCGGTGCGCAGATAGTCCTGGCTCAGAACATCGAGGAGGCTCGAGCGTACCTGCCGCAGATTGATCGCCAGGCTCGCGGTCGCGAGCGTGATCGCGGGCAGGATCAGACGCTTCAGGTTATCGACGGGGTCCGTGACGAAGTCGGCGTAACCCCCCGGGGGAAGTACGCGGAACGCGAGAGAGAAGACCAGGATGAGGATGATGCCCAGATAGAAGTTGGGCAGTGACACACCCGCGATCGTGAAACCGGTCGCTATCAGGTCAAGCGGCGAGTTCCGGCGTAGGGCGGCGAGCGTTCCCACGACCAGCGCGACGCCGACGGAGATGATGAGCGCGGCGACGCCGAGCTCGAGAGTCTTCGGAAGGCGCTCGAGGATGGCCTGCGTCACCGGCTGCCGTGTGCGCAGGGAGCGTCCGAGGTCACCGCGAATGGCGTGCTCGACCCACACGACGTACTGGAGGGGAAGCGGCTGATCGAGGCCGTACTCGTGCCGCAGAGCCTCCAGGGCCACGGGGTCGCGCTCCTCGCCCGCGTACACGAGGACCGGGTCCCCTGGGGTGATCCGTAGCAGCACGAAAACAATGGCGCTCACGAGGAAGGCCACCGGGATCATGAGCAAGAGGCGGCGGAGGATGTACTGCGTCACTCCGCCGCCTCGCTCGCTACGTGGTGCGCGTTACTTCTGCAGCCAGCCGACGTCGAAGCGAATCAGCCCGTCGGGGTACGGGACCAAACCCTGGACCCTCTTCGCGGTCGCGAGCTGCGTCGTCCGGAACAAATACCAGACCCGCGCGGGGTCATCGACGACGTAGATCTGCTCGGCGGCGCGGAACGCCGCCTTCCGCTTGGCCTCATCGCTCGTCGCTCGGGTCTCGTCCAGAAGCTTGTCCACCTGCGCGTTCGAGTAGCAGGAGCTGTTGTTCGGCGCGCCCGTATAGATGTGGCTGTAGGTGTTGCCGTCCGGATCGACCCGGCCGCTCCAGCCAATGAGTGTCGCGCCCTGATAGTCGCACTTATCTTGGAGCGTCAGGATCTGAGCGAACTCCAGCGACTTGATGTCCATCTTGATATCGGCCTTGAGGAGTTGGGCCTGGATGAGCTGGGCGACCTGGAGATCCTGCGCACTTCCGGCGGTGACGAGCATCTCGAACTGGAGCGGTTTGCCGATCTGCTGGATGAGCGCCTTCGCTCCGGCTGGATCGGCTTTTTCGAATGGCTTGAAAGTGGGGTCGGCCGCGAAGTGCGAAGGCGCGATCGTGCCGTAGCCCGGGGTGCGCGTGCCATAGAAGATCTGGTCGGCGATCTGTTGGCGGTCGATCGCCATCGATACGGCCCGGGCGTAGCGCCCATCTTCGAAGGCCGCGCCCTTCTTCCTATTGGTGTAGATGCTGTCGAACCCGTAGTTCGGTCCCTGCGAGTAGACCAGGCTCGGATCGCTCCTCAGCGATTCGACGTCCTTCCCGACGATGTTGTTGGCCACCAGCGCGTCGCCGGTGCGGAGGTTCGTCGTGCGGACCGTTCCCTCCACGATCGGCTTGACGATGATCTTCTCGAGGTATGGAAGCTTGTTGCCGTCCTTGTCCTTGCCCCACCAATCGGGATTCTTCTCGAGCGTGATGTGGTCGTCCTTGACGGCCTCGACAAACCTGAACGGCCCGCTTCCGGCGCCGACCGGTTTCCGAGTGAAGTCCGCACCGCCGGCCTCGACAGCCTTCTGCGAAAGCATCATTCCCGCGCGGTCCACGAGCGTCGCGAGAAGCGGCGAGTACGGCGCCTTGAGGTTGAACCGGGCGGTGTACTGGTCGACCGCGTCGACGCTCGCGACAGGCGCGAGATCGCTCGCGCGCTGAGAGCCCTGGGTCGTCCGGTACCGATCGATGTTCCATTTGACCGACGCCGCGTCGAACGCGGTGCCGTCGTGGTACTTCACGTCTTTGCGAAGCTTGAACGTGACCTGCTTGCCGTCGCTCGACGTCTCCCAGCTCTCGGCGAGCCACGGGATGATCTTCCCCGTCGGGTCGATGCGCACGAGCGAGTCAAAGATCTGGTAGTGAAGGTTGCGGTCCACGAACGCCCGCGAGCGCATCGGATCGAAGTCGACTACGTCGTTCTCGAGAGCGAATGTGATGGTCCCTCCGTAAGTGGGTTTGCCCGCCGCTGGGGGCGGAGTGCTCGTGCAGGGTGGCGAAGCTCCCGCTGGGCATCCGTTGCCACCGCTCGGCTGCTGACTGCACGCGGTCAGAACGATCGCGAACGATGCGAGAAATGCCAGGAGATAGCGGGCGGAACGCATAGAAGTCCCCCTCCCGAACCGACCGGGTTTCAGGGAGGATACGTCTGCCCGCTCGCTCCGGTTCAGCGCGCCCTGACGCTAGAACCCGGTGTCGCGATGCTCCTCGACGTCGCGTCGCTCGATCCGCTCGCCGCCCTTTCTTCCGGATGCCGGAATGAGCGGTGGACGCCGGATCACCGTTTCCTGCTTCTCCCCGGTGCGAGTCCCGACCGGCCCGACACCGACGGTGCGGCCGGGGACGGGGCCGGCCTCGCGAACTGCATAAGGGACGTGGATCTCGGCATGGGCCGGGGCGAGGACGCCACCGAGCCAGCCGCCGAAGATCGCGGCGAGGAAACCGACGAGGGCGCCGAACGTGAGCGCGTTGCCGAGGCTGTCCACATTCAGGTTTGCCGCGCCGGGAACGATGTCAGTCAACTTGTTCACGCCGATACCCGCGAAGAGCCCGCTGTCGGCCGCGTAGGTCAGAAGCACGAGCACGAGGAGCACGAACAGGCTGAAGAAGGCCGTGAGCATCCCGTGCCAGCTGGTGCGGTATCCCGCCATGCGACCGGCGACGTAACCGCCGATCAAGTAGGACACGAAAATCCCGACGATCACCGGGACGGCGGGCGCTATCTCGTTGTTTCCGACGCTGGCGCCGGCGAGGACACCGGCCACCGCGGGCGCCACGAGCGCCATGGCACCGATGGTCGCGATCCATCCTCCGAGCACCGACACCCAAGAGGTGGCTGGGCGTATGACGGTGTTCACCATCAACCCTCCTGACAAGAAAGTCAGGGGGCCGTGGCTGCAATACGCTGGCCAGCCCGTCGCCGGGCAACCGGTTAGGCGAGCGCTGCCTTCGCGCCAACCGCCTTCGCGAACGTATCGGCGAGATCGGTCTTTTCCCATGGCAGATCGGGTCTCCCGAAATGCCCGTAGGAAGCGGTCGCCCGATAGATAGGCCGACGCAAACCGAACCGCTCGATGATCGCGCCGGGACGGAAGTCGAAATGCTCCTCGATAAGCTTGCGAATGGTCTCATCGGCGACCTTGCCGGTGCCGAATGTCTCGACGTTGAGGGAGATCGGCTGCGCGCCGCCGATGACATACGCGAGTTGCAGCTCGAAGCGGTCCGCGAGGCCGGCCTTCACGACGTTCTTCGCGACGTAGCGCGCCGCGTACGCGGCCGAGCGGTCGACCTTCGTCGCGTCCTTGCCGCTGAACGCGCCGCCGCCATGGCGCGCGTAGCCCCCATAGGTGTCGACGATGATCTTGCGTCCGGTGAGGCCCGCGTCCCCCATCGGTCCGCCGATGGTGAAGGCACCCGTCCCGTTGACCAGGTACTTCGTCTTGTCGAGCCACGAATCACCGATTGCCGGCCGGATGACCTGCTCGCGGATCTCGTTGCAGAGGCGCTGGTACTCGATGCCGGGATCGTGCTGCGCCGCGACGACGACGGTGTGCACGCGCTTCGGCACGCCTTTCTCGTACTCGACCGTGACCTGGCTCTTTCCGTCGGGCCGCAGGTACGGGAGCGTCCCGTCCTTCCGCGCCTTCGCGAGCTGACGCGCGACGGCATGCGCCAGTGTGATCGGGAGCGGCATGAGCTCGGTCGTCTCGCGCACCGCGAAGCCGAACATCATCCCCTGGTCGCCCGCGCCCAGCTCCTTGGCGTCGATTCCTTCGCGGGCCTCGATGGACTCATCGACGCCCTGCGCGATCTCCGGCGACTGCTCTTTGATTGCGGTCAGCACGCCGCAGGTGCGGTAGTCGAAGCCGTAGTCCGCGTTCGTGTAGCCGATGTCCTGGACGACGCCTCGCACCAGGTGCGGAACGTCGACGTACGCGTGCGTGGTGACCTCGCCCGCGACCAGGATGACCCCGGTGGTCGTCGCGGTCTCGCAGGCTACGCGCGAGTTGGGGTCCTGGCGGAGGCACTCATCGAGCATCGCGTCGGAGACCTGGTCGCAGAGCTTGTCGGGGTGCCCTTCGGTGACGGACTCGCTCGTGAAGAGGACACGATCCGCCGACTTGAACGACTCGGTCATCAGGTACCCGCCTTCCACGACCGCGCGTACTCGGCCTGCGCCGCGGTCATCTTGTCGATGTTCATACCCATCGCCTCGAGCTTCCGGCGCGCGATCTCTTCGTCCAGCTCGCGCGGCACAGCGTAGACGCGCGGTTCGAGCTCCTTGGCGTGCCGGAGCAGGTACTCGATCGAGAGCGCCTGATTGGCGAAGCTCATGTCCATAACAGCGGCTGGATTCGCCTCGGCGGCCGCGTGGTTCAGGAGCCTGCCTTCCGCGAGGACGAACACCTTCTTCCCGGGCAGCTGGAATTCCTCGACGAACGGCCTGATCTCGCGCCGGCCTTTCGCCATCTCGGCGAGCGCGCCGAGCTCGAGCTCGTCGTTGAAATGTCCGACGTTCGCGAGGATGGCGCCGTCCTTCAGAAGGCCGAAGTGCTGCCGACCGATGACGTTGAGGTTCCCGGTCGCGGTGAAGAACACGTCGCCCCGCTTGGCGGCCTCGGCCACCGTCGCGACCTGGAAGCCGTCCATCGCGGCCTCGAGCCCGCGGAGCGGGTCGACCTCGCAGATGGTCACGATCGCGCCCATGCCGCGCAGGCGCTCGGCGACACCGCGCCCGACCCAGCCGTAGCCGCAGACGACGGCGGACTTGCCGGCGAGGAGGAGGTTTGTCGCGCGGAGCAATCCATCGATCGCGGACTGGCCCGTCCCGTACTGGTTGTCGAACATGTGCTTGGTCTGCGCCTCGTTCACCGCCACGATCGGGTAGGCGAGGACGCCCTCTTCGGCCATCGCGCGAAGACGGATGACCCCCGTGGTCGTCTCCTCGGTTCCGCCTCTCACGCCGGGCAGAAGCTCACGGCGCTTCGTGTGGAGAAGCGTGACGACATCGGCGCCGTCATCCATCGTGATGTGCGGCTTCGTCTCGAGCACGGCGTTGATGTGGCGGTAGTAGGTGTCGCGATCCTCGCCTTTCCGCGCGAAGACCGAGATGCCTTCCCGCGCGACGAGCGCGGCTGCGGCATCGTCCTGCGTCGAAAGCGGATTGGAAGCGCACAGCGCGACCTCGGCTCCGCCGTCGCGTAGCGCGAGGGCGAGGTTCGCGGTCTCCGTAGTCACGTGGAGGCACGCCGCGATGCGGATCCCGGCGAACGGCCGCTCCTTGGCGATCCGTGCGCGGATCTGGCCGAGGACGGGCATCTCACGCGCCGCCCACTCCGTCCGCCGGACCCCGGCATCCGCGAGATCGAGATCGGTGACGTCGTACTTCGGGGCTTTCGTCGCGACCGCCATCTATTTCTTCTCCTTCAGCGAGCCGAAGAGCCGCTCCCACCCAGGGCGCCGCACCGCGGGGCCTTCGATGAATTGCCCGTGCGTCAGATATCCGAGGCGCTCGTATACCGAGATCGCCGGCGCGTTGTCCTCTCGCACGTTGAGCACCACCTCGCGGTGCTGCTCGAGTGCCGTCTCGGTGACGGCGGACGTGCACGACCGCGCCATGCCGCGCCCGCGGTAGGCGAGTCGCGTGAGGACGTTACCGACCGCCGCGAGGCCAGACTTCGTCGACCGGACGTGCGTCCCGGCCGCGGCGACGAGCGCCTCGCCCACAAACACGCCGAAGTAGATCTCGCGTTCCATACGCGCGGGTGTGAAGTAGGTGCGCGATGCGTGACCGTAAAAGTCGATGACCGCGTCCAGGTCGTCCCCACGGAGGCGCCTGACCTCATGGTTGATGTGCGGCCGGAAACGCTGAATGTTCACGTACATCCGCCGCATGTGATCCACGCGCTCGAAGCGATAGGTCATCTCGATCGCGCCGCGGGAGCGTGGCGGCGTGGCGAGGAGCACCCGCGGCTCGCGGATCGCCTCGCGGAAGATCGCGGCGAGGCCGTCGGAAGCCCCGGTCGCGAAGCACGGACGGAATGGCAGTCCCTCGACGACGAGCACGACCGCCGCGATGTCGCCGTCGCGCCGGGCAATCCACCACCGCGCGCCCTCGACCTCGGGCTGGTCGATGTCGGCCAGGGCATACGCCGCCATCAAGCGATCGCGCTCGAGGAACGCCCGCGCCTCGGCGGCGGACGCGTGAGCGTCGATCTTGATCTCGGGTAGCGACGGTGCCGCGGTCATCGGTCCTCCCA